>OBLX010000095.1_pt1 | contig 15191 bp, 11 predicted proteins | sample 1519811 | NCBI WGS metagenome assembly OBLX01 (sample SAMEA3991476, study PRJEB22521) | metagenome | biome: anthropogenic terrestrial biome; feature: sewage plant; material: surface water | place: Sweden | collected 2012-09-26
TATAATATAAATATTTAAATTTGGTATAATTCTTTATATCTTGTATTCCTACCTGTTGTCAGGAAGGACAAAGGTTTTTTTTGAATATAGACCCTGTAGTTCAACGGATAGAATAAGTCCCTTCTAAGGATTAGATCCGCGTTCGATTCGCGGTGGGGTCACTCTTCTTGAATGTTATAATTGATAAATTGGGCAAGTGGTGAAACTGGTATACACGCAGTCTTGAGGAGGCTGTGCCGAAAGGCGTGGAGGTTCAAGTCCTCTCTTGCCCACCCGATGCGTCCCGATTGTCATCGGGGTGCCCGAAAGGGCGTGGAGGTTCAAGTCCTCTTCCCGACACTACTCTACTTTCTTGTTACTGTGTAGCTGTAAGGATAGTATAAAAATGCTGCTGGTAGCTCATCGACTAGTATTTTTTGAAAGTCGAGATATTCCTTCTTACGGTTTGCAGGCTCAATATATTTTCTTCCATCCTCAAGTAATTTATCAATTCGAACATTTTTAATATTTACTATGTTGCCTCTGCCAGCTTGGGTTGAGTGCCAAAAAAAATACTGATCGGGGTCTGTTGGGATTTTCCAAAATGCCAAAAACATATCGAAATCATTCTGATTATCCGGTGTTCCATAGACTATGCTCGCGTTCAAACCTGCATCTTTCAGTGCATTCTCGATAATATTAGCTTGATCTTCATAGTCAAAGTATGATCGGATCGTAAGTTCAGCCGATACCGATGCAGTTGCAGGCTTGAGTTGCTTTCTTGCTTCTACCGGATCGTACAAACTTTTCTTTAACTGCGTGTTGTATGCCCAAGACGTGGGTGATATTGGTCCTTCTGCAAGTTCGCCGAATGCAGAAAGTGTTGGTCTGGGAATCGCTAATGAGATGCTTTTTCGAAAGTCTTTATCGGCAAGTGACTGTCTTGATTCATTAAAGAATAAGGTCAGTACGGTAGAGTAGTCAATCTCGCGTTCCACTTTCGTATTTTTCCAGCTCTTAAAGCCGTCGGCAACGCTTTTTCGATAGATCTTCATCTCAGTAATATTTCCGAGTTTGTAGGCATTGATCATCTTTGTTTCGCTGTCGTAGAATCTATAGGTTAGAGGTTTTAGATCTTTTTTATTTGGTGTTAAAACTAATTCAATTACATTATTTTCCTGTCCTAGCTTCATTTTTTTAACTTTATAGTTTCCTACTACGCCATGCAGAGGATAGCGGATTAAAGGCTTTGTTAAATATGTGGGGAAAATAGTCAATGGCCTCTTAAGATTAAATTCAATTTGAAAATCGTCAATTTTTTTAACCTCAACATCCTGAAAATTAAACTCAAGATCTTCTGCAGTTAAAGATTTATTATCATCCCAAATTAGATTTTTTTTAAGATATATATTGAATTTTTTGCCATCTGCACTTCCTTCCCATCGCTGTGCGACTGCAGGCTTCACAACTCCCTGGTTATCTATATAAACAAGACCATAAGAAATATTGTTCAGAATCTCAGAAGGTAATGAGAGTGGTTCGTAAGATCCAACCATTCCAACGACCCTTGTATCGGTGAGAAATAATGCGTCAAGCTGGGATGAAAAAGAGAGCAAGCTCAAAATGAACAATAAGCTTAAAAAAAAACTCAAGAAAATCATCTTGTTATGTTTTTTTCCAAACTCACGTATTAACCAGTAATAGTATCGGAAGGTGTTTCCTTGCTGGGTCATTCTAGATTGTTAAGTTCGTAAGAATAGATTGATTGCTGAGACTAAAAAGAACACAACGATTAGTATTATCGTAAGACGAAGAGTTATTTTGTCTATTCCTCTTCGAGTATGAAATGTCTCACCACCACCACCCCAAGCACCTCCAAGTCCTCCGCCACGACCTTGGACAAGAATAAGTACTGTAATAGTTATTGATAGAACTATGTTAATAAGAAGGAGTACGTTTCTCATATTGTTATTATATCAAATTAACCATATATTACGGGTTTAGCGTGTGTAACGCGTAATCGTTTTAATTAACTTGATCGTCCGGTCTATTTGAAGACTCGGGAGTAATAAAAGCTTTATTCCTTAAGACCGTGTGGTATTTTTTTGCAAATCTATGAGCCTCGTCTCGCATCTGTTGAAGTAAATTTAGCGCTAGATTATTAAGTTTGAGACGCACCGTTGGAAGATCCTTTATTCCGATTATGAGACGATCTGGATTCTTTGCAATACCGATGATTGGGATCTCTTTAAGCGTTGAGCTTAGAGCCTGTAACCTGAGCATTGTTCTGATCTGTGGTTTGCCGCCGTCGATAACCATAAGATTGGGTAGTGGCCACTTATTTTTGAGACGACGTTCAACCGCCTCCTTTAGCATTTCAAAATCTCCCTTAGGATTTGATTTTCCAATCTTAAATTTTCTATACTCAGATTTGTTCATCTGTCCGTCGGTAAATACCACCATAGATGCTGTTGAGTTTTGTTGACTTAAATTACTGACATCATAGCATTCTATTCGCTCCAAGCTGATTAGTTTAGGAAAGTACTGAGAAAGAATATCTTTCAATCCTGATATCATTATTTCAGAACGATTAAAGGAGTGATTTTCATGGGTTTCAAATAGTCTGTGGGAATAGATATGCTTGAGATGATTAAGAACGTTTCGGTGCTTCATGGCCAGCTCATAGTTTTGAGTCTTAGTTTCTTCTTTTATTAATTTAGAGATTTGATTCTCAAGAACGTCCGAGTTACCTGAGAGTACTTTAACTACATTTCGTATGTTCTTACGGTACCTTCGTTTTTCTTCAGTCGATTTGATTATGTTTGGGCATGGATTACAAAGTCCAATTTTCGAATGGAAGCATGCATGTTTCGAGATTTTCTTCTGAGTACAGAAAGGGAAGACCTTTCTCAGAGAGCTCAAGATTGTATCGACCACATCTTGAGAAGCGAAGGGTCCAAAATATAATGCTTTTCTATCGCGTTCTTGCCTGACTGCAAATATCTTTGGATACTCCTCTTTTATCGTTATCTTAATATAAAGATAACTCTTATCATCCATCCACCGTACGTTATATTTTGGCCGATGAATTTGAATGAGTTTAGATTCGTATAACAATGCATTGAGTTCTGAATCTGTTTGGAAAAGTTCAATCTCATCTGCGGTATTAACGTATAGCGCTTCTTTTCTATCTACTAAAGAGTTTTCAAGATGGCTCAGTAGTCGAGCCTTTACCAGGTTAGATTTACCAATGTAGAGTGGCTTGCCTTTAAGGTTGTAACTATACACTCCTGCAAAACCTTTGAGCTTTACGATGTCGATTTTTGTATTTGGGATTTTCCAGTTTGAGTTATCCATGTTTTAGTTGTCTAAGAACTAATAAAGTCAATATTAAGATTAACAGTACTCCAAATGAAGATACGAAGGCTATATTATAGCCCGTCGGCAAGATCTTAATGTCTTGTTCTGATATATTATCGCCAACATGGAAAACTACTTGAGTATTTGTTTTTTTCGTGAAGCGATCTGTCTGCAACTTAATCTGAATATCGACGCTCTGTAAGGGAGCAATGGCCTCGATGGTCTTTTGGGAGAGGTTAAGCCGTAGACCCTCCCCCGTGGCAGAAAGCGGTACTGCGTACAAGGTAACGTTTCCGGTGTTTAATACAGAGTAGGTAAAGGTATTTCCGTCCCCTGCGGTTACGGAATTTTTACCACCCATACGTTTAATAACGAGACTACTCTTAATGTTTGGAACAGTCTCGGCATATGATACAGAAACAAGTTTGGACTGGTTAGAAGAGCTAAATCTATAAAATCCGGCTGGGTATGGTTCGGAGCTCGATGCTCCTCTGATTACTAAGGCTATGTGGTTTAGATCCAGAGCAGAAAAATAATCTACCTTTGAGGTGTCTTCCCAGGTAGGATCCACCGCATACCATCGATTCTGAGTAGTGTCGTAGTACTCAGCCCATGAGTGAAGCATATCCCCTGACTGAGGTCTAATCTGTTCGTTCGGGGAGAAACCATATCCCACAACCTCTCGAGCATAGAGAGCATTTTGTCGTGCAAGAGAGACGATAAGTGAGCTATAGTCAAGACAGACCGAGTTTGATGGAGACCGAATAATTTCAGAAAAAGTTTTATGGTTGTACCGAGGAGAGTCGTTGCTTAACTGAGAGTAGTCGTAGGATAAGGTGGCGAGTACATATGAGTATACGGATTTTATTGATGAAAACCGTGGTGGATTCTGCATTTTTGTAAGAAAAGGCTTGAGCAAGTAGTGCTTCTGGGATCTAAACAGGTTTCTCTGATAGTTAAGGATGTCCTCTCGAGGAACCGTACCTAAGATAACCTTTGCTTTATACTTTACTTCTTTCTTTTCTGAGGGGCGAAGTAAGTAGTGACCAAGAACATTTCCATCTGAGTCGATCGTTACGTCGTTTGGTTTCTCGGATATTGAGTCGAGAACAACCTGTTGATCTATGGTGTCTGGTGGGAATGTTAAGGTTACGTAACCCGGTATAGGTGAAGTGTTTTCAATTTGGTAGGTTAGACCTAGGTCATATTGTTGATTTTTTCCAAAAAATACTTGTATGGTTTTTCCATTCACCTGATTCCAGGAAAGGGTTTCCCGAGTTCTGGACGAGAACATTGGTTTACTTAAAAGAACCAAGTTCTGTAATTCGTTCGGAAGATTAACAGTTACGGAAGAATTAGCGGTGGAGGATGGTAAGAGGGTCGGGATAAGTAGCTCGTAAACGTTTCCTTGTTTCGTAAGCACGTTTTCTTGTTTGAAATGAAGAGAGATGTTGAGTATATCCTTTAGGTCTTCGGTGGTGATTAACGGAACAATAATGTTCAACTGATTTTGCTCGAGTGCGGTTTGTATCGAGACGAGATGGTCATTTACCATCCCCTCAATATCGGTAGCACGAAATCCTGAAGGTAAAGAAATAAGAAACTGCTCCGAAGATTGTTTACCGGTAGGATTCTGAAGTTGAATACTGTATCTTACGTCTGCCTGAGTTGATGTATTTGGTGAGGATAAAAAATACTCTGCCTTGTACATGTTCTTTGGACTCTGGGCGTGAACAGGAAAACTGAGAAGAACTGCAGCAAATACAAAAAATAGTTTCTTAAACATGACTTATAAAGCTTTCTTAAGGTATGCGCTGGTGTAAGATTCCTTTACCGACTTTAATCCTTCAAGCTCCCCCTGATAAATCACTTGACCACCACCATTTCCACCCTCTGGACCAAGGTCGATAATGTACTGACAATTTTTTATAACATCCATATTGTGCTCGATTACAACAACTGTATTTCCTTTTGCGACAAGCTCTTCAAGACTTGAGAGTAGTTGTTCGACATCATAGAAATGTAGTCCTGTAGTTGGTTCATCGAGAATATAGATTGTTCTTCCGGAGTCTCTTCGTGATAGTTCATTGGATAGTTTAATTCTCTGCGCCTCCCCTCCTGATAGGGTTGGAGCAGGTTGCCCAAGCTCAATGTAACCGAGTCCTACTTTGTTTAAAAATGATAACTTTTGATGTATTTGGAAATGTGCCTTAAAAAAATCAGTAGCTTCTTCCACAGTCATTTTTAAAATATCGTAGATCGTTTTATCTTTAAACCTGACCTCAAGTGTCTCTGCATTATATCGTTGTCCCTGACAGACATCACAGGTTATATACACATCTGGTAAAAACTGCATTTCAATCTTTATAGATCCACCACCTTGGCACTTTTCACATCTCCCACCCTTTAAATTGAATGAGAATCTTCCTTTATTAAATCCTCGCATTTTTGCATCAGATGTTGAGGCGAATAAGTCTCTTATGTCATCAAAAAAACCAACATAAGTTGCGGGATTTGAGCGAGGTGTTCGTCCAATGGGTGACTGGTCTACAAGGTAGACTCGATCAAGATACTGAAATCCTTCCAATCGATCATACTCCCCCACCGATTCATTGAAGTGTCCTTCTATATGATATTTAAGAGCGGGGTATAATGTTTCGCCAATGAGTGTAGACTTTCCAGAACCGGATACTCCTGTGATTGCAATGAGATTCCCAAGTGGAATAGTTATGTTTACATTTTTAAGATTAAATTGCTTGGCTCCTTTAAGAACAAGTTGTCCTCGTGTACTCTCTAATTTACGACTGTCTAACTGAATCTTCCTTCTTCCAGAGATATACGCTCCAGTTAAACTATTCTTATCTGCCTTAATATGATCGATCGTACCCTTCGACACAATCTTACCACCATGCTTTCCTGCTTTTGGACCAAGCTCAACAATATAGTCACCTGACTCAATCGTTTCCTGATCATGCTCAACGACGACAAGTGTATTTCCAAGATCTTTTAGTGAATGAAGTGTGCTGATTAGTGCCGAAACATCACGAGGGTGAAGTCCGATTGAGGGCTCGTCTAGTACATAAAGCACTCCGGTAAGGCCGGTACCAATTTGGGATGCTAACCTTATTCTCTGTAACTCTCCTCCCGATAATGTCTTGGCAGATCTAGACAATGTAAGATAACCAAGTCCAACGTTTACCAAGAATGTAAGTCGAATCTCAATTTCCTTAAGAATTGTGGACGCAATTTTTGTTTCGAAGTTACTAAACGAGTCTTTAAGAGTTGTACTTATATACTTCACGTACTCCGATATAGATTCTTCACCGAAATCTGCAATGTTTTTTGAGTCGATTGTTACCGCAAGTATTTCTTTCTTCAATCTTTTTCCTTTACACGACGGACAGATCTCTTCACGGATATATCGCTGCATATCCCAGTTTTCGAGCGAGCTATCAGGTCCAAAATATCTTCTCTCAAGTTCTCCAATAACACCATCGAAGGTTTCGTGAATCTCTGTCTGCTTTCCTTGTCGGTTTGTTCCTTTTACGCTGTATTTCTTATCGGTCCCGTAAAGGAGAATTTGAATCTGGGGTTTAGTAAACTGCTCTAAAGGCTTGTTAATGTCCAATCCTTCTTCGTCAGCTGCCGTTTTAAGTAGACGAATGTACCAAGTATCTTGGAAGAACATTCTATTGAAAGGAAGAATACCACCTTCGCCGATGGTCAACTTCTTATTAAGTATAGATTCTGGATCAACTTTATAAATTGTCCCGATGCCTTTACACTGTTCACAGGCACCGTGTGGGGAATTGAAAGAGAACATTCTTGGTTCGAGTTCTGGTAGTGAGATATTGCAGTTTGGGCAAGAAAATTTTTCGGAGAAAAGATGCTCATTATGACCGTGCAAAATTACTAGACCTCCTGATAAGGCCATACTTTGCTCTGTTGCAGATGTTATTCTTACTTTAATCGACTTGAGAAAGTCTGGAGATTTTAGCTGGGAATATGCAAGTGTCAATGTATCGATTTCAACGGAAATATCATGCTTGTTTGTTTTTATTAGGGTTAGGTCATCTCCTATCATAAACTTCTTTCCATCAAGCAATAAGTTTTTATATCCCTTACTCAAAATATTTGCAAAGAGATCTTTAAACTCTCCTTTCTTAGATCTGATAACTGGAGAATAAATAATAAAGTTTTGTGGTTTTAATTTATTCTTCTGAAGTTCGTTACTCAACTCAAGAAGCATTTTGTTTACTATTTCATCTAAAGATAGTTTGCTGATCTCTCGCCCACAGGTTGGGCAGTGAGGGTGACCAACTCGAGCAAAAAGTAAACGGAGATAGTCGTAGATTTCGGTTATGGTTCCCACTGTGGAACGAGGGTTATGCGAGGTTGTTTTCTGATCAATGGAAATCGCAGGTGATAGGCCGTCTATTGAATCAACATCAGGTTTACTCATGATTCCCAAAAACTGTCTCGCATACGCAGAAAGAGACTCAACATACCTTCTTTGACCTTCTGCATAGATCGTGTCGAAGGCTAGGGATGACTTTCCCGAGCCAGAAACACCTGTGAACACGACCAGTTTATTTTTAGGAAATTCAAGGCTAACATTTTTAAGGTTATGTTCTCGTGCTCCTTTAACTATTATTTTGTCTAACATAGTTTGTGTATCGCGTATCGTGTAGAGCGAATCGATTAACTTTTAATTTGTTTTATTTTATCTCTGATTGCAATTGCTAACTCAAAGTTCATTTGTTCTGCCTGAGTCTTCATCTCACGTTCCAGTTTTTTTATTAGTTTCTTTTTATCTATCGCAGTATAACTATCTGGATCAATTTCTGCGACAATAGATTCGTCATATGCTATTAATCGCTTATCGTTAAGGATGTCAGTCTCGGTAGCTTCAACAATCTTTTCTCTAATAGGTTTATAAATAGTTACCGGCGTAATGTTATGCTTTATGTTGTATTCTTTTTGATAGATTCTTCTTCGATTTATTTCATCGATTGCAAGTTTCATTGAGTTGGTAATTGTATCTGCATATAAAATTACCGATCCAGATGTATTTCTTGCTGCTCTACCCATTGTTTGTATAAGTGATGTTCGAGAACGTAAGAAACCCTCTTTGTCTGCGTCCAAAATTGCTACGAGAAAAACCTCGGGAAGATCGAGCCCTTCTCTCAGAAGATTTACACCGATTAGCACGTCATAATCCCCTTTTCTCAGATTTTCAAGAATGGTAGAGCGCTCAAGAGTAATTATATCTGAATGAAGATATTCTGCTCTAACTTTCTTATCCTTTAGATATGAGGCGAGTTCCTCAGCATTTTTTTTGGTCAGTGTCGTTACGAGTGTTTTTTGTTTCTTTTCAGCACGCCGCTCAAGCTCCTTAATTAAGTCTGGTATCTCATCTTTTGCTGGACGGATCTCAATCTCTGGATCTGTGATTCCGGTTGGTCGTACGAGTTGTTCGGTTACTCCATTGTATGGATCGGTCCTCTGCATTGCTTCCTGTTTGGACAGTTCAACCTCCCATTCTGCAGGAGTTGCAGATACGTAAATAAACTTTGAAGGAATATTATAGAACTCTTCGAATTTGAGCGGACGATTATCAAAGGCAGACTTCAGTCTAAATCCAAAATCAGTGAGAACCTTTTTTCGAGCATAGTCTCCGTTGTACATCCCGCGGATTTGAGATACGGTCATGTGGGATTCATCAATTACTACAAGAAAGTTATCGCCGTACTTAAACTTAAAGAAGTCGAGAAGACTGTACGGTTTCTCTCCTGGTTTTCGTTTGTCAAAGTACCTTGAGTAGTTCTCGATGCCGTTCACATACCCTACCTCCTTAATCATCTCAAGGTCGTAGCTCACGCGTCGAAGAAGCCGCTCCGCCTCAACGATTTTATTTTTAGCCTTAAGCTCTTCATACTCCTTCTTAAGGTCTGCTCTGATCTGAGGTTCTACAGATTTAACAACTTCTGGGTCAGCTAGATAATGTTTCGCAGGATAAATAACTGTTGACTTAATTATTTCGGAAGCAACGGTCACACCGGATAACGGCTCAAATAGTTCTATCGAATCTATTAGTCCATTTTTTTGTGAAATCCTAAGTCCTGTTTCTTCGTAGGCGGGGTAGATATCCATGTAGTTCCCTCGAATTCTAAATGAGCCTCGTTTAAAATCGAACTCAGATCGAGAGTACATAAGCTCAATCAATCTTTTAGCTAGAGTATGCCAGTCAGCGGGTGCTCCTACCGATATCTGCATGGTAAAGTTTCGATATTCCTGAGCAGATCCAATGTTGTATATGCAGGAAACCGAGGACACAACAATAACATCATCTCTAGTTATGATATTTGTTGTTGCCTTTAGTCTCAATTTATCAATCATTTCGTTCACCTCCGCCTCTTTCTCGATATATGTGTCGGTTGCAGGCATGTAGGCCTCTGGTTGGTAATAGTCGTAGTATGAGACAAAGTAAGAAACTGCGTTGTCAGGGAAAAAATCTCTCATCTCCTGATAGAGCTGTCCCGCGAGTGTTTTGTTATGGGAAATAATCAATGTTGGAAGTTGTAACTTCTGGATTACGTTTGCTATGGTGAATGTTTTACCCGATCCTGTTACCCCAAGAAGTACCTGATTTTTTCGATTCTGCTTAAGACCTTTCACTAATTGATCAATAGCCTGAGGTTGGTCTCCAGTTGGTTTAAAGTTGGATTTAAGTATAAACATGACGTTATTTTTATTTTTTTATTTATTATTTTGTTACATACGTCGCAACCTATAAGTATAGCACGAATAAGGCTTGAAACATAGAACTTGAAACATAGAGCTTGAAGCGGCATAACTATGCAGCAATTGAGCTTTGGCCTTGATATAATTTAATATGGATTCTTTAAAGTTTTTACTACATCTTGATACCTATCTCGAAAGTATTATTTCCGCCTTCGGCCCACTTACATACGTAATTTTGTTCTTAATTATATTTGCAGAGACAGGATTGGTTGTTACTCCTTTTCTTCCCGGAGACTCCTTGCTATTCATCGTAGGTACTCTAAGTGGTGGAGGATTCCTTAACATCTGGGTGTCGTACGTGGTCTTACTCGTGGCTGCGTTTGCTGGAGATACCGCAAACTACTGGATCGGTCATCACTTCGGTCCAAAAGTATTTTCTAAGAAGAACTCAAAGCTATTTAATCCTGAATACCTTGAAAAAACGAGAACTTTCTATGCTAAGTACGGAGGTAAAACAATTATTTTAGCCCGATTTCTGCCAATCATTCGTACCTTTGCGCCGTTTGTTGCTGGTATCGGAAAGATGCATTATGGAACATTTGTGCTATATAACATAGTGGGAGCATTTGTATGGGTAACCTTCTTTACCTTTGCAGGATATTTTTTTGGTGGAATTCCTTTGATCAAAAATAATTTTGAATATGCGGTGGTTGTGATCGTTCTGGTTTCTATACTCCCGGTAGTTTTTGAGTATGTGAAACATAAAATGGCCACCAAAGGGGGATCTCGTCCAAAGGGCGATGGCCCTCTGGGTCAGCCCTCTGGGCGAGAAAAGCCTAAGTCGGCAACATTCATAGAGGTTGAGAAAACCTTTAAGAAGGAGCATCTTAATGACTGAGTAATTTCTAATTCCTAATTGCACTAATTGCTCTAAACAAACTTCAATGCGCAAAGTATTTGGAACTTGGGATTTATTTAGTTTAATTAGAAATTAGAGCACTTAGAAATTAATCAAATGCTAAAAATAGTTGGTACTCCAATTGGAAATCTGAAAGACTTATCGCTTCGCCAGGCAGAGTCAATCCTATATGCAGATATCGTTCTAGCAGAAAATACTGGAAGCGCCGGCATTCTTCTTCAACAGATTCCTCTTTTATTTCCCGACCTTGCAGATCTAAAGAATCCAGAACTGAGAGTAATGGGATACCATAAGGACAACGAATTTCAGCAGTTGTCTGAGGTGTTGAGTCTAATTGAGACCGAGAAAAACATAGTTATGATCTCGGAAGCCGGAATGCCTCTTGTCTCTGATCCGGGGTACACGCTGGTTAAACAGTTGATTAAAAAAGAAATTGCTTTCGAGGTGGTTCCAGGTCCTACTGCTGTCGATGCAGCTGTCATATACTCCGGTTTCAATCCATCTCAGTTTACTTTTCTTGGATTTCTGCCAAAGAAGACCTCTGAACGAAAAAAATTATTTGAAGCCATGAAACAATCTACCCATGTAGCAATGCCACTTGTTTTCTACGAGTCGCCCTTTCGAATAGTAGAAACACTTGTGATTCTTGAAGAGATCTCGCCAAAGGCTCAGGTAGTTGTCTGCAGAGAGCTTACTAAGAAATTTGAAGAGATTGTGCGTGGTACGCCAGCTGAGCTAAAAAAAAGAGAGTATAAGGGAGAAATTACGCTTGTGGTTGGTTCACTCGACTAAGTTTTTGCTGAAATCTTCTTCTCAGTTCGACTACCATTCCTGGGTGATCTTCGTTTTCAAAATCCCAGTTTACTCGTATCTCGCGACCAGCTCGATCTTCCGCTTCAGTCTTATCATTTCCGTTGTCCATTCCATACTTGTAAAGCCATAACGCCATCGTTCTAACGAGGGCATGTGTTCTTACTCCTTCTGGGAGATGATGTTTGCGGATATGTCCTTTAAACTCATCTGGTGATTCTTTCTCTACCGCAACGATGACGTCTGTTACCTTACCGCCTCTTGCTCGAGCTTCTTCTTCTGCAACAACGAGGGTATACTGAGAATCGAGTACGTCATCGATAAACATGACATTTCTGCCATCAACGTCTGGATACACGCAATCTGTTTCGTCAAGAATTGGTCGTTGGTCGCTTTCATCTCCAACTCCTCTTCTGGATCGATATCTGATCGTAGCTTCCTCGAACTCTAATTCTGGATCAACTTTACGAAGCTCAACAGCAAGATCGTCACCAAACATGAGTCCGCCATTTGCGATCTTCATGAGTATAGGGTAATTCTTAGCGCGAATGAGAGGGGCTAATTGTTTGGCAAGCAATGGAAGTTGTGCTCGAATTTCCGCTTCAGTAACCAATACTGGATTGTCAGGATTAGGAATTGGCCGAAAAGGCCGATATGGTTCGGGTGTGGGTAACATTTCTTCGGGTCTTGACATATTGTACGTTGAAAACAGTAGTTTATCAAAATAAAGGCGAATTTCAAAGGTAGAATCGGATTTCAATAGTTTTTGATATAATAACTGCTTATGTCAATTTCCGAAAGACAGCCCGTTGAGCATGCCAGAGTAGAAATGAGAAAAGTTGAGCTAAACCGCGCGAGCAAACGTTCCTTTGGAACATTGAGAGATCATGCCAGATTTACCGCCGTTCTAAGACCCGATATTCCAGATTTCGTATCTCTCCCTTGGGCAAATAAACCTGAGTCTGGCGAGTTTAGTCCTGAATTTCAAAAAATGGCTGCTGAAGTTATTTTAGAAGCATTTAAAGACAAGGATCCTGATATTGTTTTAGGAGTGGGGAATTCAGGACTCGCATTTGCTAAAGAGGTCCACAGACAACTTCGCGTAAAGAATGTCGGACGTAAGACTATCGCACATGGAGAAATCAAGAATCTAGGTGAAATAACGAAGATGGGAGCTCGAACTGGTAAGATATTTACCGCACATTCTTACTCGAGAAATGCTGAAGTGAGTTACTATCTTCCTCAAATACCCACAGGAAAACGCGTTTTGGTTATCGACGATGTGAGCGCCCAGGGAAGTATTAGCGTTGCATTGGTTAATGCGCTAAAAGAAATGGGTGCAGATGTTGTTGGTCTTGGTGTGTACTTCAATAAGGATTGGCAAGGAGGATTGAAACGATTTACAGCTGAGACAGGGGTGCCTTCATTTTCAGTCATCCGTATTGCGAGACGCGAGGAAAACGGAATCGTTTTGACGCCGAGGAAGGAAGCTTTGACTCGATTCGAACCTGTAGTTTAAGCAAGCTCTACTCAAGCTAACTTCAATGGTGAGTAGACAACTCATTCCCCTACTTGAGATATGTCTTATAGCTCAACAGTCCTTTGGTATAATAGAGTGTCTGTTTCTGGAATGGCCCCGTCGTTGCCGATCCCTCAGGATACGGCATCCCGATATTGAGATATCGGGGCTAGCGGCCAGAAGTCTTATATGTACTACATGTATATATTGAGAAGTACGAAAGACGGAAGTTTTTACATTGGAAGCACGAGCAACTTAAAAGAACGATTAAATAGGCATAATTCAGGTCGGTCGAAGTATACTAAAGCTCGAAGACCATGGAATTTGGCTTATAGCGAAATATATTTAACTCTGTCAGAAGCAAGGAAGAGGGAGTTTCATCTCAAATCCTTAAAGAGTCGAATTGCCATAGAGAAACTGATAAAGGCCGGCCCCGTCGTCTAGCGGCCCAGGACATTTGGTTTTCATCCAAAGAATCAGGGGTTCGAATCCCCTCGGGGTCACACTTTAAGCTTCAGTTCGAGGCTGATTATCGTACCTTAAGCCTAGCTTATCTTCGATGGCTTTTCTATCACCAATAAGAAGATGTAGATCTACTTTTGGTACAAGGAATATGGTAAATAATTCAGGAGCACGCTCTGTAAGAGTTCTCCAACGCTCTCCCCTTGGTATATCAGTTCGTCTTCGATTAACAAATTGTCCTGGGCAATGATCGACAACAGTCCCAGTTACCTGGTCCTCGAGATAAATATGGTCAACTCTTCTTGTTTGTGCCTGATTATCAATATAATCTGGGTCCTTGACAAGAACCGAACCCTTTACGATCGTAAAGCCAAGTGGAATAGGTCTTCGCAGTGCCCATGTAGTCCAAAATGCGCAAACAGGCATCTCATGAGTTTCTCTAGCATAAAGATCGAATAAGTGTGCAGGAATATTCAATCCAGCATCTTTGGTTCCGTCAACCAACTTTGCGTGTGATTTAGCAATGATTTCTCGAAGGTCATGCTGGAAGTCTTCAGCGTAGGTAACTATCCATCTTTGAACTCGCTCACGCGGACTACCATCGGAGCCTTCTGTTCTGGTCGGTCGAGGTCTTTCCATCTGAGAATTATACCCTATAGTAAGCCTCAATTCAATCTAGTCTAAAAAAAAGACAGCCTCCGTACGAGGCTGTCCTTTGTACTAACTTAGGATTACTTGAGCTTCTTTTTGAGATCCTCAAGTGCCTCTTTGGCAGCTTCTTTACCTCCAAGTCCAAATGCGAGTCCTCCTGCGAGGGATAACATTCCGACTATACCGGTAAATAATATTCTTACCAAGTCCTGCGCCACACCAAGCTGATTCAGCACGACAAGTCCGGTGAAGAACAAGAGTGCTGCCTTCGCAAAGACTGAGAGCGCATTTGCAGATGTTGATCCTGCAGTTTTGACGCTTCTTCGGACTAGGTCGGCCACTAAATTAGCAACGACCAATCCTACAAAACCTATCACCACCGCAACGATTACGTTCGGTAAGAAGAATAGGAATTGATTAATGACTCCTGTTGCTCTCGACAACCCCCATACCTCAAGCGCGGGTACAAGAAAGAGAACAACGAGGCTCCATCGAAGAATTTCCGCTAAGACCTCTTCCCAAAGTTTTACCTCTGATTTATCCATTAACTTTGCACTCTGAAGCGCATTGTCTAACTTTGCTACCGCAAAAACGGATAAGAGAAGTTTCTTCAACAGATTGGATAAAATGAGTCCTACCACTATGATGAGTAGTCCGGTAAAAAATCCGGGAAGCCCATTTACGATACTCGTCCAAAATTTTAGTACTATTTGATTTACTCCTTCAAACATTATGATTTCACCTCCT
>OBLX010000096.1_pt1 | contig 15156 bp, 11 predicted proteins | sample 1519811 | NCBI WGS metagenome assembly OBLX01 (sample SAMEA3991476, study PRJEB22521) | metagenome | biome: anthropogenic terrestrial biome; feature: sewage plant; material: surface water | place: Sweden | collected 2012-09-26
CAGAGCTTTGATTAGCCCATCTGCTTCCATCGTCATCATACCGCCCTTCTTGGCCGCTTCGGTGATATCCGAGACAGGCGCATGGGCAATCGCTAATCGTTCGATTTCATCGCTTGGCACGAGCACTTCATAGATCCCGATGCGACCTCGATAGCCAGTGTTGTTACACTTCGCGCACCCCGAACCGAGTAGATAGAGCCACTCTTTCTCTGGCGGTAACGCTTCTAGGGCTTTCGGTTCTTCCTTCAGCCTTGTGCGGACTTCCGCGATAACTTCCGGTTCTGGCTCCACTTCCGTGGCACATTCACTACACACCTTGCGAACAAGTCGCTGGGCAATGACAACATTTACGGCATTTGAAAGCAAGAATGGTCGGACACCAAGATCAATCAAGCGCGGGATTGCAGTCGGAGCATCATTAGTGTGCAGAGTCGACAAAACGATATGTCCGGTCAGCGATGCTTGTGTCGCCATTTCGGCCGTGAGCTGATCGCGAATTTCCCCGACCATCACTATGTCTGGGTCGAGCCGGAGAACCGAGCGGAATCCTTCACCAAAATCGTAGCCTTCGTCCGGTTTAATCTGGGACTGCATAATTCCATCCATGCGATATTCGACCGGATCTTCGAGTGTAATAATCTTCTTGCCAGGGTCGTTAAGCATTGCGAGAAGTGCATACAGCGTCGTCGTTTTGCCTGAACCGGTTGGTCCCGACTCGAGAACCAAACCTTGTGGGCGCTTAATGGCATCGAGCACCTTCTTGAGCGCCTCACCAGTCAACCCTAACGAATCGATCGACAAGCTCAAGTTACTACGGTCGAGCAGACGCATTGTAATTGCTTCGCCATACTGGACTGGCACGGTTGCTACGCGGATATCCAACTCGTGCGGCTTATTGTCATACGTGTCACTAATCGTAAAACGGCCATCTTGCGGAAGTTTTGCGACATCGAGCTTAAGTTTTGCCAAGAACTTCAGCCGCGACATGATTGAATTGGTCACATTCGGGGGCAATTTGACGACGTCCTGCAAAACGCCGTCGAGTCGATAACGAATCTTCACGCCGTCTTGGACGGGCTCGATATGAACATCTGAGGCGCCTACCGACACTGCTCCGGTAAGCAAAAGATCGATGAGTTTTGTCGTCGGAACGTCGTGAATCTTGTTCTTCAGATCAACCAGACTCTGGATTTCCTTGCTAAATTCCGTCTTTGATTCGCGCTCTACCGACACGTCTGAAGTAGTTGCTCGTTCTGCGGGAATCTCGTCGTAGAGCTTCATCGCATACTCATACGAGTCGTCACCAATGACAGAGACGAGGAAATCTAACCCTGTTGCTTCGCGGAGGTCTTGAACTCGCTTTAGCGCCTCTTCGTTGTTGGGATTCGTGATCCCAAGACGCACCTTTTTACCGGCTTTCAAATATGAAATAACACCGTGATTCTGCGCAAGGTCACGAGGAACAATTGTGAGAACTTCAGGAGAAATGGGATACCCTAAAATTCGCGTAAACGGCAAATTTGCTCGTTTTGCGACTTCGCGACGCTCCTCTTCAGCAGCCTCGCTTTTCAACCTGTCAACAACTTTGCCGACATCGACTCTTGCAAACATATCGACGTCGATATCATTGTCGCGCTCTGCTTCTACCTGCAGAGACGCTACTGATTCGCGCTCATCAACGGATGGGGTAACGCTTCCAAGCTTCTTCGCCTGATCTTGGCGGCTCTGGCGAAGACTGGCTGTTGTCTCTTGAGTTTGAATGTCGTTCGTGACCGGTGTTGCCGCATTGCTCCCAACCGCGTCCGTCGAGGACTGTGCCGCTGCGGGTGTCGGGGTAAAGTTAGAGCCGCTCCGCATGTCTTTCTGGACGAAGTCTTGGAGCTTAGCCTGCTCCATCGGCGTCATTTTGTCGAAGAAATCTCGTGCCATAGGCGTCTTTGCAATGTCGGGAAATTACATAACCATACCATTTTTTGCCCCGACTGTCAAGAAGTAAGGGTTTAGTATGGCATGGTGTGTCGAGGCTCTCAAGGCAGCGCGTGCGCAAGTATAACGTCACCAATTTCCCGCCGAATCGCATTGATTGCCTCGCGCGTGACTGAGCGCTTGGGGTGGATATGATTCGAGAGCAAAACCCATCCAACCCGATGCTGCGGGGAGACAACGAGAGAACATCCCGTAAAACCAGTCTTACCAAACGTCCCCGATGGAACCGTAGTTGCCATCCACGGGCGCTCCAACTCAAACCCGTAGGTCACTCGGTCTGCTACTTGTGGCACCTGATCCTGGCTCAAAAGTTCAATGGTAGACGCTTCGAGAATCCTTGCTTGTCCAAGCAGTCCCCCATGCACCAACGCCTGTACGGGGCGCAGCATGTCACTGACACATGAGAATAATCCGGCGTGGCCGACGACTTCTCCATCCGCCGACAGCGTCCGGGCGCTTTCGTCGTGGACCACGCCACGGAGCACCGTATCGTCAACGACTTCAGTAGGCGCCACCTCGTCGACGCTTCCGACCGCTTCAGAGGCTTGAAAAGTGGTGCGGCGCATTCCGAGCGGATCAAATAGGCTGTGCTTCGCCAGAGAATCAAGCGGCTGATTGGCGACACGCTGAATGACCAAGCCAAGCAGATACGCCGGAAAGTTCGTGTAGAGGTATTCCTGGCCAGGAATACCTCCCAGAGGTTCTGTCAAAATGCGCCTGCGGAGCGCTTGCGTGCTTTCGGATGCGTATTTCGAGAATGGAAATCCAATCACCGTATACGTCAGAAGGTAACGGATCTTAATGTCGCCACCGCCTGGAGCAGCGTATTCTGGCAAGTAGTCTGGAAGTGACTTATCGAGCTCGAGGCGACCCTGTTCAATGAGCTGCAGCGCTAGGATGCCCAGTGGAACTGATTTTGTTAGCGAGGCGACATCATAGATTGTCTCGGGGGTTACTACTGCCGAATCGTCTTCATAGGCTGTTCTTCCAGCCGTCACGAAAGTGGCCTGGTCACCACAGATAACGCCCACCGCAGCCCCCGGAAAGGTTCGCTTGGTAATAGCGTCATTCAGTAGTGTTGCGATTGCCGTATCCACCTGCCCAGAATACCAGCAACACCGCCGTTAACGGTGGTGTTCTTCGTTGTGGCACGGTAGCATACGAAGTTAACGCAATAGATACTGAGAACATGGATGAATCAATAAACGCCGAGGCACCTTCGACTCCCGATGAGCTGGGTGAAGTATATCCAGGTATCACGGATGATCTGTCTACTGACATTCACCCCGATGAGGACGGGGCGGTAATCTATGATTTCGAGGCGGTGCGCCTGGCGAAAGAGGATGGAGAAAGCGCCAAGGAATCCAACCCTGCTGAATTTGATGATCCAGAAGCGCTTTCGATAGAAGAAGAGCCGGACGAGCCTGCTGTTGAGCCTGCAGCTGCGCCGAGAGAAGTGCGTCGGGATAGAAAACCTTTCAGTCTCGGCTCAGTCTTGGTCACTGAAAGTGCGCTGAACGATTTTATGCGCCAACATGGTCGACATCGCCTTTTGACCCCCAGTGAGGAGCTGGCGCTCGCTCGCTCTCGCGATGCCGGCAATCTCACAGCCGTTGAAACGATCTGTGAACACAACATCAAGCTGCTCGTGAAGATAGCTCGGGGCTATCAGGGTCGTGGCTTGCCGCTCATCGACCTAGTACAAGAGGGATCGCTTGGTCTACTGCGTGCTGCCGAAAAGTTTGATCCCGATAGAAAGCTAAAGTTTTCAACGTACGCAACGTGGTGGATCCGACAGGCAATCAAGCGTGGGCTAGAAAACACTGGCAAGACGATTCGTGTGCCCGTCCACCAGCATGATCGAATGAGTAAAGCCACGCTCTTCGAAGAAGTATTTACGAAGCGCTTTGGACGAAAACCGACCGATGCTGAAATCGAGGAACATTTCAATTGGAAGGCCGGACAATTAGCTTCTGTGCGGTCCGCTAGTGCACCGATTGCATCTTTGGAAAAGCCGCTTGGCGACGAAGATTCGTTTTCTTTGGGAACCATCCTTCCGGACACGTCTGTCGATGTTGAAGGTGAAGTCCAAGAGCTCTTACAACATGAACACTTAGGCGAAATATTGGCTTCTTTGCCCTTTCACGAGCAGGTTGTCTTGCGTTCCTATTTTGGTTTGCTTGAAACCCCACAACAAAACCTGGCGGAGATAGCAAAAAATTACAGTATTACCCGAGAATTAGTCCAGAAGATTCGCGACCGTGGACTTTTTCATCTTGCAGAAGGTGTACGTAATCACCACTATTCCTTGCTCTAGTTTGTGTTAGCAGCTACGATGGCCCGTCTCATGGATTCAGAATTAACCACTACCGTCCTCATCCCCGAAGGAGCCGAACAGGATCCTGCGGAGGTAATCCTTCGCGAAACTGAGCAGCGTGTCGACTGCACGCTAATCATGCGCTATACGGAGGGCGACGCTGCGGCGCTAGAGTCTCTGGGCGAGCGCTACGCCGAACTTATTGATCTTGCCAATGAAATTCTGGGAACAGACGAGCGCGGGGTTCCCCGTGGAACGCGGCTCTTTGAACAAGCAGTCCGAACCTACCGACCACAACCATCACTAACATTCAGTGAGTGGGCCAGCCGTGTCTTAACAAGAAGCCTTGAGAACGCTCAAAAAGTTGAGGTTCCGTCGCCGGATATCGGCGAGCTGGTGACCGAGCTCGCCAGCATTGGTGGAATTGCAAAAATTAGGCATATGCAGAAGATACCCCAGGCTGACAAAGTTGCTGCCATGGAACACGAAATCGAGTACCGCCCTCTATTTGCAGAAAAACTCGCGAAAGAAGAATGGTACCAAACAGCGAGAGACTCGGTCAGGCGGGCAATGCTCCGACATCTCGTTTTGCGCCTTGGCGAGATCAGCCGCATGAGCGCAGTGCACGAAATTGATGGACAAACACACCCAATGCGTGAATTTGAACCTGAGAGAATGCTTCGTGTGATCGAATGCCTTTATGCGCTCGAGTCCGAAGAGCTCTCTGCAAGTTCATTCACTGATGAGCATACGCCGAAGCGCGCTGTAGCCGCATCGCCGCCAGGGCACGAAGGGGAAAAAGCGGAACTGCTCATACCTTCAGCCGATACTATACCGCAGCTTACGAGAAACGGGGTCGAGATAGCGGAGACAACACACTCTGTAATGCCGATGCTTATTGGCTATTTCAGAAAACATAATCGGGCTCCGAGAGGGCGCGACCTTTTATCGGTCAACGGTCGGGAAGAGTTCAGAGATGCGCACATGATCGTCATGACCGCATTGCTTGATCACGGCGTGATTGATTTCAGTGAGCTTGCCTCGCTTAGCGAAAGGGCTCACGCTGCCGTTGCATTGCATGATGTTGCACAATTCCGTGCGCAAGTAGAAACAGATGAACATCTGCGTTTTTCGCTGTCATTCAATGCGGAGCGTATCAACGAATTTATAGCCGTACTTTCACCAGAAGTTGTTCGGGAATCGCTGCAGGAATACGCCAAAGACAAGCTGAAGATTCAACCTGATCTGCAGAAGGCCTACCAAGCGCGGGAATACGCAGACAGTCTGCTCTATCTTGTTCGGAATGGGCTGGAATCGACTCGCGGGAAGCCCACTGCAGCAGAGAGAGACACCTTGATCAACGAGGTAACTCCACTGCTAGCATGGATCGCTGCCGGCATCGACAAGAATGGCTGCACCGCCGAACCAGGCCAGACTGCATATCTCGAAAAACGCGTAGGCAAGTTGATGCGACTTGCCTTCCGGGCTGCTCGCTCCAACCATCCACACCTCGCCGCAGCACGAGAGTTCCTGCCATACTCCTTTCCTTCGCTCAATCAGCATCAACGGTTTATTGTCTATCGAGCATTCGTAAAACAAGCCTGTCGAGAACTACGAGAGCGCCCTTTGCACCGAGAGGCAAATGAGGCCTTTGCTACTGCCGTAGAGCAACTCGTTTCGTAAGAATTCGGCAACACTTGGAAAAGATCGGGGCATACCCAAAGCGGTTACGCTAAGCGCCTCGCCTAGAGGCGCCCTGATAGCTGCGTGGCGGAGAGGGAGGGATTCAAACCCTGAGATCCTTTCGACGAGGTATCGGTGCTGTTCTCGGGTCCGTATTACAAGCCGTTCGATATGCTAGATTTCTTGCCCGCCACGTATATCCGTATCGCTATACCTAGGTAGCGTCGCCACCTCTTCGCCTAGTTCTGTAAAAACAATTGTGTTCCCTCTACTGTAGCGGACCAATCCCATTTGGCGAGCTTCTTGAAACCCTTTCAAAATATCAACGGGAGAAGTGCCGAGAGCATCCTCCAGTTGGCGCGCCATCGTGAGGGGCATCATCGGCTCGGAAAGGCCTGCGAGCCCATCTAGAAAAGTGTGGGCTCTCGTTGTAAGTAAACCTCTTACCTCTTCAGCAGATAGTTGCGGCTCCCTATCCATAGTACAATCCTCGTTACCTGACGGGTAAATCTATCATGACGGAAGATGACGAGCAACGGGATCGATTGGGGATCTTGACCTGCGGAGAGGGAGGGATTCGAACCCCCGAGACCCTTGCGGGCCTGACGGTTTTCAAGACCGTTGCCTTCAACCACTCGGCCACCTCTCCGTGCTGCTAGTTTAGCGCAATGACCGCCTGCAGGCAGTAGGGTTTGCGAGAGATGCTGCGGCTCCGTATCGTGAATGTGTGAAACGAAAGGCACAAGCGCTAACTATATTTGGAGTATCCCTCTGTCTTACGGCGGTGGTGGTTTACGCTGGGTGGTGGCTCAATGCACGTCTCACGGCTACGCCCCAACAATCCAGCACACCAACCGCAGCAGCAAGCGTCGCGCTCGCCAATCCCATTGAAGCAAGCCGGGACGACTCACAGCGGCGCATTCACATTACATCCTACCGTGACGCTCTCCAGCGCTATGGAGCCGATGTTGGCGTGTACCCTGTCTCGGGCTCTGTTATTCAAATGAAACCCGAAGGAGTACCTTTTACAAACTTAGCCGGAACCTACGTGCCTCTTTTCCTCACTGACCCGCGTTCCTCAGACGGTCGAACTTACTATTACATCGCCACACAGGCCAGATTCGCTGTCTGCGCTGATCTGGTCAGCAAGCCTGGGACGCGCTTTGTTGGACTGCCAGAAGGAACGCGGGAAGAGCAAGGAAGCGCCAAGACGTGTACACTGTAGGCAAACCAAAATGGAAGACAACAATACAGACAATCTGAAGTTCGACGTGAGCTATTCTTCTGATAATCAGCCGAATGCCGTTAGCGGAAACGCTGGTAGCGGACAAGCTCCGACACCCGAGCAGCCTACAGCGCCGACCTCGACGACACCCCCAACTCCTCAGCCAGACCCCCAGCCAAGCACACCGTCCACTACGCCACCTACTGGAGGAGCCTTGAAGAAAGTCGTCGGAATCCTCGCTATTGCGCTCGCTCTATTTGTTTTAGGTGGCGCTGCGTACTACTTTTTACTTCCAAGCCCCTCGCGCGTCATGGCAAAGATGGCCAAGCAATTTCCCGATATCAAGTCGGCGCGTTTTGGAACAGAGTACTCCGTAACTATAAAGGGGCCGGTTACATCCAGTGATTCTTCAACCGAAAACGGTCTGAGGCGCTCCCCAGCTACTCCAACTCCCGAACCGACTCCCCAGGAATTCACGGTCGCCGCAAAGACAAATATTGCCGTCAATGCGAAAGACCTCAAGAACCCGAAACTTGGCGCCGCGCTCGATGTCACCGTAAAGACTGGTGGAGAATCTTACCGTGCTGCCGGCGAGCTCAGGACGCTTGGGCAAACTGGCTACGGCAAGATTGATGAAATCCCATCCCTTGGCGATCTAACCGGCGAGCTCGAGACAATCAAGGGCCTCTGGATAAAATTTGATCTCGACCAGCAGGAATCCCAAGGTTCTTCACTGACTCAAGAGCAGCTCGACAAAATTCGTGACGCAATCCGCAACTCCCAAGCGGTCAAGATTACGAAATCACTCAAAAGCGAGCAGCTTGACGGTCAGGCAATGTATCACTACCAGTACGCAATCAGCAAAGATGCACTTGTTGATACGCTGGCCAAGCTTGCAGAGACAACTGGAGAGAAGCCATCTGCTGACGACATTGCAAAAGCAAAGAACGATTTGAAGGACGTGCAGTTTAAGGATGGCGAAATCTGGATTGGCAAGAAAGATCTCTTGCCACACAAGCTGACCCTCGGCCTGGAGGCTTCGAACAAGGAGATGGGCTCACTCACGCTGACAACCACAACGACACTTAAGGACGTCAATAAGGACGTCTCCGTAACGGCGCCAGAGAAATGGAAGACTCTCGAAGAGGTCGAGCGCATGATTTCCGGTGACTCAGACGAAGACGGACTCTCGCTCCAAGAGGAACAAGCGTACGGCACCGATCCAAACAAGGCCGATACAGATGGTGATGGCTTCAAAGACGGCGACGAGGTCAATCGAGGCTTCAATCCCAAAGGTCCTGGTAGGGTGGTTAGTCCGAATGAAGAACCGCTGCTTATCGACGATACCCCAAGCGCGACCAGCAGTGAGCTCTAGTCGATTGAGTCCCCTTAGTACCGCCGGTATGCTAAAGCGGTGACACTAGTTAACAACGCTGGCTTCGCTGGCACATGGAGAGGTACCCAAGAGGCTGAAGGGGCGGGATTGCTAATCCTGTAGGTCGGATTCATCCGGCGCGAGAGTTCGAATCTCTCCCTCTCCGCAGAACATCAGGAACCACCATTCTAGAGCGGTCAGTTTGACCGTGCTCAATCACAGCACGCTAACGAACGCTTGACAAAAGAACGAAAAAGTGCTATGTTATGACAATTCTCAAAAAGAAACACGATGGTAGCAAACACCGAAACAGAAGTTGCCCAAACACCGGAAAGCGGCTCGGAGCCGATCCTTTCTTGGGAAGCTAAAGAGTTCGCCGAATATGCCCGTGACAAGCGATGGTATACGGTCGTCCTTGTAGCGGGTATCGTTCTGGCGTTTGGCGCAGTAGTCCTCGCTCTCCTCAGCAAATCGCTTCGTGACGGATTAAGCTACGGCCTCGTAGCCGTCGTCTTTGCGCTCGGCACCTACGTTGTCTTAAAACATGCCGATGATGCGCCGCGAATGCTGACCTACTCTATTTCGAAGCTCGGTGTAACTGTCGGCAATACGTTTCATCCGTATGGCGAACTCCGACAGTATTGGCTGATCTACAAGCCACCAGTTAAAACCCTGCATATCCAACGCATTAATCGTTACCGTCCTATTCTGCGAATTGATATGGCTGACGTAGACCCGCTGGCAATACGCGAAGCGCTAAGGCCATACTTACCAGAAGACACCAAGCGCGCCGAAGACTTTCTCGATAAGTTCTCGCGCTTCATAAGGCTCTAGGAGACTCAGATGACACGCCATACGACCGAAACTGAACATCCTACCGAAGCATCTGCGGAGGTTCAAGCAGCCAGTGATGTTCGGCCAATACTAACGGAATCATTTGTCCGGCAAGGGGTTCGCCTTGACCAACTACAGCAAGATGGCGCATATGCAGAAGGCGCGCGCCTGGCAGGCACCACCACAAAGCTTGGCATCGGCAACACGGATCTGACAATCCACCGCCTGCGACCACCAGACGTTGAAGAAGCATTTCATCTCCAGGTTCCTGAAGGCGTCGTCCTCATTACTCACGACTCTAAACAAGACGCCTATCAGCCGATTACACCAATTCTTATTCCTGCAGGGGAAAGCATGGTTATTGGCCGAGACACGGTTGCTGGCCTAACGCGTGACCCTGAGGTTTCGCGAAAACACGTTGAAGTTGGGTGTACCGACACGGGTGAGGCTTGGATCAAACACGTCGGTCAAACTAACGGCACCCGCCTTTCGTAGGAGAGACTATGGCTGCTCCCGACGCATTCTCCGAATTCACTCCGCCGCCTGCTGAGACAGCGGCGCAGAATGCTGAGAATTTGACCGAACAACGGTGGAGCCATGTTAATGAAACGCTCGAATATCTTGAGGCTAGTGGTAAGACAGACATCGCTTTCGGTATCCGCAACGCCGCTGAGTTGCTCGGTGAAGGAAATCCCATGCAAGAGCTTAGAGCCTTTGAAATTCTCGTTAAAACAGTTCCACGATTCGAAGTTGATACTCCTGAATTAGTTCCCAAGTCTGCCGCCGGCGAATCAGACGCTGAAGATCTAAAGTAGCCTCGGGCACCTATTCCACGTAAAATAACTAGCGCATCTTATGCGCCTGTAGCTCAGTGGATAGAGCGTCGGCTTGCGGAGCCGGAAGTCGAAGGTTCGAATCCTTCCAGGCGCGCACTGTCTGTTCCGCAATCCAATCGCGGGGCAGCTGCTAGGTCCTCGTAGCTCAGTGGATAGAGCACTGGCTTCCGGAGCCAGGTGTCGGGGGTTCGAATCCCTCCGAGGACGCAAACGGCCTGGGCGCTCGCGTACGAACTCAATAATCGCTATACTGTGCGGTTACTTTGTTATGGATACGGAATGTACAAACTGGGTTGAGGGCGCTCCAGAGGCGACAGAAGCGATTGTTGATCGCGCAGTGCGATCTCACCTTCTTGAGCATCCCGAGTATCTACTGCCACTGTGCTTTGAATTTGAAGAGTATGAGACCTATGGCGCACTGGGAGCGCTTGATCTTTCTGCGCACGACCTAGCGCGACTCCCTCTCGGAGTTACCATTGAAAGAATCCCGGGAACGAACAAACAGAGACTCTTCAGGACCGAACCTGAGCATCACGATATGCGCTTATGGGCAGAAGATGGGGTTGATATTCCGGATCGTGCTTCAGTTGTTGACCTTCTTGCGATCCAGTATTTGCTTGATACAACTCGACATTCGAGTCGACCGGGATACTTTGAATACACGCCGAACACCGTACCAGGCGGCGTAACGCAACCTCGCGAGGTGACCGAACACGATGTACAAGAGATCTACGCCATTGCGAAGGAAGCGCTCTTTGAAGTTGGCTACTCCCTTAACCAGTATGGCCGACCACTGATTGAAGAAGCTCAGGCAAAGCGAGATGCAGCCCATCCAGAACTTGCCGGCTCTGTTACGTTTCACCAGGAACTCCTAGATGTACTTGAGCGCCGCGACAGCTTGGCCAGAAAAGTCGTCTATGGCAAGCCGATTAAGTTCGCCATAGGCACTATTGCTACACAACCGGAAAGGGTGGCGGCGCTCGCAGAAGAACATCGCACAACTGGAGACCCGGTGCTCGATTTCACGGGGTATATCAGGAAAACCGTTTCCCGTGATCTGAATTTTCAGCAACGGATTTTAGAGCCGCCAAAACCTGGACTGGCCCTTGAGGTCGATATGACGTATTCGCCACTCTTTGAGCGTCATATTACCCACGAGTCCTACGGCGCTGTCACTGCGCGAGAGCTGTATGGAGCAGTGGACTGGGCAATTGGTGATCAGCTTGCGAAACGTGCGCTCGCTGAGACATCTGAGTGGGCTGAGGTAATCGCTCGGGAGAAGCCGCTCTTTTGCAATTCAGACGGCAGAGGGCTTGATGCCCAAAAGGTAGCGCTGGCCTTCTTTACAGTCGGGGCCGAGCAAACCGCGAGATTGCTCCTAGCTGCTGATGACCGGCAGATTATGCTCGATGGTGTTCACAACCTTGTACTCCTTGGGCACAACCGAACGCTTCGCGAAACAACGCCTGAACAAGCAGCCGAAATATATCGCGCCGGATTAGTTAGAAAAACGAAGCTCGACGGTACTGTCAGATTTCTCTGGGGAAGCATGACCCGTGTTGGCAAATTTCCACACACGCCGTTTACTGAGCAGCATATTCGTCTGGAGGAAGTAGCCGCCACGACTAATAGCGGTGAAAAGCTTAGGAAAATGCATATCGACGACCAAGAGGTTTATAAGCGTTGCCTATTGGTCTTCGATCGAGCTAAGCGCGTCTTCCGGATAAACCCTAGTATTTTCCCAGGCCTTGGATCGTCAGAAACGTTTGAGCAGTACCTTACGCGACAGGTGCGTTATCCGGGCTCGCGTGAGGTGCGCAAGTTTGAATGGCTGCCTTTTGATGTCGATGTGCCCGGGGTCGACGAGGAGACTATCTGTGACGTACTAGCCGAGAACGCGCATGTCGTGGCTGAACTTCTTGAGCGACGACTTGGCGATAGTGTCTTTGAAGATGCGCTGAGTGCTGAGAAGCGCGCTGCTGTTTTTGATGCCGTAGAGAGGCAATTCGGTGAAGGACTACGCCGTGAAGCCGAAGCTCTTGCAGCAGACCTAGAGCCAACTGATCTTCTTTTGGCAGTCGAGGGATTAAAACAGGCAGCATTCATTACCGAGCTTTTTCGATCCGCAGCACATGAAGCTTCTGCGCCCCGTACACGTTTGCTGAAGCGCGTTATAAAAGAGTCAGCCGGCACATTTAGTCTCGATGAAAGCACAATAGAAGCGGCCATAACCCCTGCTGAGCTTTTATTCTATCTTGAGCACGCTGAGCGAATTTGCGCCCTTCGCCATTCCGCCACACTGCCGGAGGCAGCAGCGTGGCGAAGCATCAGCAGACCACGACATACAAAGACGCCCGCCGACGAAATATGTTCATTCGATGATCTTCAGCGCGCACGACACCTCATTCACCAAAGCGAGCTTGGCCAGGCCTACTACGTGGCTGCTGTATTACTTCTCGGCCGCAAGCTAATCGACAGCTTTCTGTCTCCATCCAAAACCAGGCTCGGCCTTGTCAACGGTGGGCGGTATGAATCACATCTCGAGTGGCTTAAGGACGCTAACAAGCTCTCTCCTGAGAACCTGACCGCCTTAGTTGAATCAATTGATACCGACGTGGAGCAAGTTGAGCTCGCGCTACGCTTGGGACACTACGATCCTGAGGCCGATTTACTTAAACATCGCGGCCCGATTCGCTCAATCCGTGAACTCAAAGCCCGCGTTGAGGCGCAAGGTCGAGATTTTAGCGCAATACAGAACACACCTGCTTGGGATGTTCTCTCAAGGACACCGGGTATGGACTTCGCCGCCCTTGAAGAAATGTGCGCCGAACCAGAATTTCATGCGTTGGCACAGGGGGCCCACGATAAGATCCAGCCGTTTTCCTCTTTTGAGACCCTCGTCGCGTCGCAGCGTGATGTAACCGACATCGTAAGAACTTCGCTCGGGTCGCGCCGGAAAAACATTCCGGGAACTGCTGCGGATCCGGCGAAGCTTTACCACGACTTGAAACACCTGATGAAGCGGCACGGCATTCCTGGTTCGCCAGCCGACCTCTTTACGTCGATTCCTGCACACATGGAAGCAGAGGTGCTGCAGCTCGTTATGCGGCAAGATTCGTATCAGGAAGAGTCTACAGGGCCGCTCTATCGTGCCACGCTGCACGATAAGTCCGACCCGCTAGGCTGGGTATGCGGAAACTACACCGACTGCTGCATGCCATTTGGTAGAAGCCTCAATACCGACTATATGTTTAATCCCGATACGCAGTACTTCACGATCCGCAGAAGCGGACGAGTGATTGCTCAATCAGTCGTGATTGCCGCCGAGGATGCCGCAACCCAAAAACCAGTCATTGTGCTTGATGGTATCGAAATTGCTAATAACTATCGTCATCTTCGAGAAGATATCGTTGGTGTGTACCGCAAAGTATGGGGTGATGTTTACGACGGAAAGCCTGTGCTTGTCGGCACGTTCCGCAAAGAGCACCCAATTACGGGTGAGCCATACGAGAAGTCAGTTGCCGGTCGCTACCGATCACGCAGCGGAAATATTGGCTACACCGACGCGTGGGGCTACTTTCTCTTCCCCTTTACCCCACACTGAGATTTTCTGGTCGCGCTGAAATGCCACCAGGGGAAACTTTCCCCAGAATCAACGTAATGGATTGCCGCAGCAAGAACGTCTTCAACGCACGGGTCATGGCGCTGGCCTGTCTTGGCACAGAGTGTAGCGTAAAGTAATGCTGCCGACTGACCACGAAGTTGCTGCGGTTGAGAAATTCCAAGGATCATCAAGTCTGCTGCCGTCGCCGGGCCGACGTTTGGGATATCTTCGAGTTTGTGGGGCAGTGAAGCCATCAACTACACTATAGAGGTTCCAGAAGGAACGGAGAGGTGCCGGAGTGGACGAACGGGGCGGTCTCGAAAACCGTTAGGCCCGCAAGGGTCTCGAGGGTTCGAATCCCTCCCTCTCCGCCAAACAGCTGATTGACTGAGTGGCGATAAAGTGCTATAGTAAGCCAATTAATCTGTGCTTATCGTGTCTCATATTGATACAGAATCTTCTCCCGAAGAATCCGCTGCGCTCTATCATGAGCTGGCGCAGAGACTTGAAGAGGTTGTTCCGCAAACTGATCCGAACCGCGAGACCACTGAAACATTGGTCCCCCGCGATGACGGCGGCTGCTATGTTGTGAGGCGCGCAAGCGGCAGAACTGTCAAGGATGGTGGGTATATTTTTGAATTCCAAGATGCTCGAGACACCCTATCACCAAATAGGGTTTTCGTCTTTGAAGGTAGTGGAAGCCTGATAAGCCTCTACAACGAAAAGCCGGAGCGCTCCTGCCCTAATGTCGCAGCGGAGATGGTCGCGTTGCTCAGAACAAAGCGCGGCGAGCTGCGTAGCGGCAGTATCGGGGCATTCTATGGAAACGGTGAAGCGCTGCCGGAAACCAGCATGTCGGAAACGGAGCAGTTTGAAGCCTACCGGCGACTGCAGGAACTGGCAGACGAACTCTGTGATGAATCCGACGCTCAGCACCATCGCTCGTATATCCCTGGAGATTCAGAGTGGGATTCGCCTGAAGGAGCAGCCGACACAATGATGACCTTGCGCGTGGAGCAAAGTAACGGCGTAGTCTACATCACCGAACGAGCGCTTCTAGAGCAGCCCAACGGAACACTCCAAGACGGATACAGAGAATACCGGTTCAACAATACGGGTGGACTGATCGATCGGCGAACTAATCGGCCAGTACCCGATAAAGCAGCGGAGTTTGCGGAGTTGATCGAGCTTGACCGCCGCATCGGTGGAGATCCAGAGCTTCTTGGTGCGCCTGAACTTCTCCTCTCAAGTCTTAATGATCTCTTTGTCGGTATGGAGCCTGGATCACACAGTATA
>OBLX010000097.1_pt1 | contig 15102 bp, 15 predicted proteins | sample 1519811 | NCBI WGS metagenome assembly OBLX01 (sample SAMEA3991476, study PRJEB22521) | metagenome | biome: anthropogenic terrestrial biome; feature: sewage plant; material: surface water | place: Sweden | collected 2012-09-26
TGGAAAAATTCCACACCGTAGAAAATCTACTCGAGCATGTCAACCAACTCCCAGACGGCCGACAGAAGGATCTTATTGAATCGAATCGTGAGAACATTATTCTTTCCAAGAAACTTGCAGTTATTGTTCAGGACGCAGACATTGAGTTCAATTTCGATAAAGCAAAATTTGACGGATTCGCCAAATCCTTCAAAGACGAACTTGAGAAGTATGAGATGAAATCCCTCATCGCTCGCTTATTTAAGGATCCCTCCTTCGCTCGCGGCAAGGCCGGAGCTAAGGTTGGCAAGGAAACCTCAAAACCTAAGCGGATTAAAGTGGAAGATCCCAAAGATCAGATCGGTATGTTCTAATCTCTCAGTTCTCCTACTCTAGCAATCTAAACGAAAAAGTGATGTACAATAGTGCCGATGAAAAAACAAAAGATTGCACTTGTCTACGATTGGGTTGATAAATGGGGTGGCGTTGAACGGCTACTCCTCGAACTTCACAGAATTTACCCCGCTGCTCCACTCTACACTTCGTTTTATAACCCGAAGACAGCGCCTTGGGCGAGGAGCATAAAAATAAAGACCTCGTTTATGCAGAATCTTCCTGACTTTGTTAAAAAAAGTCGGGTTCTTTCCTTATTGTTTTTCCCATTCGCATTTCTGTCCTTCGACCTCTCCCGATATGACACGATAATCAGCGTCTCATCCGCCTTTGCAAAAGGAGTCAAAACTACTCCCAATCAAAAACATATATCAATCATTCTCACCCCTCCTCGTTACCTCTGGTCCCATCAAAACGACTACCTAAACAATTCGATTAAATACTTATTCGAACAGTGTTTAAATATTTTGAAATGGTGTGATTTTAAAATAGCGCAGAAACCCGATGTTTTATTTTCGATTTCCGATCGAGTGAGACATCGGGTAAAAAAATACTATCGACGTGATTCAGAAGTTCTCTACCCTCCATTTGATACTGCTTACTGGTCTCAGATAAAAAAACAGATCTCAACAAAAAAATTTAGACCTGGTTTCTACTTCATTCCAAAAAACGAATACTACCTCGTTGTCAGCAGACTTGAAACCTACAAAAAAATCGATCTCGTGCTTCAATTATTTAAACAATTGAAGCAGCCACTCATTGTCGTAGGTTCCGGCACTCAAGAAAATAAACTAAAACAGTTCGTTAAGAAGAATAAAATGAACAATATTCTTTTTCTTAAAAACGTGACGGACGCTGATGTCGCATATTTATATACTTACGCAAGAGCACTGACCATGCCTCAGGAAGAAGACTTTGGGTATACCTCACTTGAGGCACAGTTTTTTGGTTGTCCGGTAATCTCATTTAAAAATTCTGGAGCTGCGGAAACGATTATCAATGGAAAATCAGGAATTTTATTTGATAAACAAAGCATAAAATCACTTTCAAACGCCATTGAAAGATCAAAAAGCATACCGTACAATGATCGACATGAAAGCGATTATCTTCGCGGGAGGAGTTGGCACAAGACTGTGGCCACTTTCAAGAAAAAAATCACCGAAGCAGTTCGAAAAAATCATAGGTGACCGATCTACCCTACAATTAACTGTTGACAGACTAACTCCGGAGTTTAAACCTTCTGACATCTTTATCTCGACCGGCACCGCATATAAAGAGGTTGTTCACCTTCAGTTGCCCGATGTCCCTACTGAAAACATAATACTTGAACCCTGTAAAAAAGATGTGGGACCAGCTGTTGCATATGCAGTGGCCTATGTATCTAAGATGGCTGATGAAAATGAGCCTATCGTTATTCTATGGAGTGATCATATCGTAAAACATCAAGTTAAATTCAAACAAATACTTGTTGCTGCCGAGCAATTCATAGCCGAATCACCAAATAAAATTGTTTTTATTGGGCAAAAACCGAGGTTCGCCTCCGAAAACCTTGGGTGGATCCAGTATGGAGATGCTTCGCATACCAAAAATGATATTGAGTTTCACAGTTTCACAGGATTCAAGTATCGTCCGAAGCCAGAATTAGCTCAAGAGTACTTTACCAGCGGAAGGCACTGTTGGAATCTTGGATACTTCGTCACAACCCCGGCAAATCTAATGCAGAAGTTCGCAACCTTCACTCCTGAGATTTCAACAAGACTTTCTACGATACTCTCACACTTCCAAATGGACGACTATGATTCGGTATTAAACACTGAGTATTCCCAGTTTCCTGAAGTAAATTTTGATAATGCGGTTTTAGAAAAATTATCTGCAGAAGATGCCGTCGTCGCAGTGGAGGATATTGGCTGGAGCGATGTAGGAGCCTGGGAGGCATTAAAAGAAGCTCTTGAAAAAGATCGACAAGACACTGTTACACTTGGAAACGTGCTACTTCAAGATTCAAATGATTCCCTTGTATACAATTACGAGGACCAAAAACTGGTTGTTGGTATCGATTTAGACGAGCTATTGGTAATCAATACAAAGGATGCGCTATTGGTAACCAAAAAAACTTCGGTTGCTAAGGTGAAATCTCTAGTAGAAAGTTTTAAAGGAACTGAACACGAGGACTTGACGTAATACATATGCAAAAGTACTTACAAGGACCTCTCTATAGAGCTTACCTAAAACGGTTAATTGATATTTTTCTATCTATCACTCTTCTTATCTTATTCTCACCTATTTGCGCAGTGACAGCGGTCATAATCAAGCTCACTTCACCGGGTCCACTATTTGCAGATGTACCCGAGAGAATCGGACGAAATACGAAGCGCTTCACCATGTACAAATTCAGATCGATGATTAACAACGCACATGTCATCTTAAGAACAGATCCTAAGTTCGCAGAACTCTTCTCTGAATACAAAAAAGGGAGTTATAAACTTTTAAACGATCCCCGTGTCACAAAATTTGGTACAATTATCCGTAAGCACTCGATTGATGAGATCCCACAACTACTAAACGTTCTTAAAGGACAGATGAGTATAGTAGGACCAAGAGCGTACTATAAAGATGAGTTAGAGGACCAACAAAAGAAATATCCTCATACTCGGGCTCTTGTAAAAAGAGTGCTATCGCTAAATCCAGGAATTACTGGACTCTGGCAGGTTTCAGGAAGATCAGAAATTAACTTTGACAAACGAATTGCTCTTGATGCATCGTACGTCGATAATTTATCATTATGGAACGATCTAAAAATAATTCTCAAAACACCATGGATAATGATTACAGGCAGAGGAGCGGTTTAGCCAAAATTCAACCATTACAAGCTGGAGGGCAACCTCTACGACAACCACTTAAAGGAGACGATATGGGACGTAGAAAAAAAAGATTAAAACAAAAACTGTTTGCAATTGGAATTGCAGTTTTTGTGGTTGTTTTCTTTATTATAGTTCCGGTTATTAAAATTCGTTCTCACATTAAGCCCGTTACTGAGTCGGCAAAAGCACTTAAATATGTTTTTTCTCTCAACGACATGGATCAAGTAGAGGCTAAAATGGCCGACTTTTCAAAGACCTACGACTCCTTTGAAAACGATGCAAAAGGTATTTACTGGCTATCATTTATTCCCTATGTCTCCGACTTCAAAAATGCAGTTGAGGCTGGACATTTCTCGATCGCCGCTGGTAAAGACGGGATAAAATCAATTGCTCCTTACGCAGATCTCATAGGATTTAAGAAGGGAGGATCTTCCTTCTCAGAAAAGTCTGCAGAGGATCGTCTACAGACAGCGGTTCTCACACTAGATAAAGTTCTTGGAAACATTGACAAGATCTCAGAAAACATTAAGCAGGCAGAGACTCGAATAGAAAAAATCGACCCAAACAGATACCCAGACTCATTCGGTAATATGAAAGTTAGAGCGTCCGTTATATCGGTTAAGGAACAGTTCCATGGGGTTTCGTCACTTTTTGTCGATGCAAAACCACTACTTAAACAACTTCCTAAAATTCTCGGTAAGGATAAGGAAAAAACATATCTCATACTATTCCAAAATAACTACGAAAGACGCGCAACGGGTGGATTCTTAACTTCATACGCATACTTCAGAATAAAAAATGGAAAGATGGAAATTGAAAAGTCATCCGATATTTATTCACTCGACGAATCGATTTCTTCACATCCAGTGGCTCCAAAAGAGATTCTAACCTATCATAAAGGAGTAAATAACTTCTATATAAGAGATAGTAATCTGTCTCCTGACCTTCCAACGTCAATCAAGATCTTTGAGTCACTCTATAGTAGAAGTGGGAACCAACAAAACTACGACGGAGTTATCATGCTAGATGCCAAGGTTCTAGTAGACATGCTTACTATATTTGGAGATACCGAAGTAAGTGGAGTTACATTCTCAGCTAACAAAGATTCAAGATGCGATTGTCCTCAAGTAATCTACACTCTGTTTGATATTGTGGACAGACCGGTAAACTACATAAAGACCGATCGTAAAGGAATCTTAGGAGATCTCATGTTTGCCCTCTTTAATAAAGCGATTGGGTTCTCACCTTCCAAGTACTGGGGAACTCTTGCTCAGACAATGTTTGGAAATCTCGAACAGAAGCACATCCTACTTTACTTTAAGGATAAAAATCTACAGATGGCAGCCGAACAGATCAATTTTGCAGGAAGAATTAAGACCACAGACGGAGACTATCTCCACATAAACAATGTTAACTTTGCGGGCGCAAAATCAAATCTTTACGTGAGTGAGACTATTGAATCCAAAACGACAAAAGCTTCTTCCGGTGAAATACAGCGCGAGGTTGTTATTACATACAAAAATCCTTACGCTCACTCCGACTGTAATCTTGAAAGAGGAGGGCTTTGTCTCAATGCCGTACTAAGAAACTGGCTCCGTGTCTACGTGCCAAAAGGTTCTAAATTAGTCTCGTTCAAAGGGTCCCAGAAAACCGTAAAGACCTATGACTCGCTTGGTAAGACGGTGTTCGAGGGATTTATGACGGTGAGTCCAGAAGGTCGAGCACAGGTTACCGTTACGTATACTCTTCCAAACTCGATCAAGGCAAAAGACTACTCCTTGATGGTACAAAAGCAACCTGGAGTTGAGGATAAACAGGATGTATCAATTACCGTTGCTGGACAGAAAATGTACGATGGACTATTCGATACTGACAAACAGTACACGAAGAGTTTTTAATCACGCTCCATGCCGATCCTACTCAAAACAAACGGCATTGTTTTAAGCAGTAAGATTCTTCCAAGTAATGACGTAATTTATATCGTACTTACCGAAGAAAAGGGAAAGCTGCGAATTTTCGGCAAGGGAGTAAAAAAGACATCCAGTAGGCGCAGACCACATCTTCAGACCGGAAACCTAATCTCAGCGGTTCTCAGACGCTCAAATGAAACTTATTATCTACAGGAAACAACGCTTATTTCGGCATTCTCTCAGATAAAACAATCTTCGGAAAAGCTAGGCTGGCTATATGCGTTTCTCTTCATGATCGATCGTCTCTTGCCTGAGATGGAAAAGGATCAACACATCTACAACATCGTTCAAAAACACCTGATCGATCTTGCTCAGAAGAAAGAAGAACAAGCTATGTTCACAGAAAGTGCGAATAGTGTACTTAGCGCGTTAGGATACACCTCAGAAAAAATTTCTTTAGAGGACATCAAGGAGCTCTTTACCGATCTTACCCACCAAAAACTCCCCCTGAATACGATATAATATACATATCGTGTCGAAAGTCCGTAAAGTCCATAAAGTCTGACATTATAGACTTTTGACTTTATAGACAGACCGACAGGCAGACTTTACAGACAGATAATATGGACGAACTTGTAGCACTGTGTAAAAGACGAGGAATTATCTTTCCTGGATCCGAAATCTATGGTGGACTAGCTGGCACATGGGACTGGGGTCCTATTGGGTCACTTCTCAAGAAAAACTACAAAGATCTTTGGTGGAAGGATGCAGTTCAGTTAAGAGATGACGTGGTTGGATTGGACGCCGCAATAATGATGAATCCTAAAGCATGGGAGGCGTCTGGCCATACAACCGGATTTGTAGACCCATTAATTGAGTGTAAAATATGTCATCAACGATTCCGACCTGATAAGCCTGAGGAAATTAAGGAGCATGAGGCTACACATAAAGATAAAACGGTTGAGTGGACAGAACCACAAAAGTTCAACCTTCTAGTAAAGGCCTTTCTTGGAATCATCGAAGGCAAACAATCTGAAATATATCTACGTGGTGAAATAACGAACGGAGTTCATGTTAACTTTAAAAATGTCCTTAACTCAACGAGAGTACAGATTCCATTTGGAATTGCTCAGATTGGAAAAGCATTCCGAAATGAAATCACACCGGGAAACTTCATCTTTAGATCTAGAGAGTTTGAACAACTCGAGGTACAGTTCTACATTAAACCAGATGAAGAGGAAGGTAAAAAATGGTTTGAGTACTGGAAGAAAAATAGAATGCAGTGGTTCCTCGATCTAGGAATGAAGAAGGAAAACCTGAGGTTTCGTGATCACGAAGATGATGAGAAAGCTCATTATGCCAAGTTTGCAACAGATATTGAGTATCAAGCTCCCTGGGGATGGCAGGAGATGATGGGGATTCATCATCGAGGAGATTGGGACCTATCTCGACATCAAGAGTATAGCGGTAAAAGTCTCACCTACCACGATCCAAATACTGGAGAAGAATATCTTCCATGGGATATTGAGACCTCATCAGGTCTTGAACGACCACTCCTTTTCATCCTTCTTGACGCATACCGCAAAGATGAAAAAAGAGAATGGCTTCAACTAAGCCCGAAACTAGCGCCCTACAAGGCTGCAGTTTTTCCACTCCTTGCAAATAAGCCCGTTCTTGTTGATAAAGCTAAAGAAATTTATCATAATCTAAGAAAGAGCGTTATGATCTCATGGGATGATCGTGGTAATATAGGAAAGCGGTATGCTGCTCAGGATGAGATCGGGACACCATACTGTATAACTGTAGACTTTGCGACTCTAGAGGATGACAAAGTAACTGTGCGCGAACGAGACAGTATGGAACAAAAGAGAGTTCCAATTTCTGAACTAAACGCCTTTTTATTAGAAGTTCTCTAAAAAAGTATATTTATGGATAAACAGAAAAAAGTGTTAATTGGATCTATAATAGCCGTCGTGTTTGTCTTTGGGACTTGGTTCGTGGTAAACAACAATAACAAGAATAAAGATCTAGGTACCGAATCGGTACTCGAGAATGAACCAACTGTTGCGCCTGTTGACTCGTCTGTTGTTGTTAATTTGAAAAACGCAGTAAAGAAGGGCGAGGTTCTCATTGAGGTTAAGAATGCCCCTGACGGCACAAAAAAGGCCGAGATGGAACTCACTTACAACCGTGAAAAGCGACCAGAAGATGAGACCGACAGTGATATAATTCCGGACGGGGTTCTTGCTGGTTGCGACTTTAAGTCAGGACAAAAATCTTGCATAAAGGAAGGAATCACTCTTGGCACATGTTCTTCAGGAGTATGTCGCTACCATACTGTCGTTGGGAAGATCAAATTATCTATTATATTTAGTGGCTCTTATGGAGAAAGAAGCTTTGAAAAAGAGTATTCGCTTTAAAAATCGTTAAAAAAGCTAAGAACTTAGAAATATAAATTACTAAGTAAGGGAGGAGGTGTTCCATCATGCCAATAATTAAATCCGCAATTAAAAAACTTAAACAAGACAAGGTTCGAAAAGCTTCGAACAAAAAAATAGAGGCCACCTATCTTTCTTTGCTATCAAAGGTTAAGAAAGGTGCATTAAAGGATATGAAAAAAGTTCATTCTGCCATTGATAAAGCTGCAAAAAAAGGCGTTATCCATGCAAACAAAGCGGCCAGACTCAAATCTCAGGTTACTAAGCTGTTAAAACCAAAAATTAAGTCGTCCAAATGACATATAAAATAAACCTCCTGAGCAAGCAAGAAATGAGTCTAATTGATAAGACTCTCTATTTCTTTTTAAACTATTTGAGGTATATACTCGTTTTCACTCAGATCATCGTGATCGGAGTGTTGTTTTATAGGTTTAGAATTGATCAAAACATTATCGATCTTAAGGACTCTCTTGATCAAAAAAAAGAAATTGTTCAGGCTGTAAAACCTCTTTTAGACGAGGCTGAGAAGGTTAATAATCAAAGTATAGCTATAAAAAAGGTGACGTCAGAGCAAGAAAGGCAAATATCTGCTGTAAATTATATCTTGTCAGTATTCCCTGAGGCGGTCAATCTCACCACCTTAAACATTGACGACAACACATACTCACTTAGGGGAACTTCCTCTGACTCAAGACAACTGCAGCTTTTCTACGCTCGACTTCAGACAGATCGGCGCTTTAAGTCGGTAATTCTTTCTAACATTAAACGAGTTGAACAGGGATATCTATTCGATCTAGTTCTCAATTCGTACCAAAAAAAATCGTAATATGAAAACAGAAACACCTACCAGATCACTCCCGTCACTCAAACACATCATCGTTTCTTTGAAGGGCTCAAAAACTCAGGACTACACCTTTACCACTATGTTCTTTATAATATTTTCGATCTTCGTATTTTTTGCAATAAGACCAGCGCTCAGTACTGCAATTTCACTCAATAAACAGGAGGCTGACCTTAAAACTCTTGATGGAAAATATGAACTGCTTATTGGTCAAATTGTACAAATCCAAAATGCGCTACAGCTAGTGAGGGATAAACTCTATCTTATAGATGAAGCACTTCCCGCTCAACCATACATGAATATTATGATGAGCGACATTCAAGAAAGCGCAAAAAAGAATAATATTTCAATTCGTAAAATAGATATACACAGAATAAATCTTGTCGAAACAGAAAAAAACCTGTTCAGATCTATGGTTGTGAATGTAGAACTGGGATCAACATTTGACGACTTTATTAAGTTTGAAAAGGATTTAATACTACAGCGTAGATTAAAGAAATTTAAAACAATAAATATAGGACGTGAAGACGTAGCGTCCGGAAGCGCCACGCTAAATATTAAGGCTGAGATTGAGGGTTATTATTTATAGTAAAATTATGAAACGAAAAGAATTACTTTATATTTCGATATGCGTTTTTATGACGATCTTAGCATGGCTCGTTGCAGACTTATATCATTCTGCAAGTCAGAAAACTATTCAAGCAGCTATTGCAGATCCTGTACTACTACAATATAAAATTGATCCAAATGTACTCCAGCTCATAGAGAACAGAAAACAAAGATGACATATTCCGACCTATATCAAAAAAGTGGATTTAAGATTCCTTCTTTCATTGCGGTTGCAATAATAGCGGGGACTTCATTTCTTGTCTCAAATTTTTTCCTCGGCAGTCCTCAAAGTTCTCAAGCGATAAAAAGTAACGTGATTACACTCGACGCATCAAACATAAGCGCTACGAGAGCAAACGTAGTCTGGAGAACTGCGGAGAAAGAGATTGGTCTCGTGGCATTTGGAGACTCGAAACAAAAACTATCCACCGTCGTCACAGATGAAAGAGACACCGCAACAAGAAAATCTAAGTACTTTAATCACAGTGTACTTCTAAATAATCTTAAACCAAATACTCAATACTATTTTAGTCTTACTAACGAAAAAGAATTGCTTAGCATTAATAACAAAACGATTTTCAGTTTACAAACCGCTGCTCTAGACAATAGGATTAACTCTCTAAAACCAGCGTATGGAACAGTCGTTTCTTCAACCGGAGCACCAGAAAGGAACACGCTTGTCATACTCAGAAGCAAAGGAAGTATCGCTCTTACAACTATCTCAAAAGGCTCCGGCGAATGGCTATTGCCACTCAATGGTCTTTTAAGAGCCGGGAACCTAACTTTATCAGCTCCTTCACTCACCGATCAAGTAACGATCGAGTTCTTTGACGAAAAAGGTAACACTACAAATATAAAAGCTCCGATTCAGCTCATATCACCCGTGTCCGATCCAATAAAAATGGGTCTTAACTACTCACTTCCTGAGGATAAGCAGGTGTTAGGATCTTCAACAGAGGCTGCAAACTCCTCTTCAAAAACAGAGCCAACGATTAAAGATATCCTGAAACTTAGTTACCCTATACAAGATGCAATTATTCCAGTAGGAAATCCTCTAATAAAGGGATTTGCATCCCCTCTTACCACGGTCTCAGTAACTATTCAGGTACTCAGAGGAACTCCAGTAACGGTCTCAAAAAGTACCTTAACTGATTCACAAGGAGTATGGAAAATTGCACTTTCTAAATCCCTATCAGCAGGTTCGTACAATCTTATAGCCAAAAACGGATCATCAACTATAGCGAGGCAGTTTACTATAACTAAAAGTGGTGAGCAAGTGCTAGGAGAGGCAACGGAAAGTGCTCAATTAACTGCTACTCCTACATTTACTCCAACGGCAACCATAACTATTGCGCCTACAGATATCACTCCGACTTTACCATCAACTGGAGGCAATATAACCTACATGATGTATTCAAGCGCCGCATTGATCTTACTTGGACTTGGTCTATTCCTTGTTTTCTAGAACGCTAGATACTGAATACGAGATACTCTATACTAATTTATATGGATCCACTTTCAGTTATTACTTCAGTTAATAAAGTGGCATTGTTTTTCTTTGTACTAGTGCTTGGATTTGTCGTTTATGAGTTCGTCATGTATCTAAAGGAAAACCGTAAATTTGAAAAGCCGACTGTACCGCAGTTTAATCCAAATAATATTGCCTCAAATACATTCACGACAGTCGTCGCTCCTGTCAAGAAAGCCCACACCCTAAATCCACACAAAAAAAATCGTCTTTTGCCTTTACTAATCTCCACCTTAATTCTGATACTCCTTGGAGGACTTGTTTTATTCTATGTACCAAGTACAACAAGTACGCCAGCCAGACTCAAAGATGAAAAACCTACAATTCTGGATGAGGGAATTGGCATATATTCACCTGATTGGCGCGATATCCCGACATCTCAATTAAATGAATATAAGAATAAGCTAGTATTTATTACCCTGAAGAATTCTGGAGGCTCGAATATTGATAAAGCTCGTATCAGGGTTAACGCCATAGACTGGGCAACCAATCAAGAAACGCTGTTGTTTAACAAGGAACTTAACCTGTACTATATAAAGTATGTAATCGCATCAGACAGTGCGAGATTGAGAATACAAGGCCAGTTGCATGATATGGTTAGTGGTTGGCCAGAATAAATTGTCGAACTATGAATAAAAAAACTATCATAAGAATAGTTCTTCTGCTTCTTATAGGGCTTTTAACGGCAGCCGCTGTGTTGATTGCCATAAAGTTAAACTCAAGTAACCCACTGGATTCCTCAATTGGCAACACTAAAACAAGGGCAACTTTTCAAAAACAGATTGAGATTCCGAACGTTACTATCCCCCCAACTGAGGCACCATCACCAACTCCCACTCAAACACTATTAGCCGTAGCTCCAACAACCGAACTGTCACCTACGGATGCGGTAATTGTCGTTGCACAAACTACTGCTTCACCAACAACAAGTACCACTGAGACCTCAACTATCACTGTTTCACCAAGTGTGGCTACTACAGAAGCTCTGCCAGCTGCAGGATCTTTTCAGTCTCTTCTTGTACTTGCTTTGGCTGCGTCGACAGTAATTGTAGTCTCCCTACTATTTTAAGTACTGCTGAACGTAGGAATGAACAGCGGAGAATGATGCATCCTCTGGTACGAGTACGTACTTGCCCTCATAATCCTCGTAGTTTGGAACCTTGAATAACTCCTCAGGAAGTGCCGTAGCACTCTGCTTGAAGTCTCTAAGGAGAACCATATTTCTTAAAAGAAATACTATTTGCTGATTTGTTATATCTCTCTGTATTAAAGAATTTACACCCAGGTAAAAGGTCTCAAGTTTTTCAAGATTAAAGCTAAGCACGAGCTTTGTTATTCGCTCTTTTATTGCACCCATAACCAATTGCTGTCTTTTATTGCGGCTAAAGTCGCTTCCCTCACCGCCTTGCGCATGTCTTGATCGTACAAAGGTCAGCGCTTTTTCACCATTCATATGTGTAAGACCTTTTGTGAAGGATACTGTTTTATATCTACATTTAAACTCGGGGTCTCCTCCACACTCATCATTTTCCTTACCCTCTATTGGAAACTCTGTGTCTTTGAAGGATTTCTCTACCTGAACATCTACTCCACCAAGTACGTCTATCAAATTAGTAAATTCATTGAAGTTGATCACTACTGCGTACTGTATCGGCTCTCCTAGTATCGCACCAACCTCTGCTTTAGAAAGTCTCAGCCCTCCACCATCTTTCTTTGCCTCACCGTATGCGTAAGCAGAGTTGATTTTATCTTGAAGTGTGCTGCTCCACACATCCCGTGGTATTCCGATTGCTTTGACAATGTTAGTCTTTGTGTCATAATTCATGACCGTAATAGAGTCTGATAAAGTCGGACCGTCGTGACTACCTCCTGGGATTCCGAGCACAAGAATGTTCACCTTTTCATCGATCATTTTAAGGTCGCCGTATCCGAATAAAGACCGCAAAGGAGAAACCTTAAGAACCTTTGTTGCGAAGTGGTAGTAAGGAGCAATTAATAGTAAAAGAACTATACAGACACTTGCTAAAATAAGAGATAATGAAACACGCTTCTTTTTCAGATGTCTCATATATTCTCAAGAATCTTGATGAATTGTTCAGGATCAAGAGAAGCTGTTCCAACAAGAAATCCTGCAATTTCAGGATGAATTAGGTAGTCCTTGCAATTATTCTCGTCCAAACTTGCTCCGTAGAGAAATGTTGAGTCTGAAGATAAATTGAGACTTTTATAGACCTCCATAACCTGTTCTGCAGAAGTATTGTGACCAGTCCCAATATTTTCCGGCTGCTCATAAGCGACGAAGCCGGTATAGCCTTTTAGAAAATCATCGATGCCTCGAATGCATAAAATTGGCGTTATGTTATTATCTTTAAGATTCTTAATTTGCGTCTCAATTTGATCTATCGTCTCTCCTCTTTTCCGTCGTTCGCTGTGTCCGACGATACAGTAAGACGCCACGTCTTTTAAAGCCTGTGCAGTCACCTCTCCGGTGAAGCTGCCTTGCGTTTCGTTTGAAACAGACTGTGCGACAACACAACAATTTTGGAGGCCGCTAGTGACCGATTGAACAATCTGAAGATGCGCAGTGGAAGGGGCAATTCCGACGATCACATCCTGATGGAGTCTATAATCTCTGGAAAAAGTTTGAAGCCAGTTCTGCATTTCATTTAATGATTTGTGAGCTTTAAGGTTTGCTATTAGATATTTCATGTAAATTTCAAAGTGCTTTAATTGTTCTAATTACTCTAAAGAATATCCAATTCACTAAACTTCAATTATTAGAAATTAGGTTAATTAGGTCAATTAGGTTAATTCTCTAGTAATATTATAGTTTATGCAACTTAATAGAGAACAGCAAGCGGCTGTTGAAAACACCTCAGGACCATCGATTATTCTTGCAGGAGCAGGCTCAGGAAAAACGCGAGTACTTATTCAAAAGGTCCTGCACTTGATTACCCATGCTCACGTACCTGCTCGTGAAGTTCTTATGATCACATTTACAAATAAGGCTGCCTCCGAAATGAAGAGACGCATGGGAACTACTCAGCTTGGGTTTGTTGGAACTTTTCATGCCCTCTGTGCCAGAATGCTACGCATTGATGGTGATCAAATTGGCATCGATAAAAACTTCGTCATCTACGACGAGTCAGATCAGTTGATGCTAATCAAACAAATCATTAAAAAAATGCAGACACACTTTACTCCAAAGTATTTCCTAAATCGTATCTCAGCTGCAAAAGGAGAGCTTATCCAACCAGATCAGTTTAATCAAATTTTTATGGACTACTCAGCCGAGATTGTAGGGCTGGTGTACAAAGAATATCAACTCAAGTTAAGAAAAAATAAAGCGCTGGACTTTGACGATCTACTTCTACTCACTCATGAGTTACTCACTCATCGACAACTTATCCTAGAAAAATATCGGAGAAAGTACACTCACATCTTGGTAGACGAATTTCAAGACACTAATACTGCCCAGTATCAGATTGCAAAGATTCTCGCTTCGCCCGCCGAAGCTTCAGCGAAGGCTGGGCATAACATAACAGTAGTTGGCGATTTTTCCCAAAGCATTTACTCGTGGCGAGGCGCAGATATCGGAAACTTAAATAAATTCAAAAGAGACTTTAAGGACTGTAAGGAGTTTCATCTAGAGCAAAATTACCGCTCCACGCAACAAATACTTGACTACGCCTTCTCCATCATTTCTCAAAACACAACTCATCCCATTCTTCATCTTCGAACTACAAACAAAAAAGGAGAGGATGTGGTTGTGTACGAAGCGGCCGATGAACAGGATGAGGCGTTTTTTATCATCGATGAAATGCGTAGATATATCTCGCTTTATCCAGAGGCATCGCTTGGGGTACTTTACAGAACCAATGCTCAGTCACGCATCATCGAGGAGGCGTTACTTCATGCATCGATGCCCTATGTTCTTATTGGTGGAACTCGCTTTTATGACCGCAAAGAGGTCAAAGACGTACTCTCCTACCTTCGATTCCTCGTAAATCCTCAGGATGAGGTTGCGATCGAACGACTCCAAAAAATTGGAAAGACGCGATTTAATAAACTCAAACTTGAGTATGTAAAAATCAAAGAGCGAGTAGAGAGCATTCCTACTGCAGAGCTTATGGAAATCGTCTTCAATTCAACTGGATACCTCGATCTGTACGACATCAATGATCCTGATGAATATGCACGGCTAGAGAATATTAAAGAACTGAAGTCGGTAGCTCTTCGATTCCCGGATATTTTTCATTTCTTGGAACAGGTAGCCCTCGTTGAATCAGAGTACTCGGAACAAGAAAAGGTCCAAAAACGCCTAAAAGGCGGTCACCCCTTGGGCGAAAATGCAGATCTTTCTGGAATAAGCCTTATGACGCTGCACCAAGCGAAAGGCCTTGAGTTTGACTATGTGTGGGTAATAGGTCTCGAGGAAGGACTCCTTCCACACTCACGATCTGTCGATGACCTTTATCAGCTTGAAGAGGAGAGGAGATTGTTTTATGTTGGAATCACTCGTGCACGTCGCAAACTTTATATA
>OBLX010000098.1_pt1 | contig 15087 bp, 19 predicted proteins | sample 1519811 | NCBI WGS metagenome assembly OBLX01 (sample SAMEA3991476, study PRJEB22521) | metagenome | biome: anthropogenic terrestrial biome; feature: sewage plant; material: surface water | place: Sweden | collected 2012-09-26
CGATTATATCGTATTCTTGACTCGTTCGCAGATACACTGAGCTAGTCGAAGTGTACTATACTGGAAAGATGCGAAAAACCCTTCAGACTCTGTTATTTTCCGTAATTATCTCCGTACTTCTCATTGCCCATACGGCGATGCTTATTTACAGCCCTTTTACCAATATTCTGAGCCACTCCCTAGTCCATCAAAGGAAATTTATTTCGCTACTTAATAAAACCGAGAAAACTTCTGATGATTTTGAGTACATTCAGAGATCATTGGCTTTAGTCCAAAAACAATCGTCAACACTTTCAACTCTTATCAAGATGTTATCGAAGACTCTACCGCTAAAAAACCTTGTTACCTACGCTGACTCGATCTCATCCGTCTCTTCCCAGTTACCTGAACTATTAGGAAATAAATACGAAGCCCACTATGTTCTTTTCTTTTATAACAACTACGAACTTCGCCCAGGAGGTGGTTTTATAGGATCTCTGGGCTTCATCACTTTCAAGAACTACACATTAACAAAGTTTGAGGTACAGGATGTATATGAAATTGATGGTCAGATTAGGGATCATCATGAACCGCACTCCATCGTAAGAAAATATCTAAATCAACCTAATGAATATCTCAGGGACTCGAATTTTTCTCCAGACTTTAGCCAGAATGTAAAAAATGCACTCAGATATCTAGAATCTGTGCCTCCATACAATAGGGATTATATCGGAGCAATTGGCGTAACCACTTCGGCTTTCGAAGATTTACTTCGTTTAACTGGACCAATAGAACTTTCGGATTTTCAGACAACTATCTCAAGCAGCAACTTCTTTGCAATTACTCAAAAGAAAATTGAAACAAATTTTTTCCCTGGTTCAAAACAAAAGCGCTCAATTCTCGCGGCTCTAGGTAACGCTGTCAGACACAAACTCGAAGAACTTCCTCCATTTGTCCTTATAAAATTTATATATAGATCGATCACATCAAAAAACCTAGTGCTGTACTTTCAAAATAGAGAACTTCAAGCTGCAATGTCAAATCTGCAGGCTTCAGGCGATCAAAAGTTTTATTATCCAGACTGGATACTCCCAGTTGATACAAATGTAGGGGTTAATAAACTTAACGAGATCGTTCACAAGACCTTGAACCTTCAACTCATCCAATCGAATGATTCTGTAATTCATTCCTTCAGATCTACATATTCGAACCCTATAAGCTCAGATGCCCCAAATAAGGAAACGTTTAAAAACTACTTACAATTATATCTACCAAAGAACATCACTTTGATTAGAGCGCGCCTGAACAATCAAGAAGTAACCAATGAGATTGTTACGACTCGCGTAGATAATAAAACAATCTTCGGACTATATTTCGAGACCCCACCCGCGTCAAGCACCTCAGTAACGATTGAGTATCGGCTTCCTTTAGTTGGCTTATTAAGTCAAATCGAGGTTAAGAAACAGCTAGGTGCAGGAACGCCTCTTGTCACGGTAGTCTACAGCAGAGGCGAAACGAAGATAATTAAAAAAGTTCTCGAGTCAGACGAAGTATTTACTTTACGGTAACACTTGGGACTATCTCGACCGAAGTTATTTTAACGGGACTGACAGGCGTCGACTGTTCGCCTGAGTCTCCGTAGGTTACTTCTTGAGTTGCAATTGCATCTACAGTATCTAGACCATCTACCACATGACCGAAGATGGTGTAGTTTGGCGGTAGATCCTGATCTTCATGCATTATGAAGAATTGACTACCATTCGTGTTTGGTCCCGAGTTAGCCATCGCAACGGTTCCTCTGGTGTATGTTCCGATAAATTTTTCGTCATCAAATTTATATCCTGGACCTCCTCGACCTGTTCCGGTTGGATCTCCTCCTTGAATCATAAAACCCTTGATAACTCTATGAAAAATCGTAGTATCATAGAATCCTTTACTTGCTAGAGTAACAAAGTTATTCACGGTCTTAGGAGTCTCTCCTTGATTGAGCTCGATTGTAAATGAACCTTTCGTAGTGGAAACCTTTGCGGTATAGGTCACCTTAGGATCGATAATTAGCTTTGAGTCTGGCATAGGTTTTGTGGTTGGTGAAATCTGATTATTTGTAACTGGAACACTCTGAGTTTTTGCTCCGGTAAAAACGATGTCTAATTTGTCCTTACTGTTTCTCTCATTGTAAATGATAATCCCGCTAAAAAGCGCCAACACCGTGATAACCGCGATAAAAATCTTTAGCATGGAGAATTATTATAACCCTTGAAGGTCGCTTTGGATACTCGCTGCATCAGTTGAAGGAAAGGAGGTGTCAATTTGATCCAAGGTCTCAACCTCATTTTTTGTTGTTGGACTCACCATTATTTTGGTTGGAACTGGAGTTACTACAATTGAGGTTGGAGTAGCTGGCTGATTATTTGACCGGACATAAAGAAAGTAACTAATAGAACAAAGTACGGCCACAATTGCAAATATTAAAAGACCAATTAATGCTTTTGAGGATTTTGGAGAACCTTGGTTTGGAACCGTTACGGCTGCCTGAGCTTCCTGTACCACTGGTTGAACTTCTGGATTTACAGGATTTACTATTGGAGCGCTTGTTAGTGGTGAGTTTACCGAATCCATTTTATTTCAATAATATAGCAGCTTCAGCAGCGGTTCTTACAGCTTGCTTTGCATCAACTACTAATGCCTGAGTTGCCTTCATATCTACCATAAAAGCCTTGAAGGCCGCACTTACTACGGCTCCTAAGGTCGTTTCATCGGTAACTTCCGGGGCATAGTCTTTTCCTGACTGTTCCGATACCTTAGTCTGTGCTGAACTAATCTTAGACTTGGCTGTAGATAATGCGGCGGCGGTAGACGCGGTATCTTTACCTAGTGTATTGGCAGACGATACTGAGTCCTCTAATCTTCCAACAACCTCATTTAACTTCTCTAATGCATTAGTCATCCTTTCAGTATGTTTATTATTTAATCGATCGATATTGGCATCTACTTTTGCGGCTAGCGAAGCTTTTTTGTCGTCCTTAAATTCGCTCAACTTTTCTCTAAAAGCTAATCTCCTCTCTTTCAGCCTCTCCTTTGTCTCTGCGGCTTTTGAAGCAAGCTCTTCCTGTCGCCCCTTAAACTCTTCTCGTCTCTCCTGTATTTTGCTTCTAATCTCGGCTGCTCTAGACGCTAATTTGTCTTTACGCACCTCAAATTTTTCATTGAGTTCCTGTCGGTTTTCAAGCCGTTTTTCGACTTGTTTTTCTGGACGATTTTCAACTTCATTTCCTGAGGGTGTGGTTGCAGTTACGGTCTGCGGAATGAGAATGAGCAGTGTCAGTAAAATAAAGTAGAGTCGCTTATTCATGGATAAATGATAAAAAAATTAGATATTAAAGTCAAGATCAGGATTTGTGTTTACTCATTTTCTTAAGATCGCTGTGAAGTCGTTGAGAAATATTTTCGGCTGTTACCTGTATTTTATTTTCGATATTTTTCACATTAACATTTAGTAATTTCCAGATTTCTTCATGCTTCTCAGATGCATGATGCTCTAAGAATATTTTCTTATCTTTGTCACTAAGCTCTGACAGTACGAGGTCTAAAATTGAATGATGTAAAGTTCGTTCAGCCAGCTCCATTAATTGATCTTTATCAAGATCGCTCAGATCAAAAAGATCCAACCTTACGCGGAGTGAGTCCATCGATACAATTGAGTGATAGAAATGTTTCGGTGTTTGTCTCATGCTAATTAATCTCAATCGGTCCTAATGGAACTTTATCTTCAGGATCATCGATAAAAAAGTATAACACCGGCCCTTTAGCCGAACCATCAACTCGCTCCAGATGCTTCATTACCTCAGGAGATCCACCTAGATGCTTCCCTGTCCAAGGTGATGGCCCCGCATCACCAATTACCACTACCATCGCCTTTCCGTTTTCAGGATTTACAATGAGCATTTTTCTAAACTTAAAAAATTCATACAACTCCTTGGTATTTTCATCCCATCCTGGTGATAAAAAAGTCTGAACCGCAATATAATACTTCTCTCGTTCAATATCTTTCTGAGTCATTTGATCAAATGATTCGGAAAAATAGCCCCACGCACCTCGTCCTGGAGCCATCCCCGATGCTCCGAATCTATCGAGCTCTTCTGCATTACTAAAATGATTAAGAATTGTGTCTCCAGCAAATCTCATAAGATGTTGCTCTGCTCCAATATACCCATAGCTTCTGTTTAAACGCTTACCATCCAAGCTGCTTTTTATAGGAAGTTTGAAAAACTTCGATAGTTCCGCACCTACTTTGAGTTCCTGATCGGGTGTGAGAATTGAAACATCCTGCGGTAAGTTCTGTGAAAGGGTAGATATGAGCTCTCCCTGAGTATGTACAATTTCTTGAACCGGAACAATGTCCGGCTGTAGTCCCTGTGCAATAATGGAGGTTGTCACGGGGTGCGACATAAATAAGAGAATTGCCAACGACCCAGCAGCTACATGCCTCATAGTGCTTTGAAGTGGATTCAGTATCGAACCGTGTCTACTCCAGATTTTATTGTGAAGATCTCGCTCATAGCCTCCCCATTTTTTATAAAGATCGTTAAATATGCTTTTTTTTCTCGACATGCATTAATGGTATCAGAGATGTAGGACTTAAGAGAACGCAGACTCCTTATGAACAGTGAGGATAATATTTCTTGAAAGTAGAAATGAGGTAACGCAAAAAAGTGATGCAATTAAAAATGGCGCTTGAATTGAATAAAGAGCTATTGTGCCACCAATTATAGGACCCATAATCTGCCCTATACTCAAGTATGAAGCTTGTAAACCAAGAATTGAACCTTGTGATTTTGCATCAGTTTCTCGAGAAAGGATCGTTTGGGTAAGAGGATTGACAATTCCGTTACCTAAACTCAGCAAAATACAAAGTCCCACAAAAATGGAAAAAATGTTTGCAAAAAATAATGAAGCAAAAACTAGACTTACCCCAAAAAGAGCGAATGTAAAGAGTGAAGTCAGTTTAAATCGCTTTGTAAGTCGAGAAAATATAATCGCTTGAGTGATCAATCCGGCAATGCCGAAGACTGTAAAAAGAACAGCAAGCAGTTGAGGAGTTAGATGTAAAACCTTTAGTGCAACTGGCTGTAAAGCATAAATAAATAATCCAAAGGAGGTTGCATACAAAAGAGAGATTAGTAAAGTTCTACCTACCTGTCCTTCAAATAATGCGTGCCATAATCGCGGGAAGTCAAATAATTTTTTATGTTCAATTTGTCCAATGTGCTTATTGGTTTCTGGGAGAAAGAGCGCAGTAACCAATACCGCAAGTATAGAAACTGAGCCGGCTATGATAAAAGGAAGCTTGATTGAATAACCAATTGCAAATGCTGAAATTGCAGGGCCAAACACAAAGCCGAATCCAAATGCAGCCCCTATCAATCCAAATCCTTTTGCTCGATTTTTTACATCTGTGGTATCGGCAATTACAGCAGAAGCTACAGAAATATTCCCAGCTGTTGCTCCATCAAGGGCTCGTGCAAGAAATAAGAATGCTGCGCTTGGCGCCCAAGCTGCCATGAAGAAAGAGACTGCAGTTCCAATTAATGAAAAAATAAGTAGTGGTTTTCTTCCATATTTATCCGAGAGTCTCCCTATAACGGGGGTGGCAATAAAAGAACACAGTGCAAAGGTTGAAAAGAGGAGGCCATTCTGAAAATCGCTAAGACCAAACTGCCTTGAGTATGAATAGAGAATAGGAATAATTATTCCATACCCCAGTGCATTCACGACTGCAATGAGAGCAACGATTGCTAAATTTCTGTTCATAATTTTGATTTTTCGAAAATCTGAATGAAGTCTCACTCATTTCTTGAAGTATGGTTAAGTATATCAGAGAAATTTATTAGCATACTTCTCGAGCTCCTGTATGACCGGAAGTATTGAGCGACCTTTTGTTGTAAGTCCATATACGACGGAAATCTTGTCCACTGTTTCTTCCTTTCGACTAATTATTTTTTCTTTTTCAAGTTTTTTTAATCGTTGAGTTAAGGTAACTGGATTAAGACCATCAAGAGATCTTTGCAATTCGCAAAAACGTTGCTCCTCTTTTGCAAGCGATCCGATAATTGCCAAGGTCCACGTATCTCCCAACAGAGATATCGCATCGTTAGTTTTGTCTGATAATTTTTTGCAATGTAATGTTGACATACTTAATATTATATAGTACTATAGTTTATATAGCACTAGAAAACTATTATAATTCATACGCTATATTATATCTACTATGAAATACACTCACCCAGTGTCTGAGGAAGTCGTTAATAAAACCATTGAAGCTCTTACCAAGAATGGTATATCCGCAGAATTAGTACAAACGGCAGAAGAGGCAAAGAATAAGGTTCTCTCTCTTATTCCAGAAGGTGCAGAGGTCATGACAATGACCTCGATTACACTTGAGGAAGCTGGACTCGCTAAGGAACTCAATTCTTCATCAAAATACAAGTCGGTTCGCAATAAACTCGCCTCGATGAATCGTGACACAGAGCATCGCGAAATGCAAAAATTGGGAGCGGCTCCCGAGTGGGTAGTCGGTAGTGTTCATGCGGTTACCGAAGAGGGTGAGGCTGTGGTCACTTCAGGTACCGGTAGTCAGTTGCCAGCATATCTCTATGGAGCATCCCATGTTTTGTGGGTTGTCGGCACGCAAAAGATTGTAAAGAATGTAGCAGAGGCAATGAATCGAATTAAAGAACATCTTATCCCTCTCGAGTCGGTCCGTGCCCGAAAAGCATACGGTTTACCAGATACTTGGAATACGAATCCAAGTAAAACGGTTGTGATTAACCAAGAAGCTCCTGACCGGATTCACATCATTTTTGTGAATCAGAAGCTCGGTTTCTAACATCAGTGATGATATGAAACTCAACCCTAAAACATCTATCGGTCACGTTCACCTCAAGGTCTCGGACCTTGAGCGATCCATTCGTTTTTATACCGAAGTACTAGGATTCGAGCTAACTGCACGTTACGGAACAGGCGCAGCATTTTTGTCTGCTGGTGGATATCATCATCACATTGGTCTAAATACGTGGGAGAGCGAGGGAGGAACATCGCCAATACATGGGACGACCGGACTTTATCACTTCGCAATTCTCTATCCAAACCGTAAAGATCTTGCAAATGCTCTTAAAGAGCTCCAGAAAGCACAGTACAAAATCACTGGAGCATCGGATCATGGCGTATCCGAGGCTATCTACTTAGAAGATCCTGATGGAAATGGTATCGAACTATATTGGGACCGACCAAAATCTATGTGGAAGTATAACTCGGAAAATATAATTGTCATGGGAGTAGAGCCTTTGAACCTTGATGATTTACTTAAGGAAGCGGATTGATAATCAATCAGCCTTCTTTTGAACCTTGATCGAGAGGGTAAATACAGAGAGCATTACAATCTGGCAAAGAATACATACCGGACAGATAACTCGAAGCAACACTAACTCCTGATACGCTATCCATAAGCAAAATACAAGACCGAAGGTCGCCATTGAAAGCATTAGTTTTGGTTTCTTTAGGATAGATGCGATTAAAATAACAACGTATCCAACAAGACCAAATAAAGGAGTCGAGATACCAAAGGTTTTTGAGACAGGTCCGGTAATAACTGCGTCACAGTTAATCGTTGCGTTTATACTGCATGGTTTAAAAGCTGGTTGTGCTATCTGCTGCCAAAGTAGATATACCGCGAGTAACACTCCGAACATAGCGAACCATTTTACATACTTAAAAATTGATTCCTTTTTCATAACGAAAAAATTATACACCCACAATCATGGGTTAAGCAACTTTACTATTTATGTATTAGTGTTATGATGATCATAGAGACATCTATATGGAAGGTCCAAAGAACATCACCTTAACCTACATCAACATTAGACAGAGCATCTCTATTCTCATTTTTAAACTCGTTTTTATCGATCTTTTTTTTGCTGGATTAGTTATTGGAGTTTATTTTTTTATCAATACTGCAATCGGTATACTTGAACAATTATCTCTTGATCCTAGCATCTTCTTTTTCTTTTTCATCGCAATTGGGATAGTGAAGCTTTTACTCAGTACCTATACTATATTACTTTGGTTAAACGAATACTATGAAATTACCCCAGAATTCGTCTCACACCGGAAAGGGATAGTTCACCGAACCCAAGAAAAGTACAAACTTGAAAATTTAAGAAAGATTATTGTAAATAATACTTTATTCGGAGAGATGTTTAATTTTGGTACCGTTAGTTTTTTTGACATAAGACTTAATAAGTATTTAGATATGTACCTCATTCATAACCCTGACAGGTATGCAAATATATTTAAAAAATTAATTCCTGACATTGAAGTTAAGGAGGACCGTATATGGCTACCTTACATGAAGAAACTAAAAATGCCGAATGAAAATCGTGAAGATTAATTTTTTTTATAAAGATAGAAGTGTCCAATCTTCGTTATTAAAAGATATTTTTTTTCTTTATTCAGCCTTCGTATCAATCCCCGCTCTTCCTGTTTAGGTCCGTAGTTGTCAATTACCCTGTTCTGATCTATGAGAGCAATGAACTGTGCAGACTCAGTTGCATATGGAAGCATGTATGCCTCTTTTCGTTGAGAAACATGTCCATGTATCTCGGTCGATGAAGTAACTGATGCTGATTGTGGAATGGACTGAAGTATTTTTTCAAATTCAATATCTTCTTGCGTTACACGATACACGATACACCAACAAGACTCGGTAGTTGGGAGTGGACTGTAATGATAATTCGTCCTTAATACTATGAGCAAAGCACCTCCCACTACTATGCCTGATACCACCGCTGCCTTTGATCTTATTAACGATGAAAAGTATCTCACTCCGTAGATGGATGCGATGAGTAAGATCGGTATGATACCCGAAGTATAGTGGTACTGAATAGAGTGCATCTCTGAGTGAGAGCTGAGAACATTAATCACAATCTCTGGGCCGGCAAGTAATAACCACGGAAATCCAAATAATGGTAAGAAACCGAAAGACCTGAGAAGAAGATTGTAGTAGTTCTGAATTTCAGGTAGAAATAATACGCGATTCATCAGAGAACCAACACCATCATTTTGATACCAAGCGAGTGCCCAGTGCTCCCCGGATTGGCTAAATTTTGGCATCAGAATAAAAAACAAGAAGCAGAACCATAGTCCTGAGATGAGTGAGGTTAGTACGCCAATCTTTCTATTCTTAAACACGACCCAAAGCGAAATTCCAAAGAGAAAAACCTGTAGGGCCGTTTCTTCTTTGGTAAGAAGTATTAATACAAACCACAGCCAATACCACTTCCATCTTTTATTGAGCGCGCAGTAGAACAAGGACAAGAATGCGGGAACCATAAAAGATACAGTATGAAAGTCGAAAATATTCACCCACTGGATGAGAGGGTTGAGAAGGTAGATTAGTACAAAACCAAGCGCAACGGCTCTATTTCTCAGCACTGACTTTGCAATAAGAAATAATGGAACTGCACCAAGCCCAAGATAGATTGACTGCGCGATGAGGAGTATTCTTGGATTAGACCAAAGGGCGTATAACGGAGCAAAAAGCACAAGCAAAAAATCACCGTGCACAGCCAACCTAGATACATTTTGACCATTATTGGTTAAGGAAAAAAAGTTTCCATTGAGCGTATTCCAAACGGTTTGATCCATATTCCCTAGATCGAGCGCTGAAGAAAATGCATTGTGACGAAGAATCGAAAGCGTAGAAAATGTGATGATGTAGACACCTATTAGAATGGCTAGAAGAAGTTTGTCCCAATTTTTTTGGATTAACGAAAGCATACTCGATTATAACAATCTAGCCAAATAAAAAGCGCAACCTCCAAACACATTTCTGTATCCTGAGCGTTGCGCGATTTATATTGTTTCGTTTAAAAGAAATGATTATCTTCCAAAACCACCCTCACGTTTAACCTGAGGTTTAGCTTTGTTAACGACGATCTTTCGACCTTCGACTTCTTTACCATCCATTTCAAGTGCTTTTTCAGCAGAATCTTGGCTAGCAAAAGTAACGAATCCGAAACCTTTTGATCTTCCTGAATCTCTGTCCATGATGACAACAGCGTCAGTGATCTCACCGTACTGCGCAAATAAATCACGAAGTGAATCGTTGTTTACTGCCCAAGGTAGGCTTCCGATAAATAATTTATTATTATCCATTTTATATTTTCACCTGCCTTCCGTAGTAATTCTCCAATTGATATGGGGAATTCGCAAAAATAGTAGCTTTAGTAAGGATTATTATCATTAAGTTGGGTCGAAGCTTTAGTTTTATACCTTTTCGTGCAGATAAACAATAAGCAGATTATCTTTAACTAAAATAATAATACCATATAGATACCTATATTGCAAGATGATCGAAGAACTCCTATAAGGGCCTTTGACAGAAAAATTGCCGGCGCTTATAATAGGTCAAGTTTTTTTAAACATGGCAAAGCGAACTCAAAGCGATCAAATTCAGCTTCCAACGGGTATCACGACCAAGAAGGGTTGGTTTATTTCTTTTGAGAAAATTCATGAGATGTTTGCAAAGACTAACTATGGCTACATTCTCAAGCACCGCATTCGATGGAACATGTTTAAGCCAACAGAGTACTCCGGCTATGAATGGGAACGGACTCTAGGTCCTGATGCGAATAATCTTGATCATCTACTCGTAGCATATGAGCAAACTAAAGACTTCCTTAAGAATGAGGGTCGTTTTACTAAAAAGGAACAGGAACAGTTGCTTTTCACCTCTATCGTACATGACTGGGCTGAGCCTGCGGTCGGAGACATCATGCGCTACGTAAAAACTAAACAGGATGACGAGCGAGAACTTAAGCTTCTCAAAAACGTTCTACATGAGGTACTTGGACAGGATGTTGATCCAAGCACGATTCAAAAAACCTGTGATATCCTCCGAAATAAAGATTCGAAACTTGGAAGAGCATTCAACACGATCGAAACTATCGGATATTTTGAGACGGCTTTTCGAGCATGGGGACAAAGTAAAAAGGTAAATGGAGACATGAAAATGAGGCTAAAATGGCTAACGAGCAATGTTTTATTAGTCGACATTTCTAAACTTATTGAACGGGCGCGGCAGTATAAATCGGCAGACATTCTGCTCAATAAGTACAATAATGTAATTCAGGATGCATTTACAACCATGCCCGATTCTGCCTTCAAATTTCACCGCCACAACAAGATAGAACACTATCAAAAGCTCTTCGAAAAACAAAAAAAACTGTGGCTCAGATATAACAAGTAAGGTCGGTGTACGACCTCGTAGGTCGTACAGGCAAACATGTTATACTGGATATTTCTATAAACATGTGGTATAATGTGTCTAGGTTAAGAGAGTAAATCTGCTTACGTTTCTTCGGTAGGAGTTCTTCAAAAAAACTACATACAGAGAAATCAAATATCTCGAATTAAGACGGTCATGAACAACTGATGTTGAAAGGATCCGACTTAAGGAAAACGAGGTGAACACATATTGTTTCATCTTAGTAATCAGCGAAGTATATTTGGGCAGTTTTACTTTTTTAACCACCTTCTTTTTACCCACACTTCCCTCTGTCAATCGCCCCGATTAGTGGTATCATAGAACCGGAGGTGAACAAAATGATAGACAACAGCATCAATACTGAATTATTCGAATGTGAGGTCTGTGGCTTCGAAGCCCAATCAAACATTGAGCTCATGGAGCATTTTGAGCAAAAAGCAAATGATGAGGATCATTTGGAAGCTAATATGAATCCTAAAGGACGTGAAGTTTTGAGTGAGGATTCTGTAGGAGCGCCTGTTGGAACTCCTGGACACCCAGGAATCGATGAGGGCACAGAATAACTAATAACTATTAGCCTAATTGCCACCGCTCCTTTATCTACACTTTATTCTCTACTCTTCTCAAGTCTTCAACCATTTTGCCCAATGAGTATCCATGGGGTATCGTTGTTGAATCACCATGGTTCACAAATAACGAAAGATCATCCCCTTCGAGTGTGTGACCGCAAACGTACAATACCCGTCTAAGTTCTGGGTGCAATTCGGGCACTAATGGGGAACCATCCTCTTTAGTAATGAAGTCATCAGGATGTAAAAGCGGTGTACGGTCAATATGGGTAAGGGAATACTTCCCGTTGTCGTCCTTATACAACATAGCTTTGCCTACGCTGTAAACGTATAGGCCATTCTCTACCTTAATTCCATGAAATATCATTAGAGCCTCACGCTCATTAATCCAAATAGGAGGACTCCCAGTCCCTACCCTCCATGATGCCCAGTCGATATCTTTTGGAAACTCTAGTTCTCCTGTTTTATCAATTCTGTCATTATTCTCATCCCACGATAATACAAGCAACTTATGATGATTTTTTTCTTGACGGAAGAAGAAAGTGCTAGAGTCAATTGGTGTCATGTTCTTTCCAGGACCAAAATCTCGGATAATCCTCACGGTAGACGGCTCTATCTTACTTATAGAATCTTGCTCGAGGTACGTTATTGCAGGATACGGTACTCTTGCTTCCACTGCAGTCATCCCTACCATCACTCTGCCATCGCCAATTATAACAACGCGTGGATCTTCAAGAAGTGAGTCCTTCCCTTCAGGATGCCATACTACTTCTTTATTAATGACATTATTGCCCATTAATTCAAGCTCAATAAGATCCTCTGGTTTACCTAAATTCATGTTTACTAATGGACCTGAATCTGGTTGTCCGGGCTGACCCGGTTCCAATACCTGCCGAAGTAGCAGCATTGTTTCCCCTCGCGTAGTCAACCAAGCACCAGCATTAAACATATTGTTCAATCCTGGAATTTCCCTGATTTCGCTTATTACGCGTTTGTCCTCTGGAGGAAGAGGAACTTCTCTGTCGAGCACATTACTTGTCATAACACGACTATCATATTAACACTTCCACCAATTAGGTCAATGACAATAGATCGATACTCAATTCTTATGCGTTTATCGTTTTAAATGAAGCTCCTGTGGAATATATAACTAACTAATCCACGAAGGTAAGTGCCACCCCTTTTTTACCAGCTCGCCCAGTTCTACCTATACGATGAACATAGTCGTCATATGTCTCTGGAGCGTCGTAGTTAATAACATGAGTTACATTCTCTATGTCCAACCCTCTTGAAGCAACGTCTGTACCAATCAGGATATGTAAATTTCCATTCTTGAAATCGTCGAGAGCTCTCTGTCTTTGATTCTGAGATTTATTTCCGTGAATCGCAGATGCCTTAAATCCTCGATCGCGAAGGTTTTGCGCCAATCGTTCCATTCCCCATTTTGTTCTACCAAAAATTATTACTTTATCAAACTCTGGTTTAGCTAAGAGATCGCACAAGACGTCTAGTTTAAGTTTTCCGCCGCCTACTCTTACAATGTCCTGATCAATGTTCTCTGCTGTATTTTGCTGTTTTACCGAGACCATCACCGGATCATTCACAAATGTTCTAAGAACATCCTTCGTCTTCTCATCCACCGTTGCCGAAAAGAAAAGTGACTGACGTGGTTTTGGCAAAAGCGAAACGAGATACTTCACGTCGTTAATGAAACCCATATCAACCATTCGATCTACCTCATCAAGTACAACGTTTTGAAAGTGTCCTAGATTAAGCTCTCTTTGACCAATTAAATCCTTGAGACGGCCGGGAGTGCCGACAACAAAGTTTGGTCTATTTCGCAGTTCGTACATCTGACGTCTAATATTCATTCCTCCAACGGTCGTTACGATACTGAGGCCAGTTCCCTTTGCGAAGATTCTGAACTCATCACCGATCTGAGTGGCAAGTTCTCGAGTGGGAACTACGATCAGTACTTTTTGATTTTTATCTTTAAAAACCTTGTCAATAAAGGAAATTAAAAATGCTCCCGTTTTACCAGTTCCTGTGTTGGCAATTCCGATCACGTCTCGTCCTGCAAGGATCTCAGGAATTGCTTTTTCTTGGATAGGGGTTGGGTGAAGATAGCCACGATCTGCGATGTTTCGCTTAAGATGATCGATAATTGCGTACTCACTAAACTTGGCTTCAGATACGCTTACCGGTTCGATTACCTGCTCCTTTGCTTTTTTTACAAAAAGAGATGGGTCAAGTCTTTTGATTGGTCTATTGAAGCGAGGTCTAAACTGTGGTTTAGAACCATACGATGTACGCCCACCAAATGAGTTGTTGCCAAAATTTCCACGATTAAAACCTCTCGGTTGCGATCTGTTCATAAGCTAGTTATATAGTTATAAAGTTATAAAGTTGTAAAGTTATAAAGTTTTTGACCTTAAGGACTTTCGACACAATGTGTGCCGCTTGCTCAAAAAGTGAAGTCGTCTATTTATGTAGTAAATACGAAGTCAAGTATAAGCAATCTTCAAGATAATTCTTGAATACTATAGTATACCATAGATCCAACCTAATCTATGAGGTCCTTCTCTTTTAGATATGCGAAGATGATACGATCTACGGGAGATAAGAGCTTGGGGTCGGTATCTGACGTAAGCCAACTCATCTCTTCAATTTCCATGGATGGTGTTAATTCTCCCTTATACTTGCCGGTGTAGCATGTCATCTGGACAAAAACTCCCTCTGGTTTTCCGTGAGCCTGTGCTTTGAAAGTCCCAAGATATTTCAAGGTATCGGGAACGAGATCTGCAGTAAGTTCTTCTTTAATTTCACGAATTATTGTCTGCTGATCTGATTCTCCTGCCTCGCGTTTTCCTCCGGGAAGATACCAAGCATCTTTTCCTTTGGACCGTGTCGAAAGAATCTTCCGATCCTTAATATAGATCCAGGCAAGTTTATCTATGAGATTCATGTAGAAAGTATAGCAGGAGGAGTTAGAACTTGAAGACTTCGAGTAGTCGGTAGACAAAGAATGCTGGCCAGAGTATCGCCTTCAATATCGCAACAACAACCTCTTGAAAAGTATTGGAGTGCTGTAGATAGAACACAGCCGCCCCAATCATTCCTAATCCATACATACCATTTCCGCCGTGATGACCGTAATTCTTACGACTACCACAGTCATGATCACACTCACAGTTCTTATCTTTTACTTTTGCCATA
>OBLX010000100.1_pt1 | contig 14825 bp, 15 predicted proteins | sample 1519811 | NCBI WGS metagenome assembly OBLX01 (sample SAMEA3991476, study PRJEB22521) | metagenome | biome: anthropogenic terrestrial biome; feature: sewage plant; material: surface water | place: Sweden | collected 2012-09-26
CATCCCCCGTTTGCTTTCGCGCCCTGCTGCGCCGGGGGCTTGCATTGGTCGGTGGTTTTTGCGTCTTGCTTGTCGCTGCAGGTTGTTCTTCAAAAACGGCCTGGTAACCGGCGTTGATCACCGATTCCGTTGTTTTGGGAAATGCGTAGGACATCCCCAGCGCAAAAAGGCCCAGCGGCCCGACTTTGCGCTTGTTGCGGGTGATGATGACATCAATCATCCACTGCACAGCCTCTTCGGCCGACATGGCGGGCACGTGGTCGTAGATTTTGGTTGGCGCGATCATCGGCGTGCGCACCAGCGGGTAGTTGATGGTCGATACCGTGACGCCCGTATGGGCAAATTCATTGGCGGCCACCCAGCTCCAGCCCTCCAGCGCCCACTTGGAGGCCAGGTAGGCCGAGAACCGGGCCGGATTGGCCTGCACGCCCATGGTGGACACGTTGATGATGTGCCCGTCGCCCCGTTTGAGCATGCCGGGCAGCAAGTTCATCGCCATGCGGATTGAGCCAAAATAGTTCAGCTGCATGGTGCGCTCGTAGTCATGAAACCGGTCAAAGCTGAACTTGATGGAGCGCCGGATGGAGCGCCCGGCGTTGTTGATGAGGATATCGACACGGCCATGGTCTGCCAGCGCCTGCTGGCAGATGCGATCACAATCTTGCATCTCGGCCAGATTGCCCGCGTACACCGCCGCCGCACCACCATGGCTGCGGATTTCCTGGGCCAAGGCGTCAAGCTTGTCACCCGAGCGCGCCACCAGCAAGACCGTCGCACCCGCATCCGCCAGCCGGTGGGCCACTTGTGCGCCAATGCCAGAACTGGCCCCGGTCAGCAACACCACTTTTGCATCGACCCGCTCACGCAGCGCGTCATCAGGATGGGTCACACTTTTCAGATTCCATTTCCAGTGCTCGCGCGCCCGCTTGAGGTAGGGGGACACAATAGGAATTCGCAGTTTCATAGTGTCAAACATGGCCACCCCTCTATAAAAAAATTTGAATGGGTTGTGGTTGAAATCGTCAAGCACACCGCGTCAATCAAACTCGGCACGGTTGCGACCCGCATTTTTTGCGCGGTACAAAGCAGCATCAACCCTGGCAATGGCTTGCGCTACGGTTTCGATGGGCCGGTATTGCGTATAACCCAGCGAAATGGTGATCACAGTCGCGCCCCCGATTTCCGGGAACTTGAGGGATTCGATCAAACTGCGCAAGCGTTCGACACAGACCCTGGCACCCGGAGGATCGACTTTTTGCAGCACCACCAAAAACTCCTCGCCGCCGTAGCGGGCGCAATAATCGGTCTCGCGCAAAGTCTGCTGCACGGCTTTGGCGACCGCCTTGAGGACAATATCTCCCTTGAGGTGGCCGTAGGTGTCGTTGATGCGCTTGAAGTGGTCCACATCGAACATCAGCAGTGAAAAGACCTGTCCGGTTCGGTCGGCGCGCTTTTTTTCCATCTCCAGCGAATCCATCAGATGCCGGCGGTTGTACAGGCCGGTCAATTCATCACGAATGGCCAGTTCTGCGATGCGGGCCATGGCCTTTTCCAGCTCGTCATTGATCGTGTTGACTTTGCCCATTTCCACGACGAGCGCATCACGGTTGCGTTCGGCCGCTAGTTTGGCCTCCTTGATCTCGCTGCGCTGTCGCGCATACTGCCCCGAGAGATGGCAGATGAACAGTGCCGACGGAATGAAACAGGCGGTGTAATAGACCTCCAGCGCAAAAGACCCCGGCTGGTGCAAATGAAAAATGGCGTAATAGGAGCCGCCAATCTGCAGGATGGTTGTGAGGGTTGTGATGGCGATGGACTGAATCAGCCCGGTATTGGAAAGCAGGAAAGTCAGCGCCATCAAGGCGCAAAAGAGCGCCATCACCCGCGTTTCACGCAGCGAGAGAATCCACAGGGTGTACAAAACCAGCCAGATGACAAATTGACCGAAGTACACGAAGTGTGCGAACTTCATCGACATGGTCTTTTTCAGTTTGACGACGACCAGAAAGACCAGACACGAACCCAAAGAGCTCGATGTAATGAAAAGAATGTCGCTATAACTGACGGAAGAAAATTCAAACAGCTTGGCGATCAGCGTCGCCGCTTGCGTGATGGCGTATGCCACCGCGGCAAAAATCGTGTTCTTGACCAGCAATGCGCGGCGTCGTTGGTTGTTGTCGAAAGCCATTTCGATCGTTCTTTCTGAATGAGTCCGACGGCTGACCGTCCAACACATCGCCAATATAAGAGCACAAAAAATACATCTATACCCTTGAGAGTATCGCATTCCTGCGGTGGCTGTAAAGCGCCAGCACTTAGATGGGGTCGGGTAATATCTGCCGACCGGGTTGCCTCAATTTGGATAGGGGACTTCGGTTGGCCACTATCGAATGCAATACGCAGCGCAATGCATCCTCATGGCCAGGCTGGAGGAATACCGCCGAATTGAGGACGAAACCCGCAGGCGGGGGGCAAGCCAAACGTCATGAATTCCAGCACACCCATTTTTCAAGACTACCCCCATTTAAAAGGGTTCATCGAAACCATTCCCGTCCTGGCGACCCATCCCCTGGCGCTGCTGGCGATGTTTGTTGTAGCTTCGTTCGTCATGATTTGGCGCCTGCAGGCCATGGAGCGCAAGGGCTTTGAAGGAACGGTGCTGGGCACACTGATCATGCCTTACTGCTCGGGGTTTGCAAACCTTGTTTTCGCCTATGTGATGAGCAGTTCGGCAAGCAATGGCGGCTTGGTGATCGAGAACTGCCTGATGAACAATGCCACCAATCTGACCCTGATTCTTGGACTCTCGAGCATTTTTGGCACTGCTGCGCTTGCGCAAAAAACAAGTGTGAGGAAAAAGGTGAAAGCCCCCGACGAATTGCAGCGAATCAATGGGCTCAACGTGCTGTTCAGCCTGATTGCACTGTTCTTGTTCACCGGCACGCTCTGGGCTTTGGCCAAAGACCGGATGCTGGATTTTTACGATGGTCTGGTGCTGGTTGGCTTGTTTGTGTTTTGGCAAATATTGCACGTCTTTGAAATTCTGAAAGACAAGATCCGAAAAAACAAAACGTTTGCGTGGTCCATTGTTTTGGATTTGGCGGTGATCGCGGCCAGTGCCTACGGTGTTTACTACGCCGTGGACCATCTGGTCACATGGGTGTCCAACGCTGACAGCCGCTATGTTGGGTTTGCAAGGCTGGGCTGGCTCAGTGGCTTGCTGATGGTGCTGCCCAATGCCTTCATTGCACTGTATTACGCCCGCCGGGGTCGGCAGGATATTGTGCTGAGCTCACAAATCGGGGATGGGCATATTTGCATCCCGATGTGCATCGGTTTGTTTGCCGTTTTCAATCCGATTGAAGTTCCCGCTTTTTTTCAAACCGGTGTGCTTGTCATTCTGGGCGCGGGAGCGGTTCATTTTTTATCCATCGCCCTGCTCAAACGCGAGCCGCGCTTGGTGGGCCTGGGCCTGCTCGCTGGCTATGCATATTTTTGTTTCACGGGCATTGTTCACTGATGTGAAGCATTGGCGACGCTGCCCATTCGTTCGGCCTACACACTTAGGGTGATTCGGTTGCGGCCACCTTCTTTGGAGCGGTACAGCGCTGCATCTGCCAGCGCCAGAGCCTCTTTGCTGTTTTGCAGAGATTGGCCTTGAAGCGGCGCAATGCCGAATGACATGGTGACTTGCAGGTATTCACCGTTCAAGGGCGTCCCGTTGGCTCCGATCTTTTGATACCGGTGCGCTGCAATGGACTGCCGCAGACGTTCGACGATGCTCAAAACCTGCTCTTTTTCAGAGTCTTCATAAATCAGCAGGAATTCTTCGCCACCATAGCGGCCGGCCACATCGAGATGCTTGCGTAGCGCCGCCTCAAAAAGACGGCCCACCTCTTGCAGCACGGCGTCGCCTTGAATGTGACCATGCTGGTCATTGATTTTCTTGAAAAAATCAATGTCAGCCAACACCAGTGCGCCAAGCCCTGTTTTTTTGCGCTTTTGACGCTGAAATGCTTTTTCCAGTTCGTCCCGAATGGCACGGCTGTTGAGCAAGCCCGTCAATCCATCGTAACTTGCCAGTTTTTCAAACTGTGTTTTCATCAAGGCAGAACTGAGCAAGTTGCACATGACCTCAAAAGCGCGCACCTCATAGAGTTGAGTGTCGGACTCTTCCCCAAAAAAGTCACCCGCCAACAGGTAACCATGGCCCAAATTTTCCGGCATGTAGATCGAGCCCACAATGTCGCAGCCCCAGCCGGGGACATTCATGGACGACACATTGCGCTGCTTGAAAGCCAGAACTTCGTTGGCGAATTCCGGCGGTGGATGGTCAACCGCAAGGCATATTTTTGAGCCCACTGCCAGATCGGGCCTTTGGTGCTGCGGGCTGCAAACGGCCATGACTTCCAAAATCAAATCGTTTTCAATCACGTTGGCAATTTTGTACAAAACGCCAACGTGAAACCCCATCACCCTGTTGATGATTTGCAGGGGTTTTTCAAAATAACTTGTACCTTGCGGCGCGGTGTTGGTCAGGTGGTAGCTCAACTCACCCAATTGACTCAAAAGATGCTCGGCAGAGTGCGTCGGTTTCACCATCAAAAAGTCCTCGAAGTTTCTCTATGCCCCATGTTAAAGGTTGAGGTTATGCGGCTGCATGACACGATCCAAATCGAACATTTTCGCGCAGCATCTCACGGCCTGCGAATGATGAATTGAACGCGATAAAAAGCGATCAAATGAAAGTAAATCACAGGGTTTGTACCTATAAGCACGCAAGGGTTTCCCCTATACACCTTTCAAAAACAAACAGATAACCTCAAAAACGCAACGCATACAACGGTTGTATTTCACGTAAATCACATAAATCTCATAAATTTAGGAGCAAAAAGAAATGAAACGAACATTAATGGCAACAGCGGTTGCCTTGGCTTGCCTCGGTCCTGTCGCTCAAAACGCCAACGCCGGAACGGCGACAACGGTCCACCCCATCGTACTGGTGCATGGAATTTTTGGCTTCAACAACTTTTACGGTGCGCCCTACTTCTACGGCATTTCGGACACCCTGACCTCGAACGGTGCCACGGTTTACACCGCCACAGTGGCGGCGGCTGGTAGCAACGAAACCCGTGGTTATCAGTTGTGGCAATACCTGAAGCAGATCCGCAACGCGCGCAACAATCAGTCACTCAAGTTCAACCTGATCGGTCACAGCCAGGGCAGCCCGACTGCTCGCTGGGTCGCCCAGTATGACCCTGGCATGGTGGCCTCGGTCACCAGCGTAGATGGCGTCAACAAGGGCTCCAGGGTGGCCGATATTGTGCGCAGGGCAGCCCCAGCAGGCACCTACACCGAGGCTGTCATTGGCACCGTTGCCAATGCGTTCACCGCCATGTACGTTCTGGCCACGGGCAACAGCAGCATGCCGCAAAGCACCATTGATGCCCTGAACAGCCTGACAACTGCCGGGCTCACGGCATTCAATTCCAGAAACCCGGGCGGTGTACCGTCTGGCTGCGGCGAAGGTGCATATTCGGCCAACATCCGCGGCTACAACGTTAAATACTACTCTTGGGGCGGCGCCAAGCAACTGACCAATGTGCTCGATCCGTTCGATGCAGGCATCGGTGTCCTGTCGCTGGCGTTTGTCGGCAGCGGCGAAGCCAACGATGGCCTGGTGTCCACCTGCTCACAGCGGCTGGGCAAAGTCATCCGCGCCGACTACAAAATGAACCATCTCGACGCTGTGAACGGCTGGTTTGGCTTTGTGGCCCCGTCCTGGGTTGAGCCCACCAATCCGAAGACCGTGTACCTGACGCATGCCAACCGTTTGAAGAACGCAGGTCTGTGATGAAAACCCAGGCCATTCGATTTGGCCTGGGCACCGCGGCGGTCTTGGTGATTGCCGCGGTGTACCAGCTGCAAGTTGGAACCCATTCATCGGGCGCGCCCGAGAGCCCGGCTGCCTATGGCGGCGCCATGGTGTCTACAGACGCCAACGCCTTTGCAAAATCACTCGCAGGCACCATCCCCAGTGGCAGCGTGCGCGCCAACGAGGGCGAGCTGGTACTGGAGCCCGGGTTGATCGACCGTTTTGACTATTACCTGAGCACCATCGGCGAGCGACCTTTCGACGCTATCAAAGCCGAAATTGAACGCAATCTTGGTCAGGAGCTCAAACTTAACCCAAGGGCTGCGACTGAAGCCTTGCGTTTGTTCAAGGCCTATATCGATTTCAAACGTGCTGCAGAATCCCTGCCGACCATTGCCCTCACGCGCGACAACGCGCTGGAAGTGGCACGCATCCAGACTGAAGGCGCATTGGCGCTGCGAGCTCGCCATTTCACGCAAATTGAGGCCAACGCTTTGTTCGGGCTGTCGGACACTCTCACGGTGGATTCCCTGGCGCGCCTGGAAATTGAAAACAACCCTCAGATGAGCCCGGCGCAGAAAAAGCTTCAGCTCGCCCAATTGGATGCCAAATTGCCCGCCCAGGTGCGGGAGTGGCGTGCGCCTCAGGCACGCATGAACTCTTTGATGGACGCAGAAAACAGTGCGCGTGCGCGCGGTGCCAGTGAAGCCGAACTGTTGCAGATTCGCACCGAAATTGTCGGCGCTGAAGCCGCCAAGGCGATGGCAGCTACCGATCAGGAAGAGGCCAGCTGGCAGCACCGCTTGGCGGCCTACAAGCAGGACCGGGACCGCGTGCTTGCCGATGCCCGGTGGTCCGAGGCAGACCGCCAGGCCGAAGTGCAGCGCTTGCGCGAACGCACATTCAGCGAAAGCGACCGAAAGCGGCTGGAGGCCTTTGAGTAAGCGGATTGGATTCAATTCATCAGAAACTGCAGGCTGCTCATAAAGCCTCGGTTGCTGTTTCCAACCTCCTTGTCTTTGGCGACAATGGACGCTTACTCATTTTTAGCAAAGGTCTTTATGAAAAAGTTGCAATATGTCTTGATCACTGCCGTGCTGACCGGTGTCTCGTTGGGTGCTTCGGCGCAGTCGATGAAGCCCGGCTTGTGGGAAATCAACAACAAAATGAGCACCGGCTCGGGCGAGATGGAAAAAGCCATGGCCGAGGCTCAAAAGCAAATGGCCAGCATGCCGCCTGAGCAGCGAAAAATGATGGCCGATATGATGGCCAAGCAGGGCGTCAGCATGGGCATGAACGCCGACGGCGGCACCACCGTCAAGATTTGCATGACCAAGGAAATGGTTGATCGCAACGAATTCGCCACCCACCAGCAGCAAGGGGACTGCAAACACACCACATCTCCCCGCATGGGCAACACCCTGAAATACTCGTTTGTCTGCACCAAGCCGCCTTCAAGTGGCGAAGGACAAGTAACGTTTAACGGCTCCGATGCTTATGCCATGAAGATGGACATGACCTCCACAGTCCAGGGAAAACCCGAGAAGATGAGCATCAACGCCACAGGAAAATTCTTGTCGGCCGACTGCGGCAACATCAAACCGATTTCAATTCCGAAGAAGTAAGGCAAGCCAGTTGCGTGGCCTCACGCTGGCGCAGGGCGACCGCCAAAGATGGCGGTGCCCACACGCACCATGGTGCTACCAGCGTGAATGGCCGCTTCCAGGTCATGGCTCATGCCCATCGACAGCGTGTCGAGCCCAAGGCCCTCGGCGTTTAGGGCATCAAATACGTCCTTTACGCCCTTAAATAAAGCGCAAGCAGCTACAAAATCAGGAGCAAGCTCCGGGATGCTCATCACACCCCGCAAGCGCAAATTTGGCAGTGCAGCAACCTGCTGCGCCAGCACCAGCGCTTGGTCGGGTGCCACGCCTGATTTGGTGGCACCACCATCCACATTGACCTGAATACACACCTGCAGCGGTGCCAGATGGGCCGGGCGCTGGCTACTCAGGCGCTGGGCTGTCTTGAGCCGGTCAACCGTGTGAACCCAGTCAAAATGCTCGGCTACCAAGCGCGTCTTGTTGCTCTGGATGGGCCCGATGCAGTGCCACTGCAGGCCAAGGTGGCGCAATGTCAAGATTTTTTCCACTGCTTCTTGCACATAGCTTTCGCCAAACGCAAGCTGACCGCAGGTAAAAGCCGCCTGCACCGCTTCAGGCCCAAAGGTTTTGGAGACGGCCAGCAAGGTGACGTCGCTTAAAGGTCGTTGCGCGCGCAGACAGGCTTGTTCGATGCGTGCATGAACTGCTTGGAGATTAGTCTCAATCATGGTCATAATTGGCCCAAGCGTAACAAACGACAGGGGACTTTGTGGACATTACCCAATTACTCGCATTCAGTGTCAAAAACAAGGCATCAGACTTGCACCTCTCGGCCAACCTGCCGCCCATGATTCGTGTGCATGGCGACGTGCGGCGTATCAACGTGGAGCCGCTGGACCACAAACAAGTGCATGCCATGGTGTACGACATCATGAACGACACGCAGCGAAAAAATTACGAAGAGTTTTTGGAGATTGACTTTTCGTTTGAAATTGACGGGCTGGCGCGCTTTCGGGTGAACGCCTTCAACCACAACCGTGGCGCTGGTGCCGTGTTTCGAACGATTCCCAGCAAAATCCTGACGCTGGAGCAATTGAATGCGCCCAAAATTTTTGCCGACCTGGCGCTCAAGCCGCGCGGCATGGTGCTGGTGACCGGGCCCACAGGCTCTGGCAAATCCACTACCTTGGCGGCGATGGTCAACTTTCTGAATGAAACCGAGTTCGGCCATATCCTGACGGTAGAAGACCCGATCGAGTTTGTACACGAGTCCAAAAAATGTCTGGTGAACCAGCGCGAGGTCGGGCCCCACACCCTGAGCTTTGCGGCAGCGCTCAAGTCGGCCCTGCGGGAAGACCCGGACGCTATTTTGGTGGGCGAAATGCGTGACTTGGAAACCATTCGTCTTGCCATGACAGCGGCCGAAACCGGCCACTTGGTGTTCGGCACGCTGCACACCTCCAGCGCCGCCAAAACGATTGACCGGATCATTGACGTGTTCCCGGCGGAAGAAAAAGAGATGGTGCGTGCCATGCTCTCGGAATCCCTGCAAGCGGTCATTTCGCAAACCCTGTGCAAAACCAAAGATGGCCAGGGCCGCGTGGCTGCCCATGAAATCATGCTCGGCACCAGCGCCATTCGCAACCTGATCCGCGAAGCCAAAGTGGCGCAGATGTACTCCAGTATCCAGACCGGCAACAGCCTGGGCATGCAAACGCTGGACCAAAACCTGACCGATCTGGTCAAACGCAACATCATCAGCCCGGCTGAAGCGCGCAGCAAAGCGAAGATTCCTGAAAATTTCCCTGGCTGATAACAGCCGAATAATTGGAGTATGCAATGAAAGGAATCCTCGGTATGTTGCGGCCCAAAGCCAAAGCAGAGCCTGACGAAGATCGGCTTGACTCCGTGCTGTTCACCACGGCCTTTGCTGGCCAAGGTGTGGACGCAGACTTGCTGGTGCCTTGGGAGGCACGCGCCGCCGAGGTCGGTGCCACACGCCTGAGTCCCAACCGGGGCACCATGCTGCTGCAAGCGCTGTGGGGCAAAGACAAGTTCATGCGCCATCTTGACAATCACGCCATCAGCCGTCTGGAGCGTTTTTTTGACTTCGCCACCGTGTCAGCCAACCGCGACATCATTCGCCAGGATGAGTACGGTAACTTCATGGTGGTGGTGCTCAGTGGCACCGTCGCGGTAGATCGGCTGCAGCCCTGGGGGGAAAGACTTCGGCTGGCCGAAGCAGCGCCAGGCGAAATTTTGGGCGAAATGTCGCTACTCGACAGTGGCATGCGATTCTCCATCTGCACCACCCTCACAGATTGCGAGATCGCCATTCTCAGTGCGCAAGCCATGGATGAAATGCTCACCGCCGACCCGGCGTTGGCAGCCAACCTGGTTGCCCTGCTGGCCCGCAAGTTGTCGCTTCGCCTGCGCGTGGTCAGCGCGCGGCTCAGCGAACACAAATGATCTTGGGGAGAACCACACGCCATGGAACGCGATCAAGCCACCAAGTTCGTTAACGACTTGCTCAAACTGATGACCAGTCGCAACGGCAGCGATTTGTTCATCACTGCCGATTTCCCCCCCGCCGTCAAGGTGGACGGAAAAGTTACCAAGGTCTCTCCGCAGCCGCTTAATGCTGCGCACACACTGGCGCTGGCGCGCTCCGTCATGAACGACAAACAGGTGGCCGAGTTCGAGCGCACCAAGGAGTGCAACTTTGCCATCTCGCCACCGGGCATAGGGCGCTTTCGCGTCAATGCGTTTATCCAGCAAGGCAAGGTCGGCATGGTGATGCGGGTGATTCCGCTGTCTCTGCCCACAATTGATGGTTTGGGTGTGCCCCAAGTGCTCAAAGAGGTCTCCACCACCAAGCGCGGGCTGTGCATTTTGGTCGGTGCCACGGGCTCCGGCAAATCCACCACACTGGCCGCGATGGTGGACTGGCGCAATGAAAACACTTACGGCCACATCATCACGATTGAAGACCCGGTCGAGTTCGTCCACATGCACAAAAATTGCGTGGTGACCCAGCGTGAAGTGGGGCTGGACACCGACAGTTGGGAGGCCGCCTTGAAAAACACGCTGCGTCAGGCCCCCGATGTGATTTTGATGGGCGAAATTCGCGACCGCGAAACCATGGAGCACGCCGTGGCGTTTGCCGAAACCGGGCATTTGTGCCTGGCCACCCTGCACGCCAACAGTGCCAACCAAGCGCTGGACCGCATCATCAACTTCTTCCCGGAAGAGCGACGCGCCCAGCTGTTGATGGACTTGTCGCTCAACATCAAAGCGCTGGTCTCGCAGCGCCTGATTCCCAAACAAGATGGCAAGGGCCGTGCTGCAGTCGTTGAAATCATGCTCAACACACCGCTCATTTCGGATTTGATTTTCAAAGGTGAAATTTCCGAGATCAAGGAGATCATGAAAAAAAGCCGCAATCTGGGCATGCAAACCTTCGACCAGGCCTTGTTTGATGCTTATGAGAGCAGCACCATCACCTACGAAGATGCGCTGCGCAATGCCGATTCGCTCAACGACCTTCGCCTGCAGATCAAGCTTAACAGCCAGCGTGGTCGCACCCAGGACCTCTCGGCCGGCACAGAAAACTTCGCCATTGTTTAACTGCCCTGTTTTGTTGCATCACGCTTGAGCAGCACATGAACAGCATCAGCGTCAAGGCTTACGCGCCGATTGCCCCCCGCAAAGTAGCCTTTCTGGGCTTGGGCGTGATGGGTTATCCGATGGCCGGGCATCTGGCACACGCGGGTCATGAGGTCACGGTTTACAACCGGACCGCTAGCAAATCAATAGCATGGTGCGCACAATTCACCTGCGCAAACGGCTCAAAACATGCCCAGACACCAAGGCTGGCAGCGCAGCAGGCCGACATTGTGTTTTGCTGTGTCGGCAACGACGACGACCTGCGCAGCGTCACGCTCGGTGAAGAAGGTGCCTTCGCCGGCATGAAACCAGGGGCAGTGCTGGTTGACCACACGACTGCTTCGGCCACGGTGGCCCGTGAGCTGTATGCCGTGGCCAAAGCCTCGGGGCTGCAATTTATTGACGCGCCGGTATCGGGTGGTCAGGCCGGTGCGCAAAATGGCCTGCTGACCGTGATGTGTGGCGGAGACCCTGCCGCGATTGACGCCGTGCAGCCGGTGGCCATGGCCTATGCCAAGGCTTTTACCCGGCTCGGTGAAAGCGGTGCTGGTCAATTGGCCAAAATGGTGAATCAGATTTGCATAGCCGGTTTGGTTCAGGGTTTGGCCGAGGCGATTGCCTTTGGCCAGCAAGCCGGACTCGACATGAACCAAGTGCTGGAGGTGATCGGCAAAGGTGCCGCCCAGAGCTGGCAACTCGACAACCGTGGCAAAACCATGGTGGCGGACCAATTTGACTTTGGCTTTGCTGTGGACTGGATGCGCAAAGACTTAGGTCTGGTGCTGAGTGAGGCCAAACGCAATGGTGCCCGCCTGCCAGTAACGGCCTTGGTAGACCAGTTTTACGCCGATGTTCAGCACATGGGGGGTCAGCGCTGGGACACTTCCAGCCTGATCAAACGGCTTCGCTGAGGTTTACTTCTTGACGTCATCAGGCGCTGGCTCCGGCTCCGGCTTGGGCATCATCTCGGCCAGCTGCTCTTCGGTGATGATTTCCAGCACTCGAACTACTTTTTGCACGCCAGGGGTGGCTCGGGTCACCTCGGTGGCGCGGTTGGCCTCTCGCTGGGTTACACGACCCATCAGGTAGGTGGTGCCGCGTTCGGTGGTCACTTTGAAGGCATTGGCAAACAGGTCTTTGGCGTCCACCATGCCGGCCTTGACGCGGCCGGTCACCAGTGCGTCCGAGGAGCGCTGGGTCAGCGTGGATTCGCCCAGTACTTCAAGTTCATTCACGACGGCGCGCACGTTTTCAACGCGCGACAGAATTTGCTCGACGAGCTGCTTGTCTTGCTCAGTGGGAACTTCACCGGTGAGCAGCACCTGGCGGTTGTAGCTGGTGACATTGACGTGGCCGCGCTCGCCCAAGTTTTCGCGCACGCGGCTGCTTCCGCGCAGTTCAATGCCTTCGTCTTCAATTTGGGTGCCTGAGGTGCGCCGGTCGGTGGCCATGAACGTGCCCACCACGGCACCGCCCACGATAGCGGGCGCGCAAGCACTCAGGCCAGCGCTGATGCAGGCGCTCAGCAACAACAGGGAAACAATTTTTTGCATAGCAATTTTCATAAAGGGGGTTCCTGATCTCCGAGCAAGAGGGCGTCAACGGCATCACAAATGCAGTGCAGGGCCAAAATATGCACTTCTTGCACCCGTGCCGTGCGTTCGTGGGGCACACAAATGTGCACATCGGTATCGCGCAGCGCTTGGTTCATCTTGCCGCCGCCACGCCCGCTCAGGCCCACCACCACCATCTCGCGCTCGTGAGCCGCTTCAATGGCCGCCAGCACATTGGCCGAATTGCCACTGGTAGAAATAGCCAACAGCACATCGCCGGGTTGACCGAGCGCCCGCACCTGGCGTGAAAAAATGACGTTGAAGCTGTAATCATTGCCCACAGCGGTGATGATGGAGCTGTCCGTGGTGAGGGCAATGGCCGCCAGTTCAGGTCGTTCACGCTCATAGCGCCCGACAAACTCGGCCGAAAAATGCTGCGCATCCGCCGCCGAGCCGCCATTGCCACAGGCCAGCACCTTGCCGCCTCCGGTGACGCAGGTCAGCATGGCCTGCACAGCCGCTGCAATGGGTTTGCTCAGGACTTGCGCGGCCTGGTATTTCAGGTCAGCGCTGTCAATGAAATGTTGTTGAATTCGTTGTTCAAGCATGGTGGGGCCGATGATACCTGTGAGCGCAGCGCTCTTAGGGGCTGCCAAGGGTAGATTTTGCTGGCATCCCGGCGGTACCTCGCTCGATTCAGGACGCATCAAATGCCGCTTGCAGCCACTCAATGGTGCTATTTTCCAGTGTCACCACGTCAAACCGGCACGCAGGCGCTTCGCGCAAACGCATCAGGTAATGGCGCGCCGCCAACACAATGCGCCGCTGTTTGGCCACACTGATGCTGGCTGCCGCCCCGCCATGGCGGGCATTGCGCCGTTTGCGCACCTCAACAAACACCGTGGTGCCGTCCTGGGCACGCATGATCAGGTCGATTTCGCCGCCACCGCGCCCGGGCGTCCGATAATTGCGCTCCACCAGGCGCAAACCCGCGTCTTGCAAGTAGCGCAATGCGGCATCTTCCGCTGCATCGCCTGCCTGCTTGCTTGTCGGGGCCTTGAACAGGGCCTGGATTGAAGGGAACACCATTGATTTCTACTTATGCCTTAGCGCTGGGCGCGGCGCACGATGCGGCCTCTGGCCAGCATTATCCGCCCGGTGCCTTGTATGTCGTGGCGACACCGATCGGCAACCTGGCCGACATCACGCTGCGCGCACTGCACGTGCTGAACATCGCCCAAACCATTGCCTGCGAAGACACTCGCCACACGCAAGCTTTGCTGCGCGCCTACGGCATTGACAAAACCGCCTCGCAGTTGCTGGCCGTACATCAGCACAACGAAGCCGAGGCGGCCCAGACGGTGATGGACCGGCTGCGCCAAGGCGAGCGGGTGGCCTACGCCAGTGACGCGGGCACCCCCGCCATCAGCGACCCCGGAGCACGCCTGGTGGCAGCGGTGCGGGCGCAATCGCTGCCGGTGGTTCCGTTGCCGGGGGCCAGCAGCGTGACGGCGGCGCTCAGCGTGGCCGGTATCGCCGGGGAGGGCGCGCAACATGGCGAGTTTGTTTTCGTCGGTTTTCTACCTGCCAAGACCAACGAGCGCGCCACTGCCGTACAAGCCTTGAGCCAGGAATCCCGCGCGGTGGTCATGCTGGAAGCTCCGCACCGCATTGAAGCGCTGGCCACAGCGCTGGCCGTATTGGGCGAGCGCTCACTCACCATTGGCCGCGAACTGACCAAACAGTTTGAAGAAATTGCCACCTTGTCGGCAACGGCGTTCCCTGCGTGGCTGGGGTCCTGTGCCAACCGCTGCCGGGGTGAATTCGTCTTGGTGCTGCACCCAACACCCGTCGCTGCAGAGTCGGGTCACGACCTGCGCGTGCTCAAACTGCTGCTGGCGGAGTTGCCACTGAAAACCGCTGTCAAACTCACGACTGACATCACCGGCGCTTCGCGCAATGTGCTGTATGACGCGGCCCTGGCCATGAAAAAGGACAAGGTTTGAATAGGGGCAAAAGTCCAAACGCCGGCCTGCAAACAGTACCCCAAGCATGCGAACATTGCGCATTTGATTCGGCTGAAAAATCGGCTGACTCAGTCCACCATCGTATTGGAGAGAAAAAATG
>OBLX010000101.1_pt1 | contig 14673 bp, 11 predicted proteins | sample 1519811 | NCBI WGS metagenome assembly OBLX01 (sample SAMEA3991476, study PRJEB22521) | metagenome | biome: anthropogenic terrestrial biome; feature: sewage plant; material: surface water | place: Sweden | collected 2012-09-26
ATCGTCGCGTCAGGCGGACCCTTCGATCGCTACACCACTACCTGGGGCACAACTCCAGGCCGCCGCCCTCGACACGACCGGCTGGGAGAACCCCGCCGACTACCCGGCCATCAAGGCGCACCTCGCCGCCCGAGCCGACGGCGAGAATCGCCCTGACCGAACCCGATGCCTCGCCCTCATCGGCCTCAAGCGGCGGATCAACGTTCGGTGCCGAGCCGACGGCACGCGCAGGGGGCTGCGATGTGCCAAAACGACAGCCAACCCCGACGGGCTCTGCGTCCAACATCGGAACGCCGTCCCGGTCCACCCCGCCGAGATAGCCGCCGAGTTACGCCGCTGCCAGCACTTCACGATCCGAGGCGAAAGCCTCTGCCAGCAACACGTCGACCATGAGCGGTGCCGAGCCGACCTCGACGGCTGGACCGCCAGCGACGGGACGGCCCGCTGCCCGAATCCGGCAACACCCCCAGTGCTCTGCGCCGACCACCAACACCGCCCCGCCAAGGGTTCCCCCACGTTGGACAGGCGATGCCAAGCCGCCGACCTCGACGCACCCTGCCCCAACCAGGCGGTCGCCCCCCACCTGTGCTGGATGCACCAAGGGGCCGAGCCGGTCCACCCGGAGTCGCTGGTGGGGGTGGTCGCCGACGAACCGGTCATCCTGCCGAGTCCCACCAAGAAGGCTCGGGCTCTGCGCCTCCCCGACATAGAAGCCATCTGCGCCCACGACTCCGAACCGGAACGGCTCGCCCAGCTCGCCGCAGTCCGCGACACGCTCGCCCCGCACCGCGTCGCCATGTGGCAAATGGCCGACCTCGGCCCCGACGACTTCACCTTCACCGACACCAACGGCACGGTGACCATCCAGTTCCAGGTGCCGCCCCCGTCTCGCCGGCCATGTGGGGAGCCCCGGGGGTTCCCGCTGTTGGACGAGGAGGACGGCGCCTGGCTGGAGGCCCGGTACGTCGACGAGGGCGCCACCCAGGGCGAGATCGCCGCCGAAGCCGGCTGCACTAGGACGACGGTGCGGAAGGCGTTGGTCCGTCACGGGATCATCGAGGCCCCGCCAGCGGGCCAACGACAGTTCCCGCTGTTGGAAGACGCCGAGTGGTTGGCCCGCCGGTACGTCGACGAGGGCGCCACCCAGGGCGAGATCGCCGCCGAAGCCGGCTGCACCAAGGCGACGGTGCGGGAGGCGTTGGCCCGTCACGGCATCAAGGCTCCGTCCCGCACGGTGCTGCTCGTCGCATCGGGCGGGGCGGCCTGCCCGGTCGCCGCGATCCGCGCCGTCCTCGCCAACCCCCACCACCCCGACCCCAACCGACCCTTCACCCACAACTACGAGTCCGCCGCCAAACTTCCCGGCCTGTACTCGGCGTGGGTCGAAGCCCGAGACAGCTCGATCCTGCCGGTCGGGTTCTGGCTCGGTCGTCGAGGCGGCGAGCTGGGCCAGACCCAGCTCGCCCAGCTTGCCGTCCGCGAGATCGACGGGCACCCGCGAGTCATGTTCACCGTCAACCCGAAGCACTCCAAGACCGGCGACAGCCGCGAGCTGGTGCTGTCGCCCTGCACCTGCGAAGCCGAGATCATCACGCGGGAGCCGATGCCGCTGACCCCGGAGATGCAGGCGCTCATCGCCGCTCAAGGCGATGACCCTGACGGCTGCCGGCTCGAGCGGCTGGTGCCGAAGATCGCTCGCCGGCCGGCGCTGTGTGTCGTGTGTTCGCTGGCCCGTTGGCTGGCGATGTGCTGGCAGCAACCGGCCCCGTCGGTCCGCTGCCCCGACTCTGGCTGCGGTGACGCCGCCCTCCAGTGGATCGACGGGTTCCTCCGCTCGCTCCCCAAGGGCGGCGACCGGCTGCACCGCATCTGGCCGCCCGTCCAAAGAGAATCGTGGCAGAACCCGGACCGGTTCCTCGACGCCGGCGACATCAGCACCATCGTGCAGCGCCGCTTGGAGCGGGCCGGGCTCGACCCGTCGTCGTCGCACGGGCTGAAGCGGGCCGCGGTGACCGGTATGACCGAGGCGGGGATGGACCTCTCGGAGATCAGCGAGATCACCGGCAACCAGAACCTCGCCGTGCTCGCCGGGTACATCGCTGACGACGTTGCCGAGCGGAGACGGATCGAGGCCGGGCAGCGCTCCCTCGGCGTCCTGTGGCTGCCCGACGACCAGGACGCGTTCACCGTCGGCGGCGACACCGGCGCCGCCTGACCCGCCGCCGCTGTCCCCCGTAACGTGGTCGCCCGGCGAGATGGGCGGCGAGAGGTAGAGGGGTCTGGTGGGGATGGCGATGCGATGACCCGGCTCGATGACGACGACGACGCCCGCCAGGCCGAGGTCCTCCGCCACGCCCTGGACCTCGCCGCCGAGCGCTGCAACTTCACTCCCCTCGACGAGGTCGCCGCCCGGCTCGGCATCGAGCTCGACCCCCCGTCCGACGAGACCGCCGGCGACCCCGGGCTCCCCTAACGGCGGCGCCGTCGGCCCTCGTGCCCCCAAAGACGGGACGCCGGGCGGGTGTCGGGGCCGGGTCATGCCCAAAAACGGACTCGCCGGGGCCCGGATCGGGCCAAAACGGCGGCCGCCGCTGTCGCCGGCCCCCCTAACGCCGCCGCCGCCGGGCGGGCCTCGCCTGCCCCCAAAGACGGCCGACGCCGATCTCTCGACGCCCCGACCCCCCCTGCCTACTGCAATAATGCAGCCTTGCATTCTTGTAGTATTGGTCTACTGCGACCTTGCAACATAGGGGTATAGCGATACTGCATCATGTGAAACCGTAACGCCAGGGTTCATTATTGTTGTAGGGTGGCGGGATGCCTGGATCGTCCGCCCGCCGCCGCTCTCGCCGGATCGCTGTCGTCGGCCTGAAAGGCGGCGTCGGCAAGACGACCACGGCGATGTTTCTCGCTCAGGCGGCCCACGACGCCGGGCACCCGGTCGTCGTGATCGACGCCGACCCGCAGGCGTCGGCGGTGAAGTGGGCTGCGGAAGCGGGGGACCACCTCGGCCCGACCGTGATCGGGCAGGCGACCGCCGGGCTGGCCCGCACCATCGACCGCCTCGACGCCGACGCCGACGTGACGATCATCGACACGCCGCCGCACGGGGCGGGGGCGGTGACCGCCGGGGCGCTCGCCGTCGCCGATCTGGCCATCATCCCGGTCGGGCCGACACCCGCGGAGATGACCCAGCTCGCCGACAGCATCGAGATGGTCCGTGAGGCGGGTTGTCCGTTCGCCGTCGTCCTCGTCCGGGCGAGGGGCGGCACCCGCAGCCGGGAGGACGCCGCTGCCGCTCTCGCCGCCGCCGACGGCGTGCCGTTCGCTTCGACCGTGATCCCGCTGCGTGAGGCGGTCGCTCAGGCCCCGACCGGCGGGAAGCCGCCGACCACCCGCAGCGGCTACGCCGAGTTGTGGGCCGAGCTGGAAGGAGCCCTCGATGGCTGACCTGAAGACCCTCGCCGCTGCCGCCTCGACCGCAGCGACCGCACCGCCACCGAAGCGGACACCCCGCAAGAAGCCCGCCGCCACGCCGCCGGCGAAGCCGAAGCGGTCCCCGAAGGCCGCAGCCGCAGCCGCGGCCGAGGTGAACGTCCTGGTCGCCTCGGCCACCGCCGACGGTCTGCGCTCAATGGCAGGGGAGCGGGGCCTCCCGACCGGCGGCACGAAAGCCGAACTCGCCGCCAGGATCGCCGCCCACGACGCCGCCGCCGCACCCGCCGCCGCGAGGAAGGTCGCCGGTCCGCCGCCCGGCACCCGCCGCACCACCTTCGACCTCCCCGAACAAGACCACCGCGACTTGCGGGTCGCATGCCTCGAGCAAGGGGTCGCCGCCGCTCACGTCGTCCGCGTCCTGGTCCGCCGGTTCCTCGACGACCCCACGTTCCGGGCCGAGATCGTGGACGACGCCACCGCCAACGGGCGAGTGGCGTGAGACGCTGCTGACACCCCATGAGCCGCGAGATCGACGTGCTCCTGTCCCGTGTCGAGGACCCGTCCCTGCGGGCTGATCTCCGCACCCAGTTCGACCGGGCCGGGCAGAAGCGCCGGTTCGGGCTCGTGTTCGAGGACCACCTGCCCGAACGTGTCCGCCTCCCCGGTCACCCCGTCCGTAGCGGCGTCAACGTCGTCCTCCGAGCCGACCCCGGCGACAACGATCTCCGCCACGTCACCCGGGTACGGAACGGCAAGGCCACCCTCCTGGCCGGCGACGGGACGACCGAACAAGTCGCTGTCGATGAGCTCGTGGTTGTCGCCGAGTTCGGACAGACGATCCACCCCGGGCTACGTCACCTCGGCTCAGTTCACTGCGGCGGCGACAAGCCCGCCCACGTCGTGATCAAGGGCGAGAACCATCACGCCCTCGAGCTGCTCCAGTTCACCCACGCCGGCAAGGTCGACTGCATCTACATCGACCCCCCCTACAACACCGGGGCACGCGACTGGAAGTACGACAACAACTACGTCGATGACAACGACGGCTACCGGCACAGCAAGTGGCTCGCGTTCATGAACCGCCGGCTGCGTCTCGCCAAGCAACTCCTCAACCCCGAGGCGAGCATGCTCATTGTCACCATCGACGAGAAGGAGGTCCACCGACTCGGGCTCCTGCTCGATCAGGTCTTCCCGGGCTGTGACATCCAGACCGTCACGGTCGTGACCAACCATGCGGGCTCCATCCGAAAGGACCGCTTCACTCGGGTCGAGGAGTACGCGTTCTTCGTGTTCATCGGTGACGCCGTGGTTTCCAAGTGGAAGACACGGATGCTCGATGCCGATGGCACGCCGACCAAGAGCCAGCCGATGCCGACCGTCTGGTTCACGGCGGTCCGTACCGGTCCCGGTGGGGCGCTCCGGTCGAACCGGACCACGCCGGTCCTCTTCTATCCCCTCCACCTTGACGCCGCCACGGGGTCCCTCCACTCGGTTGGCGAGCCGTTCCCCATGGGGAAAGACATCGCGGACTACAAGCCGCCAGCCGGGACCATCGCGGTCTGGCCGCTGCACTCGGACGGTACAGAGCAGACCTGGCAGTTCAGCGGCCCCCAGATGAGACAGCGATTCGACGCTGGCACAGCCCGGCTGGGTCGAAGGGATCCAGCGACCGGCCATCGCCCAGTCACCTACCTCCGCTCGGGGACGCTCGAGAAAATCAAGAAGGGCGAGTTCGTGATCATGGGCCGGGATAGCGAGGGGGCCCTCGTGCTGGGTCTCGCCGACGGCCAGAGCTCGGCGGGCGTGGCCCCCGCTGCCGTTTGGCGCATGAGGGGTCACTTCGCCAGGGACTACGGGACAGGAACTTTGAGGGCACTGCTACCCAACCGGTCCTTCCCGTTTCCGAAGTCGTTGTACGTCGTGGAGGACACCCTCCGGGTAGCTGTCGGCGACAAGCCCGACGCAGTGATCCTCGACTTCTTCGCCGGCTCCGGCACCACCGCGCACGCAGTCGCTCGCCTCAACCGGCAAGACGGCGGCGGGCGCCAGTCGATCTCGGTTACGAACAACGAGATCTCCGGTGTCGAGGAGAAGCAGCTCCGCAAGGCGGGACTGTTGCCGGGCGACCCGGAGTGGGAGGCGTTGGGGATCTTCGAGCACGTCACCCGCCCTCGGATCGAGGCGGCCGTCACGGGCGTCACCCCGGATGGGGAGCCGGTGAAGGGGGACTACAAGTTCACCGACGAGTTCCCGATGGCTGAGGGGTTCGAGGAGAACGTCGAGTTCTTCGAGCTCACGTACCTCGACCCGGAGGACGTGGAGCTGGACCTGGCGTTCGAGGGGATCGCTCCGCTGTTGTGGATGCGGGCCGGGTGCGCCGGCCCGATCCTCGCCAGCCGCACCGACAACAAGCGCCGTTCGGTGCCGTACCTGGTCGACGGCCGGTACGGGGTCCTGTTCGACACCGACAGGTGGCGGCGGTTCGTTGACGCGATGCCCGACTCGGCGGCCGCCGGGTTCGTGGTGACGGACTCGGCGTCGGTGTTCGCCGGGGTCGCCGCCGAGCTGCCCGGGTCGTTGGATCTGGTGCGGCTGTACGAGAACTACCTGTCCACGTTCGCGATCAACCAGGGGCGGTAGGCGTGCGCTACGACCTGTTCGACTACCAGCGGGACGCTGCTGTGGCGGTCCTCGAGAACCTGACCCGCGGCGGGGGGGAGTGGCGCTCAGGCCGGCATCTGTCGTCGTTCGCGCTGTCGGCGGTGACCGGTTCGGGCAAGACTGTCATCGGCGCCGCGGTGATCGAAGCGATGGTGCACGGTTCGGCCGACCTGGGCTGCGAACCTGACCGGCGGGCGGCGTTCCTGTGGGTGACGGACGACCCGGCGTTGATCCGCCAGACCCGTAGCAAGATCCTGCACTCGTCGGACGCGTTGCACCCCCGTGAGGTCGTGGTGCTCGACAACGACTTCCTCGACGCGGAGCTCCAACCGGGCCGGTTGTACCTGCTGAACACGCAGAAGCTGTCGAAGAACGCGGGGCTCGCTCAGGGCGGCGTGAACCTGCGTGAGCACTCGATGTGGGACATCCTGGCCAACACCGTCAACGGTGACCGGGCCGACCTGTACCTGGTCCTCGACGAAGCCCACCGGGGCATGCGCCAGCCCGCTGACCGGGCCACGATCGTTCATCGGCTCATCAACGGGCAGAAGGGCTCGAACCCGCCGGCGCCGGTCGTGTGGGGCATCTCGGCCACGGTCGACCGGTTTCTCGACGCGATGGGCACCGCCCCGAACCGGGCGGCGTACCCGCCGGTCGAGGTCGACATCGACAAGGTGCGGGCGTCGGGGCTCATCAAGGACGAGATCGGCCTCGATGAGCCCGACGAGAAGGGCACGTTCAGCACGACCCTGTTGCGCGACGCTGTCACGTCGGTCCTCGACTACGGCGAGCGGTGGGGCGCGTACACCGCTGCCGAGGACGAGCAAGAGGTCGCTCCGGTCCTGATCGTCCAGGTGCCCGACAAGGTCACCGACGACGCACTCGCGGAGATGGTCGACGTGATCGAGAAGAAGTGGCCGGGCCTGGGCCCGGACGCGATCGTGCACGTGTTCGGCGAGCACGAGCCGGTGTTCGTCGGGGCCCGCACGATCCGTTGGGTGCCGCCCGAGTCGATCCAAGACGACACCGACATCCGGGTCGTGTTCGCCAAGGAAGCCATCTCGACCGGGTGGGACTGCCCGCGCGCCGAGGTGCTCTACAGCGAACGCCCGGCGAAGGACGCCACCCACATCGCGCAGATCATCGGTCGCATGGTCCGCCAGCCTCTCCGTCACAGGATCGCCACCGACGACGCGTTGAACACGGTCGCCTGCTTCCTGCCCCGGTTCGACCAGAACGCTCTCAGCGTCGTCAAGGCCCACCTCGAAGGCAAGGGCAAGGCCGACGGCGACAACCGCCTCGCCGCCAGCGTGGTCCGGGCCCCGCAGGTGTTCGAGAGGAACCCGGTGGTGCCCGACGGGGTGTTCGCCCTCATCGAAGGGCTCCCGAGTCTCACGTCACCCGACAACCTCGCCGACCCGATCCGCCGAGCGAAGCAGTTGGTGAAGCTCCTGACCGACGACACCACCGGCAAGGCGCTGCTGCCCGACGCCGGCCACCAGCTCACCAAGACGCTCAACAAGCGCCTCGACGGGCTCGCCGCCGAACGCTCCGATGTCGTCGACGCCAAGGTCGACGACATCGAGACGCTCACCGTGAGGAGTCTCAGCCTCGACGCTCTCGTCGGCGACGAAGTGGGCGAAACGATCCGCGAGTCCTCGACCCACGCCGCTGACATCGACCGGGACACCTGGAAGGCTGTCCGGGCCGTCAAGGAGGGTGTCGGCACCGAGTACCTCGCCCACTGCCTCGCCGCCGCCGGCGAGGGAGCGGACCGACGAGAGGTCCGCACCCGAGTCGCCGCCCTGTTCCTCCTCGACGGTGTGACCGGCGAGCTCCAGCAGGCGGCGACGAAGTGGGTGCGAGACCAGCTCGCCAAGTTCGCCGTCGAGATCGCGAACACGACCGGCGCCACCAGCGACCAGTTCCAGCGGATAGCTGAACAGGCACCCGAACCTGAACGGGTCGGTGTCGGGCTCCGCTCGAACATCAAGACCGCCACCAAAGACGGCCACGGCGACCCGCTGCCCACCCTGGCCGGCCACATCTACGCCCACCCCGAGACACACCAGTTCCCCGTTGCTCACGGGTCCGGCTGGGAACCACGGGTCATCGAAACCGAGATCGAACGGTCGTCGTTCGTCGCCTGGTACCGCAACCCCTCACGACCGACCCCCGCCGCGCTGCGCATCGCCTACCAGGACGACGCCGACACCTGGACGTCGCTCCAACCCGACTTCGTCGTCGTGTCCGAACAGGACAACGGGAAGCTCGCCGCCTCGATCATCGACCCGCACGGCGACCACCTCGCCGACGCCCGGGCCAAGCTCCGGGCCCTGGCCGACTACGCCGAGAAGTACGGCGACGAGTTCGTGCGGATCGAGTCGGTCGCCGAAGCCTCCGACAAGACCCTCCGGGTTCTCGACATGAAAGACCCCGCCGTCCGTGCCGCCGTCCGAGCCTTCAAGGGCGCCAAAGTCTCCGCCCTCTACGAATCCGACGACGCCCGCCCCTTCATCTGATGACCAACTCCACCGGCCCGCTCGACCGGTTCCGCGACGGACTGCCCGACGGGTTCGTCGCGTTGTCCGAACCGCTCGGTTGGGTCTGCGGGAGGTGCGGGGGCCGGATGCTGCTGCCGGACGCCCCGACCGACACGCCCGCAACGGACCGAGCCGTCGACCTCCTCCTCGACGCCGCCCACACCCATCTCAACGGCTGCGGCTGAGCCTGGGCAAAGGATCGGTTGTCGGCTCTGGCCCCAGGGCCAGCCGGAGGAACCACGGCGACCATGAACTTCTCCCACTCCAAGCCCAACACCCAGATCACCGTGCGCTGGCGACGATGTCAGCTCAGGCCGAGGAGCGGTCATCGAGGTCAGCAGGCCCGGCGCCGACCTCAAGTTCGACATCTTCATCTCCGGCGCTCGGCCTCACTGGCACCGCTACCACGAGCATCACGACGACGTCAGCCCTCTCGACGCACACGACCCAGTGGCCCACATGGTCGAGATCCTCGCCGCCGACGACACGGTCTCGGTGGCCGACCACGAGCTGGAAGTCCTCGCCGCCACCGTGATCGACCTCATCGCCCAGCGCTCCTAGCCAGCGTTCGAGACCACCACGGCATCATCGCCGCCGCCCGAGATGGCAGGATCGGCCAGATGGTCGATCCTGCCGGAGAGTGGAAGTTCCGCCTCGACGCCGCCCAACGGGAGACCGAGGCCCTCCGCTCCCAGCTCGCCGCCCAAGAAGCCGCCGCCCTCGAAGCCGAGGCCGCCGCCCTCAACGCCAAGCTCACCACCGCCGAAGCCGAGATCCGACGGCTCCGAGCCAAGGTCAACGCCCTCCTCGAGCTGCTCGCCGAACCGGAAGAGCCAGCGCCGCCATTCGTGTGAGAGGGGGAGAGCGTGAGCTTCCCCGGCACCGACCATCCGCGCGCGGCGTCTTACGCCGCGCGCATCATGGCGTGGTGCCCGCCGTGCTGCTGAATGTTCGGGTTGATCCCGACGACCTCGACCGCCTCACCCGTGAGGCCGAGGCGCGGGGCGTGACCCGCAGCGAGCTGGTCCGGTCGGCGCTCGCATCTGCCCTGCCCGACGTGCCCTGGCGGTTCGCTCAGGACACCGACGACCAAGGCAGCACTCCCCATCCGCCAGGCGGCCCGTAAAGAGGCGGGCCCAAAAACACAACGGCCCACCCCCACTTCACTTTGGCCGGTGTAGGGGGTGGACCGTCAGGAGAACTCAGTGCCTGACGATAGCAGGACGACAACGCTGGGGCGAAGCACGCCCTCAGCGCAGTCCTCACCCCCGACAACATCACCGCCGGTCCGGTGGGCGAAGGTGCCCGCCGCAGTGGCTCACCATCCCGCCCTCAGCGACCGGGCCGTCCACGTCTTCGCGGTGCTCGCCCGCCACGCCGACGACGACAGGCGGTGTTGGCCGTCGCGGGAACGGCTCGCCGTCCAGGCCAGCTGTTCGGTGCGGTCGGTGGACCGTGCCCTGGGCGAGCTGGCCGCCGCCGGGCTGATCGAGCGGACCGCCCGCGGCAACGGCGCCGGTGGCCGCACCTCGTCGGTGACGACGCTCACCGCCGCTGTAGAGGGGTGGGCGGCGGTGCCCGAGGCGGCGCTCGGCTGCTCGAGCCGGGCGGTGCGCCTCGCCGCGGTGCTCGACCTCATGGCCGACCGCAACGGCGTCTGCGAGCCGTCCCGTCGCCGCCTCGCCGCCCTGCTCGCCTGCTCCACCGACAGCATCGACCGGGCCCTGAGCGAGCTCGTCGCCGCCGGCGTCGTCATCCGGCTCGCCACGGCAGGCAAGAGCGGCCGGCTGCGGCTCCCGCACCGCCCCACCCGCCCCGCAGCCCAAGCCTGTGGACAACCCGCCGAGGCGGCCCCGGCACCCTCCGCACCCGTGGCAAGCAACCCTCCGCACCCGTGGCAGCCGAACGAGAATCCTCTGAACGAGAACCCGACTGACACGCGCGGTGACTGCAACAGGGAACCAGACAAGGCGGCTGCGCCGCGGTCGTCAGGATCATCGGCACCTTCAGCGACCAAGACCACCGCTGCCTGGACCAAGGCGACGACCAGGGCCTACGCGACAACCGTCGCCGCTGGCCGCACCGACCTGACCAACCCACCTGCCTTCACCGCCACCGTCGCCCGCCAGGCGGCGGTCGAGCGGGCCGAACAGCTGGCCGAGCTGCACGCCGCCGGCCTCGACCCCGCCAGCGCTGCCGCCGCTCTCGCTGCCGACGGCCCCGCAACCCCACCCACCCGGCCGTCACCACGGCGGGAACCCCGCCCGCTCGGCGATCCCGGCTGCCCGGTCTGCGAGGGCGGCGGCTGGACACCCGATCTGGCTGGGCTGATGATCCGCTGCGCTTGCACCGCCCCGGACCTCGACCAGGGCCCCGCCCCGGCGCCGCCAGCCCCTCACGACCCGGACGACATCCCCCCCGACTTCGCTGGCAGCCTCGACCACATTCGGGCGATTCGGGCCCGCCGGAAGAACGCCGAACCCACGCCATCCATTTTGTAAGTTTGCAGAGTGCCAAATGGTACTTTGGCACAATTCAAACTTACAAGTTGGGTTAAAGTGGAGGCATGAGGACAGCGACCAGGAGGGCGTCAGCGGCGCAGGTGTGCGCCGGGGAGAACCTCGACGGCGGGCCGTGCGGCCGCCGGACCGCTCACCCGAGTGGGCTGTGCGCCGACCACCGCAGCACGGCGCCGGACGGCGGGCCCGTCGCCGTGCTGGATGCGCTGAAGGCACCGACCGCCGCCCCGGCCGTGGACCCGCTGCTGCCAGCGGTGGTCGAGGTGGTCGAGGCCGAGGTGGTGCTCGCCCCCGGCGAGCGGGTGCCGCTGCCCACGCCGCACCAGATGGTCGCCTCGTCGGGGTCCGGGTCGTTCGTGGTGGACGAGCTGGCCGAGCTGGGGCTGGCCGACCGGCTCGACGCCGCTGACCTGGCCGACCTCGCCGCCGGCGTGGAAGCCACGACCGCTCACCACCGCCGCCAAGCAACCATCGACGCCTACTCGGCGCATGTCGCCGAGGTGGACCGGGCGCTGACCGAGCGGTTCGGGGTGACCCGCGACCAGATTTGGCGTGAGGACGGGATGCCTGCGGCGGTCCTGCTCGTCTATCTGACCGACGTGACGAGCCGGGCGGAGAAGAAGCATCCGGGCCTCGACCCCGACGCCCCCTACGAGCCAGTGGACCCGCCGCGGCCATGCGCCGAGGTGGTCGGCGAGATCACCGAGGCCGGCCAGCGGCGGGCGTGCAAGAACACGACCGATCACCCGTCGGGCTTGTGCCGGGCGCATCTCCAGCGGGCCGGCGGGCGGATCACCGCCGCGACCCTCACCCAACGCCTGTCCGCGATCTCGTTCGTTCACCGGCAGTGGTTCCCCGATGCCGCCGACCCGACGAAGCACCCCAAGGTGCAGCAGTTCATGCGCGGCTACCGGTCGTCGGAAGGGGCGGCACCGGACGGGCGGGGCGAAGCGCCGCCGCTGCGAGCCGACGCCCTGGTCAAGATCGTCGGCCGGATGGGCGCCGCGGCGCACACCCCGCTCGATGACCGCGACGCCGCCCTGCTCGAGCTCGCGTGCGACCCTGAGCGCGGGCTGTCGATGAACCGGCTCGCCGGCCTGGACTGGGGCCAGGTGACCTTCATCGAGGGCGGCGGGGTCGAGCTGAAGCTCGGCGGCGACCCGGTGGCCCTCGACCCGTACCAGGCCGCCGCCGTTCGCCGGCTGCGGGCCCGGTTCCACGGCGTGGCGACCGGCCCGGTGTTCCGCCGCTACCTCGACCCCGACCGGCGCCGGTTCCGGCCCGAAGGCATCTCCGGCGGGTACGCCGGGGAAGGCATCTCCCATGTGACCGCGAAGAACATCGTCGCCGGTCGGCTGGGGGCGGCGGGGATCGCCCTGCCGGCCCGTGGTGCCCCGAAGCTGGACCGGCAGGCACGCCACGCCGCCGCCGACCGGATCGTTCACCCCGCCGTCGAGGTGCTCCGCTCCATCGACCACCGCGACCGCTTCCTGCTCACGACCGGGTTCTGGCGGGCCAGCCGCCGCCGGAACCTCGTCGACCTCGAATGGCGTGACCTCCGCCCGGTCGCCCCGTCGAAGATCAACGGCCTCGGCGGTCTCGACGTCTGCCACCGCGTCTCCAAGACGAAGGATGACGCGTCGTGGGGGGCGATGTGCCCGACGCCGCCGCCGGACCACCCGTGGGCGCCGCTCGACCCGGTGGCCGCTCACGACGCCTGGAAGGCCGAGTGGACCCGGATCGTCGGCCGCAAGCCCGGCCCGAACGACCCGGTGTTCCTCGCGCTCGACTCGGCCGGCAACCCGCGGCGTGACGACCGCGGGCAGCTCAAGCGGATCGCTCGGCCCGACGTGAACCGGATCGTCGCGGACCGGGCGGAAGCGGCCGGGGTGCGGCCCGACGAAGGCGGACACTTCACCGCCCACTCCCTGCGCCGCGGGCGCGCCACCACCATGAGCGAGAGCGGGCTGTCCACCGACGACATCCAAGACGTCACCGAACACGCGAGCGCGGAGATGGCCCGCCACTACGTCGACAACGCTCACCGGCTCGGGGCGGGTGACCGCAAGCTGTTCGGCTGGGCGATGGGCGACGGCGCTCCCGCCTGAACCACCCGAAACCGCCGCACCCCTACCCCATCGAGGACGGATTGCGGGCCTCTGCGGGCCTCTACGGGGCCGGTTTTTCGCCGTGTGGTGGTTCCTGGGCCCGATCCGGCGGCTCGGGCCACTCCGTGGCTCCTGGGTGCCGCTGATGGCGACGGGACGGCGGCTGGGGCCGTCGCCGACGCCCCGCGGGCGGCTCGACCGGTCTCGCTGCCAGTTCGGCCCGGATCGCCCGCAGCCAGGCAAGCGACTCCTCGCGTGACGCCGGACGGCCGCCGTCGCCGTCGTGTTGGTCCTGGTCGTCGCCCACGACGAACCCCCGCCGTCCAGCTTGCCCGCTGACGGCGACGGGCCCCGACCGTTTCGCCGCCCCGACCCCCACCGAAACACACAGCCGAAACCGTGACCCGCGGTACTGTCTTACCGAGACAGACGCGCACAGTCCACCCGCCTCCCGGCGGGACGGGACAGACCACCGAACTCGGCAACTCCCCGATACCGCAGAAGCACAACCGACACGCAAGGCCACACCCACCGACGGCCAGCCGAGAGGCCGTCGAACCCCCAGGGTCCGGCCTTGTTCGGAGCTTCCTGTGACAACCCCCCCGCCGCCGCATCGGCCGCTGGCCGAGTCCGCCGCCGAGATGGTCCGCGCCGACCTGGCCGCCCTCGGCTTCGACCCCGCCCTGGTCGAGTCCGCCGCCGCCGACGTCGCCGCCGGCTGCGCCACCATCGACGCCCGGGCGTGGGAGGCGTTCGCGGAGTGGTGCGACGACGCCGGCCACGACGACCTGCCCGCCGATCCCGCCGTGGTCGCCGCCTACCTCGACGGGCTCCGGGCAGCGGATCGTGACTTGGCGGTCGGCGCGATCGCCGGGCGGCACACCGCCGCCGGGCACCCCGACCCCACCCCCGCCGACGCTGGTGGTGCGGTCCGATGACCGGCCGCCGTCCCGAACGTGCCGGACGAAGCGGCGGGCTCGAGCTGATCCCATCCGTCGCCGACGAGACCGAGCGCATCGCACGCGAGCTGATCGACGCCAGCCCCGGCCTCAACGCCGCCGCCAAGCAGATCGAACAAGACAACCTCACCCACCACCTTGCTGCCGGCCAAGCCGGACAACGCACCCTCGACGGGTACGCCCGCTCGCTGGCCCCGTTGCGGGCGTTGGGCCGCAACGGCGCCTTCGGTGCCGCCTGGGACGGCGACACCCTCCCCACCCCCGTCCCGGTCGTCCTCGCATACCTGATGTCTCGTGAGGGTGAGATCATCCACCGCACCGCCGAGCAAATCGTGAAGGCGGTCCTGTGGGTTCACCGGAACGGCAGATGGCCCGACCAGGACCAGGCCGGGTCATGCCCCGGGTCGTGGTGTAGGCGACGGTCGATCGCGTCAGCCTCGGGGAT
>OBLX010000102.1_pt1 | contig 14283 bp, 11 predicted proteins | sample 1519811 | NCBI WGS metagenome assembly OBLX01 (sample SAMEA3991476, study PRJEB22521) | metagenome | biome: anthropogenic terrestrial biome; feature: sewage plant; material: surface water | place: Sweden | collected 2012-09-26
GGCTGGCGCTGGGGATCATCGTGGCGGTGCTGCTGCCTCTGAGTCGCATCGTGCCGCCGCTATACGAGTTCAAGATTCGCTCCAAGGTGTTTCGCTGGTATGCGCAATTGCGGGACATTGAAGACCGCGCCACCGAGGGCGCTGACTCCGTTGAGGCTTTGGTCGATGAACTGCGTCAATTGGAGTTGCATGTTGAAAAAATCACTGTGCCTTTGTCGTACGCAGACGAACTCTATGACCTGCGCAACCACATTGAACTGGTGCGAACCCGGCTTCTCAGGGCTTGATGTCGATGCTGTTGAGCATGGCAGTTTGGACCACGGCGTCCAGAGCCGCATCCACCAGTGGTTGATCAGACACCACGCGCATATTGCCAATTGACAGCAACTTGTCACGCAAGCGCCGCGTCATGGACTGGGTGCTGCCATCGGCGCAGGTAAAAAGAAACAGGGAGCCATGCGGACTGGCCCAGGTCAGTTGGGTGCGAACCCATACCCCGTTGATTCGCAGTTCCACCCAAGAACCAACATCCAAAGCGCCATGCGCCACTGGTTCAGCCACGGCATCCTGCGCCGCCAGCATATCTACAACAGGCTGACCTGCATCGGATGATGAGGTTGTATCTTCGTCAGGCATTGACATGAAGCCAGACACCTTAGCCTCGGCCGGTACCACCCAAGCATCCAACTGCACCAGCGAACTCGCGCGCGCTTCAGGAGCCGGCACATCATTTGACGCATCAGCCACCTGTTTGAATGCCTGCTGGTGCAATTTCATCAGCAATTCAAAAAAGGCGCTGGCTTTGCGAGCAGGATATCCAATCGAATCAAGCCCCTCCCTGAGCTTGCCCAGCAGCCGTGGAATCAGCTTGGTCAGCTTGCCAACATTTTTTCGTGCCAGCTCCGGCTGCGCACTCCAAAAAAGGGCCAATAAAAGCTCACGGTAGCGGCCCGGATCGTCGTCACCCGTGGTATCGGTCAATCGTGCATGTGCCATCACCTGAGCCCATGGACCGCATGCAAAATCAAGGACACTCACGGGGACGCGTTCGGCACTGGGCCGTGCCCTGATATCTGCCGCCATTTTTTCAGCCAGCAAATGGCGCGCCTCGACCTCCTGCAAGGCTTTCATCGCAGGCAAAAACTGACTGGCTGACTTGCCTTCGTCCCACAATGAAAGCAGACCGGACAAAGCTTCCTCAAATGGCTGGGCATCCGGTATGGCACGAGCTGCCAATGGAGCCACAACCTGCGTTACCACGGCCAAAAATTGGGAAAATCCGGGGGCATCCTCTGTCTCGTAAGCAAAGCTGCGATGCGTTATTTCTTCCAGCAAACGCCGCGCAGGGTGCTGTTTATCAATAAAAAAACGCGGATCGACTAAAGCCAAGCGCAAAAGCGCGGGTTCCAAACGCCGAATCAGTTCTTTAACGGGTTCAAGCAGGCGGGAATCCTGCGCAATGTTCTCCACCATCAGGCTAACGACTTCCAGACCGAGCGCTTGCCCAGCGCCACTGGCGACGCGACGAAAATGGTCACGCACCGCCTGCATCGCGTCTTCCTGATCCACGACCTTGCTCCCCCCCTTGACTTCACGGTCAACCAAGCGCTCAATCAATTGCTCGACCTGCTTCATTTCGGAAAGAGCTTGCATCGCAGCGGGAACGGTGGCCACAAAACTGCGACTCATCTGCTCGCCTGTCTGCGCCGCGCCCGTCGACGATGCCATCTTGCGCGAAGCATTTTGCTGCGAACCAGCAGGTACGGCATCGACGGCGTCGTAGTCCAACTCACCCGCAAGCAACTTGCGCAAATGGTCCAGCGTCAAAACTGAGGAACCCGGTGCTGCGGCAGATCGATTCCGCTCAGGTGAACGCCGATCGGAATCTAAAAGCACTTTGGAGCCATTCGTCTGCAGATGGGCGGCTTTCGCTTGAAGTACAGCATAACCAGCAGGCTTGATACCCTTGCTGGCCAGTTGCGCCGACAAGCTCGCATACAAAGTGCTCAATTCTTGCCCCAAGGGAAGCCCCATGTGCGAAAGCCAGCTCATGCGCACGGCTGGTAACACCTGTGTTTGCAACAAAACACTTTGAAGCGCCTGCAGAAAAATTTCCGGCCGCAGGAGATTTTTCTCAGGTTGCACGAATTTCAAGCCAAGCGTTGCACAAATATACGTATTAAGTTCTGCCAGCGCACCCTCGATCACGAGCATCGCAGCCTGCTGCGCGCGCGCAAGCACGACGCTTTCTTGCACCTGCTCTGAATCCATCAAATCCAATTGATCAAAATGGGGCCTCGCCAAGCCCCCTCCTTCAGGCATGGCATCGGATGAAGTTTGGTTGAAAACACTTTTCAGGGCCGGCGAATACTGTTCGCATAAACCGCGCTGGTGGCTATCGAGAAGTTTCAGGGCCAATTCCGCCTGATCCCGCTCAGCAAGGCCACGCGCCTTTTTGACACATTCCTGCAGCGACAGACGGGTATGCGCAAGCACTTTGGCCATCATGGATTCACCCGCCTGCGCGGCCTGAGACAGTGCGGCTTGGTACAACACCGGATGCCGATCACAAAAGTCGTGCTTGGGGTTCGTTACCATCGCCGTTCCTGTTCCTGATCGGATAGATTACTTCAACGCTTTAAAGCGCATCCGCTTGGGTTTGGCACCCTCTTCACCCAGACGTTTCTTCTTGTCGGCTTCATACTCTTGGTAGTTGCCATCGAAGAAGGTCCATTGGCTGTCGCCCTCGCACGCCAGAATGTGCGTCGCAATGCGGTCGAGGAACCAGCGGTCATGGCTGATGACCATGAGTGATCCGGCGAACTCCAGCAAGGCATCTTCCAGCGCGCGCAAAGTTTCAACATCCAGATCATTCGAGGGTTCGTCCAGCATCAGCACATTGCCGCCGGCGATCAGGGTTTTAGCCAGATGCAAGCGTCCACGCTCGCCACCCGATAAAGTCCCGACCCGCTTTTGTTGATCCGAGCCATTGAAATTGAACCGCCCGCAATAAGCACGGCTGGCCATCTGGAATTTACCGACGTTCAGAATGTCAAGTCCGCCTGAAACATCTTCCCAGACGGTCTTTTCGTTCGCCAAATCATCGCGATTCTGGTCCACAAAGGCCATTCGGACGGTGGAGCCGATTTTGACTTCACCGCTATCGGGTTTTTCCTTGCCGGCAATCATGCGGAACAAGGTGGATTTACCCGCTCCATTGGGGCCAATGATGCCCACAACCGCGCCTGCAGGCACTTTGAAGCTCAGGTTGTCGATCAGCAAACGGTCGCCGAATGATTTGCTGACATTGACAAACTCGATGACTTCATTGCCTAGCCGTTCCGCCACGGGAATGAAAATTTCATTCGTTTCGTTACGCTTTTGGTATTCAAAATCTGACAATTCTTCAAAGCGGGCCAAACGGGCCTTGCTCTTTGCCTGCCGGGCCTTGGGATTTTGGCGTGACCATTCAAGCTCTTTCTTGAGCGCCTTGGCACGAGATTCCTCGCCTTTTTGCTCCTGCACCAAGCGCTCTTGTTTTTGCTCCAGCCACGAACTGTAGTTGCCTTTGTAGGGGATTCCGTTGCCCCGATCGAGCTCCAAAATCCACTCGGCCGCATTGTCCAAAAAGTAGCGATCGTGGGTAATGGCCACTACAGTACCCGGGTAGCGCTGCAAGAATTGCTCCAGCCAATCTACCGATTCGGCGTCCAAGTGATTGGTGGGCTCGTCCAAAAGCAACATATCGGGCTTGGACAGCAGCAGACGGCACAGGGCAACGCGGCGCTTCTCGCCACCGGACAGCAACCCGACCTTGGCTTCCCAAGGCGGCAAACGCAACGCATCGGCCGCGATCTCAAGTTGATGCTCTGAATCAGTACCCGCACTGCCGATAATCGCCTCCATTTTGGCCTGCTCTTCCGCCAGCGCGTCAAAATCGGCATCTTCCTCGCCATATGCAGCGTAGATTTGTTCCAGTCGGGCCTTGGCTGCAATTACAGCACCCATGCCGGCTTCCACACTCTCTCGCACCGTTTGATCTGGGTCGAGTTGAGGCTCTTGGGGCAAGTAGCCAATGTTCAGTCCCGCCATCGGGACGGCTTCACCTTCAAACTCCTTGTCTACTCCGGCCATGATTTTGAGCAAGGTGGACTTGCCAGAGCCGTTGGTTCCCAACACGCCAATTTTGGCACCGGGAAAGAAGCTAAGTGAAATGTCTTTGAGAATGAAACGCTTGGGCGGCACGATCTTGCCGAGGCGATTCATGGAAAATACGTATTGAGCCATGGGTCTTGCGAGGTATTGCGAAATGGAAAACCTGCATTATCAGGGCACGCTCCGGTCTGGCACCAGGCAAATAATTGTTTAAATCTTTTTCGCCTGCTGCCCCATGTCATTTTGCAGGGCCATGCGTGCCACAGCATCCAAGGCGTTGTCAACTAGGTGACCATCTGACACAAAGCGGATAGAGCCCTGCATCAACAGCCGGTCCATGGTGCGCCGGGACATCGAATGCGCCAAACCACCATGGGAGATGAACATGAACAGTGTGCGGTGCGGGCTGGTCCATGTAAGTTGTGCGCGCAGCCATGCACCCTCCACAAGCAGCTCCACCCACACGCCTACGTTCAAGTCGCCCACCGACAAAGGACGCTGCGAGCCTTCGGTCAATGGCAGTTCTTCCTCTGCCAAGTAACCTGAATCTTTTGCTTCGTCATGCCTGAGCCAGAATTCAGAAGTGGGCGACGCCTGAGACGATGCAACTTCATCCGGAGCTTGTTCAGCATTTTCGTCAGCATCCATAGCCTGCAGCACGGGTTGTTCGTCGGCGCTGGGCTCGATCACCGGCTTGACGCGATGACCTTCAAATGCTTTTTCGTGCAAAGCAATCAAAGCGTCGAAAAAAACGGGAACCCGCTCCGGCGGGTACTGAATACTGTTCAGGCCTTGGCGCAGTTTGCTCAGCAAGTTGGGCAGCAGTTGCATCAGCCTGACCCGGTTGCGCTTGGCCAAGCGGATATCTACACTCCAAATAAAATCGTCAACCAGCGCCAAATAGCCTTCTGAATCGACGCTGCCGTCGGCGCATGTCAACTGGGACTGCGCCACCACCTGAGCCCAGGGCCCACGCAAGAATCCGACCACCAGTTCAGGAATATCCTTGCCCTTGACGCGCTCATGAAAATCATCTGCCATGCGTTGTGCCAACAAATTTCGTTGTTCCGCATGCAAGAGCGTACGAGCGGCCTCTTCGTGTTGCTGACGCTGAACTGATTCGTCCTGTGCCCAGCCGTCTTCCAGTTTTCGCAAATTTAACGTGAACGCGGCCGCCTCACCATCGCCTTGATTTAACCCAGTGACAGCCTCTGAAATAGACTTGAGAAACGGCAGGAAACCAGTATCACGCTCGCTGGCAAAGCCCAAACTGCGGTGCGTGACGCGGTCCAGGAACTGACGTGCGGGATGCTGTCGGTCACTAAAAAACCGAGGGTCCGAGCGGGACAACACCAAAAGAACCGGCTCCAGCTTCTGAATCACTTCACGCACTGGAAGCAACAACCGCGTGTCCTGCATCAGGTTGTCCAGCATCATCCGAACGACCTCCTCGCCCAATTGCAATCCGAGCTGTTTGCCTTGGGTATTTTCACGGGCAATTCCTGCTGCCGGTTTCTTTGGCATTTCAGTCACATCCACCGGCAAATTGGCCCGCGCAGCCAAGCGCTTCATCATCGGCTCGACGAGCTTCATATCCTCCATGGCCACGAACGATGCCGGCAAGGTCTGCAAGAAATCACGCATGACCGGCGGTGCCCCATCCAACTCTCCTGATAGCAGCTTTCTGAGCTTATCGAGCGTGACCATCGTGCGGGTGACTGAGTTTTCCTCGCCTTTGGCAGCCCCCACGCCGCGCCCACCTATCGGAACACCAACCGGTGTTGCGGGCTCTATTCCCTGTGAACGCAGCCAGTCACAGATCTCCCGGTACAGTTGGCGAAGACTAACGCCCAAGAGACCGGCTGCTGGTGTGATCAGTGCCGCGCGTGGCCCTTCATCCGGCACGTGCTGGACAAGACACGTTTGCAACGCGCGCACAAACACATCAGGCTTGAGGGGATTGAGTTGCGGCTGAACCGTCATCCAGCCGAGTAAACTGCTGACCAAGGCGTTCAAAACGGGCAGCACCTCATCGACACTGCGGAATATTTCCTGCTGGGCAATCGCAAATTCGATGCTGGCATCAATTTGTTTTCGATCCAGCAGCTGCAAGTCATCAAAGCGCACCTGGGGTTGCTCTGCCAAGTCCGACGATCCGCTGTTGTAAATGCCCAGCCTCAACTGGGCTGAAAAAGTTTTTTTGACGGCAGGAGCCTGGGCACACAACCAATCGACAACGGTCTTGCTGACCGCCACACCATCGCCGTAAGCGCTTTTCCCCTTTGTTTTTGCGACCGAAACTGCCAAGCCGTCAAGCACGTCAGTCACCAGCGTATCGGCCTGCAAGAGGACTGCTTCAAGGCAATCTTGCAAAGATGGGCGACCATGAGACGGATCGTCTGACACACCCACGCGTCGAAGCATAAACTTCTTCATCACACGCCATTCTCCCTTGGTTGCGAATCCCGGCCACCAACGACATTCTCCCTGTTGCCGACCTGCGTGAACAGCACTTTAACGTTTTGTTGCGTACACCCCGACGATGACAACGCACATCGAAGACAAGCATGTTGAAACTCGATTGACGACAATGTGCGACAATACAACCATTGTGGTGCTTCAGTTGCCCACAATATCAGCACCATGCTGGGAACAATGCCAAAGCGCAACGTTCCACTTTTGTACCCCATCTGCCTTAAGACTGACTTGCTGCTTTATGCATCAAGACCGGCCGATGCCATAGCGCCCAGGACTGGCGCCACACTATGAACTTTGAAGAACTAAACTTGGCTCCGGCCATTGTCAAGGCCGTGCTTGAGCAAGGCTACACCACCCCCACCGCCATCCAGGCGCAGGCGATTCCCGCTGTACTTGACGGACATGATTTGCTCGGCGGCGCACAAACCGGAACCGGAAAAACCGCAGCCTTTGTGCTGCCCATGCTCCACAAACTCAGTGCGAGTGAAGCACCCAAAAATAAATTCGGCGGCGTTGGCATTCGTGCGCTGGTGCTGACACCCACCCGTGAACTTGCCGCTCAAGTTGAAGATTCGGTGCAAACTTACGGAAAATACCTGAAACTGTCATCCACCGTCATTTTTGGCGGCGTTGGCATGAACCCGCAAATCAGCCGCGTCAAAAAGGGCGTCGACATTCTGGTGGCGACCCCAGGTCGACTGCTGGACCTCATGCAACAAGGTGTTCTGGACTTGAATCAAGTTCAAATACTGGTGCTCGACGAAGCCGACCGCATGCTGGACATGGGATTTATCCATGATGTGAAAAAGGTTCTTGCCGCTGTTCCCAAAGACAAACAGAGTTTATTGTTCTCGGCCACATTCAGTGACGAAATTCGTGACCTTGCCGCCACACTGCTCAAAAATCCGCAAAGCATTCAGGTCACACCCCGCAACACCACAGTGCAACGTATCACGCAGTTGATCCACCCGGTAGGACGCGGCAAGAAAAAAGCCTTGTTGGCCCATATCATCCAGGAACACAACTGGAGCCAGGTACTGGTGTTCACCCGCACCAAGTTTGGTGCCAACAATGTTGCAGAGTTCCTGACCAAAAACGGCATCAACGCCATGGCCTTACACGGCAACAAGAGCCAAGCCGCCCGCACTCAGGCGCTGGCGGGTTTCAAAAGTGGCGATATTCGCGCTCTGGTGGCCACCGACATCGCCGCCCGCGGCATCGACATTGATGACCTGCCCCACGTGGTCAATTACGAAATTCCCAACGTCTGCGAAGACTATGTGCACCGCATTGGCCGCACCGGCCGCGCAGGAGCTGACGGCACCGCTGTCAATCTGGTGTGCCTTGACGAAGAAGGCTTTATGCAAGCCATTGAACGCTTCACCAAGCAGGATATTCCGGTGCAGATTGTCGAAGGCTTCATGCCCGAACCCGGCGAGAAAGCTGAACCTATCGCCATGGGGCGCCAAACCATCTGGGGCGGTGCCGGCAAGCCGCCGAGCCGTGACATCATGCAGGCAGCTGCCAAAGCGGCACGCACTGAGATGCTGACCAGGGTCCGCGAAACCCGGGGCACCCAAGGCGGCGAGCGCGGCGGCCCGGCCGGTGGTGGACGTGGTGGCAAAGGCGGCGGCAATGGGGGCGGACATCGCAGCGGCGGCCAGCGTAGCCATGCACCAACCAGTGAGCAGCAGGCAGTCCGAGGCCAAGGTGGCCAACGATCTGCACAGGGTCGCGGTGGCAATAGCGGTGCTTATGGCGGTGGTAATGCTGGTGGCAACGGTGGAGGTTATGGAGGGGCAAATTCCCCATCCCGATCAAGCCAGAGTCAACCCGACCCGATGCGCACCAGTGTCGACATGATGGCCGAACGCGGTGCCCGCCGCGGCGGTGGTGGTTTTGGCGGTGGGAACCGCAATGGAGGTTCTTATGGTGGTTCGGGTGGCCGCTCCGGCGGTGGGACGGGTGGCTTTGGTGGCGGGGGCAACGGGTCTCGTGGGCCAGGAAATTCTCGCGGGTCTTTTAACCGATAAACGCTACTCGGCGGTTCACTGTATGGGCCGCCGACCCGTGGTAGTCAAGAGCCCGAAGCTCGTCAACCATGTGGTGGATTTCAAAACCCTGAGCACCTTGGCTGGCATCGATCACATTGACGATGCGTACATTGCGCTGGGCACCACCATAAAGGTAGCTGGCAGCCAGTCATCTTTTCGCGCTGTAGATTTTGATGCTGTTGTGGCCGTAGCGCGCATGGCAAAAGCGTCAGGCGCTACCAAATTAGGAGCAATCAGCGCCATGGGCGCTGATGCTGGTTCGGTTGTTTTTTACAACCGGGTTAAAGGCGAGATGGAAGCTGCGCTCATGCAGCTGGGCTTTAAATCACTGGTTATTGCCAGACCATCCATGCTGGACGGAAACCGTGATGCATTGGCACAACCCACCCGAGCAGGTGAAAAGTTAGGTCTCATCGCCATGAAGCTGTTCCAGCCGCTGATTCCAGCCAACTACCGGGCCATCACAGCCAAACAAGTAGCCCAAGCGCTGTTAAAAGCGGTTGACCAAGCCGAAGAGGGGACACGCATCTTGTTGTCCGGTCAATTGCAAGCAAACCGATAAAGATCGGTCAATTCATCAAGACATCAGGACAGATTGAACTGCTCGTCATGCAAATCACTCAGCACAAACATGGCTGTGACAACTTCTCGCTTGAAACCCATCCGGTTATGCCCAGCCGGATCATCGCTGCTCATGATGAGTTTTTGCAGGTACTCCCCACATTCGCGGTGTCCCCATAAGGAATCGATCACGGTCTGAATGCGCTTGTAGTCCCGCCCGATGACATTCATGGCTTGCTGCATTCTGAGATCTTTAGGAAACTCATGAAGTTCCATAGGCCGCGTCGCCACATCCATGCTCACATCAAATTGCTGGCTGCTAGGGGAATTTTGTGCCGGTTTTTCCCATGAGGAAACCTGATCCACGGTGGTTTCTACCGTGGTTGAAAACCCGACTTTTCGCCGCGCTTCCCACGTATCTATCTTTAATTTCATAACGTTTCCGTTCTATATGGTTTTTTAATTAGCGCGACTGTAAACCGACTTGCCCAAGCAATCAATAGCGAGGCAAACAGACAAAAAATGAAACCGTGAAATATTTGCCATAACCGGATTGAATCAAGCAGCCAGATTTCCGTGACAATCTACACCATCAGATTTTTTTCATTTCCCTTAAATTCATAAAAATTTATTTTTCAAGGAGTTTCCATGATTCGATTGATTGCACCTTTGGCCGTCACCCTCTTGGTGGCAGCCTGCACCACAGCCACACCGGCTGGTTCGTCAGCCTCCGCGCAGCTGGTGGCAACCAACGGGAACACCGTCTCTGGCCTAGTTTACTTCACCCATTACGCCAACAAGGTGGTCATTTCCGGGAAAGTAGAGGGACTCAAACCTAACGCCGAACATGGCTTTCATATCCATGAAAAAGGCGATTGCTCCAGTGGTGACGGCGTCAGTGCGGGAGGCCACTTCAACCCCTATGGCAAGCGCCATGGCCCGACTGAGCACACGGAGCACCATGCCGGCGACCTGCCCAGCCTGAAGGCAGACGCCACTGGCGTTGCCACAGTCAAACACGAAACATTTTCTGTGTCCGTTGGCGATGGTCCGAACAGCATTCTGGGCCGGGGCCTGATTGTGCACCGTGACCCTGATGACTACCAAACCCAGCCAACCGGGAATTCGGGGCCCAGAGTGGCCTGCGGCGTGATCAAAGCATCGGAGCCACCGCCTCCAGCACAGGCAACCGTCGACGTCAATTAACTCCCACTCCGTCTTGCCACCGCCGTGGCAAGACGCTTGATCTGCCTATACTTGCCCAATGAATTCTCTCGCAGACCTGCGCAAAAGCTACGAACGAGCCGAACTCAGCGAGGATGCATCCCACGGCGACCCGTTTGAGCAGTTTGCCAAGTGGCTCACCCAAGCCATTGACGCACAGATTCCAGAACCCAATGCCATGACCGTGGCCACGGTGGGAAGCAACCTGCGGCCCAGCACACGCGTGGTCTTGATCAAGGGGTATGACGCACGCGGCATCACTTGGTTTACCAACTATGAAAGTCGCAAAGGGCAGGAGTTGGCGGGCAACCCTTTCGCCTCGCTGCAGTTCCATTGGGTTGAACTGGAGCGGGTGGTGCGCATTGAGGGGGTGGTTGAACGCGTCAGTGATGAGGAGAGTGAAACTTATTTTCACAGCCGACCACTGGACTCGCGCATAGGTGCGTGGGCTTCGCCTCAAAGCCAGGTGATATCAGGGCGCAGCGTGCTGGTGGCAAATGCCGCCAAATTTGGCGCAAAATTTTTATTGCAACCTCCCAAGCCACCGCATTGGGGAGGCTACCGACTCAAACCTGACCAATGGGAATTTTGGCAAGGCCGCAAAAGTCGCCTGCATGATCGACTGCGCTACACCTTGGCACCCGCAAAAGCCGGTGAACCTGCGGGCAATACCGATGGCGCTACCGATTGGATCAGGGAACGACTGGCCCCCTGAATTCAATCACCACTCAATCATCGGTTTTACCCGCTGATCCGGACAGAAAAAACTTTGACAGCGACTCTACCGGCACCGGGTGACCAAAGTAATAACCTTGGTAGTTAACACAGCCTTCTCCCTCAAGAAAATCGCGTTGCGCCTTGGTCTCCACACCTTCGGCGATCACTGTCAAGCCTAGGCTCTTGCCCAGTGACACAATGGCGCTGGCAATCGCCGCATCATGGACGCTGGTCAGTGCCTCCAGCAAGAACGACTGGTCAATCTTGAGCTGATCCAGCGGCAAACGCTTGAGGTAGGTCAGGGAGGAATACCCAGTGCCAAAATCATCCAGTGAAAAGCCAACACCGTGCGATTTGAGTTTGGTCATTTTGGCCACAATGTCATCCACATCCTTGACCAGCAGGCTTTCTGTCAGTTCCAGCTTGAGCTTTGAGGGTGGCGCACCCGTCTGGTCAAGCACCCGCAAAACATCCTCCACAAAATTGGTCCTGTGAAACTGGCGCGCGCTGACGTTGACGGCTACCGTCAAATGTGCGGTCGATGTATGCTCTGCCCAAACCCTCAGTTGCAAGCAGGCGGTTCGCAGAACCCAGTCACCCAATGGCAAAATTAGTCCGGTTTCCTCAGCGAGGGGAATAAAGTGCGCAGGTGACACCAAGCCGCGCCTCGGGTGCAGCCAGCGCACCAGCGCCTCGACGCCCATCATGCGCCCTTGTGTATCGACCTGCGGTTGGTAGTACACCAAGAACTGATTTTCCTGCAGGGCAAGCCGGAAGTCAGCTTCCAATGCCGCTCGGGTCGAGGCCGAAGACTGCATGTCAGCATCAAAAAACTGCAGCGTGTTACGCCCCGCGTCCTTGGCCTTGTACAGGGCAAGGTCGGCCCGTTTAAGCAGTTCTTCCACCGAGTCCTGGCTTTCATTGAACAAAGCCACCCCCAGACTGGCACTGCCATGGTGCGACAAGGGCCCCAGTAAAAAGGGTTCGCGAGCTGCAATCAGAATTTTTTCCCCGACAAGCTGGGCTTGCCCTGCGGCATCGCTCAGGCATCCGCTCAAATCCTGAAGAATGATCACGAACTCATCGCCACCGATGCGCGCCACGGTATCGCCTTCTCGCACGCAGTCACTCAGCCGCTCGCCCACCTGTTTGAGCAGCAAATCACCCTTGTCATGGCCCAAGGTTTCATTCAGTGCCTTGAAATTATCCAGATCAATGAACAAAAGAGCGCCGCTGCGCTTGCGCCGCACGCTACCAACCAGCGCCTGCTTAAGCCGGTCCGTCAGCAATCGCCGGTTCGGCAAACCGGTCAGGGTATCGTAAAAAGCAAGTTGCTGAATCTCGACCTCAGCGGCCTTGCGCAGCGTGATGTCGGTGAAAGTGCCTACAAAGTGGGTGGGGCGGCCCTTGCCACCCTTGACCGCAGTCACCGTCAGCCAGGCGGGAAAAATCATGCCGCCTTTGCGCCGGTTCCATATTTCACCCTGCCAACCGCCAGTATCACGGATGCACTCCCACATGGATTCGTAAAAGGCGGCATCTTGTCGTCCGGAGTTCAGCAGACTCATTTTCTGCCCAAGCGCCTCGGCCGGTTCGTAGTCGGTAATAGCAGTAAAGGCTTGGTTGACCCGCAAAATCACGCCCTGTGCATCGGTGATCGCCATGGCCTCATGCGACTCAAACGCGGCCCCGGCAATGCGCAGCCCCTCCTCTGCCCGCTTGCGATCGGTGATGTCGTAAATGTGGGCGCAAAAGTAATGCGTGCCATTTTGTTCCAGCGCCGAAACCGTCATTTCGATTGGAAATTCAGATCCATCGGCGCGCATGGCCGGTACTTCAGCGCGCTGACCAATGATGGACGATTGTTTGGTTTGCAAATAACGGACCACCCCCCTGCGATGGGCCTCGCGGTGGACAGGCGGCATGATCAGATCGGCCAGATCCTGCCCCATGGCATGCACCCGCGAATAGCCAAACATGCGTTCGGCCTTGGGGTTCCACCCCGTCACATGCCCACGGGCATCCATGTTGATGACGGCCCCGAGTGCACCATTGAGAAAAAAATTGGCCCGCTCAAGGCTGGCCCTGAGCTCAGCGACCAAGGAAGACTCGGATTCATCACGCAAGGGAGTCCTGGAGGTATCCATGTTCATCAAACCGTATCCTTCGCTAAGTGGCCATGTCCATTAAACCGTATCGTCGGCTGCATTGACCAGCGCTTTTGCGCTGACTTGGAGAACTATTTCACGCTTACCGCTTCCGTGATGCGGTAATACAACCCATATGAATCATCGTTCAAGACAGCAAACTTGCCCTCGACCGTCACCGGCTCCATGGAATATTTGACCGGGGTTTTGGTTCTGACCTCCACCATGCTTTCGGGGCCGCCCGGCACACAAAAAGAGCAGGTCATGGGCACCGAACTGAGCAAAAAATGCTTTTGTTTTTCACCCGGCTCCAGCGGCATCATGAACCCCTGAATGCGCTGGATTTTGTCATGCAGCGCTTGCACATGCGCCGGAAAATTCGGTAGCAGGCGGTTTTTGACGGATTTGGTCTTGACATCGGTGAGCACCGACCAAGGCACCACATCGGCGCGCTCGGGCAAAGGCGCATAAGGGCTGTTGGGGCTGTGCACACCGGGGCCTGTTCCTGCCACCGCCCCCGCCGCCGTACTGCCGCTGCCACCCGCCATCGGTGAACCCGACTGGGCCCCAGCAAAGCACGGCAACAGACTGGCAGCAAACAAAATAATCGGGGTGATCCGTTTCATGGGGTGTTCCAAAAGGGTGGAAATGATTCTAGTGCTCGTGCTTCATTCCGCAAAACTTGCCGATGGCCAAACCTTTGCAGGCGGCTTGCAACTCTTTGTTGCACACATCTTCCTTTTTACCGGACTCCAGGCACTTGGCCGCCGCTTCATGCGCGGCAGCCATGGCGCGGTGCCTGGCAATGTCTTCCCTGGTTTCCTTGTCGGTTTCTGATGCTATGCAAACAGTAGCTGCTTGCGCAATGAATATAAGCGCTGCAAGTGTTTTTTTCATAAATTACCTTGGTTGGAACTGGTTTAGTTTGATTGAAGAAGACTCAAAAC
>OBLX010000103.1_pt1 | contig 14238 bp, 12 predicted proteins | sample 1519811 | NCBI WGS metagenome assembly OBLX01 (sample SAMEA3991476, study PRJEB22521) | metagenome | biome: anthropogenic terrestrial biome; feature: sewage plant; material: surface water | place: Sweden | collected 2012-09-26
TCTTTCCCTACACGACGCTCTTCCGATCTCCAACTTACGGTGATGCCTACAGTTTGCGTGGATTGATTTACATGCGATTAAATGAATTTCGGGTTGCTGACGAGAGTTTTCGAAAAGCCTTGGCATTAAGTCCGAAGGATTCGAACATCATGCACAACCTTGGCTGGTTGTTGTGTCAACAGGCCAAATACTCTGAGGCGCAGCAGTTATTTACTCAGGCCCTGTCAAATATTCACTATGTTGAACGTGCCAAGACGTTTAGAGCGCTTGGCTTGTGTCAATTGAAAGCGGAGCAACGCGCTGAGGCCGAACAAAGCTTGCTTAAGTCTTATGAGTTTGATGCGGGCAATCCGATTACGGCCTATAACCTTGCCAACTTGCTGTTCCTACGAGGTGATTTTGTGCGAGCGCAGTTTTATGTTCGACGTTTGAACAACAGTGAACTTGCAAATGCGGAGTCTCTTTGGTTGGGGGTAAAAGTTGAACGTCGTTTGGACAACAAGGAAGCCATGCAGCAACTTGCCACTCAGTTGGTAAAACGTTACCCAAAATCGATGGAGACAAGTGCTTACCAGCGTGGAGCATTTGATGACTGAGATTGCACAGTCGGCGTCGCAAGATCAGCCATCGGCTCAACCTTCATCCGATACTCTTTCGGGTGGGGCGATGCTCAAAAAGGCCCGAGAGGCTTCAGGTTTGCATATCGCAGCTATGGCTGTCTCCCTGAAGGTGCCAGTTAAAAAACTGGAGGCTCTTGAGAGTGATCGGTTTGATCTGTTGCCTGACACCGTTTTTGTTCGCGCATTGGCGTCCAGTGTTTGCCGCAATCTCAAGATTGATCCTAACCCGATCTTGGTGCGTTTGCCGCATATAGCAGCACCTCGTTTGAAGACCGATGAGTCGGGTATTAACGCGCCATTTCGTGAAACCGGTGATTCACTGAATTTGCCATTTTGGGAGCAGCTATCCAAGCCAATGGTACTGGCCGTTTTGCTGGTGGTGATTGGAATTTTGGTGCTTTTGTTTGTGCCTTTTGGGGCTGAATCTGGCTTAAAAGATTCAAAGTCTGAAAATGATGATGTTTTGTCGGTTCCCACGTCGGCAGCTGAAGCCATCGAACAACCAATTGTCGAGCAACCAACCAAGGTTGATCCGATTGCCAGTGTGGCCGAGGCTGTTTTGCGGGTACCGCAGCAAGTAACAGTTCCTGTGTTGGCCGATGCTCATGAACCGGTGGCTGCTGCCATGACGAAAACTCCACCATCGACCGCTGGTTCCGTCAATGGCATGGTAGTGATGACGGCTCGGGCGTCCACTTGGGTGCAGGTTGTCGACGCCAATGGCGGGGTTCAGGTTCGAAAAAACATGGCAGAAGGCGAGCAGATTGGTGCATCAGGTGCTGCGCCTCTTTCTGTTGTCATTGGACGGGCCGACGCGGTGCAGGTTCAAGTGTATGGAAAACCATTCGATCTGACGCGCGTTGCGAAGGACAATGTGGCTCGGTTTGAGGTGAAGTAGTGCAGGTTCTATTGCCAACTGGTTCTGCGACACCGCAGGTGCGGCTTTCGAGGCAGGCATGTGTGACGTGGGGTGCGCGCACGGTCACCGTGGGCGGTGGTGCTCCGGTGCGGGTTCAGTCTATGACCAACACTGATACGGTGGATGTCATCGGCACAGCGATTCAAGTCAAGGAATTGGCCCTTGCGGGTTCTGAAATGGTTCGTTTGACCGTGAATACGCCGGAAGCTGCGCAGGCGGTGCCTCACGTTCGGGATCAACTGGACCGTATGGGCATCGACGTGCCCCTGATTGGTGATTTTCACTATAACGGTCATCGATTGCTGAGTGATAACCCCGCATGTGCGCAAGCCTTGTCCAAGTACCGAATCAATCCAGGTAATGTTGGTAAAGGTGAAAAGCGAGACAAGCAATTCGGCATGATGATCGAGGCCGCGATGAGGTGGAATAAGCCCATTCGGATTGGTGTCAATTGGGGCAGTCTGGACCAAGAATTATTGGCCAGTCTGATGGATGAAAACAGTCGGCGCGCGATTCCATGGGATGCCAAACCGGTGATGTACGACGCATTGATCACCTCGGCCATCGAGTCGGCAACGCGAGCTGGTGAAATGGGGCTGGATCCGAATCAGATTATTCTGTCCTGCAAAGTCAGTGGTGTCCGTGATTTGATTTCTGTCTACCGTGAATTGGCAAAGCGTTGTGACTACGCGTTGCATCTGGGATTGACCGAAGCTGGCATGGGCACCAAAGGCACTGTGGCTTCGGCAGCGGCGCTCTCTATTTTGTTGCAAGAGGGTATCGGCGACACCATTCGTGTCTCTTTGACCCCTCAACCGGGCGAGTCAAGAACGCAGGAAGTGGTGATTGCCTCGGAAATTTTGCAGGCATTGGAGTTGCGATCGTTCGTCCCCAGTGTTACGGCGTGCCCTGGTTGTGGTCGCACCACCAGTACAACTTTTCAGGAGCTAACCAAGCAAATAGAAGACTTCCTGAGGGCTCAAATGCCTGTGTGGCGGGAGAAATACCCAGGGGTCGAGCAGATGAAGGTCGCCGTCATGGGTTGTATCGTGAATGGGCCAGGTGAAAGCAAGCACGCGGATATTGGAATCAGTTTGCCCGGTACTGGCGAGGCACCGGCGGCACCGGTCTTTATTGATGGTGAAAAGCGTTTGACCTTGCGTGGTGATTCGATTGCGCGAGAATTTCAAACCATTGTCGAAAATTATGTTGAAAAACGATTCGGTGCGCACATGCAAACCGGGGTTGAAGTAACGAATTCATGACTGAAAAAAATGTAAATAGTGTGAAGTCAGAAAAACTGACTGCCGTAAAGGGCATGAACGATGTTCTGCCTGCGGATTCCGCTGCAGTTGAATGGCTTGAAAGCCGTGTTCGTGGTCTGATGGCGCGGTACGCCTATCGCAACATTCGAACACCCATTGTGGAGCGAACACCGCTGTTCATTCGTGGATTGGGGGAGGTCACGGATATCGTTGAAAAGGAAATGTATTCCTTTGAAGATCGGCTTAACGGTGATTCTTTGACACTTCGTCCCGAAGCAACCGCAGGTGTGGTGCGAGCCGTCGTGGAGCACTCCATGCTGTATGACGGTGGCAAGCGGCTTTATTACATAGGCCCCATGTTCCGCCATGAGCGCCCGCAACGGGGTCGTTATCGCCAATTTGATCAGATCGGCGCTGAGGCGCTTGGCTTCACTGGCCCCGATGTTGATGCTGAGTTGATTTTGTTGGCCGTCGCACTGTGGCAAGAGCTGGGCCTGACGGATGTTCGGCTGGAACTCAATAGCTTGGGTCAGCCCCAAGAGCGTTTGAAACACCGTCAGGCTTTGATAGCTCATTTTGAGCAGTATGCGGAAGTGCTGGATGAAGACGCCAAGCGCCGCTTGCACAGCAATCCGCTTCGGATTCTCGACACCAAAAATCCTGCCATGCAAGCTGTGGTCGAATCCGCACCGAGGCCTTTGGACTACTTGGGTGATGCTTCGCTTGCCCATTTCGACGGTTTAAAAGCCATACTGGACGCCAATGGCGTCGCGTACACCGTCAATCCACGTCTAGTACGGGGCATGGATTACTACAACCTCACGGTTTTTGAATTCACCACGGATCGGCTGGGTTCTCAGGGAACGGTTTGTGCTGGTGGCCGATATGACTATCTGGTTGAGCAATTGGGTGGAAAGCCAGCTCCGGCTGTTGGTTGGGCCCTTGGCGTGGACCGGGTGCTGGAACTCGTCAAGGAGCAAGGTTTGGCAACGCTAGCGCCTGCGCTGGACGCCTATGCGATCGTGCCAGATGCTTCGGCATTGCCATTGGTGTTGAAAACTCTGCAAACTTTAAGAGCTGCTGGTGTCAGCGTACAAATGCATGCCAGTTCCGGTGAGGGTATGGGCAGCATGAAATCCCAATTCAAACGAGCTGACAGCAGTGGTGCTCGCTTCGCGCTTATTTTTGGAACGGATGAAGTTTCAAAGAACCAGGTGACCATCAAATCACTGCGTGATGGCAGTGGAGGTCAGGCCTCACATTCGCTTGCCAACATTGCTGGCTGGGTATCCACCCTACAATCACTTACCTAAATGTTTGTGGGTCAGGAATTCATCTTTGGCCCCGTTGATTAAAGAACTTTCATGGCAAATCATCTCGATCTTGAAGAGCAAGAACAACTCGACCAACTCAAACATTTCTGGAAGCAATACGGTAATGCCATTACTTGGGCGCTTATTGTGTTTTTGGGCGCGTTTGGCGGCTGGAATTTTTATCAATATTGGCAACGCAGTCAGGCGGCCCAGGCAAGTGCCATGTATGACGAGATGACACGTGTCGTCAAGTCAAATGACGCGGCAAAAATTGACCGGGTTTTTGCTGACATGAAAGACAAGTTTGGCGCGACAACCTTTGCCCAACAGGCCGGGCTTCTGGTTGCAAAGCAGTACTACAGTGCTGGTAATGTCGATGCTGCCAAGCTTGCGTTGACTTGGGTCGCCGACAAGTCTTCGGATCCTGGTTACCAAGCGATTGCAAAGTTAAGGCTGGCGGGCGTCTTGATGGAGTCCAAAGCGTTTGACGATGCCTTAAAACAGTTAAGTGGAAATTTCCCCGCTGATTTCGAGGCACTGGTAGCTGATCGCAAAGGCGATATTTATGTTTTGCAAGGAAAAAAAGCAGAGGCATTGGTCGAATACGCAAAATCCTTTAAACGATTTGACGAGGGCACCCAGTACAGACGTTTGGTTGAAGTCAAAATGAATGCTTTGGGAGTTGACCCACAAAGCACCAGTCAAAATCCTGTTGACCGTGTTGCCGTAAATGGTGCCAGTTCCGGTTTATCGGCGGATGGTGCGGCGTCGGAAGGGAAAAAGTGAAGTTTGAATTTTTGACGTCTGCCGCCATGAAATTGATGCTTGGTTTTGTCATCGCAGGGTTGCTTGTCGCTTGTTCAAGCGGCCCTGAAAAACCTAGACCATCAGAGCTGACACCCAATCCGGGGTTACTGGGTGTCCGGCAGGCATGGACAGCAAACCTAGGTGCTGTCGATTTTCCACTTGACGTCAAAGTAACCGGTAATGCAGTCGTTGTGGCGAGTTCGGCGGGCGTTGTGGCTTCCCTGGATGCTGCCACCGGCGCTGAAATCTGGCGCAGTGATGTAGGTGCCCAGATTGCGGCCGGGGTGGGTAGTGATGGCCGGTATGCTGCAGTCGTTACGCGTGACAATGAACTGCTGGTGTTGGAAGCCGGGCGCGAGGTCTGGCGGTCAACGCTTCCTGCGCAAGGTTTTACGGCACCCTTGGTTGCCGGAGCGCGTGTGTTTGTCCTCACAGCTGATCGTGCGGTCACGGCTTTTGATGCGCGGTCTGGACGAAAGTTGTGGACACAGCAACGTCCTGGCGAGCCTCTGGTGCTGCGTCAGGCAGGCGTGTTGTTAGCGGTCAACGACACGCTGGTGGCAGGTTTGTCCGGTCGTGTGGTGGGGTTCAGCCCGACAACTGGCGCTATTCGCTGGGAGGCACCTGTTGCGTCAGCACGTGGCACCAATGATATTGAACGGTTGGTTGATTTGATTGGTCGGGTCTCTCGTGATGGTGATGTGGTGTGCGCGCGAGCATTTCAATCGTCGGTGGGTTGTGTCAATGCCGAGCGAGGCAATTTGCTTTGGAGCAAACCCGCAAGTGGTTTTGTGGGATTACATGGCGATGGCAAACATGTTTTTGGCATTGAGGGAGACGGCAAGCTCATTGCTTGGCGTCAACTTGATGGTGAACGTGCTTGGACATCTGAAGTCTTGCGCTACCGTAACCTGACGGCTCCGGTGGTTGTTGGGCGTTCCGTTATTGTGGGTGAAGACACAGGAATGGTGCATATGTTGTCACGTGAAGATGGTTCTGTGCTCTCACGGGTTGAGACTGACGGATCGGCTGTCGCGACAGCCCCAGTTTTGGCTGCGGGAACGTTGGTGGTCGTCACCCGGCGTGGCGGTATTTTTGGCTTCAAGCCAGAATAAATCTCGAACTGCAATTCATGAAACCTGTTTTGGCCCTCGTTGGCCGGCCTAATGTTGGCAAATCGACCCTGTTTAACCGACTGACCAAGTCGCGTGATGCCATCGTCGCAGATTTTGCTGGTCTCACCCGGGATCGGCACTATGGCAGCGGAAAACTGGGTAAGCATGAATTTATTGTGATCGACACCGGAGGTTTTGAGCCTGATGCGACCAGTGGCATTTTCAAGGAAATGGCCAAACAGACTCAGCAAGCGGTAGCCGAGGCGGACGTGGTCATTTTTGTGGTGGATGCGCGTGACGGAATTTCGGCCCAAGACCACGATATTGCCAAATACCTTCGCCGTCTCGGTAAGCCCTGCATTTTGACTGCCAACAAGGCCGAAGGCATGGTGGCGAGCGCTAAGCTGGTGGAGTTCTTCGAGCTTGGGTTGGGTGAGGTTCATGCAATTTCCGCAGCGCATGGTCAGGGCACCCACACACTGTTGGAAATGGCGCTCAAGCCTTTGAACCTGGCAGAGCCAGATGACGAGCAGGATCAGCATGACCCCGGCGTGATTAAGTTGGCTGTGGCGGGGCGACCCAACGTAGGCAAATCTACCTTGATCAATACCTGGTTGGGCGAAGAACGATTGGTTGCATTTGATTTGCCAGGAACCACCCGTGACGCGATTTCAGTGCCGTTTGAGCGCAATGGTCAAAAATTTGAGTTGGTGGATACGGCCGGCTTGCGTCGAAAAGGAAAAGTCTTCGAGGCGATCGAAAAGTTTTCGGTGGTCAAAACCTTGCAGGCCATTGAGTCATCCAACGTGGTGTTGCTGCTGATCGATGCAACGCAAGGGGTAACCGATCAAGACGCTCACATTGCCGGCTTTATTCTTGAAAATGGCCGTGCGGTGGTGCTGGCCGTCAATAAATGGGATGCTGTGGACGAATACCAGCGTGAGCTTGTCAAGCGTTCTATCGAAACCCGATTGCCATTTTTAAAATTTGCGACGATGCACTTGATCTCGGCAACCAAGAGGCAAGGTTTGGGGCCGCTTTGGGCCTCCATTGCGCAAGCCTACCGGGCGGCTAATTGCAAAATGTCGACCCCGGTACTGACACGTTTATTGTTGGAAGCGGTGCAATTTCAAAGCCCCAAGCGTGCAGGCATGCATCGTCCTAAATTGCGCTATGCCCACCAAGGCGGCATGAACCCTCCAGTGATTGTGATTCACGGCAACTCACTTGAGCATGTGACGGATGCCTACAAACGCTTTTTGGAGGGGCGGTTTCGCAAGGCATTTGATCTGGTCGGAACACCGATGCGCATCGAGATGAAAGTGTCGAGCAACCCCTTTGCCGACAAAGCAGAATCCTGATGGCATTGAGGTTGTAAATGACGATGCCAAGTGATCTTTCTACTTCTGACGGGTTTCCAAGACTTTGCCTTGGGAATGGGGTTGGCTGTGGTATCGTCGCCGCTTCTTAAATTTTTTTGAACACGGAGAATATCGTGAGCAACAAAGGTCAATTACTTCAAGACCCCTTCCTGAATGCATTGCGTCGGGAACATGTGCCGGTTTCCATTTACTTGGTCAACGGGATCAAACTTCAGGGGCAGATCGAATCTTTTGACCAGTATGTCGTGCTGCTTCGCAATACGGTTACCCAAATGGTCTACAAGCATGCCATTTCCACCATTGTTCCAGGCCGCGCCGTAAATTTTGCGAGCACGGAGGGTGACGAACCTGCTGCCGCCTGACCGTCAAGCCGCACCCACCCTGCTGGTCGGGGTTGATTTCGGACTTCCAAATTTCGATGGCGAGCTCGCCGAGTTGGGTTTGCTGGCACAGACCGCTGGTATGAATCCGGTTGCGCGGGTGACCTGCAAGCGCAAAGCGCCGGATGCTGCCTTGTTCGTGGGGAGTGGGAAAGCTGACGAAATCAAAATGTTGGCGGCTCAAATGGGTGCTGTTGAAGTGCTGTTTGATCAAAGCCTGAGCCCGGCCCAGCAGCGCAATCTTGAACGTGCGCTGGAACTCCCTGTGAATGACAGAACGCTTTTGATTCTGCAAATTTTCAGTCAAAGAGCTCGCAGCCATGAAGGCAAGTTGCAAGTTGAATTGGCTCGAATGCAGTACCTGAGTACGCGCCTTGTGCGTCGCTGGTCGCATTTGGAGCGCCAGAGTGGCGGCATTGGCATGCGTGGGGGCCCTGGTGAGACCCAAATTGAGTTGGATCGTCGAATGATTGGCGACAACATCAAGAAGATCAAAGAGCGTTTGACCAAGGTGAAGCGGCAGCGTCAGACACAGCGGCGTCAGCGTGAGCGGCGCGACGCCTTCAATATTTCTTTGGTCGGCTATACCAATGCAGGCAAGTCCACGCTGTTCAATGCCTTGGTCAAAGCACGAACCTATGCAGCCGATCAGTTGTTTGCCACACTCGACACGACTACCCGCCAGCTTTATTTGGGTGAGGCGGGTCGGTCGGTGTCACTGTCGGACACGGTGGGATTTATTCGTGATTTGCCCCATGGCCTGATTGATGCGTTCCAAGCGACGCTGCAGGAAGCAGTCGATGCTGATCTGTTGCTGCATGTTGTTGATGCCGCCAGCCCCAATTTTCCAGAGCAGATTGCCGAAGTTCAGCGTGTGCTGCGTGAGATCGGCGCTGCCGATATTGCGCAAGTCCTCGTGTTTAATAAGCTGGACGCTCTTGAAATGGAGCGTCACCCCCTTCAATTGGAAGATTCTTACGATTTGGACGGTGTTCCGACGCCACGCGTCTTTCTGAGCGCGAAAAGTGGTGAAGGTCTGCCAGCATTGCGTCAGCAGTTGGCAAATATTGTCAGTGGCAGCGTTCGTAGCGGGGTTGACGGTGATAATTTTTCTGAAACGCCTGAAGCAGCGCCTTGATTGGGCACAATTCGGCAACGACACACAAGAGTAAAAGAGATGAAACTTCATTTGCGCACCTTTCGCTGGTCCGTGCTGCCACAGCGAATCAGGGGCATGTTCAACCTGAACGATCCACGTTGGGGTCGGGGTGATGACAAGTCGGCCAATGGTGAAAAGCCCGAGCAAAATTCCCCGGATGACAAAACACCGCTTACCCCACCCAAACCAGATCACGAACGCGGTCAAAAGATGGGTGCAAACCAGGGGCCACCGGATTTGGATGAATTGTGGCGTGATTTCAATCGCAAGTTGAGCGGGCTTTTTGGTGGTTTGAAAAATGGCGGACCGGGAAATACGGGTGGCAGCAATGGCTCCGGTGGCGGCTATCAGCCCGACATGAAGAGCGCGGGCATTGGTGTGAGCTTGATCGTGGCCGTCGTGGTGCTGATTTGGCTGGGTACCGGATTTTTTATCGTGCAAGAGGGGCAGCAAGCCGTCATTACCCAGTTTGGCAAATATAGAACATCTGTAGGGGCTGGATTTAACTGGCGTTTGCCTTATCCGATTCAGCGTCACGAACTGATTTTTGTCACGCAAATCCGCTCGGTTGATGTCGGGCGCGATACCGTGATCAAAGCCACCGGGCTGCGCGAGTCGGCCATGCTGACCGAAGACGAAAACATTGTCGAGATCAAATTTGCCGTGCAGTACCGCCTGAGCGATGCGCGGGAATTCCTTTTTGAAAGCAAAAACCCGAGTGATGCTGTGGTTCAAGCTGCTGAAACTGCTGTGCGTGAAGTGGTTGGCAAGATGCGCATGGACAGTGCGCTTTCTGAAGAACGCGACCAGATTGCACCTAGGGTTCGTGCCTTGATGCAAAAAATTCTGGACCGCTACAAGGTGGGCATCGAGGTGGTTGGCATCAATTTGCAGCAAGGCGGAGTTCGTCCACCTGAGCAGGTGCAGGCAGCTTTTGATGATGTGCTCAAGGCAGGCCAGGAACGCGAACGTGCCAAAAACGAAGCACAGGCTTACGCCAATGATGTGGTGCCACGTGCTGTGGGCTCCGCCTCGCGTCTGAAGGAAGAGGCAGATGCCTACAAGGCAAAAATAGTAGCGCAGGCCCAAGGCGATGCACAGCGGTTCAAGTCGGTGCTGGCGGAGTATCAAAAAGCGCCCCAGGTGACACGCGACCGCATGTACCTTGACGCCATGCAGCAGATTTACAGCAATGTGACCAAGGTGATGGTGGACTCCAAACAGGGCTCCAACCTGCTGTATTTGCCACTTGACAAGATTCTTCAGATGAGCGGGCAAAGCAGTGCAGGGGGTGAGACTCCCGCGAGTGGATCTGCTGCTCCGCTGGGTGCAGCCTCCCCTGTCTCGACCCCTGATGCGCGCAACCGGGATGTATCCCGTTCGCGTGAACGTGATTCCCGCTAGGAGCCCAGAATGAACAGGCTAGGTTTTATTTTTTCTTCTTTTCTGGTGGTGCTGGCGCTGGCCAGTTCGATGTTGTTTGTGGTGGACCAGCGTCAGTTTGGTGTGGTGTATGCCTTGGGGCAAATCAAGGAAGTCATCACCGAACCCGGTTTGAACTTCAAATTGCCACCGCCGTTTCAAAATGTGTCCTACATTGACAAGCGTTTGTTGACACTGGAAACCAGTGACACCGAACCGATGCTCACGGCAGAAAAACAGCGTGTGGTCATTGACTGGTATGTGCGCTGGCGCATTTCCGAGCCCACACAGTACATTCGCAACGTGGGGCTGACCGAAGCCGACGGTGCCAATCAACTCAACCGGGTGGTTCGCAATGCGTTTCAGGAAGAAATCAACAAGCGCACTGTCAAGGAACTATTGGCTACCAAGCGAGAAGCCATTACTGCCGACGTGAAAGCCGAGGTGCTCGACAAGGTCAAGGGCAGCAAGCCGTGGGGTGTGGACGTGGTCGATGTGCGCATTACCCGCGCCGATTATGTGGATGCGATCACTGAGTCGGTTTACCGGCGCATGGAGGCTGAGCGCAAGCGTGTGGCCAACGAGTTGCGTTCTACTGGCGCGGCTGAGGGTGAAAAAATCCGTGCCGATGCGGATCGTCAGCGTGAAGTGACGGTGGCCAATGCCTACCGTGATGCCCAAAAAATCAAAGGGGAGGGTGATGCCGAGGCGGCCCGCATTTATGCGGAAGCCTTCAGCCGAGACCCCCAGTTCGCCCAGTTTTACCGCAGTCTGGATGCCTACAAGGCCAGTTTCGGCAAAAAGAGTGACGTGATGGTGGTTGACCCGTCTTCCTCGGAGTTCTTCAAGGTTTTCCGTGGTGGTGTTGGTGCCGCCGCTGTGCCAAGCAAGAAATAACAAGTTGAACAGCGACGTTTTCTGGCTGGCTTTGGCCCTCGTTCTGGTGATCGAGGGGCTTTATCCATTTTTGTCTCCCTCTGGATGGCGAGAAATGTTTCAGCAAATCCTCAAGCTCAATGACGGTCAGCTGCGTTTCTTCGGAATGTGTAGCATTCTTGCCGGTACCGCGTTGATTTGGTTTCTTCAGTGAGCCATTGCGGGCCCCAAGCCCGGTAAAATCACGTTTTTAACAGTTCCCCCCAATTCACATGTCTGCTTGGGTCCTGCCGGATCACATTGCCGATGTCTTGCCGTCTGAAGCACGGCACATCGAAGAACTTCGTCGAGATTTGCTGGACATGGCTCGCTGCTATGGCTACGAGTTGGTCATGCCGCCTATGCTGGAGCATCTGGAGTCACTTCTGACCGGTGCCGGTGAGGCGCTTGATCTGCAAACTTTCAAACTCGTGGACCAACTCTCCGGGCGCATGCTCGGTTTGCGTGCCGACAGCACACCGCAGGTGGCCCGCATTGACGCCCACTTGTTGAACCGTCAGGGCGTTACCCGTCTGTGCTACTGCGGCCCGGTGCTGCACACCCGTGTGGGTGGCCCGCATGCCACGCGGGAACCGCTGCAGTTTGGCGCTGAAATTTATGGTCATGCCGGGCTCGAAGCCGATCTGGAAACACTGCAGTTGGCACTCGATTGCCTCAAAGTTGCCAGGGTTCAGGCACCCAGCGTCGATCTGGCTGACGCCCGCATCATCCATGCCCTGCTTGAAGAAGTGCCGCTCCCGGGTGACTTGGCTGAACAGATTCACGCCGCGCTGGCCGCCAAAGACAGCAGTGGACTTTCGCAGCTGACCAAAGGCTTTGACGAATCTGTACGCCAAAGCCTGCTGGCGCTGGTTCATCTCTATGGCGATGAAAAAGTTTTGATTGAGGCAGAAAAAGTGCTCCACCGCTTGCCAGCTGTGCGCAAGGCGCTATCAAATTTGAAGTGGTTGGCCAGTCATCTGGAGGGTGCCAAGGTGACTTTTGACCTGGCGGACCTGCGTGGTTACGCCTATTACACGGGTGCCAGGTTTTCGATTTACGCCGCTGGTGCGAGCGATGCGCTGGTCAGGGGGGGGCGATATGACGAGGTCGGTGCCGTGTTTGGCCGCAACCGCCCGGCTACCGGCTTTAGTCTGGATGTGAAAGCACTGGTTGCCGTGCTGGCCAAGTTGCCTTTGCGCGCCGCCATTCGTGCGCCGTGGCGTGAAGCGGCTGATTTACGCGCTGCCATCGCGGCCTTGCGCGCCCGGGGCGAGACGGTGGTGTGTGCCTTGCCGGGGCATGAGAGTGAAGTTGATGAGTTCCATTGTGACCGTGAGCTGATTCAGGTCGCCGGGCAATGGGTCGTGCAAGCGGTTTGATCAATATTAAAACCAACGCAAAAAGAAGAAGCTTAAAAATGAATGCAAGCAAAGGACGTAATGTCGTGGTCGTGGGCACCCAGTGGGGCGACGAGGGCAAGGGCAAGCTGGTCGACTGGCTGACCGAAAGCGCACAAGGAGTGGTCCGCTTTCAGGGCGGGCACAACGCCGGGCACACACTGGTGATTAACGGCGTCAAAACGGCGCTGCACCTGATTCCCAGCGGCATCATGCGCCCTGGCATCAAATGCTACATTGGCAACGGCGTGGTGCTGTCGGCGGCCAAACTCTTCGAGGAAATCGAAGGGCTTGAAAAAGTAGGTGTCGAGCTGCGTTCGCGGCTTCGCATCAGTGAAGCCTGCCCGTTGATCTTGCCGTTTCACGCGGCGCTGGATGTGGCGCGCGAGGCCGCGCGCGAGAAGGGTGGCAACGCCAAGATTGGAACCACCGGGCGCGGCATCGGCCCGGCCTACGAAGACAAAATTGCCCGCCGCGCCCTGCGCGTGCAAGACATGAAGTACCCCGAGCGTTTTGCCAGCAAGCTGCGCGAACTGCTTGATTTGCACAACCATGTGCTGACCAGCTACTTGGGCTCAGCGTCCTTTGACTTTGGCCCCACGCTGGCACCGTACATGGCGGGCGGACAAGTCTTGTTTCAGCCGGTCTATGACGAAGCCATGCGCCACGCCGAACTGCTCAAACCCATGATGGCGGACGTATCGCGTGAACTCAACGAGGCTCACCTGCAGGGTGCCAACCTGCTGTTTGAAGGTGCCCAGGGCACGCTGCTTGATGTCGATCACGGCACTTACCCTTATGTCACCTCCAGTAACTGCGTGGCGGGCAATGCAGCAGCTGGCTCGGGCGTTGGCCCCGGCATGCTGCACTACATTTTGGGCATCACCAAAGCCTATTGCACCCGCGTGGGCGGCGGGCCGTTCCCGACCGAGCTCGATTGGGAGGTTAAAGGCACGCCCGGCTACCACATGAGCACCGTGGGCGCAGAGAAGGGTGTCACCACCGGGCGCTCGCGCCGCTGTGGCTGGTTTGATGCGGCCTTGCTCAAGCGCTCGGCACAGGTCAATGGATTGAGTGGCCTGTGCGTCACCAAGCTCGACGTGCTCGATGGCCTGAAAGAGCTGCTGCTTTGTACCGGCTATGAGCTGGACGGGCAGTTGGTTGACATTTTGCCCATGGGGGCCGATGACATTGCGCGTTGCAAGCCGGTCTATGAAACCATGCAAGGCTGGAGCGACAGCACGGTAGGCGTCACCCAGTACGACAAGTTGCCCACCAACGCCCGCCTGTACTTGGAGCGCATTGCACAGGTGACCGGCGTGCCCATCCACATGGTGTCCACCAGCCCGGACCGCGACCACACCATCATGATGCGTCACCCTTACTTGGCCGAGTAGCCGAGGCGGCGAGTGTCTATTTTTATATCAAATAGGCCTTTACCGCACGTATTACCTGCGCAAGCAGCTATCAATATAGGAGTATTACGATGTTGACGGAAGACGGAAAACACCTGTATGTGAGAGATCGGAAGAGCACACGTC
>OBLX010000104.1_pt1 | contig 14128 bp, 10 predicted proteins | sample 1519811 | NCBI WGS metagenome assembly OBLX01 (sample SAMEA3991476, study PRJEB22521) | metagenome | biome: anthropogenic terrestrial biome; feature: sewage plant; material: surface water | place: Sweden | collected 2012-09-26
GCGTACCCGAACCCGACTCAGTCACCGTGCCCGACACCCCCGTCGGCGCCGGCGCGGCCGGCAGCGTCCAGTTGAGGCTGACCGCGCCCTTCGCTGTGCCGTAGCCGTCCACCGCGACGCGGTAGGTCGTGCCCTGGGTCGCCGGGAACTGCACCCGGCTGTGCAACGAGCTGGCACAGGCCGCCACGCCGTTGTCGTCGTTCTGGCCCACGATGCTCAACGCGTTCACCGCCGACCCGGTGTACACGCCGAGCAGCGTGTCGAAACCGCTGTTGCAGGTGGTGATCGTCGCGGTGCCGCTCCCGGCGGCGGTGAACTGGTACCAGACCGACGCGGTCCCGGCCAGGCTGCCCGTGCCGCCTCCGTGGTTGGGCTCACCGGCCTGCCGCGTCGCCCCGAGGGTCGTGCCCGCCACGGTCCCCGAGGTGCCCGTGATGACCTGCGCGTTGGCGAAGTTGTCGTTCGCGGGCGCCGGCGTGATCATCTCGGTGGCGGTCACGGCCTTGCCCACCTCCGTGCAGTCGGGGGCAGTGATGCCGTCGACGCCGATGAGGTTGGCACACCCCTGGTTCAGCGCATTGCCGAGCGCGGTGTAGTCGCTGCCCGAGGTCAGGATGTTGGTGTTCACCTCGTAGTAGAGGCGCGCCACCTTGGTGATGCCGAGGGCGGTCACGGTCTGGCCGTTGAAGGTGCCGCCATCGGTCATGAGCGCAGCGGCCTTGTTGTTCACACCGCTGTTGGTGTGCACTCCGCCGCTGTCGGCCGCGCCGTTGTAGTAGTTCGGTGAGCTCATCCGGTCGGGGTCGCCGAAGCGCCCGGGGTCGGCCATGTCACGGATGGCGCCGATGGGCAGGTCCTCGCCCATGTCCCATCGCACTCCCGCGGTGTCGTTGTCGAAGCTGCTGTCGAAGGTCAGGTCGACGAACTCGCCGAACACATCGGACAACGACTCGTTGATGGCGCCCGACTGGTTCGCGTAGACGAGGTTCGACTCGAACTCGGTGACGCCGTGGGTCAGCTCGTGGCCCACCACGTCGTCGGCACCGGCGAAGGTGTCGCCGTAGACCATCTGGCTGCCGTCCCAGAAGGCGTTCTGGTACGGACAGCCCTCGCCGGTGGGGCAGTGCCGCACGGTCGACTTCAAGGCCATCCCCGCCCCGTTGATGCTGTCGCGACCGAAGCGACTGAAGTAGAAGTCGTAGGTGGCGCCACTGAGGTCGTACGCCTTGTCGACCTCTGAGATGCCGGTGGCCCCCTGGCCCTCGGCGCGGACCACTGGCGCGGCCGCGTTCGGGCAGGTGTAGGAGCGGCCGAGCACGTTCTGGTCGTCGCAGACCGACCGGTTCTTCGCGTTGCGGATCTGCTCGACCTGCAAGGCCACCCCACCGTTGACCGCGTCGACCAGCACGAGGCGGCTCACCGCAGCCTCGGTGCTCGACACCGAGATCCGCCACACCAGGAGGCGCTGCCCGTCAGGCTCGCCGATCAGGTTCGGGTCGTACACCCACCGCTCGGGCTCCGAAGCAGTAAGGAGGCCGGCGTCGACGCCGGCATCCTCCGCCACGGCCGCCACCGCCGTGGCAACCGCCGCCGACGCCGCCACCACCGGGGAGGTGTCCACCGCGTCACCCGTGCTGAGCTCGCCCGCGGCAGAGCGCACCTTCCCCGACGGGCCCACCTGGACGCCCAGCTCACCGGCCAGCACCGGCACCCCACCCTCGAGTTGCTGGAAGTGCACGCTCTCGCCACCCGCACCCATCGGGCTGGTCCGCGCGACCACCAGGTCACGCCCCGGCGTGGGCTCGCCGAACGCGGCGCCGTACTGCGCCACGAACGCTGCCGCCGCAGCCTGCGGGTCGGTGCCATCGGTCACGCCCGTGACTGCGATCGACCCGCCGGCCGGCGCGCCGACGAAGGTGACCGGACCGCCATCCGGCCCGGTCACGACATCGCCACCGGGGGGTACCGCAGACGCCAGCAACGCCCCTGCCGAGGACGCACCGGGCTTCGGTGCCGGCTGGGCACCCGCCGGCACCGGCACGGGTCCTCCCACGAGCACCGCGCCCAGCGCGCCGGCCACCAGCAGCGAGAGCGTGCGACGCACCCGACGCCTTCCTGAGCAGGATCCTGCGCGCATGGACGGTCCGCCTTCCTGAGGTCCCTACCGATCGATCATCCGCCGCGCACCCGCCGGTGGGTTCGGGGCGCGGCGCGACGATAGCACCGACCGCAGCGTCGACCCCGCGATCTCAGGTGGACCAGACCACCGACTTCAGCTCGCTGTAGGCGTGCAGTCCGTACGACCCGCCGTCGCGCCCCACCCCGCTCATCTTGAAGCCTCCGAACGGTGCCTCGTGGTTGCGCTGCAGGGTGTTGACGCCGACGTTGCCGCTGCGCAGCGCACCCGCCACCCGGTACGCGCGGGCGGTGTCGCCTGCCCACACGTAGTCGTAGAGACCGAAGGCAGTGCCGTTGGCAAGGGCGATGCCCTCTTCTTCCTCGTCGAAGGGGACGGCCACGATCACCGGACCGAAGACCTCCTCCTGGAAGATGGCCATGTCGGCCGTCCCGTCGGCGAGGAGCGTGGGGGGCACGTACCAACCGCGTTCGGGCAGGGCGGTCTCGCCGCCGGCCACCAGGCGGGCGCCAGCTTCCACACCCCCGGCGATGTGGGCGCGGACGCGGTCGCGGTGGGCCCGGGTGATCAGCGGCCCGACGACGGTGTCGCGCTCGAGGGGATCCCCCACCTTCAGGTAGCCCGCATACTTGGCGAGGCGCTCGACGACCTCGTCGTACACCCCCCGCTGCACGAGCACCCGGGTGGGGGCGGTGCAGATCTGGCCGGAGTGGAAGGCCCAGGTGCTGCCGGTGCCCGAGACGGCGGCGTCGAGGTCGGCGTCGTCGAAGATGATGCTGGCGCCCTTGCCGCCGAGCTCGAGGAGCAGGCGGGTCATGGTGCGGGCGCCCACCTCGGTGATGCGCACGCCGACGCCCGTGCTGCCGGTGAACGACACCATGTCGACGTCGGGCGAGGCCACCAACGCCTCGGCGGGGCCGGGCGTAGAGGCCGTGATGAGGTTGACCACACCGGGAGGCATCCCTGCCTCCTGCATGATCTCGACCAGCTTCGCCACCGCCAGTGGGTCCTGCGGCGCCGGCTTCACCACGACGGTGTTGCCCATGGCCAGCGCCGGACAGATCTTCCCGGCCATGTTCGTGAGGGGGAAGTTGAACGAGGTGATGGCAGTGACCACGCCCACCGGCTCGCGGCGCGCCACGGCGCTGATCAGGCCACCAGGGGCGAGGGCGGTGGCAGGCGACTCGCCGGCGGGGACCAGCACCTCGCGTGGCTCGAGCGCCCCCTTGGCGTAGCGCCGGAAGCGCACCTCGGCCTGGGGGATCTGCATCGTCTTCGTCACCCGCATGGTGGCGCCGGTCTCCGCCTGCACCACCGGGACGAGCTCGTCGCGCCGCTCGGCCAGGAGGTCGGCGACGCGAAGCATGATCGCGGCCCGTTCCTCGGGCGATGTGCGCGACCAAGCCGGGAACGCCTCCGCCGCAGCGGCGGCCGCGGCCCGGGCGTCGTCCTCGGTCGCATCGGCGACGAGGCCGACCACCTCCTCGGTGGAAGGGTTGACCACCTCGTAGGTGCCTGCGGAGCCCTCGACCCAGGCGCCGCCGATGAACAGCTTCGTGGGCTCGGCCACGAGCCCGCCGCCCTCCCCCACGGCTCAGGCCGCCTCGATGGGGGTGAAGGTCGCCGGCAGGTGCTGCAGGGCGATCACCAAGCCAGACGAGGCCCGGACGCGGGTGGCACCCTCGGGCACCGAGATGTCCGGCAGGCGCTTGAACAGTTCCTCGAACACGGTCTTCACCTCGAGGCGGGCCAGGTTGGCGCCCAGGCAGAAGTGCGGGCCGATGCCGAAGGCCAGGTGCGGGTTCGGGTCCCGATCGAGGATCAGCCCGTCGGGGTTCTCGAACACCGACGCGTCACGGTTGGCCGACTGGTAGAGCATCAGGACCTCGTCGCCGGCCTTCAGCCGGACGCCACGGCGCTCGTGGTCCTCGGTGACGGTGCGGGTGAAGCCGATCACGGGGCTGACCCAGCGGATCAGCTCGTCCACGGCCAGGTCGACGAAGTGCTCGTCGTCGAGGTGGTCGAGCAGGCGCTGGCGCTCCTCGGGGAACCGGCTGAGGGCCAACATGCCCCCTGTGATGGCGTTGCGGGTGGTCTCGTTGCCGGCGATCAAGAGCACGGTGAGGAACAGGTTGAGCTCGTCGTCGCCCATGGGGTCACGACCGACGGGCTCACCCTCGAGGTTCGTGAACTCCTCGTGGCCCAGCTCTCCCTCGTCGAACTTGCTGACGAGCACCGAGATGAGGTCGTCCTTGGGCTCTTGGCGCCGCTCGCCGATCAGGTCCGCGCACATCAGGTTGTATTCGATGAAGGCCTCGGTCGCGCCGAGCAGGACCGGGTCGTCGGGGTCCGTGTGGCCATCCCCCGCCATCATCTGGTCGGACCAGCGGTACATCTTCAGGCGGGTCTCCGGGTCGAGGCCCATGAGCTCGCAGATGACGATGAGGGGCACGTGGATGGCGAAGTCCTCGACGAAGTCGATCTCGCCCTTGTGGCCGATGTCGTCGATGATCTGGTTGCTCAGCTCCCGGATGTGGGGCATGAGCTCGCGGACACGGCGCGGCGTGAAGCCCCGGTTGATCATGCGTCGCTGCCGGGTGTGCTCGGGATCGTCCTCGCAGAGCAGCGACAGCGGTGCCTTCAGCTTGGGGCGCACCCCGTTGCTGGTGATGTAGCGGGCGGGGTCACGCGAGATCTCGAAGACGTCCTCGTAGCGCGAGGCGATCCAGAGGTCGTTGGTCTCGTCGCGGTAGAGCGTGTCCTGCTCACGCAGCCACCGGTAGGCGTCCCACGGGTCGTCGTAGAGGTCGGTGTCGCAGAAGTCGAGGTGCATGAGGTGGGCCCCCTTCAGGGATGCGCGGCAGGGACGGCGACGGTCTCGGTGTCACGGCCGGAACGCAACAGCGCCCCAGAGAGCGTCTCGGTGGCCTCGCCGTCGATCACTGCGGCCTGGCCGTTGACGAACACGCGCACGACGCCGTCGGATCCGGCGTACAGGCGCTCGCTGTCGGCGGGGAGGTCGGCGACCTTGCGCACCCGGCGGACGGCGACGGTGGCAGGGTCGAACAGCACGAGGTCGGCGTGCCAGCCCTCGGCGATGCGCCCCCGCTCGCGCAGCCCGAAGAGGCGGGCGGGCACGTCAGTCATGGCGTGGATGGCCCGCTCCACCGAGAGGAGCCGGCGTCCGCGCAGGCAGTCGGCGAGGAACGCCGTGGGGTAGGTCGAGCCGAGCATGCGATCGAGGTGGGCGCCCGCATCGGAGCCGCCGACCATGGCGCGCCCCGAGTCGATCAAGCCCATGCGCAGCTCCCAGCTGGCGGTGTCGTCCTCGGGCGGGAGCGGCCACAGGACCGTGCGCAACTCGTCGGCGAGCACGATGTCGATCAGGGTGTCGAAGGCGGTCGAACCCCGCTCCTCGGCGATGTCGCCGACGCGCCGCCCCTCGAGCGGCTTGTTCTCCGGGGCGTACGTGTCGCCGATCTCGTACTTCGCCCAGCCGCTGAGTCGCTTCAAGACCCCGGCCTCGTCGGACTTGGCCGCCTCCTGCATGCGGCGGCGCACCTCCGGATCACGCAGCTTCTCCATGCGCTCGGGCACGGGGAGGGTGAGGATGGTGTCCCAGTAGGGCATCAGGGTGAGCGCGCACCGGGTGAGGAAGCTCATGTTCATGGGCACGAGCGTCGGCATGGTCAGGGCGACGACCCGCGCGCCGTTGGCCTGGGCGTGTCGCGAGGCCTCGAGCTGGCGCTCCATCTCGTCCTCGGACCGGGCGTCGACGGTGAGCACGTTCCAGTTGAGCGGACGGCCGGCGGCGAGCGACATGGCGGTCAGGCGCTCGATCTCCTCGTCGGAGAACCCCTTGAGGCACCCGTCGGTGATGTACTCGAGCGTCGTCCCTTCGTGGTGGGAGACGACCTCGCAGAGCGCGAGCACCTCAGCGGTGTCGGCCGACCTCGACGGGATGGGCTTGCCGTCCCCGTCGTTGTGGGTGAACGACTGCGACGAGGAGAACCCCAGGGCACCGGCGGCGAGCGCCCCGTCGAGCAGCGACCGCATGGCCTCGACGTCGTCGGGCTCGGCCACGTTGCCCGTGCCCCGCTCCCCCATCACGTAGCGGCGCAGGGCGCAGTGGCCGACGAGGAACGCAGCGTTGACCCCGAGGGCACCGTCGAGGTGGTCGAGGTACTCCGGGAAGCTCTCCCAGCCGCCGCCGACTCCGGCCCGCAGCGCCTCGAGGGGCATGCCCTCGACCTCCGCCATCATCTCCAACGTCCAGTCCACGTCCTGGGCCCGCAGCGGCGCCAGGGTGAAGCCGCAGTTGCCCGAGATGACGGTGGTGACCCCATGGACGTTCGACGGCGAGCCGTGCGGGTCCCACAGCAGCTGGGCGTCGTAGTGGGTGTGGGGGTCGATGAAGCCGGGGCACACGACCAGCCCCGCGCCGTCGATCACCTCTGCGGCATCCTCAGCGGTGGTGCCGACGACGGCGATGCGGCCGTCGCGCAGGCCCACGTCGGCCACGTGGCCGGCGGCACCGGTGCCGTCGACGACGGTGGCCCCGCGGATCAGGACATCGAGCACGTCAGGGCACTCCTGTGGGTCGGGGGCGGTCCGGGAGAGCCGGATCGCGTCAGTCGAGGTCCAGGCCGAGCAAGCGGATCGCGTTGCCCCGCACGAGGGCCCGTACGGTCGCTTCGTCGAGATGTGCCATCTGCTTCTCGGCCATCTCCTGGCAGTGCGGCCAGGTGCTGTCCGAGTGAGGGTAGTCGGTCTCGAAGAGCAGGCGATCGCTCCCGATGGCCGCGAGGGCATCCGGCGTGAGGCCGTGGTCGTCGTCGAAGAAGCAGCCGTACATCTGGCGGTGGAAGTACGTGCTCGGCGGCAACGGGACCGACTCGGCCACGCCGCCCCACGCCCGGTTGCTCTCCCACACCTTGTCGGCCCGCTCGAGGATGTAGGGGATCCAGCCGATCTGGCCCTCGGAGTAGGCGATCTCGAGGTTCGGGAAGCGCACCAGCACGCCGGACATCAAGAAGTCGACCATCGAGGCCATGGCGTTGCCGAAGGTGAGCGAAGAAGCGACGAGCGGGGGCGCATCGGCCGACGTGGAGGGCATCCGCGACGACGACCCGATGTGCACGTGCAGCGACACGCCCCGCTCGTCGCAGGCTGCGAAGAAGGGATCCCAGAACGCCGTGTGGATCGAGGGCAGATCCAGATGGGCGGGGATCTCGGAGAACGTGACGGCCCGCACACCGCGGTCGGCGTTGCGCCGGACCTCGGCAGCCGCGAGCTCGGCGTCCCACAGAGGGATGATGATGAGCGGCACCAGGCGGCCCCCGGAGTCGCCGCACCACTCCTCGACCATCCAGTCGTTGTAGGCCCGGATGCAGGCCAAGCCGAGGTCCTTGTCCTTCGCCTCGGTGAAGGTCTGGCCGCAGAAGCGAACGAACGTCGACGGGAAGCAGAGCTGGGCCTCGATGTGACCCGTGTCCATGTCCTCGAGCCGGGCCTTCGGATCCCAACAGCCGGGCCGCATCTCGTCGTAGGTGGTGGGGCTGACGGTCACCTCCGACCGGTCGTAGCCCACCGCGGACTCGACCCGGGTGCGAGGGATCATCAGCTTCTCGAACCGCCACCAGTCGCACGGCGCCCCGTCCTCGCCGAGCTCGAAGCTGAAGCGACCGCCCACGTACCCCATGTGGGTGCAGGCGTGGCGCTCGACTCGGGGGCCCTCCGCCTTGAAGCGCTCGGGCAGGCGGTCCTGCCAGAGGTTGGGCGGTTCGATGACGTGGTCATCGACGGACACGATCCACGGGAACTCCGGCACGCGGCGAACCTACGCAGGAATTGGAACACGTTCTAGGGACCAAAGTCCCTATTCCTCGTCACCCGCGTGGCGCACGCCTCAGATGGCGGGGAGCGACACGGACTGCTGTGCACCGTCCCAGATGGGATTCGCGGTCACGGCGGTGACCGTGGCGGTGACCGGGCCGTTGTTGTCGGAGCGGCTCCAGGTGCCCGTGCAGCGCCCCGTGGAGTCCGTGGTGCACGAGCGGTTGGACGAGTTGCCGAAGCGGTCGACCATGCGGATGGTCACCGCGGCGCCGTTCACGGCCGTGCCGGTCGAGTTGCGGATGATCTTCACCCGCGCGGCGGCGTTGTACGACGTGCCGTTGTTCGACGAGACGTTCGTCAGCTCACTGATGGTGCTGCGCAGGAGCGTCGTCGTGGTGGTCGGCGCCGTGGTCGTCGTCGTGGGCGCCGTGGTCGTCGTCGTCGGCGCCGTGGTCGTCGTCGTCGGCGCCGCGGTCGTCGTCGTCGGCGCCGCGGTCGTCGTGGTGGAACCGGAGGGCACCGAGCTGTTGCTGCTGGTGTCGATGCCGAGCTGGGGAAGGTCACCGATGTCGTCGCTGGCATCGGTGTAGTAGTCGTCGGAGACGTCGTCGAGGCGCGAGAGCGCACCGATGGACGGCACCACCACCAGGGCCACGATCAGGGCGTACTCGACGAGGGTCGCGCCCCGTCCGCCGCGGCACCGCTGCGCGCCGCCTGCCTCCATCCCCGGGTGATCGGCGCCGACCCGGCGGGCCTTGATCCACCGGCCCATCAGTCGAGCCTCGGTTCGAGGCGCATGATGGCGCGGTCCTTGATGGTGAGGCCTGTCCCGGGGAACACGTGGGTGATGTAGTCGTACCTGACCTGCATCCACACCCCGAGGTAGTCGGCACCCAGGGCCTGTTGGTTCTGGCGGTTGACCGGGCACCAGAAGCGGTCGGGGGCGGTGGAGCCGCAGCTCGTGGTCCCGCTGAAGTCGCTGGCCGGCCGCGAGAGGTCAGCGCCGGTGTACACGTTGCACGGTGCGGTGGAGCTCGACGACGGCGTGCCCGCCATGCACGACGCCGACGGCGCGGAGTTCGCCGTGTCGGCCTTGTAGATGACGACGCGCTGGACCCTCGCGGTGTCGGGGATCTCCCGCATGGCGGCCTCGATCGACTTGATGATGTCGTAGTCGGCCGACCGCTCCCTGCCGGCGTTGCTCCCCACCCGGGCGCCGGAGCGAAGCGCGTTCGACACGGTCATCGAGTCGCGCCACGCCATGCCGAACTCGAGCACGCCGGCCATGATGAGCACGAACACCGGCACGAGGAGGACGAACTCGGTCAATGCCGCGCCCCGGTCACCCTGGGCGCGTCGACTCCGGCGGCGCGAGGACGATCGCGCCATCACAGGTCCTGCGGCTCGATGCGCATGACGAGCTCGTCCTCGAGGTTGATGCTGGAGCCGAAGAGCCCGGTCACGAACTCGTGTCGGGTCTGCACGTACACACCCACGTAGTCCGGCGGGCCCGACGCCCGGATCTCCCGCCCGTCCTGCCCGTTGAGCGCCGCGGGGCACCAGTAGCGGTCCAGGTTCTGGCCGGTCTGGCACCCGAACGACGACTTCGGCAGCTTGAGGTCGGCGGCGTCGTAGACGTTGCAGATGTTGAGGATGCCCACGGTCGCGGTCAGGCAGTCGTGGGCGGGGTGTGAGGCGGTCAGCACCGAGCCGCCGACGGCGCCGGCATCGAAGATGATCAGACGGCGGATCTCGTTGGGCTGGAAGCCCTTCGTCGCCTGGCGGATGACCTGGATCACGTTGTAGTCGGCGTACTGGTCGTCGCCGAACGCACTCGCCGCACGGGCACCGTCGCGCGAGGCGTTGGCCACGGTCAGGTAGTCCCGGAAGGCGAGCCCGAACTCCAGGATGCCGAAGATCAGCACGGCGAAGATAGGGGTCACGAAGGCGGCCTCGACGAGGGCCGCCCCTCGACTGCCGCGTGCTCGTCGGTGGAGTCGTCGCATCGTCTACTCCACCAGCCGCACCGGGTCGCCTCGCACCCGGGCGGACCACGTGGTCTGGTCCGTCGGCGAGCCGCTGCCGAAGTCCAGGTTGATCTTGAACCAGCAGCCGAGGTCGCTACCCGCATTGCAGCCGTAGTTCTCGGGCAGCGGTATCTGGGCGGTCAGGCTGCGCCCGTTGTAGAGCGCGTTGGTGAGGCCCGACTGGGTACAGGTGGAGCTCGTGGTCACGACGGGCGGCGCCGCGTCGCGGATGAACGTGCAACCACCGATCGCGGTGCCGGTCTGGTCTGCGGGCGGCACGATGGTGAGGCTGGCGTTGGCGCCGTCGGCCACGTCGAACAGCTCGAGCTCGAGGATCTGACCGGCGTACTCGGGGACGATCCGAGCGAGGTAGAAGTTCGTGACCGTCCCCGAGCCGGCCTGGTTCACGTAGATGGGCAGCCGGCCGTCGGCGAAGAAATTGATGCCGTTGGGGAACGTGGCGGTCGACGGATCGCCGAAGCCGGCCCGCAGCGAGAACTTGTTGTAGCCCCCGGTGGTGTTGGTGGCATCGAAATTGACCAGGCTCGACGGCGGGTTGGACAGATCGGCCGTGGACGTGATCTGGAGCAGGTAGTCGCCGACCACGACCTGACCCCACGAGACCTGGCAGAGGTCGACCCACCGCCGGAAGTGATTGACGAAGGGCATGTTCTCGTAGCCGATGTTGCCGTCCTTGTACCCGTCGGCCTGGTTGAGCAGGGTGTAGACGGACTCGTCATAAGGGCTGAAGGTCTTGGTGCAGATGACGGGGTTGTCGGAGTTGTCGAACGGCGTGCTGTCCGGGCTCCGCACGATGTAGGTCGTCCGGATCTCGTTGCCCTGCTGGTCGGAGTCGGCCGTGCACCACTCGTTGTTGCCGGCCACGTAGCGCGTGGCCGCATTCGCCGGCGCGCCCTGGGACACGAGGGTCGCGGCCTGGGTGTTCCATGCGGTGCCGGCGGTCGGGAGGTTGGCGCCGGTGCTGCAGGTGTTGCCCACGTCCAAGAACGCGGGGTCGAAGGCTTGGATGCGGAGGTCCCCACTCGCCGGCTTCGAGTCCACGGTCAAGCGGTAGAAGTAGCCGTCCTCGCTGTAGTTCAGGTTGGTCGATCCCGAACAGCCGGTGTAGGACCCCGAGCAGTCGCCTGCGGTGTACTGGTCGCCGTTGACCTTGGTGGAGTCCGGCGATGCCACGTTGAGCCAGTAGTACGGGCGGTTGTAGCCGGAGGCCGACCATCGCTCGGGGTCGTTGCCCAGGCTGTTGTCCGGACTGCCCATCGGGACGCTCTGGACGTACTCGGCGAGCGCTTGACGCTCGATGTCGACGTTGTTGATGAACAACGAGGAGAAGAACATCGTGACGCTGGTGTCGTGGATGTACACCCGCAGCCGTCGGTTCCCGACGGGCGTGACCGTCACGACGATGTCGGCGGCGGCGTCGTCGAAGCCGTTGGCCTTGGCGGTCTCGAGGGCGACCTGCTCGGCCTTCTCGTCGTTGGGCATCCACACCACGCCGGCGAGGGCAGCGGCGTCCACCGCCCGCTGCATGCGGTTGGCGTAGGTGTACCAGGAACCCACGTCGACCGCGAAGCCGGTGAACGCGAGGAGGGGCAGCAGCAGCAACGCTGCCATGATCAGCACGTAGCCCTGTTCGCCCTTGACCCGCGTTCGCCGTCGGTAGGGGTGCCCCATCTAGTGCTGTCTTCCTGATCGCCCAGAACTTCGGTACTAGGCCATCGGAACTAGCAGGGCACACCTTGAGCGTTGGGGCCCGCCGAACCGGGTGATTCGGGGGCCTCCGGTGGAGGCGGTGGCGGGAATCGAACCCGCGTACGGGGCTTTGCAGGCCCCTGCCTGAGCCACTCGGCCACACCGCCGGAGCGGGCCACTGTAGCCGGGTGACCCCGCGACCCCGACCAGGCCGTCGACACCGTCGACCCGTCGTAGCCTCGGCGCCGTGACCAGCACCGCCGCGGAGCTGCGCTCCCTGTTCCTCACGGTCGGGCTTGACCCGGCCTCGACGAGCCTCCTCACCGAGACCGGGCCGACCGCGGCCCTGCCCTCCGTGTTCGACGTCACCACCGCGGCCGCCACCGCGGTCGCCGCTTCGACCCTCGCAGCCTCGCTCCGGGCGAGCCAGACCGGGGACTCGCCGCCTGAGCCGGTTGCCGTCGACCGGCGCCACGCAGCGCTCTCGTTCCGAGCGGAGCGCTTCCTGCGGGTCGGTGACGAGGACCCGCCGTCGCTGTGGGACCCGCTCGCCGGCTACTACGAGGACCAGGACGGCTCCTGGATCCAGCTGCACACCAACTTCGAGCACCACCGCGACGCCGTGCTCCGGGTCCTCGACGTCGAGGCGACCCGCGCGGCCGTGGCGGCGGCCATCGCCGAGCGGCGCGCCGACGACCTCGAGCAGGCCATCGCCGCCGCAGGCGGGTGTGCGGCACGGCTGCGCACCGGCGCCGAGTGGGCGGCTGATCCCGCCGCCGAGGCGGTTGCCGCCGCCCCGCTGGTCGACCTGCGACCGCTGGGTGCCGTCGGCACCCCACCCCCACCGAGCGACGTCGGCCGGCTCCGGGTGCTCGACCTGACCCGGGTGGTGGCCGGACCGGTGGCCGGCATGGTCCTCGCCGATCACGGCGCCGACGTCCTCCACGTCCTCGGGCCCGGGATGCCGACCATCGACGCCCTGCACGTGGGCACGGGGTTCGCCAAGCGCGAGGCCCACGTCGACCTGCACGACCGCGCCGACCGAGCCCGCTTCGGCGATCTGGTGGCCGGCGCCGACATCCTGCTCGACGCCTTCCGGCCCGGTGCGCTCGCTGCGCTCGGCTTCGACCTCGACACCTTGTGCGCGCGACGACCGGGCCTGGTCGTGGTCCAGCTGTCGGCGTACGGCCAGACCGGCCCTCGGGCGACCTGGCGAGGCTTCGACAGCCTGGTGCAGACCACGAGCGGCATCTGCGACGAAGGCCGACGCTCCGCCGGCCGGGAGGAGCCGACCCCGCTCCCGGCCCAGGTCCTCGACTACGCCACCGGCCACCTCGCCGCCTTCGCGGCGCTGGCCGGCGTGCTCCGCCGCAAGGAAGAGGGCGGCAGCTGGTGCGCACGACTGGCGTTGGCCCGTACCGCCCGGTGGCTGAGGGGCCTGCCTCGCGTGCCGGACGGCGAACCCGTGAGCGACGAGGACGCCACCGACCTGCTCGAGCAGACGGAGAGCCCGTTCGGGCCGCTCACCAGCATCCGTCCGCCGGGCACCATCGGCGGGCGGGCCGTGTCCCACCGGGGCCCCCCACAGCCCCGGGGCACCCATGAGGCCGGCTGGAGCTGAAAACCAGTGGCGCCCGGGCCGTGAGGCCCGGGCGCCAGATGGAGCGGACGACGGGATTCGAACCCGCGACCCTCACCTTGGCAAGGTGATGCTCTACCAACTGAGCCACGTCCGCGTGTGACGGGTGAGTGTACCGGGTCGGTGCCGAACCCGGAAAGCGAGCTTCGGTCGAGGCCTATCCCGACGCACCACCTGCTTCGGCCACCTTGGCGCGCACCCGCCCCGCCATCTCCTGTGCGAGGGCCCGGTCGCCGATGGCGTCGATGGTGAGTTGGCGGTCCCCCGACTGGAAGATGAGCGACGCCGCCTTGTCGTCCTGCCAGCCCTGCACGGTGAGGGCCGGCTCGATCTCCACGCTGGCCGAGGCGACCTTCCACTGGGCCTCGTTGACGAGCAGGACGCGGCCCTGGGTGAGCACCGCCACCCCCACCTGGCCCTCGAAGCGGCCCTGCACCAGGGACTCGACCACCTCGCCGTCCTGGAGCAGGGCGGAGGCGACCACGAACGCGGTCTTGCCGTGACGCTTCGCCGCAGAGCCGAGGCGACCGACGGCCAGCCCCAGCTGGTGCGGATCGCTCGGCCCCGTCGGCGCGGCGGGGGGCGGCACGACCGCGGCCGCAGGGGGCGGCGGCATGCCGGGAGGCGGGGGCGCTCCCGGAGGCGGAGGCATCGCGGGAGGCGGCATCACCGGTGGTGCGACCGGCGGCGGCGGGGTCATCGGCGGCGGCGGCGCAGCCTGCGGCGGCGGACCCGGCGGCGGCGCGACCGGAGGGGGCGGGGTCATCGGCGGCGGCG
>OBLX010000105.1_pt1 | contig 14056 bp, 16 predicted proteins | sample 1519811 | NCBI WGS metagenome assembly OBLX01 (sample SAMEA3991476, study PRJEB22521) | metagenome | biome: anthropogenic terrestrial biome; feature: sewage plant; material: surface water | place: Sweden | collected 2012-09-26
TTTAAAAAATAGAAATTTAATACAAATTACAAAAATAAAAATTACTAAATAAATATGAAGATTGAAGCGGGGAGTGTAAAAAAAGGGGATTTCTTAAATCAGCAAGGAGATATCTGGCAGGTACTTAAGACAGAATTCAATTATCAAGGACGAGGTCAGGCTAATATTCGCATTCGAATGAAAAGTGTTACGAATACAAAGACATTGGAACTTAACTTCAAAACCACAGTCTCGCTTGAGACCGCTGACGTAGATACGATTGAGATGCAGTATCTTTACAAAGACACTGAGTCGTTGTATTTTATGAACGAAAGAACTTATCAACAAATAGCAGTACCAACTGAGACAGTCGATTTTGCAAATTACCTAAAAGAAGGAAATAAGTATTTCGTGGTGATGCACGGCGAGGATCCTCTTTCTGTTCGTCCGCCAGCAAATGTGCATCTTGAAGTTGTGAGTACGGAGGATGCTGTTAAAGGAGACACGGTCTCCGGTGCAAAGAAATTGGCAACACTTGAAACAGGATTGACAGTAATGGTTCCCCTATTTGTCAAGAAAGGAGATGTGGTGTCTGTAAGCGCAGAAACGGGCCTCTACGTCGAAAGGGTAAAACAATAGAGCTTGAAGCATAGAGCGTAGAACTTCAGGTTCTAGGTTCTAAGTTCTAAGTTCCACGTTCTAAATAACATGCTTACTGTTGGTGAAATACTTAAAACCGCTCGAGATAAAAAAGGTTTATCACTTCAAGATATCGAGAAAAAGATTCGAGTGCGATCCAAGTTTTTAGCTGCAGTTGAAAGAAACGATTGGTCGCAATTCACGTCCAATGTATATATTAGTGGTATTATAAAAAACTACGCCACATTTCTTGAGATTGATTCGAATAGGGCTCTTGCTTTTTTTAGAAGAGAATATGAGAAGAGGGAGGAGGATCCCAACTTTAAGGGAAAACTTTCTCGTAAACTGCTCTTATCTGAACGAAGGAGATCAACCGTTATAGGTATAACAATTGTGGCAATTTTGTTCTTCAGCTATTTTGGATATCAAATATATAGATTTGTTATGCCACCAACACTGCGAATTTATGAGCCAGTTGAGACCGTGTTTAGAAGAGTAGATAAGGTAACGGTCGTTGGAAAGACAGAGAAAGAAGCGGTAATTACTATGTTTGGAACACGCGTCTATCAGGATGAATCTGGAGTTTTTAAGTATGACTATCCATTAAAAAAAGGCAAAAATACTCTAATAATTAGGATACAAGGTGCGAACGGAAAAAATACTATCGTGGAAAAAGAATACGTTTTAGATCCTTAATGTTTTTGAGATTTTTGGAAGAAATAATAGTATTAAACTTTAGTCTGGTGGCTTCCTGACCTATCTTGTCCTGAAATGAGACGGTACGAACCTCACCCAATAGTCCTACCTCGCCAAAGAACACCGTTTTTTTAGGAACAGCTTGGTTAGAAAGGGAAGAGAGTAGCGCGGCAACAATTCCTAAATCTACTGCAGGTGACTTAACCTGTACGCCTCCTACGACATTAATATACACGTCTAGGCTGTCGAGGGAAATGTTCAGATGCTTTCGTATTACCGCAAGGAGGAGAAGCGCTTTGTTGTAGTCGACTCCATTCACAATTCTACGTGGGAAGTTGAGGGTGGTGGGAACGGTTAAGGTCTGAATCTCGAAAAATAAAGGTCTCTTACCCTCCGCCACACCCACGATCGCCTTACCCGGCACCATTTCTGTTTGTTGATTTTCTAGAAAGGCGAGAGGGTTGTCTATTTCTCTGAGACCCTTCTCATCCATCTCGAAGATACCAATCTCATCAGTTGATCCAAAACGATTCTTTAATGATCGAAGAACCCGGTGGTGTGAAACCTTCTCGCCTTCAAACAATAGTACGCAGTCAACAAGATGTTCTAGCATCTTGGGGCCTGCAATGTCACCATCCTTTGTCACATGGCCAACGATTATTACGGGTATATTCGACTTCTTTGCAAACTGCACAAGCTTTTGTGTGGTTTCCTTCAGTTGTGTAATACTACCGGCGGTAGCGGGAATTTCTCGTGAGTAAATGGTCTGGATAGAGTCGATAACGAGAAGCTCAACAGAGGAGCTTTTTGCAATGCTCTGAACGCCTTTGATTACAGATTCGATCTGTAGCACGTCCGAAAACTGAAGTCTAGACAAAGGAATCTTGAGTCTTAGTGCGCGATCTTTAACCTGCTCTGCAGATTCTTCTCCTGAGACGTAGACGGTGGTCAGTTTTTGCAACGCTTGGAGTAATAGGGTTGATTTGCCAATTCCCGGTTCACCAGTAAGCATGACAACTTCGCCAGGAACAACTCCACCACCTAGTACTCTATCAAACTCAAAAATTCCTGTCTTTTTACGTTGCTTTTCACTAATCTTGATGTCAGCAAACTTAGTGCTGGTAAATTCCTGTAGATTTTTCTTATCTTGTTTCTCATCATCCTTATGTTCTTTAAGCGTATTCCATTCGTTACAGTCAGGACATTTCCCAATCCAAGACCCAGATCCATATCCGCAGCTTGTACAAATGAAATATGACATATATTACATCTTCTCAACTGTTTGTATGCCGAGAAGATGGAGGCCTGATTTTAAGACGTTTGCAGTTGCAGCTGTAATCATCAAACGCAGCTCTTTCGTTTTTTCATCAGATTTTAAGATAGGGGAGGTTTGATAAAAAACGTTGTATTGCTGAGCGAGTTGAAATAGGTAAGTGGCTAGAGTGGATGGAAGATACTGTGTGGTAGCTTGTTGTGCCACTTCAGGGAACTTAGATAGAAATCTTGCGAGGTTGAGTTCATCTCCGGAAAGGGGAGTCTCTCCCCCATTTTCTAAATCAGACTCCCCTGCTTTGCCAAGAATGCTGATAGCTCTCACGATAGTGTAGAGCATATATGGTCCTGAGTTTCCCTGCATATTGAGAATTTGATCCCAGTCAAAAATCACATCTTGTTGTGGTGAATGCTTCAGATCATTCCATTTTAGTGAAGCAATAGCAATGCTTGTAGAAACAGAAGGGTTATTTCCCATTTTGGAAGCTCGGACCTCTGCCTCAGATATCACGTCCTCTAACCAAATAGTATTCCCTTTTCTCGTAGACATTTTTTGGTCCTTAAACCTGTAGAGACCGTGTCCAACATGGATGCGCTGACCAGTCGTAAACCATCCAAGCATTCTTTCAACCTCATACAGCTGTCTAAAGTAGAGTGTCTGTTCGGCTCCAACTTCATTGATAATCACTATATCCTTGCCGTACTTTTTTAGTCTAAATTTATCTGTCGCAAGATCTCGAGTTGAGTACAAGGATGCGCCGTCACTCTTAGTGATCATAAGTGGGGGATATTTTTCATCCGTAAACTCAACAATCTCAGCACCTTCGCTTTTATGAAGTATTTTTTTCTTGCTGAGTTCGTCAACTACCGCCGTCAGGTCTTTGTCGAAGAACGATTCGCCATATCCGCGGCCTTCATTTTCTGTAAAAACAATTCCTAGCTTTTTATATATAAAATCAAATTCCTTCCATGACCATTCGATGCAGTTATTCCAAAGAGCTCGAATTTGATCATCACCGTTTTCTAATAATTTAAATTTCTCTCTTGCGCGTTCTTCCAGGTCTTTGTCTTTGTCTGCCTCCTCGTGGAACTTAACATAGAGATCCACTAAAACTTTTACTGGTCGGGGAGATCTTTCAATTTCTTCGAGACTCCCCCACTCTTGAATTGCATAAATAAGTTTCCCAAACTGAGTTCCCCAGTCGCCAACGTGGTTATCTCGTTTTACGTCATAGCCTGTTGCTTGGAGCATGTTTGCAATCGCGTCGCCAATAATCGTGGATCGTAAATGTCCGATGGTGAAGGGCTTAGCGATATTAGGTGAGGAGTACTCAACTATTACTGTTTTATTTTTTTTAGAAAACAAGGAAGATAAATTGAAGTTTCTGGAGGAGAATTCCTTTAATTGTTTAAATAATTGAAGCGGGGATACATGAATATTAATAAAACCAGGTTTTAGAACCTCTACCCTATCGACGAGTTCAGATTTTGGAATTGAGTTGGCGATCTTCTGTGCGAGTTCCATTGGAGTAGCTTTAAGTTTGGGCGCTAGCTTGAGTGCGATGCTGGTTGTGTAGTCTCCAAGCTTTTGATCTGCTATGTGAGCTAGTGCAGGAGATGCATCTTGAAGGTTGAGAGATTTCAATGCAGCGATAATGAGAAGCTCTATTTCAGTTTGTAGCATGCAGATATGATATCAAATTAGCGGGGCTGAGGGAGTGGCGTTGATGGAGGTTGGTTCATGCCCATTGTCTTGCGGCGTACTGCATCGGATGTGGCAACCCTAGCCCCTGCAGGAAAAAACGATAAAGGTCTACCTTCTCGATGAGCTTCACTGTCCTCTGTGGTTGTAAACAATTTCTTTCTCCTTCTTGCTTCAGTAACCAGAATAGTTTGGTTCGTTTCACACAGATGCAGAGTTCTAGTTGTCCAACTTGGTAAGCGCGGGCCACTAGGATCTTCATCGATATAATAAACTCTTTTATGGGGGGCGATAGTATGAGTATAAACTGGCAATTCTTTTGCCTCTGGTTCTTCAAGCAATTCGGTAGCTCCTTTAAGGAGTGGGTCGGTAGGATTAGGTCGAACGCCTTTTCGCCCTCCTGAAATAGTTCTTCTAACTCCTTCAAAGCTGTCAGGATCGCTAGATGGTTCTGGTCGTCGCTTGTCTCCGAGATCGAAAGCTCCTTGTTCTGGATGATTTGGCATAGTGACATTATACAACCCGAACTTAATTCCTTTCAGTAACAATGAAGTGTTCCTTGGTAAAGTTTCCAAATAATTTGATAATTCTTTGCGCATCGTGGACCTGTGATTTGTGAAGATACATTGAAGCAGTTTTTAGCTCACGAACGGTTGAAATGTCTACTACCTCATCAATTTCATCCGCACTGTAACCTTCTGGTCTGTAGATGAAATACTCACCCATTGAGCTTGTCTGATCCTTACTCAGGCAATAATGCATAAGTTTTTTTACATATGGTGTTCGCTCAAATACGTAACTTGTGATCATCGATGCGGCAATGTGGTCAAGGTGTCCGGAAACGCCACGAGGTTCGAATGTGATGAAAGTTTCCGGTTTGAGCCGATCACTAATTTTCTTTATTTTTTTGGCGATGTCGTGATACTGGAGATTATTTAACGAACCGTCTCCGTAGTTTAGAAAAAACACTTTTTTTGTGCCTAAAAATTTTGAGGACGCTCTCAGTTCACGCTGGCGAATTTTAGCTAAAGGGAGCTTAGATGTTTTATGAGAATTCTTTCCAGCGTCTCCGTTTGTAATGCAGACGAGGTAGACTTCATGAGTTTTCGTAAGCAGGTGAATGGTTCCTGAAGGGCCGAAGGACTCATCATCTGGATGAGCGAAAATACATAAGACCTTTTTCATAATTTTTAATTTAAAGTATTTAATATATACTCAATTATTAATTGCATAATTTTCAAATATTGACTTCAAATTTCAAACTTCAAATTACGATCTCGAATCGGTATAATTAGCGTTTATGCTCCAATTATACGATTCTTTATCGAGAAATAAGAAGGATTTTGTTCCCCTAAGTAAAGGTATTGTTAAGCTATATGTCTGCGGCATTACTCCAAACAACGCTACTCATTTAGGTCATGCATTTACATACGCGGTTTTCGACACTCTTATTAGATATTTAAAATTCAAAGGATTAAGCGTTACCTATATACAGAATGCAACTGACATCAATGACGGAGACGACGTGATAAAACAGGCGGCGGAGGCAGGTAAATCATGGACCGAGATAGCTCGACAGTGGATCGAACACTTTCATAAGCAGATGAACGCGCTGAATGTATTACCACCAGACAAGTATATTTTGGCGTCAAGCGTGATGGGTCAAATAATTTCAATGAATGAAGCACTTATAGCGAATGGTTTTGCTTACGTAAAAAATGGGAATGTATATTTTGATATTTCAAAGTTCGAAGGTTATGGATCTCTGTCAAAATATGGTCGTGATCAGATGCTCATGATCTCTCAGGAGAGAGGAAACGATCCAACAGATCCTAATAAAAAAAATCCAATGGACTTTGTTTTATGGGTAAAAGCTAAAGGAGATCCTAACTGGAAGTCACCTTGGGGACCGGGAAGACCTGGATGGCACATTGAATGCTCTGCAATGGTAGAGGAGGCTCTTGGTGACCAGATCGACATACACGGTGGTGGTAGGGACCTCATATTTCCTCATCATGAAAGTGAAGTTGCCCAGTCCGAAAGTTTTACCGGTAAAAAACCATATGTTCAGTTTTGGATGCATACCGGCATGGTAATGTTTGAAGGAGAGAAGATGTCTAAATCCCTTGGTAATCTAGTTTTGGTGGAGGATCTTTTGAAAAAATACTCCTCTTGCGCCATTCGTTGGTTGCTTTTGTCCCACCACTACCGCCATCCATGGGAATACGAAGAAGATGAATTAAAAAATTACGAGAAAAAGTTCAAAGCTCTACGCTCTAGGTTACAAGAACAAAACAGTGGTGATTGGAAAAAGGTTGAAGGATTTCTTGAGGATGATTTTAATACTCCGGAAGCCCTGCGTTATCTGGAAGTAGAATGTGGCGGCGATACGCTAAAAAAAGGGCTAGATTTACTAGGATTCAAAATTTGATTGTTGACTTTTCTGTTGTAGCTGGTACTATGACTGTTATGGATGAAGTACAGAACCTTGATGAGAAATGCCCAAAGTGTCAGAGTCCTTTAGTAATGGCAACTACCCGATCAGGTAAGAAACTTAAACGCTGTTCGACAAATGTTTGGAACGCAGAGACTAGATCTTCGACTGGATGTGATTATGTTGAGTGGCAGAAAGGCGCAACTGAACAGACAGATGAGGACTGTCCGAAATGTGGTTCTAAACTTGTAATCTACACCAGCGCCTCAGGAAAAAAACTAAAAAAATGCTCAACCAATAGTTGGAACCGAGAAACAAAATCCTCAGAAGGTTGTGACTACGTTCAGTGGCTTTAACCGAATATGAGTCATAAGGCTCGAAAGCATCTTCAAAACGTAGACTCCAAACTATACGGATACATAGAAAAAATTCCTCTTATACCCCTAAGAAAGTCACGTAATTTTTTTTCAGAACTCTGCGATACTATTATTTCGCAACAACTATCGGGCAAGGCCGCAGCTACAATTTTTGGACGATTTAAAAACCTTTTCCCTAAAAAGAACATAACTGCTCAAGCCTTGTTTAATATTCCCGACGAAAAGATTAGAGAATGTGGAGCATCATGGGCAAAGGTTAGAAGTCTCAAAGATTTAGCAGCGAAAGTTGATAATAAAACTGTGAATCTCGATAAGCTAGAGCATATGAGCAATGAAGATGTCATCAATACCCTGGTTCAGATAAAGGGCATAGGTCCTTGGTCAGCAGAGATGTTCTTGATCTTTGCTCTGGGTAGAGAAGACGTATTTTCCTTTGGAGACCTTGGTCTTAAAAAAGGAATTATCAAGGTTTACGGACTTAAGGAAGAGCCTTCTATAAAACAGATTGAGATGATAGTTTCCAGATGGAAACCTTATAGAACCTATGCAAGTAGAGTTCTGTGGAAAAGCTTAGAGTTAAAGTGATCACTTGCCTACGATCAGTACGATGTCAAAATCCGAGTCATCACTCAAAGTAGCCACTTCTTCTGCAAACGAGTAGTCTTTCAGCTGTGTTTTAATTTTTTTGGCCGTTTCCATCGATGCATCCTTTGCTTTGATTGTAACTTCTGTGTAGTCGAAGTTGTCTGCATTTGTGGTTTCTACATTATCATAACCACTGTCTGAGAGTGCAGTCTGCATCTTACCAGCCACTCCCTCAGCACCACTACCGTTTTGTACCTGTATCTTCGGCCCTGTAGCGGTTTTTTTGACGTCCTTTGTCGGTTCTGTGGTAGGAGTCGTACTGGTCTCATCCGTAATCGGGGGTTCTTCAATGATTGTTGTAGGTTCAATCGTTGGTGTAGGTTTTTGAATTGTCGTTTCTGATGGCCTTAGAAATAAAAATGCAGCAACGGCGACCGCAATAAGCACAATGAGAATCCAAAGTTTCTTTGATCCACCTTTTTTATTTGGAGACATTGTTGGAAACGACTGGATAGAGCCTCGATCTAGAATTGAACCTTCGGTATTTTCCATACGAGGATTGTATAGTACCTAATCAAAAATGTCAAAATGTGAGCCAATGACAACTAACAAATCACTAATAACTAAGGTCGTAGAGCATGGAGCTTGTGTGCGATCTTAATAAGCCATTTTAGTTTTCCGGTGAAGATTACGTAGGTCACAAAAATGATTGGGGCAAGAGGGGCAAGGTACAGATAGATAATGATGTCGTATTGAGTCGTGATCGCAAGATATACAAAAATCGGAAGTAGAAGAAAGTAGGCGACCGTCGTGATCAGCAGTTTCTTGAACGATACGTTTATCTTCACCTTATTCAGGTCAGCAATTTGACTGTTTAATGCGTGATCGGTTTTGTGGTACATCTACATAGAGTATATAATAGTGGTATGCGAAAAGGCTCATTCAAAGGTAAGTTAATTTTACTAACGGTATTAGTCGTTCTTTTTGGTATTTTCCTACTTCTTAAGTTCTTCTTTTTTAACGGTCAAACTGAGTTGGGAGAGATCAGAGTAGTTTCAACTCCACAGTCAGTAGTCTATCTAGACCAAATACAGATTGGAAATACTCCAGTTAGGCAAAAAATGAAGGTGGGTGAGTATCTCATAAAGCTCATTCCAAATAAAGAAGCGTCTCAATCGGCCACCTGGCAAGGCAAAATAAAGGTATATAAAAATGCAGTAACCTATGTCGGACGAGTTCTCGGAAACTCTGATATCTCAACTGCAGGTGAGATCTCCACTCTTACAAAAATGGAAACCAAACCAACTAAAGATAATGTTGGTGAAATCGCAGTTGAGTCGGATCCGCAGGGAGCGCTTGTTTACCTAGATTTAGACGAAAAAGGAGTTGCTCCATTAATACTATACGATGTTCCAAAAGGGACACACGAGCTATCGATCTATTTGCCAGGTTTTTTTAGAAGAACCCTGAAACTTAATGTAGAGGCTGGACATAGGACGTCCACGAGTGTCAAGTTGGCAATTGATCAACTGTCTCAGCAAGAGTCGACTAAGAGTGCAACAATAAAGAATATCACTAAAGAACAACAGCCCACATCCAAGGCGTCTGCAGGTGATGATGGAGCTAAAAAAATTGTAATTTTAATAAAAGAAACGCCAACAGGTTGGTTAAGAGTTAGATCAGAGCCATCAATTGATGCTTCAGAGTCCGCTAAGGTAAATCCAGGTGAAAGCTACGAGCTGGTTGAAGAAAAACCAAATTGGTATAAAATTCTTTTTAATGATGAGCAGGAGGGATGGGTTGCTGCTCAGTACTCCGAGAAAGTAACCAACTAGTATCTAGAATGTTGAGACATCCTTGCTATTAAATACTAATTTTTTTCTTCCTGTCTTCCGCCTTTCCAAATCACTCTGTTGTACAGGACATATGAGTAAGGAATAATTATAAAGCCTAAAATTGCAATTTTATAAATGTACCAAAAACTGCGTCCAAATGATCGCACGCAAAGCTCGATTAGTCCGGCTTGAATCAGTATTGAGCCAAGCGCTACAATATTAAACTTGCCCAAACTAGTGAGAAATTCGTGTGATTTATGCCCGACTTTCTTATGGGAGAATGTCCAATAATTGTTCCAGATGAAGTTCCATATAATTGCGACCTCTGCGCTCATTATAGTAGCGAGCCAAACTGGGAACTGAGTGTGAACCCTTTCGATCATTAGGTATGAGAGACCAAAATCGATAATAAAACCCGATCCGCCAACCAAGACATATTTAATAAAAGATGAGTGTGTAAGTACATATAGCAGGGTATTTTTAATGTACTGTCCTGAGTTGAGTTTTGAAACACCATATTTTCTATCTACAAAGTTGATTGGTATCTCTTCGACTCTAGCATGAAGTTTCACAGCCTTTTCAAGAAGCGCAACTTGAAAGACGTAACCGGTACTGTTTTGAATATAAGAGAGACTCGATTTGATAACCCAACTTCTAATAGCTCTATATCCTGAAGTCCAGTCAGAAATCTTAAGTTTCATAAAACCGAGACGAATTATGAGATTACCAAGTACTGAATAAATTTTGCGGTTCATTCCCCAGTCTGCAGGAATCGATCCTCCTTTTCGATAACGTGATCCTATTACAAAATCTGCACCTTCGTCTATCTTTCGAACAAATTCTGGAAGAACCGATGGGTCGTGTGAAAAATCTGCATCCATTTCGAACAAAAGATCGGCTTCAAGCTTTTCCAGAGCATAGGTGAAACCCGTCATATACGCTTTACCAAGTCCTTCCTTCTTAGTCTTGATCAAGACAAGATTCTTATGCTTCTTTTTTAGTCCCTCTACAATCTGCGAGGTTCCATCTGGTGAGGTGCTGTCTATAACCAAAACTGTAAATTGCCAGTTATTTATCTTTGATGTAATCGAGAAGACAGACTCGAGGATCTTCTCGATATCGTAGGCTTCGTTATATGTAGGAATAATGATTACTGCTTTTTTCATATTTCGATTATACACGCGCCATATACAAGAATTAACGCGGAAAGATCATAAGGTGCGAATGTATTCTATGGTTTGTTTAAGCCCAACATCTAGTGTTACTTTAGGCTCCCAGTTTAAAAGCTTTCTCGCTAGGGAAATATCTGCACGACGTTTTTTAGGGTCATCTTGTGGAAGGGTTTCTGTATGTGACAACTCGGATGTAGAATTACAGAGTTTCTTAATCATTTCAGCGAAATCATTGACGGTTTTTTCTTCTTCGGATCCTATGTTTACTACTTTTCCTTTGCCGTCATCTAGTTCCATCAGTTTGATGAGTCCATCTACTGTATCTGTTACATAACAGAGAGATCGTGTCTGCAGACCGTCACCAAAAATATTTATCGGTTCGTTTTTGAGCGCAGAGACGATGAAGGACTCAACCATTCTCATGTCTTGGGGATGCATCTGTGGTCCGTAGGTATTAAAAATTCTTGCAATCCTTGCATCAAGATTATGGTCTCTCACAAAGTAGGAAATTAGAGTTTCGCCAAATCTCTTTGCCTCATCATACACAGATCGTGGTCCGGTAGTTGATGCATTTCCAAGATAGGTTTCTGGTTGGGGATTCACTAACGGATCGCCGTAAACTTCAGATGTTGAGGAAAAGAGAAATCGCGCCTTGTTCTTCTGTGCAAGGCGAAGTAAGTTGAGCGTTCCTTGAGTATTAACAAGCATCGTCTCGAGCGCTAGAGCGTGGTAACTGATCGGACTATGATGATTTGGAGATGCAGGAGAGGCAAGGTGGTAGAGTCGTTCGAATGGACCAACCTCAAGCCCTGGCACCGTCACGTCATACTCGACGAAGCTGAACTGAGAGTTTTTAATGAGCCTCGAGATATTAGATTTTAAACTCGAAGAAAAGTTATCCACGCAGATTACTGAATGACCTAGAGAGAGTAGTGCTTCGCAAAGATGCGAACCAATAAATCCTGCTCCTCCAGTAACCAATATCTTCATAATTTGAATTTAGAAATTTGAACTTTGAAATAATTTAATACTGAATAAAAATTAAAAATTTCAAAATGAAAATTAATCAGGATCTTCCCACTCCAAAATACGTAAAGCCTTCAGCTCTCATCTTTTCTGGATCGTACATATTCCTCCCATCGAATATGAGGTGCGATTTGAGAAGTTTTTTTAACTTGGAAAGATCTACCTGCTTAAACTCATTCCACTCAGTGAGTACGAGTAATGCATCTGCTCCTTCAAGTGCAGAATACGGCTCGTCTACGAGCTCTAATTGAGGGTCCGAGATTAGTTTACGGACATTACTCATGGCAGCTGCATCATATGCCTTGATCGAATATCCTTCTTTTAAAAGTCTCTCGATCATGTAGACAGAGGGGGCAAATCGTACATCGTCCGTATCGGGTTTGAAGGCAAGTCCCCAGATGGCAATTGCCTTACCTTTCACATGTTTGGTAACTTTATCAACAAAGAGCTTTCGTGCTTCATGATTAATTTCCTCCACCGACTCAAGGAGCGAGACATCTACTCCCAAATGTTTTCCTGTCTCAGTTAAAGCCTGAACGTCCTTCGGGAAACATGATCCGCCGTAACCGACGCCTGAGTACATAAAGACTCTCCCAATACGTTTATCCATTCCAACCGCATCAAGGACCATCTCAACATCCGCACCTGTTTGTTCACAGAAAAACGAGATGAGATTCGCAAACGAAATTTTGGTGGCCAACATTGAGTTCGAAGCGTATTTTATAAGTTCCGCAGATGGGAGGTTGGTAACCACGCGCTTACCTGGAAATGTAGCATGGAGGTCGAGGAGCGCCTTAATTGCATTTTTGTCATTTGAACCAATTACCACTCGATCGGGTTTAACAGTATCTGAGATAGCCGATCCTTCGCGTAGAAACTCAGGGCAGGATGCAACGGCAATAGTTGCGCCTTTCGGCTTGTTTTTGATCAGGATTTTTTCAACCTCTAGGTTAGTCCCAACAGGTACAGTGCTTTTACATGATACAACGGTAAATTTATCCCCAAGATTATTTGCAATATTTTCGGCTACCTTATATACCGCAGATAGATCAGCGCTCCCGTCCTTTTTAGGTGGTGTTCCGACGGTAATAAAAACAATAGCTGATTCCTTAACTGCCGGATCGAAGGAGTCAGTGAAATGGAGGCGTCCGGCCGCAATGTTTTTTTTCAACATCTCGGCGAGGCCCGGTTCATAGATAATGGGATCACCGTTCTTTAGCCGCTGTAGCTTCTCAGGTGTGTGGCCGACAACCCAAACTTTGTTACCAAAGTCGGCAAAGACACATGCGCTTACGAGTCCTACATATCCATGGCCAACTACGGTGATTGTCATACGTAACTAATGTTATCAAATTTATCCTTCAACTACGCTCAGGATGACTACTTTTAAGTAATCATACTACTTTATGGAGGCAGCTATTTCAATCAAAGCATCCTTGAAGGTCTTCATGGGGTGAAAGGAGTTTTTTACTGAAATGGTGTGTCCATGTCTAGGCCGTTGAGCTTTACCCTTGAAAAATTCATCATAGGTCGTCTTCGCAATAAGAGATGAATCGAGTTGAAATACCTCAGCAATTGCAGTGAAAGCATCGTGTGGACTGAGTGAGTCTCCGCCTACGAGATGGAAGATCTCGGGACGGAAGTTTTTCATGAGATATTTGAGTCCATACGCAATATCATCAATAAAGGTTGGAGTAATAATTGAGTCGGTAATTCCAGTAATCGACTTACCCTGCTTCACGAGTGATTTGATTGTTCTGAAAAAATCTCCTCTCTTCTCGTACGCAGCGCGATATGGGTAAGAGATTCGCACAATCATCCCCCGATCTTTCACAACCTCCTCACCTTCAAACTTCGTTTTGCCGTAATATCCGATTGGATTTGGTTGACTATTCTCGTCATACGGCCCTTCTCGACCATCGAAGACAAAGTCGGTAGAAATATATATGATTTTTTTATTCTTTTTTTGAGTTGCTTCGAGCAAATATCGAGTCGCCTCCACGTTGAGAAGGGTAGCCTGCTCTTTCTCAATCTCAGCTTTATCGACATTTGTATAGCCCGCGCAGTGCAGGAGGAGGTCGAAATCAAGGTCTGAAAGAGCGGCGTCCACAGAATCTTTATCGGTCAAATCAACATCGCTGTGGTTAAGAGGTATAAAAGTGAAGTTGTCTTGGAGCAGCTCGACGATTCGTGAGCCGACTAAGCCAGTGGAACCGGTAATTGCTACCTTCATAATGGTTTTTATTTTTTAGTTCTTAGTTTTTATTAAATTTATGAAATTTAAAAATACAAATTCAATAATAAATAAAAAAAGATCGGAAGAGCACACGTCTGAACTC
>OBLX010000106.1_pt1 | contig 13774 bp, 6 predicted proteins | sample 1519811 | NCBI WGS metagenome assembly OBLX01 (sample SAMEA3991476, study PRJEB22521) | metagenome | biome: anthropogenic terrestrial biome; feature: sewage plant; material: surface water | place: Sweden | collected 2012-09-26
ACGAGATCACTGTGTGACTGGAGTTCAGACGTGTGCTCTTCCGATCTTGTTTTGGGAAGAGCAGTTAACGCTTTTTTCACCAGCGCCAGGTGATGCAGGACCGCGATTTGCCTGCTCATGCAGCCGTGAACGTGTGGGCCGCATGATTTTGGGACTGGGGCTGCAGGAGGCCAACAGCATTCTTGCAGAGCGCCCGGAGATTGAGGTGGGGTGTGAATTTTGTGGTGTCCACTACCGCTTTGACCCCATTGATGTCACCCATCTCTTCAAAACTGGTGCAGGGTTACAAGCTTAAAAACTGTCTGAACTGAGTTTTTGCACCATTCGTTCGCACTGCAGCGCACCTTGTGCAAAATCAAAAGACTTCATGGCCTGATTTAGCAGTGTGAAGTCGGCCTGTGCGCTGGTGCCGTGAGTTTGGCGTAGTTGCTGATGAATACTGATGGCTGACATATCGGAGTTCTTCAGCAAGCCGTGCAGTTTTTTGAGATCGGCAACCAGTTCGGTCAAATTCGGTGCCTTGATTTCATGGACTGTTTCCTCGTTCGGCGCAGGGGTCGTGAACTTTTGGGCAACCTGTCCCATCAGGTTGCTGGTGGATGTGACAGCTTTGCGAAAATTCACCAGCAACTGCGGATGCTGTTTGGTATCTGCCTGGCGCAGACTGCTCTCTACCGTTTTGGCTGCTTCCGCCATGTGGTTTGCACCCACTGTGGCCGACAGCCCCTTGATGGTGTGAAGCAAACGGTTGGCCCCCACCAAGTCACCGGCCGACAGGAAAGCAGCCAGTTGGTCTGGAAGGCTCACGATATCGCCCAGATACGTGCGCAAGATGCTGCGATAAAGTTCAACGTTCCCACCTAGGCGGGCTAGGGCACCGTCCACATCCAAGGTGCTGGTGGTGGGCAGTGTTTGCGTCATTTCGACTGCGTTGTCGGCTTGGGTGGGCCTAGTTGGACTCCTGACAAATTTAAGCAACACTTCTACCAAGTGGGGCAGATCAAAGGGCTTGCCAACGTGGTCATTCATGCCGGCCTCAAGGCAGGCCGCCCGATCAGAGGCCATGGCATTGGCGGTCATGGCAATGACCGGCAAATCTGCCAGCCCCATGTCGTTCCGAATGGCACGGGTGGCGCTGTAGCCGTCCATGACCGGCATTTGAACGTCCATCAACACGGCGTCAAAAGGACGCTGGGTGTTGGCAATGGCCTCCAGACTCAATTGTCCGTTGTCTGCAATTTCAATAGTGGCACCTTCTGCTCGCAGCAGCTCTTGCGCCACTTGCTGGTTGATGAGGTTGTCTTCGACCAGCAGCAAATGCAGGCCTTGCAGGCGTCCGATTCTTTCAGTTTTCACCCTTGGTCGCGCACGCAGATTGCCATGGCCTGCCCGCGCATCGGCGACAGCATCAAACAGCATGGAGGCCGTGATGGGCTTGGCCAAAAAGGCATTCAGGCGTGCTTGTTCCTGTGCGCTGCGCTGGGACAGCATTTCGCGGCCCTGTGATGTCACCATGACCGTGATCGCAGGGGGCTTGCCGGCGTTGACTTGCTCCATGCGGGCAATGGTTTCCCATCCGTCCATGCCAGGCATGTGCCAATCAATCAAAAATAGCTGGTAGGGGGGCAGACAAGCTGATGCCCGCGCCTGCAGCATGGCAAGCGCTTGGGGCCCGCTGTCAGCCGCATCAACCTGCCATCCCCATGACTGCGCCATGCCCACCAATAACTCACGCGCGATGGCGTTGTCATCCACGATCAGCACATGCAGGTCAGTGGCCAGGCGTTCTGGCAGGCTGACCGGATCGTCGGCAACCCGATCCGTTGCAGGCAGGGTGATGGTGAAATAAAAGGTGCTGCCTTGGCCAAGTACGCTGTCCAAAGACAATTCACCGCCCATCATGGTGACCAAACGTTTGCAAATTGACAGACCCAGGCCCGTTCCACCAAAACGGCGAGTGGTGGAGGCTTCGGCTTGTGAAAAACCATCAAAAATATGCTTTTGATTTTCCGGGGCAATGCCGATGCCGCTGTCGCGCACGGCAAATTTGAGTGTGAAGTTGGCACCGGCGCTTGCCACCACCTTGATTTGAATGACCACCTCACCTTCTGATGTGAACTTGATGGCGTTGCCGCTCAGGTTGATCAGCACTTGCTGCAAGCGCATGGCATCGCCAATGAGCACCTTTGGCGTTTGGGGGTCAATGTCAAACAAGACCTCGACAGGTTTTTGCCCAACGTTGGCAGAGACAATGACCGAGAGGTCACGCAAAAGGCGATCCACACGGAACGCTTGTGGATCGAGTTCCATCTTGCCCGCGTCAATTTTGGAAAAATCCAGTATGTCGTTGAGCAAGCCCAGCAGTGATTTGGCAGCGCCTTCACTCTTGCTGGCATAGTCCAGCTGGCGGGGTGTGAGTTCGGTGGAATGCAGCAACCTCAGCATGCCCAAAATGGCATTCATCGGGGTGCGGATCTCATGGCTCATATTGGCCAGAAATTGACTCTTGGCGCGTGAGGCCTCTTGCGCCGCTTCGCTGGCGCGCTTGAGTTCAAGTTCTGTTGCCTTGTTGGCGGTGATGTCCACCCGTATCGAGATATATTTGTCAATCTGGCCGTCGTCACCAATGAAGGGTGCGATGAAAGTGTCAAACCAGTACAAAGAGCCATTCTTGGCTTTGTTGCAAACCTCACCGCGCCAAGGCAACCCCATGGAAATTTGTTTCCACATGGCTGCCCAGAACTGCGGAGTTTGGACACCTGAATTGAAAATTCGATGGTTTTTGCCGAGGAGTTCAGCTCGGGTGTAGCCACTTATTTCACAGAAAGCTTTGTTGACGTCTGTGATGGCACCGTGGCGATCAGCCACCGACACAATCGCATACAGGTTAATGGTTGTCAGAAGGGCATCGTTGTCGCGCAAAGCCGCATTTGTTGCGGCCGTGCTGCGCATCAAGTTGGCATTGAGTTCCTGCAGTTTTCGTTCACGCCGTACGGCTGCAGAGACATCTGCGATTTCAATCAGCACCTGATTCGCAGCGCCCTGTGCCCGTGGCGAGCGCATGATGCGCACGGACTGCTGTCGCCGTACACCAAGCGCCTTTTGCTGCGCATCGGCAAACAGCGGAAAAGGTGTCGGATTCAAGGAGTTTGAAAGTACCGCCGGCAGACCACTGTCAAGGCATGTTGTGAGGGCAATACCCACGCGTGCGCCAGACAATTCAGGAAAAATTTCAAATAGATTTTTTCCGGCAACTTGCTCAAAAGAAAGCCCGCTGCTTTGAATCATCCATTGGTTATAGAGGCACACGCACCCATGCTCGTCGAGCACAATCAGGCCCATCTGAATACTGTCTGCCACCCAGGCTGACCATGGCGCTGCAGGGCTTGCTGTAGCTTCAGAGGCTGCGCTCATTTTTGGGTGCCCTGGATGAATCCGTCGAGTTGGGCGATTAATTTTTCACTGGAAGAAATATCGAGCAAAAACGCCAGATAACCGCTGACCTGCCTTGCGCGCAACTCAAAATCAATGGTCAGCATCAGCACCGGTGCATGGTCATTGTTGGGCTCCAGCGCTTGCTTGTGGCTAAAGATGTTTTCACTCGTCACCACGTTGACCGATGGAAGAGATCCCTCAAAGGTCAGATTCAAGGTTGACGAAAGTCCTGAAATCACCGCGTTCAAGATGATGTTGCCAATCTCGGCCATGGCATCTTGCTCCATTTCTGCCAATTGCTCCAGTGGCAAATCACTGCCTGCCATCAAGCGCACCAGTTCCAGACTGTTTTCCTCCGGGAACATCAGGACGGCCTCGGTCGTGACCACACCGCTGTAAATTTGGTGCACTGCGCAAAGCGCTCTTTTTTCTTGTGCAAGGTAGCGATGCTTGGCGAGCTGCTGAGTGGTTAACTCGACAACGGGCACACTGAGCCCGACTTCTTCACTGACCATTTGACTGAGCACATTGGCGGCCATCCCCACAGAGATATTGAAAATTTCGGCTAGCGCATCGCGCTCCAGTTCGGTAAGTGTGGTCATTGAAGTGTCAATAGTTTTTTCGCTTAAAAGCACAAGCACCCCTTTAGGTGCGCTCATTTTTCTGAGAATACATGGCGGTATCGCTGCGGTGGCTGAGTGACTCTACAGTGTCTCCGGGCTCCGCGCGCACCACCCCCACGCTGACGCTGGAGTGCAGGGCAGGGCTGATGCCTGACCAGTCGTAATCGCGCACGGCAATCCTGATGCGCTGGCAAACCTGCTGGGCCACTTTAAGGTCTGCAGTTTTGAAGATGATGACAAATTCATCACCCCCCAATCGCGCAGCCATATCGTCTTCGCGAACATGGGATTTCAAAATTTGCGCGATACGCTTGAGCACTGCATCGCCCACTTTGTGAGAGAAGTTGTCGTTGATATGTTTGAATTTATCTACATCCACCAAGGCCATGCAGGGCGGCTGGCCGCGCTCCAAACCAACGCGCAACAGTTCTGCTGCATATTGTTCAAAATGCCGCCGATTGGGAATTCCGGTGAGAGTGTCTTCCAGTGACAACTGTTCCAGTTGCCGCGCCGTGAGTTCCAGACGTTTGATGCTCTGCTGGCCAGAGCGCAAGCTCAGCTGCCAGTCGATCACGTTTTCACGGGTTTCAAGGCCGTCGCTACGGATCAGCTGCTCGCGCATGCGAAGCCTGCGCAACTCTGCGAGCGCCTGCGCGTTCAGCCCTTGGGCCATAAAAAGTTGGGATGCCAGCAAATGCCCCAGGCAGGCCAGTTGTTCGTGCTCTACTGTGACGGCAATTTCGATCAGTTTGGCGGCTTGTTGCGTGGCAGTGGCCCAGTCTTGGCGGGCCCAGCCAATTTCGGCCCTGGCCCAGGCTTCCAGTGCGGACAGCCAAGTCAGCGTGCCATAGCGCTGCGCCCAGCCAGCCAGCTCGTCTGCATCGTCAGTGGCTTGGTCGAGTTGACCGTGCCAGCAGGCATCCAGGCTGGCCCCAAAAAGCACCACTGATTCCGTGGTGATGTTGACGCTTTGGGGCGCTGCATGGTCACTCGCACTGTCTACCAAGCGAATGACGGCTTTTCTGAGAACGCGCATCAAGGCCAGCGAAGGAAGTTCGCCTTCGTAATAACGTTCATAAAAAATCCAGATCACCTCAGCCCACCACTGGTTGATCTGGGGTTGAAAAGTGCTCAGCGGTGGCGTGGCATGTTCGGCAATTTGTATGGCGGTGCGCAGCGCCTGGTCTGCCTTGTCAAAATTGTGGCTCCAAAAATAGGCGACACCCAAGGCGTTGTAGGCCAGCACGCTGTGTTCATCTTTGTCCACATATTCGCTCAGACGCACGCTGAGCAGTGCGGCTTCTACCGCTTCTTCATTGCGGCCCAGGTTGATGGCGACAAAGGCGTGCGTGGTAAGCGCCATTACCTCGCCGGAAGTGTCGCCCAGTAACTGAAAACCTTGCGCGGCCCGCTGGCTGGCCCGGTGGGCGCGCCGATAACGCGACAGCATGCGGTCACAATGGGCCAGACACAACAGGGCTCGCGCCTCGTAGCGTTTGTCGCCCAAGGCTTCCGCTGCTTTGAGCACTTTGTGGGACAACTCCCGTCCACCCTGGACATCGCCTGCGTCCAAAGCGTCATGTGCGCTTCGAAGCAAGGTGTCCAGTCTGGTTTCGGGCTGATCTCGGGCAGCGGTGTTCATGGCGTCATTTTGCGTTAGGAATCAACCGCTGTGGCGGTGTAATAGAGCATATGAACTTCAAATTACAAATTCGCAACAAGGAGCAGTTCTCTTGACTTCTCAGTCCCTGGCAGACTTGTCGCTGGCTGCGTTTGACCGTGTCGTTGAGTCGACCGCAGGCTTTCGCTTGCGCCAGGGGCAGCGCGATATGGCGCAGTGTATTGCCAACGCCTTGTCGGATGTCACGTTGGGCGATCACCCGGACCCCAAGCAATCCATTGCCGTCATCCAGGCCGGAACGGGTGTGGGAAAGTCCGCGGCCTACTTGTCCACCTCCGTGGCCATGGCGCTGGCACTCAAAACGCGTGTGCTGATCTCTACGGCGACGGTATCTTTGCAAGAACAGTTGATGACCAAAGACTTACCTGCCCTGGCTGCCGTGTTGGACACGCCCTTTGTTTATGCCCTTGCCAAAGGGCGCGGTCGTTACGTGTGCAAGTTAAAACTTGAGCGATTCGCGGGTGACGGCGAACGGGTCGATTTGTTTGAAGGTGAGGAGGATGCAGCGCCAGTTCGCACCGCTTTCGCCGGTCAACGGCAGGATGTGAACCCCGAAGAGCGCCGCATTCGGCTTTCTTCGGCTTTGGCCGACGCACTGGCCAGTGGCAATTGGGACGGTGATCGCGACGATCTGGCTGAGCAACCCGAGTCACGCGACTGGTCTTTTGTGGCGGCGGACCGTCACACCTGCACCGCACGGCATTGCCCCAAATACTCGCAGTGCAGCTATTACAACGCACGCACCCAGCTGTCTCAGGCCCAGGTCATCGTGGCCAACCACGACCTCGTGCTCGCCACATTGGGGAAAAAGGCGCTGCCTGAATTGGACAAATGTCTGGTGGTGTTTGATGAGGGGCATCACCTGCCCGCTGTGGCGCTGGATCAATTTTCAAGCACCATGGAGTTGTCCAGTCTGCGCTGGCTTGACAAATTGCCCAAGGCGCTCGCTGAGGTCAGTGAAAAGATACAAGTCACACTGACGCAGGATGTCAGCACACTGGCCCAGCAGCTTAAAACAGCCTTGTTTGACGTGGGGCGCATGGTGATGGATTTATTGGCTTTGAACAGCACCGGCTACGACGGTGTTCACCGCTTAAAAAATGGTGTGTTGCCGACCGCATTTCATGATCCGATGACCCTGATTCATGGCCATGCAAGAGGCCTGTCAGATGCGCTGGAGTCGCTGGGCGCTGAGGTGAAGCTAGTGGCCAAGGAGGACCCTTCGCAAGCGCCGAGCTGTGCCGTGTTGTATGCCAAGTTAGGGCAGCTGGCACCGAAACTGACCGGGGTTTTGAGCACGTCGAGCCTGCTGCTTGCGCATGGCCCGCAACCTTTGGCCAAGTGGTTTCAGTCGGACACCAGTTCAGGCCTTGTCTTTCTCACCGCTCACGCGTGTCCGATGGTGCCGGGCGACTTGTTGCGGGACCATTTATGGAGCCAGGTGCGGGGCACCGTCATCAGCTCTGCCTCGTTGACCAGCTGCGGTAGTTTTGATTATTTTTTAAACGAGGCCGGGCTGGCCGGGATGGCGCATGTGTCAACTTTGGAAGTTGAAAGCCCCTTTAACTACGCTACCCAAGGGCAGTTGATTGTGGTGGAGACTGTCGCCGATCCCAAGGATGCACTGGCCTACACCCGCGAAATGGTGGCTGAACTTTTGCTGGATTTGGCCCAGGTCAAGCATGGTGCGCTTGCCTTGTTTACATCACGCTCACAAATGAAGGCGGCAGTCGATGCGCTGTCAGGCTCCTTGCAGGCGCTTGTGTTGGTGCAAGGCCAAATGGCCAGGGGGCGTTTGTTGGCGGCTCACCAAGCGCGGATTGAAGCGGGTCAGGCGTCGGTCATTTTTGGGCTGCAGTCGTTTGGTGAGGGGCTGGATTTACCTGGCAAGTTGTGCGAGACAGTGTTCATTGCCAAATTGCCGTTTAGTCCACCCTCCGACCCGGTGGATGAAGCGCGCTCTGAGTGGCTTAAAGGCATCGGGCGAGATCCTTTTTCTGAACTGGTGGTGCCAGCCACGGGCATCAAATTGCTGCAGTGGACCGGGCGGGCCATTCGCAGCGAGAACGACCATGCGACCGTGATTTGTTATGACCGACGTCTGCTCAGGCAGGCATTTGGTCGCCGCATGCTGGCTGGTTTGCCACCGTACGCCGTATCGCGCCGGGTTAGTTCGCTGTTATAGTTTTTCTTGCAAAAGTTTCAAAGTCTTTCACCGGCAATGGGCGGCTGAAAAAGTACCCTTGGTAAGAAGGGCAGCCAGAGGCGGCAAGAAAATCGCGCTGGGCCTGCGTTTCCACACCCTCGGCAATCACCGCGAGCCCAAGGCTTTGGGCCAGGGCAACGATGGTGCGCGAGATGGCGGCGTCGTTCGGGTCAGTGAGGATGTCGCGCACAAACGATTGATCGATTTTGAGCTGGTCCAGTGGCAAACGCTTCAGGTAAGAGAGCGATGAATAGCCCGTGCCGAAATCATCGAGCGAAAAACTGAAGCCATAAGACTTGAGTCGCGTCATGGTCAAAATGATGTCATCAATGTCATCCACCAATATGCTCTCGGTCAGTTCGAGCTTCATCCGCAGTGGGTTGGCACCTGTTTTTTCAACCATCGCCATCAGCAAATCAACGAAATTTTTGTGCTTGAACTGACGCGCGCTGATATTAATTGCCAGACTCAGATGCGCCATGTCGGCATCAAGGGCCCAACTGGCCAGCTGGCGCAGACCGGTTTCAGCCACCCAGTTGCCCAGCGGCACAATCAGCCCCGTTTCTTCCGCCAGCGGAATGAACTCGGCTGGTGACACCATGCCGCGAGCGGGGTGCACCCAGCGCACCAGTGCTTCTGCGCCGATAACCCGTCCCTCTTCATTGACCTGCGCCTGGTAGTAGAGTTGAAGCTCATTTCTGCCGATGCCCTCGCGCAACTCGGCTTCCATGGCGACTCGTTTGGTAATGGCAGCCTGCATCTCCGGGTCAAACAAGCGAATGGTGTTGCGCCCGGCTGCCTTGGCCTGGTACATGGCCAGGTCACCGCGTTTGAGGAGTTCTGGCAACCCTTCCTTGGGATCGCCAAACAAGGTAATTCCCACACTCGCGGTACCGTGATGCTCATGGACGCCCAGTTGGTAGGGTTCAGTGAGCGCTACCAAAATTTTTCTGGCGACAACTTCGCTGAAAGCTGCCGCTTGCGACTGCGTGTCACTCAAATCCGCCAGCATGACCACAAAATCATCACCGCCAAGTCTGGCCACAGTGTCGCTGGCCCGCACGCACTTGGTCAATCTGTGAGCAACCTGCTGCAACAACAAATCCCCGAAATCGTGCCCGAGGGTGTCGTTCAGTGTTTTGAAGTTGTCCAGATCAATGAAAAGCAATGCCCCTTCATTCATGTCCCGAGCGCGCGCAATCTGGGTCTGCTCAAGCCGGTTCATCAGCAGCCAGCGGTTGGGCAGCTCGGTCAGCGGGTCGTAGTAGGCCAGCTTGTGAATTTGCTCTTCGGCAGCCTTGCGCTGTGAAATGTCTGTGTCCACTCGTAACAGTTCGGGTGGCATCCCCGGCAGGCTGACGTAGGTGTGACTCGAAATCACCGAAACTTCTGATCCGTCTTTTCGCTTCAGTGTTAACTCCGATGTGGGGGTAACCTGCCCGGTTTTGAAAATTGTCTGTACCTCTGCCATCATTTTGACCCGCATTTGTGCAGGAATAATCAGTTCGAAGAGGTTCTTGCCGATGGCTTCTTCCGCGCTATAGCCGTAAATAGTTTCTGAAGCCTTGTTCCAGAAGTTGGTAATGCCATTGGCACCGATGCTTTGAACGGAGACCGATGGAATGGCCTCCAGAAGGTTGCGAAAGCGCATCTCACTGGCCCGCAATTGGTCTTCTGCTTCTTTTCTTTCATCTTGCAGGCGACCCGAAATCAATGAGATGAAAAGCGTCAGGCGGGCGACTGCTGAAATCACAAAAGTGAGCAAAAACACTCCGTCAAAAGGAGTGGGAGTTGGCGAACCGTTTGGCGATGCTGCAGTGAGTGTTCCGATAATTCGCAGCAAATGGAGCAGGGCGTCAATTACCAGCACAGCACTCAGCAGATTGCACTCGATGGAAAGCGAAGACTTTCGCTGTTTGATCAATTCCCGAAGGGCGAACAGCGCCCCTGTACCGTTGAACAAGGAAACGATGATTGTGCGCGCCATCAGCGACGGCCAGACGAAGGTAAAAAGCGTATGGAGCAACGTGGCCAGCGCAATAATGAATATCAGGGCACCAGAATGGGTGCTTCTGCCGAAAAAGGCACGCAAACCGGCCCAAAGAAACATGGTGGTAGCAACCAAAAGTCCATTGGCAATGTTCAGAGAGATGAAATCGGGAATATTGCCCCTGAGCAGAATGCCGATGAATCCGATCATGGCCGCAAAACAACCTACGCCCCACCAACCTGGCCCTTTGAGATGCGGGTGACGCCGCGCTGTGAGCCAAAAAATAGCAGTCGCCACCCCTTGGGTGAGCATAAATACCCAAAATATGGTGCGCGGGTCAATCTGCATTGCTTTGAACGGAGTTGATTGGACAGGATATTCGGCCGTGGCAGCGCGAGTATCTCATTTTGTTGTTGCAGTTGATTGCCTAGCAATCGTCTTGGCAGAGGCCGTCCAGTGTGGCGCACTGCAGGGTAGCGCTACACCGTCATCCAGGAGTTATCAATCTTGTGCAAAAACGCCAAGGCAACGCGGGGTGAGGCGTTAAGCAGATTGGCTAGGTCGTCAATATCGTCGGGCATGGCGGCATTGTCCCAGCCGTGCATGGTGTGCCGGGCAAGTCGCACAGCTAACGTGACATTTCGCACATTGGGGTGGTCGGGGTGCTTGCCGTCGCTGATGCGAACCAGCAAGTCGGGCAAGTGCCAGAGTTTCATGAGTTCCTGACGCAAATCATCGAGTTCGATGCCCAATACTGTGCGCTGGATGCTTGCGGTACGCAGCGCCGGATCACTTTGCTGGGCCTTGAGAATTTTCATTTCTAGGGCGGGGGCATGGCACCACATCAGCATTTCGGCAAACTCGTGCAGCACAGCAGCTTGCTGGATGACCCCTGCGTCGGGGTCGCCCCGATGAATCGCGAAGCCCAATGCGAAGTGCCCGGCGCGCTCGGAGCGTTGGAGCAGTTCCTGCAAGCCTTGCAAGGCACTGGGCTGGTCCTGCAGACGTTCTTCGATGGTGGGTTGCAGGCCAAAGTTGCGGAAAAAAGGAGAAATTCCCATCATCACCAGCGAACTGGTGACGGTTTCAGTCTCGGTGACCTCGGTAGAGCGGCGTTTGCTGGCCACATGTGCCATCAGCTTGACGGTCATAAGCGGGTCGCGCTGGATCACATCGGCCAGCATGCTGGCATCCACATCGTCTTCCATCAGCCGCAAGGCTTCCAGTGTTGCCGAGGTGGATGCCAAGACCGGAATTTCGGCATCCCGAAAATAGCGTGTCCAAGCAGCCAAGTCGCGCAGCGGCTCCGTCAAGCCGGGGGGCGGTGGCGCTTGGGTGTCGGGAAAGTCGTCTTTGGTCATAGCGATCAAAAGTGATGCATGAATGGCAGTATCTTCCTGCTTGCGTAGCGGGTCAAGTCGGGGTCTGCAAACAAGCAGGCACAGAGACATTGCTGTCCGCTTGGTTGGAAAACCATCGTGCTGTGGTGTTGGTGCAGTGCTTGGCAATGGGGTCTATTGCCTGTATAAAAACCCATTCAAACGGTGCCGTACAGATCGTTGATCGTTCTGCCTGTCACAGTCTTGACACGCTTACTGGTTCAAATTCTTGTGTGACGGGCGCCTTCTTGATGGAATGCGTCAATCCATGTAAGTCAAGGCAGAGTTGCACGCCATTGGGCACCTGAATATGCGCCGATAAGCACGCAGCACTGCACAAGGCCACCCAGTTTTCCATACCCGTCAAAGGTGTACGCCATGAGTATCCGTCAACGCATCATTTTTCTCTTTTTCTCAACCTTCGTCGCCATTGCGATCATTGGTGGCTTTTCAGTACGGCAATCGAGCCGCAACGCCTCGGAAGTCAAGCTCGTCACCTATGGAGTCGTGCCCAGCGCCATGGCGTCCGCAGAGCTGATCGGGCAGCTCAAAGACGTTCAGATGGCTGTGATGCAAATGGTTGAGGCACCCGATATGGAGTTTGCCAAACAATCCCGCGAAAAGTTGATCGAAAGCAAGGGCCGACTTGAAGACGCGCTCAAGCTTCAACACAAAATGGCTGACAGCCAAGCGCAGCGTGGCTTGGTAGAGCAAGCGCAGGAAAGCATGGCGAACTACTATGCGTCCATTGAAGACACCACGAAGTTCAAACTCGCAGGGCAGATGGACCTTGCGCAGGCCAATCTGGCCGCCACCGTGAACGAATACCTTAGAGAGCAAGAGCAGATCATCTCCACCCTGCAAGTGGAAAAACGTCGAAGCAAAGATGACGCCATCGTCGCCCTGAATGAAAACCTGACCAATACAACCCAAGCCATTTCGCTGGCCACGCTGGTGGCCGCTGCCTTGCTCACGGCCATCAGCTTTTTGCTCTACCGACAAATCATCCGTCCCTTGGGGACGATGCAGCAAACGATGACCGAAATCGCCTTCAGTCAGGATTTTTCCCGCCGAGTGCACATTGATCGCCATGACGAAATTGGCAAATCCATTTTGGCTTTCAATGCCATGATTGAAAAAATTCAGGAAAGCTCAATGCTTTTGGAAGCCAAGTCGGCAGACATCCGGGCCATGCTGCAGTACATACCCCAGGGCATTTTGACCATTGTGCAAGGTGGCAAAGTTCATAACGAGTATTCGGCATACCTGAAGACTATTTTCGAGACCGAAGATATTGGCGGACGCAGCCTGATGGAACTCGTCTTCTCTGGCACCCCGTGCGGCGCTGACGCTTTGTCCCAGATCGAAACCGCCCTTGACGCCTGCGTCGGCGAGGACGGCATGAACTTTGAATTCAATGAGCATCTGCTGGTGACCGAGATCGAGAAGAAGATGCCAGGTGGACAGGTCAAAGTGCTTGATTTGAATTGGTCGCCCATCACCGACGAGCATGGCATCATCACGCGGCTGATGCTGTGTGTCAGAGACGTTACCGAACTCAAGGCACTCGCGGTCGAGGCTGGTCAGCAAAAGCGCGAACTCGAAATCATCGGACAAATCCTGGCAATCAATCAGGAAAAGTTTCACGAATTCATTGAAAGCGCTGAAAAATTGATCGTCGAGAACGAGCACCTTCTCAAGGAAGCGCAATCAAAACAAAGCGATGCGACCGATCCACAAACCATTGCGCACTTGTTTCGGAACATGCACACCATCAAAGGCAATGCACGAACCTTCGGCCTGCTGCACATGACCAATCTGGTGCATGAAGTCGAGCAAACTTATGATGAACTGCGCCAGAACCCGCAGGCCTGCTGGAACCTAGCGCAATTGTTGGGGCAACTGGTCCATGTCAAGGTCGCCATTGAAGAGTATGCCAAGATCAACGAAGTAAAACTGGGCAGAAAAGGACCGGGTCGCCGTGGCGGTGTCGAGAAGTTTCTGATGGTGCAAAAAGACCATATTCAGCAAACGATTGACCTTTTGGAAACCGTGGACACCAGCAGCCCGGCTTCGGCGATTGACGTCGTTCGCCGGGTGCATGACAGTCTGCAACTGATTGGCACCCAGAATATTCAGGGCATTCTTGCTGGCGTTCTGGATTCATTGCCTTCGCTGGCCAAAGAACTTGGCAAGCCAGCCCCTTATATTTCCATTCAAGATAACGGCATTGTCATCAGGAACCAGATTGCTGATCTGACGCGCAACGTGTTCATGCATTTGTACCGCAACGCGATGGACCATGGCATTGAACCCGCCAGCCAGCGTATTGCCGAAGGGAAATCGCCTGCTGGCCATATCTCGCTTGAACTCTGCGTACGCGGGCGCTTTTTTCAGCTCAAACTTCGGGATGACGGACGCGGTCTGGCGGTGGACTTGCTCAAACAAAAAGCAGTGGAA
>OBLX010000107.1_pt1 | contig 13675 bp, 12 predicted proteins | sample 1519811 | NCBI WGS metagenome assembly OBLX01 (sample SAMEA3991476, study PRJEB22521) | metagenome | biome: anthropogenic terrestrial biome; feature: sewage plant; material: surface water | place: Sweden | collected 2012-09-26
ATCCCCGAGGCTGACGCGATCGACCGTCGCCTACACCACGACCCGGGGCATGACCGCCCGCTCGCTGCCGCTGTCCGACCGGGTGCTCGCCGTCACCCCACCTCGCCCCCATCCGAACTAAAGCTGCGAGGGATCACGGGTCGATGTAATGTCGGGCGATATCAACCTATGATACGGAAACCGTCCTCAACACGAGGAACCCCGACAAGGAGTCAAACAGTGCACAGTTCCAGGAACCCTGATCAGAACGGCCCGATCGACCCGCTCAAGGTCAGGCCCCCTCGGTCCCGTTTGTTGGCTCAGGCTTTTCTGATCGCAGTCTTTCTCCCCATCGGGGCGACCGTCGCTGCCCTCTCATCGCCACTCGTTTTCTTGTCCATGGGGGGAGACAGCGTGCGGGTCTCGAAGAAGCAGTCCCGAATCCAGCAGGCACGAACGGCCCGCGATGAACTGGCCGACAAGGAAGCCGGGAAGTGGCACCTGACAGCCGTTCGCCTTCCTCAGTCGCTTCTGGAACGGCTCGACGGCTGGCTCCTCCTTACTGGGGGCACCCGGAACGATCTTGTGACCCGGGCTGTCCTGACGCGAGTAATCAACATGCAGTCGTGCGGGAGCGATAGCGAGTTGATCGAAGCCATCGAACGGAGCGCGGCTCTGCGCCGAGAGGTCTACGACGGAGATTGGGACCCCCGCGCCCCTGAAGCGGCTGGCTACCAACGGCAGGCACAGGTTCTGCGGGAAACGATGCTGGACAAAGCCAACAAGAACGTGAAGCAGTTCCCGCTGCGCCTCCCCGTCTCGCTGCTCAAGCGGGTCGACGATCTGTGCGACGTCGAGAAGGTCAGCCGAAACGACTTCTTTGTTCTGGCCATCCAGGATCTGATTTTGGATCTCGCTCTCATTCAGAGCTCCGAGGAGGCCGGGATCGAGGACTCCGCCGCTGCGTTCGATGCCGCCCTGAAAGAGCTTGTCCTCAACGAAGGATCCGTCAACGTGAACCTGCCCTCTGGAGGCGACTGAAGGCTCTGCCCCTCAAACCGGGTTGAGCCCGACCGTTTACCTCCCCTGCGATGCCTAGAAGGGGAACCCCGTGAACACACTCGACGACCTGAAGACCAAGGAAGAGGCGCTCAGCCGCTTGGTGTGGCGGCGCTCCATCCGCCAACTCGCTGGCCTCGAGTTGCTCGAGGCCAGCGATGAGCGGTTCGACGACCTCGTCACCCTTGGTGTCCAGTGCCGGCGTGTCGGCGAGAGGTTCTACCGCGAGCACCACGACGGCGGTGAGATGGTTTCAGAGATCGCCCTCGACGTCTCCTGGATCCAGGAGCTCATCGTCGAGGAGATCGACCCCAGGTGGCGAGCGGGGTGGTGTGCGGGGCAGGCCGCCGCCGAGTGGGTGTGGGTCACGAAGCGTGCGGTCTACGACCATCAGGGGGCCCGGAACGCCAACCCCGGTTCCTACCGACCCCAGGAGTGGGCGCCCGTGGCTGAGCTGTGGATCAGCGTGGTCGTGCCGGCGTGACATGATCTCCGGTCGCCGTCGACGGCGGCGACCGGAGATCATGTCGGCTCATCAAGAGCGGGCGGGGGCGTAGTGGCCAGCATCCAGATCCATGGCACGATCGGAGTGACCCTCCACGTCGTCGATGGCCGAGTTGAACGCCTTGAGCTGCACCAGTTCGATCGGCGAGATGTCATCGTGGTTACCGACAGCACCAACGACAGAATCTACGAGCTGAACGAAGCAGACGTCAGAGAGAGCCAGGAGCTCGAAAGAGCTGAACAAGACGCTCGAAGCGGCATCCCTGAGCCCACTGACCCCACCGACACGAAATATTCGAGTGTCGGCAAGATATGGATGGCCCTGACCCCTGAGGTGGTCTCTGATCTGCCCTGGGTGCGGCGAGACGGTGGCCCGGTCCTCTGAAGCGTCACGTCCTCAGGGTTTGGTGGAGGCTCGTTGGGTTGGATTCCCGGCGCTTTGCGTCTCAGCGGTGTGTGACGGTGGCGAGTAGACCCCAGTTGGGCCGGCGCGGCCTACCGGCGTAGAGCAAGGGCCGGGCGAACAGCACCGTCCGTCGTCCCCGGGCACCCCGCCGAGTGGGGCAACGGCGACCTCAACGGCCTCCACCAGGTCGCCGGCACCTGCACCATGCCCGACATCCGCGCATGCCCGGCACCACCCCCTCTTCCACCCTCATCACCATCAGCTGACCGAAACCGCCGCCCCGTTACCCCCTTCCCAGCTTCGTTGCGGGCATCTACGGGGCCTCCTGTCGGCCCCGGTTTCGGGCCGAGGAGACGACGGATGGCCCTGATCCCACCGGAGCGCAGCGTCACGCCCCGCCGGTTGTCAGCCTCGCTCTGATCGTCGGACATCGGCATCGCCTCCGCCTCTCAGCATCGCCGCCGAGACTCGAGACAGGGGGCAGCACCGCCCGAGTTCGGGCCATCCCTCCGTCAGGGTTGCGATCAATCCCATGATCTGGTAAAACTTTCGTTATCGGAGATTCACTCTTTGGTGAGTCACTGATCCATGATTATCTACCCCTGAGAGGTCGGCCCCCCAAATGGTCAAGCACAAGTTCCTCCACCGAGTGGCTGTCTTCCTGGTCGTGGCGCTCAGCGCCGCCGCACTGGCGAACCAGGCCAGCGCCCAGACGACTGACAGTTCGGATCTCAGCACCCAAGAGGTCACGGCGGCGATCAGCGACGCAGCGCCTGTCGCCCTGACCGGCGCCGCCAACGTCACCACCGACACTGTCGGTGCCGCTGCGATCGACACCACGGTCAGCGGTGTCGCTGTCGAAGTGCCGACGAACCCGGCAGCGGGCATCCAGATCGACCCGGTCGGAGCCACGCCCGGCATCGTGGTGGGGCTCCCCTCGGCCGCCGAGGCGGACCGCGCTCAGGTGGTACAGACCGGGGTCGTCGCCTACTCGAACAACGACGGGTCGACGACCGTGCCCGTGGTCAAGGACAACGGTTCCGTCTCGATCAACACCGTCATCTCGGAAGCAGCTGCCCCCGAGACCTACGCCTACCCTCTCACGGTCCCCGACGGGGCCCGCCTGGAACTGACCACTGATGGGGGTGCTCGGGTGGTCGGAGCCGACGGCGAGCAAGTGGCCGTGGTCGCCGCCGCATGGGCCCGTGACGCCGCTGGGAACGCGGTGGCGACCCACTTCGAAGCAGCGGGCACCACCCTCACCCAGGTCGTCGAGCACCGCGCCGATGGGGTGCAGTACCCGGTTTCGGCAGACCCCTGGTGGGGACGCCAGTTCAAGGTCAGCTCCACCACGGCCAACCGGATCGCTGCGCTCTTGAACATGGGCGCCGGCATCAGCGGCATCGCGGCAGCGATCTGCGGGCCCGTTCCGTGCTCCATCGCCTGGGGTGTCGCGGCGGGGATCATGGCCATCGGCAGTGGCGTCATCGGATGGTGCAACGCCAGAGGCCGGGGCATCAACATCAACGTCGCCTGGTCTGGACACGTCTGGTGCACTAGCCGGTGAGGTCACCGCGAAATTCAAGGAAGAGCCGACTGGTGGGAACCCTTCTCCTCACCGGTGTCTGCCTCGCTGTGATAGCGATCGGGATCGCCTGGAAGTTCTCACCCGAAGCCGGACTCGTCGCCTCGAGGCTCTTCATGGGTGCCTCCTTCATCTTCGCCGCCATAGTCCTGCTAGCAAGAAATGGCAGGGGCCGCTCCGAGGCGAGGAACAATGACGTTAGGAACCGGCCCTAGCTACAGGGCTTAACGTCCGACCATCGTCGCCCGGGGACAAGGGCACGTACCCCCTTTAAGGGTGGGTACGTGCCCTTCCCCGTTATTCAACGCCGAGAGCCGGGGCCGCGCCTCCGACGGTGACGACAACCGTGAGGGCCTCATGAGGCTCAGGCGGTGAGCTGGCCTGTACCCACCGGAGCGCTTCATCCTGATCAGTTGATGTGTCGTCCGAGGAGTTCACCCGCCGAGCTCCAAAGCGGCCTGGAGGTCGTGCGCGGCACCGGAACCTTCGGGGCGGCGACGTTCGCTTCGAGCTTCTTCGCGCAGCGCGACACCACGGACAACGTCCTGGTCCTGTTCGGTGACGGCTGGGCCACCCGGTCCTGCGGCCTGTATGGGCAACCCCTCACGAACCACGACGCCTTCGAGGAGATCCTCGACACCTGCACCGGCGGCAGCTACCCGGACCTGGACGGCGTCACCGTCTACCAGGGCGGGGTCGGCGCCCGCGACGACGGCGACCCCGACGCCCTGGCCGACGACCTCATCAGCCTCTACGAGACCTTCTGGCCGCTCACAGACGCCAGCACCGACAGCGTCGTCGCCCCACCGTCAGCTCTACCGGATGATCGACCAGGGCGAGGTGCCCGCCAGGCGGCAAGGGGCACAGCTCGAGGTGAACCCGTGGGGACACCGCCGCCGGTTGCGGGTGGTCTAGGTGGCCGACCCTGTCGGGGAGTGGAAGTTCCGTCTCGACGCCGCCGGAGCAGAGACCGAACGGCTCCGCAGGAAAGTCAACGCTTCCCTGGCCGCTCTCGCCGAGATCGCCGCCGAACCAGTCGACTCCTGAAACCCGCTAACGAGGAACTGCCGGGGGTCCGGACCCGACCAGCGATTTCCGCTGCTGGCGGATCGCCCGGATCGCGGCGAGAGCCTCAGCCTGGGAGGCGGCGGTTTCACCGGCCGCGAGGAACGGCGGCAGCGATCCGAGGACGAGATCGCGTTCGCCGATCGGGTCGACGCCGGGAACACACCCGCACCGGGCAGCAAGCCTGTCGGCGATGACCCAGCCGCCGCCGTCGCAGGCGGGACAGTCCGGGTCGCCGAACGGACGGGGTTCCCGGCGAGCCGATGGCGGGGGTGGCGGGGCAGGGCCGTCGAGGTGGAGCAGTTCGGCGGCGGCCTCGGGGGTGAGCCCGGCGGCGTGCAGCTCGACCAGCCGGCCAGCGCGCTCATCGAGGGCCTGTCGGGCGACCGTCGCGGTGAAAGCGTGCGGGTTGGCCAGGTCGGTGCGGGTGCTGGCCACGATGCCGGCGTAGACCCGGCACGTGGCCCGCCTCCACGCTGACCTGCCACCAGGCGAGGGGGGTGCCAAATCCGACGACGGCGGCGCAGCCGCAGCTGGCTCCACGGCACTCTCGCGGTAGCCACCGTCGTCAAAAGCGTTCTCGTTCAAGGGGATCTCCTTCTCCTGCCACTCGTGCGGAGGGTTGGCTGCCACCGGTGCGGAGGGTGCCGGTGCGGTCCGGGTGGGGCTGTCCACAGGCGCAGCCGGCCGTGCGGGGCGGTGCGGGAGCCGCAGCCGCCCGGTCTTGCCCGCGGCGGGGAGCCGGACAACGACACCGGCCTCGGCCAGTTCGGCCAGGGCCCGGTCGATGCTGTCGGTGGAGCAGTCGAGCAGCTCGGCGAGGCGGCCGCGTGACGGCTCGCAGACGCCGTTGCGGTCCGCCATCAGGTCGAGCACCGCGACGAGACGCACCGCCCGGCTCGACCCGGCGAGCGCCGCCTCGGGCACCGCCGCCCACGCACCACCGCCGAAGTCGAGCGTGTAGAGCGTCGAGGTGCGGCCGCCGTGGCCGTTGCCGCGGGAGGCCCGCTCGATGAGCCCAGCGGCGGCCAGCTCGCCCAGGGCGCGGTCCACCGACCGCACCGAACAGCCGGCCGCAGCGGCGACCGTCTCACGGGACGGCCAGCACCGACCGTCCCGCCCGGCGAAGCGGGCGAGCACAGCGAACACCTGGACGGACAGGTCGGACAGGTTGGGGTGGTGGGCCACGGCAGCGGGCACCTTCGCCCACCTCGGCGGCGGTTCGGGCCGGGAAGGCCCAGGGGGATGATCGAACACGAAGAACTCCTCGATGACGGCGGATGGCGGTCATCGGGCTCTGCCCGGTTCTGGTAGCGGCGGCTAAACGGACCGGCGAGAAGGGGGTGCCGTGGGAGAATCGAACGCATGTTCTTCCTCTCCGGGCCCATTCCCAGCCCGGCGTCGGCATCTTCGGTCGCATGACCTCGACGCTCGGCCTGGCGACACCCGCCCCGCTGTCCTCCTGGTCGTCACGGACCGTGACGACCGAACCGAACCCAACCAGCACCCCACAGAGGTCGCAGTCAGACCCTGCATTCACAGGGGGTAGCAGTTCCACCGGGCATAATCCCGTTTTACGGGGGACTAACTGCTACCCGGTTGGGGGACTGACTGCTACCCCGTCCGGGGGGTTCGGGTTCGGCTCATTCGTCACGGACCGTGACGAACGGGAGGGCAGCAGGGCAGGCGTCGGGGCGCGCGAGATCAAGACCTCGACGTGCAATGCCTCGACGGCGGCTCGCCGTGCCGCTACCTTGGTGTCAGCGGCATCAACTCCTCCCGTGCCCTCGGTTGGCTGGTTCCGCGTTGGCCCTCGGACTGGTACTCCGGGGGCCGTTCCGCGTCTTGGAGCGGTCGTGCTCGATCTGGTCGAGGACGACCTGGCGGATGAGGCTGGACGGGGTGAGGCCGGCGGCGCCGGCGGCGGCGGCGAGTTCGTCGCGTTCGGCCCGGGAGAACCGGGCGGCGACTACGACGTCCAGCTTGCGGGTCTCGGTCCCTGCCATCGCGCGGGTTTACCGCGCGCGTCGGCGGCGCGCGCGGATGGTCGCGTCGGGGGTGCCCGGTGAGCGGCGTGCTGCTGGGCTGGCCTGACCACGCCGACCCCCCGGACGTGGAGGCCGCTGCGGCCCGGGCCCTGGGCGAGTGGGCCGGGCCGGATGACACGCTGAACCCTGCCAACCAGCGGCGAGCGGCGGCGGTGTGGGCGATGTGGGAGACCGCGGCGGCGGTGTGGGGTGTGAACCCGCACCCGAACCCGGATCTGCCCCGGCACTTGGCGTGCTTCGCTCTGGCGCTCCTCGAGGCCGGCTTCGCGCTCAAGACGGTCACGTCGTCGGCGTTGCCTGGGATCGACTGGTGGTGCCGCACCCAGTTCACGGTGGGCGGGAATCCGGTGCGGGTGCCGGGTATGACCCGCCACGCCGTCCTGGTGGTGAAGGCGTGGGTCGCGGAGTTCGGGGTGACGCCGGGTCGTGGCGAGTCGCCCGTCCCGAGGGCGTGGCTGGTCACGATGGCCGAGGCGATGATCGCGGACGGCTCCCCGCTCGCGCTGCGTGACCTCGTGATGCTCACCTGGGCGTACAGCGGGGCGCTGCGAGCGGGCGAGCTGGGCGTCATCGCCGTCGATGACCTGGACTGCCACCCGGACCGCATCGCCTGGGAGTTCGCCTCATCGAAAGGCAACCAGGACGGGTCCCGGGCTGACGACACCGCGGCGGTCGGGCGGACCGGCGACGCGCTCGACCCGCTCGACGCACTCGACCGGCTCCGTACCGCCGGGTGGAACCCGGACCTGCCCACCGCCCCCATCATCCCCGCTGTCGGGTTCGGCAGGCGGCTGCCGGACCCGGCTGACCCGACCGTCGAAGGCATCGCCGCCCTGACCGTCAACAGACGACTGCGGGTGTGGGCGGAGAAGGGCGGGCTGCCACACCCCGTCACCGCTCACGCGCTCCGGCACTCCCGTGCCACGCACCTGTGGTTGGACGGCGCCAGCGAGGCGCAGGTGCAGCGGGTGCTCCGCCACCGGGAGCGGACCACCACCCTCCGGTACATCACGAAGCAATCTCCGTGGGTCGAGCCGGGTGATGCCAAGGAAGTGATGCTCGGGCCGACCGGCGACGGGTACGCCGACCTGAACGTGCCCCGCAAGAACCCGCGGCGCCAGCAGGGGGCGCCGGTTGACTGGGGTGGGCTCGAGGACCGCCTGGCGCTGACCGACGAGCTCGCCCGCCTCGGCCCCTACGCCCCCTCCACCCGCCGCCGGATCGACGACGAGCTGGGCCGGTGGGACACGTGGCAGGCGGAGATGGGCCTGGCCGGCACGGACCCGTCCGCGGTGCAGTTGCTCGCCTGGACCGCCTGGAGGATCGACCTCACCACCACCACCGCCACCCCCCACAAGCCGGCGGGGGTGCCCCCGAAGGCCAACACGATGCGTGCGGCGCTCACCTGCCTGGAGGCGGGCCTGGCGTCGAGGGGAGTGCCGGCAGGGACGGTCACCGGCCCCGCCCACGACGTCATCGACGGGTACGCCCGCCGGGCGGATGTGAAGGCGAGGGCGGCGCTGAAGCCTGCGCCGGTGTTCTCGTTGGACGAGCTCGAGGTGTTGGCGTTCGTGGCGGGCTGCCCGTCCGAGACGGACACCCGCCGCTGGGCGACCGGCCTGGCCGCCCTCGCCCTCCACCCCCTCGACTCCGGCAAGCCCGGCACGAGCGGCGGGTTCCGGTTGGTGCCGCCATCGGCCGTTCAGGTTCTCGACCCCGACACCCGCCTGGTCGCCGTCGACGGGCGCGACCCGATCACCGTGACCAGCGGGCCGAAGCCGCCGCTCGACCCGGTGGCCGCCCTCGACTGGCTGGCCGCCAACACCCCCGCCAACGCCCCCACCATCCTCGACCCGGCCGCCCTCACCCGAGCCAAGAGAGTGTTCCGCAAGGAGGGGGGCACCGCGTCGGTGTCGGGTCTGGTGGCGTTGGGGCCGGCGGTGGTGGAACGGGCGTGCTGGCGGCTCGCGGCGCCGCTGGTGCGTGCCGTGCGAGCCCAGGCGACCATCGCCGCCATGACAGCCGGGGCGCTCCGTTACGACGACCTCGCCGCCGTCCGCCTGGAGTCCATCCATTCGGTGCCCGGCGGTGGGCTCGGCTGCCCGATCTTCGACAAGGGCGGCCCTGTGATCGAAGGCGGCGACGTGTGGTTCGAGCCTGACCCGGAACGCCCGGCGCTCGACTTCCCAGCCCAGTTCGCCCGGCTGGTCGAGTGGCTGCCGTGGGGTGCCCGCGGCCGGCTAGCCACGGCCTGCGAGGCGAAGCAGCTTGTCGCTGTCGACCCGCCCGCCACGCCGCTCGCCTTTAGCGCGCTCATCGTGAAGTGGCTGGCTCCGGCGGCTGTTCGTGCCGGGGTGTGCGCCGAGCTGTCGCTGCACTCGTTCCGTCGGTCGGCGGCGACAGCGTTGTGGTGGCGGCTGCGAGCCGAGGGTGTGCCCGACACCCAGGCGGTCGAGCGGGTCCGCCGCAAGCTCCGCCACAAGAACGCCGCCGTGACCGTCGGCTACATCGCCCGTATCGACCCGACCTGGACCGCTGCCGCGGACCTGCCCGCCTACGAGCCCGAGAAGGAGATGCGTGATGCCCGCACGCCGATCCACGTCACCGTCCCGCACCACGCCGCCTGACCTGGCGACCACCGACCTCGACGACGAGGACGGGGGGTGGGTGACGGAGATCGCTGTTGACGTGGCCCGATCCTCCACCCGTCTCACCCCCGTCGGGGGTGCGAGGGTGGGATCAGTGTCACACCCCCCCAGTAGTATTGTGGGTGAGGGTGGTGGAGAGATGACACAGCAGACACAGCAGTACGCGACGGCCGCGGAGCGGCTCCTGGCCGACGCCGAGGCCGAGGTGGCGGGCCGGGTCGAGGCGGGCGAGATGACCGCCGACCAGGCCGCCGTCTACCTCGAGCAAGTCGCTGGCGGCCTGGCGTTCACCGAGCAGCGGGCCGACAACACGGTCGACGCCTACGCCCGGAGCTGGGCCCAGTTCGAGGCGTTCTGCGCGAAGGCTGGGGTGGAGGCGTTGCCTGCTTCCCCGACGGCGGTGTTGGCGTTCTTCGAGTGGCTGCGGGAGCGGGGCAAGCTCGCCCTCGTCGACGGGAAGTGGGAGCCGACCGGGCAGCCGCTCCACCCGAGCACCATCGGCAGCTACGTCGCTGCGATCGCCTCGAAGCATGTCGAGACGCTGGCGCCGGACCCGTTCACCGACCCGGCGCTGCGGGGCGTCGTCGGTGCGTGGGCCAAGAAGGTTCGCAAGAAGTCGGACAACCCCGAGAAGAGCTCGGGTCTGCTGCGTGACCAGCTCCGTCAGGTCGTCGCCGGGTTCGACACGCCCGATCCGGTGACGGTGCGGGACCGGGCCCTCGCCGCCCTCACCGACGCCGACCCGGCCTGCTCGCCGGCGTTCCTCGCGTCGCTGGTCGCCTGGGACCAGGCCGTCGAGTGGCTCCCCGGCGGCGGTGTCCGGCTGATCGGCCGGTCCTCGAAGGGCAACCGCAAGGTGGTCGAGCTGCCCGACCCCGACGCCACCGTCCGGCTCCGGGCGTGGTTCAAGATCAACCCGGCCGGCCCCATCTGGCCGGGGAACAAGACCGCCGAGCGGGCCGCGGCCGGCGCCGCCGCCGCCCTCAGCGACCGGGCCATCCCCGCCGCTGCCGCCCGGGGCCGTGCCGCCGCCGCCGCCGGCGTCGACACCGCCGGGCCCGAAGCGGCCCGCAACGCCGCCGCCATCTGCCTCGGCTGGTGGGCGGCGCTGCGGGCCAGCGAAGCCGCCGCCATCACCTTCGGCGACGTGACCCCCACGCCCTACCTCGACTCGGCTGGTCAGCCCCGCATCGGGCTCACCGTCCTCATCGGGTCGAGCAAGACCGACCAGGAAGGCGGCGGCGTCGAGGTGGCCCTGCCGGAACGGCCCGACGACCCGGGCATCTGCCCCCGCCGCCGGTGGGAGGCGTGGGTCGAGCAGGCCCGGGTGCTGCTCGGCCTCGCTCCCGGCGAACCGATCCCCGCCAACACCCCCGCCTTCTTCCGCCTCAACCGCGGCGCCCTGAACGGCGGCGAGGCGAAGGCGATGGCGCCGCAGGCGTTCTCCCCGATGCTCCGCACCGCCGCCCAAGCCGTCCTCGGCAAGCCCGACGCCCGGCCCCTCGGCACCGCCGTCCACCGCCGCCTCTCCTGGCACGGCCTCCGCCGCGGGTTCGCCACCCAGGCCACCAACGACGGCGTAGCCATCACCCGCGTCGCCCAGCACGGCCGCTGGAAGAACGTCGCGACCGTCGCCCTCTACAACGTGACCACCAACCCGCTGGCGTTCGGTGCCGCCGCCCAGGTGCCCGCCGCCGACCCCGTGCCGGCCACGATCGACACTGAGGCGCTCGCCGCCGAGAACGCCGCCCTCCGGGCCGAGCTCGACGCCCTGCGCCATCAGAACGGCGGGTGATCCGCCGTGATCGTCACCGTATGTGCAACTATCGGTTCTGTGCAGAGGGTGCGAGGGTGTAGTCAGTACCACACCGGATCAGTGGCCGGATCAGTGACGGAGGCAGCCAGATGATCGTGACGGTCGCCTCCACCAAGGGGGGGGTCGGAAAGACGACCCTCGCCCTCGGGCTCGCTGAGGCCCTCGCCGCCGACGGCTGCGAGGTCGTGCTCATCGACGTCGACGCCCAAGCCGAAGGCGGCGCCGACGACTGGGCGGCGCTGGCCGGCGAGGACCTGGCCGTCACCGTCGCCGCCGCCACCGCCGCCCAAGTGCGCCGGGTGCTTCCGAAGATCACCGCCGACCACATCATCATCGACACCCCGCCCGCCGACCCGGCGGCGACCGCCGCCGCGATCGAAGCCGCCGACCTCGTGATCGCTCCCGCCGGCCCCCGAGGCGCCGACGCCCGCTCCGCGGTCCGGGTGCTCGCCAGCGCCGCCGACGCAGCCACCCCCGCCATCGTCGTGCTCACCATGACCCGCCCCGGGATCGCCGCGACCGCCGAGACCCGAGAAGCCCTCGAAGGGCTCGGTCACCGTGTCGCCGCCACCACCATCCCGCTCCGCGAACGCATCGCCCGATCCTTCGGCTCCGGGTTCACCCCCGCCGCCCTCGCCCCGTTCACCGCCCTCGCCGCCGAACTCACCAAGGAGACCCGCTGATGGCCCGCAAATCCATGGCTGCCCTGGCCGGCACCGTCCCCGAACCCGCCGAAGGCGTCGACCACCTCGACGCCGCGTTCCGGGCTCCCGCCGCCGACGAGCAGGTCCGCCTCACCCTCGACGTCACCCCCGACATGCACCTGTGGCTCGGCACCATCAAGCTGAAGGAACGGGTGCCGATCGCCGGGCTGCTCAGAGCGATGGCCGCCACCTGCGCCGACGACCCCGACCTCCTCGCCCGGGTCATCAACCGAGCCAAGGCCGACGCCGCATGAGCACGCTGGCGGCGGAGGTGGCGCGGGTGGTCGAGGTTGCCGCTGCCGCGAAGAAGCTGACCGAGGCCGACACACGAGCGGCGCTGATCGACCCGATCCTCGACGCGCTCGGCTGGGACACCCGTGACCTGAGCCAGGTGCGCCGCGAGGTGCTGGTGCGCGGGGCGGGAACTACCGTCGACTACGCGCTGTACAGCGACGGGAAGGCGCAGCTGTACGTCGAGGCGAAGAAGCTCGGCGGGTCGCTCGACATCAAGACCGCGAACCAGACCGTCAACTACGCCAACGGCGCCGGGGTGCCCTGGTGCGTGCTCACCACCGGGGTCCGCTGGCAGGTGTTCTGGACCCACGCGAAGGTGCCGATCGACCGCAAGAAGATCTTCGACATCGACCTGGCCGATGGTGGCGCGACGGAAGCGGACCGCACCGAGGCGCTCGCCCAGCTCGCTCTCCTCGCCCGCGACCGGGTCGAAGCCGGCGACCTCGACGACACCGGAGCGGCGCTGTTCGACACCGCCGCCGTCAACGGCGTCCTCGACCGGCTGTTCACCGACCCGCCCGACGAGCTCATCGCTCTCGTCGCCGCCCGCCTCGACCATCCCGTCGCCGCCGACCGGGTACGGGCCGCGCTGGTTCGGGTCGGTCGCCCGTTCACCGACACTCCACCGTCACCGCCGCCCCCAGCCGCCACACCGAAGACACCCGGGAGCCGCAAGCAGGGCCCCCGCCGGCCCCACACCTACGACGAGCTGTTCGCCGGTGTACCCCAGGCGACCCGCGACCTCTACGAGCGGTTCGACGCGGCGGTCATGGCGAAAGACACGCGCATGACGAGGGAGTTCAAGGCGAAGGCCGTCAACTGGTCGGTCGGCAAGGGCAAAGGCTCCATCGTGGTGACCGCCGTTCCCCAGGCCAACCGCCTCAAGCTGTTCCTGGTGCTGCCCGGTAGCCGAGCCGACGGGCACGCCGACCTCCGCGACGTGACCACGATCGGTCACCACGGCCACGGCGACGTCGAGGCCGCTCTCACCCCCGCCAACTTCGACGCCCGGCTCGCCCTGGTGGACGAAGCCCTCGCCGCCCACGCCGCCCGTGCCTGAACGCCGGTTCGCTCTGCCCGAGATCAGGCAGGCGGCCGCGGCGGTCGATCTCTTGCTCGACGCCGCCGCATCGCACGGCTGCTGAACGGGCCGGAACGCCCGCACCCTTACCCCATCGGGGGTCTCTAACGGCGCTCTGAGCGGCTCTCAGCGGCCGGCGGCGGCGCGCTACGTCGCACGTTCTGCGGTGTACAGGCCCGGCGAGTGGGTGTCGACAGGGGAAGGGGCCGAGGTGCTGTGTGTCACACACGCCGCTGGCTGTATCGGCTGATCGACACGGGCGAGGTGCCAGGCCCGTCGGCGAGGGCTAGGCGCTCGAGGTGAACCCGTGGGGGCACCGCCGACGGTTGCGGGTGGTGGTCTAGGTGGCCCGAACCACCTGTCGGGGAGTGGAAAGTTCCGGCTCGGCGCCGCTCAGCGGGAGGTCCAGGAGCCGACACATGGGCCCGCTCGAGTTGTGCCCCAGGTAGTGGTGTAGCGATCGAAGGGTCCGCCTGACGCGACGAT
>OBLX010000108.1_pt1 | contig 13491 bp, 9 predicted proteins | sample 1519811 | NCBI WGS metagenome assembly OBLX01 (sample SAMEA3991476, study PRJEB22521) | metagenome | biome: anthropogenic terrestrial biome; feature: sewage plant; material: surface water | place: Sweden | collected 2012-09-26
GGGATTAAGTCGGGTTGTATTTCTGGACAGGTGGGGTGGTGTAAGGTTTTGACGGTAGCACCGACCAAATCTGCATTCACCACACGCAAAGGAAATTTCCATGACCCGTCGTCAACTGTTTACCTGGATGGGCGGCATTGGCCTGGCCCCTTACGCATTTGCAGTCGGCTCCAGCGGCGATGCGCCCAAAATCGAACCGTTCAATATGAGCGACGCCGAGTGGCGCAAGCGCCTGTCGCCCGAGCAGTACGAGGTGCTGCGCCGTGAAGGCACAGAGCGCGCCGGTACCAGCGCGCTCAATACGGAAAAACGCAAGGGGGTCTACCACTGCGCGGGCTGTGATTTGCCCTTGTTCACTTCAGACATGAAATTTGACAGTGGCACCGGCTGGCCGAGTTTTTTCAGCACCTTGTCCGGGGCGGTGCAGACCAAAACCGATTTCAAGCTGGTGTGGCCGCGCACCGAGTACCACTGCGCGCGTTGCGGGGGGCATCAAGGTCATGTGTTCAATGATGGCCCGCAGCCTACAGGAAAACGTTATTGCAACAATGGTGTAGCACTCAAGTTTGTAGGTGCTGCATGAACGCCCGATATGGGTTTCAATTGGGTTGGCGCGTTTTGGTCGCAGGTGTTGTGTTGGGCGTGTCCCTGGCAGTCACCGCACAGTCAGGCGTTGCGCCCCTTGCAGGCGCAGCTAAAACAAGTACCGCCCGGGCCACCTTTGCCGGGGGGTGCTTTTGGTGTGTTGAATCCGACTTTGACAAAATTCCGGGTGTCATTTCGACCACATCAGGCTATACGGGGGGTACCACGGTCAACCCAAGCTACGAGCAGGTTTCAAGCCACAGCACGGGCCACGCGGAAGTGGTGCAGGTGGAGTATGACCCGGCCAAAGTCAGCTACGAACGACTGCTAGCGTATTTCTGGCGCTCCATTGACCCCACCGTCAAGGACCAGCAGTTCTGTGACCATGGGTCACCCTACCGCAGCGCCATTTTTACCCACAACGATGAGCAATTGAAGCTTGCCCAGGCCTCACGAGCGGCGCTGGAGAAATCCAAGCCGTTCAAGGAAGCCATCGTGACCGAGATCATGCCCGCCAGTGTTTTCTATCCGGCCGAGGCCTACCACCAAGACTACTACCAGAAGAATCCAATTCGTTACAACTACTACCGTAGCCGCTGTGGTCGGGACGAGCGTTTGAAGCAGTTGTGGGGCGACAAGGCTCTCGGACACTGATGCACTGGGTGCGCCTGCAGAAAGGGTTCAGACCGCTTGTAGTCTTTGCTGAAGCCACGCCTGCAATGCATCGGCCGGCATGGGGTGGGCAATGTGATAGCCCTGTGCTTCATCGCACTGGTACAAGCCCAGGAAGCGTGCCGCGTCTTTGGTTTCCACACCCTCGGCAATCACCTTGAGTTTGAGGCTGCGCGCCATGCTGATGATGGCGCGCACGATAGCCGCGTCATCGGGGTCACTGACGATGTCGCGCACAAAAGACTGGTCAATCTTGAGCTTGTCCACGGCAAAACGCTTGAGGTAGGCCAGGCTGGAGTAGCCGGTGCCGAAGTCGTCAATGGACAGGCACACGCCCAGGGACTTGAAGCGGCGTACCACATCGAGCACATGCTCGGCGTCGTCCAGCAGCAGCGATTCAGTCAGTTCCAGTTCCAGCCGCGACGGCTCCAGACCCGAGTCAGTCAGCGCCTTCATCACGCTGTGCTCCAGATTGCCACGGCGAAATTGCACGGCTGACAAATTGACCGCCATCGTCATCTCCGGCAGTCCGGCTTGTTGCCAGCGCACGGCCTGGGCGCAGGCTTCGCGCAGTACCCACTCGCCTATGGGCACGATCAGGCCACTTTCCTCTGCTGCAGGAATAAAGCGTGCAGGCGGCACCAACTCGCCTGTTCCTCTGCGCCAGCGCAAGAGGGCCTCTACGCCAATCACACGACCACTGACAAGGTGAATCTGTGGCTGGTAGTGCAGCAAAAATTCGTGCTTGTCCAAGGCGCGATGCAAGGCAGTGCGTAATTGAAGGTGTTCCAGTGCCTGCGCATTCATCTCGGCCGTATAAAAGCGGTAGGTGTTGCGTCCGGCCGATTTGGCCTGGTACATGGCGGTGTCGGCGCGCTGCAGCAGGGCGTCAAAATCCTGGCCATCATCGGGCCAAACAGCGACGCCCATGGAAAGCGTAGCGGTGAGCTCATGGCCTTCAATGGCAAATGGCAAAGCCAGTGTTTCAAGCACTTTGGTGGCGAGTTGGCTGACGGTATCAAGCTCAGCAATGTCTGTGAGTGCAATCAAAAATTCGTCCCCACCTTGGCGGCTGATGGTGTCGGTATCGCGCACGCATCGGCGCAAACGCTGGGCCACTTGGAGCAGCAATTGATCGCCCACGGGATGCCCGAGGGTGTCGTTGATGTTTTTGAAATGGTCGAGGTCAACATAGAGGAGGGCCACTTTTCCTGCGCTGCGCTCAGCCCACGCAGTGGCCAGTGCAAAACGGTCGCGAAACATCACCCGGTTGGGCAAGCTGGTGAGTGGGTCGTGATGCGCCAGGAACTCAATGCGCGCTTCGCTGGCTTTGCGTAAGGTAATGTCCTGCGTAAAAGCCAATACATGGGGCTCGCCATCAATGTCGATCAATTCGGCAGAGATGCTGACCTGGCGCAGTTCTCCATGCTTGTTTCGCCACTGCGATTCAAAATCAAGTGTGGTGCCGATGCGCCTTAACTCACTAATCCATGTGTCACGGCAAGCCTTGTCAGTCCACAAGCCAATATCGACTGACGATTTTCCCAACAGGTCATCGGGGGTCCAGCCGAAGTATTTTTCATACTTTTCATTGACATCAACGAACACACCATCGGCCATTCTGGCAATCGATGCCGCCAGCGGGCTGGCCCGAAAGGCGACTTTGAAGCGCTTTTCAGACTGCCGCAGCGCGGTGATGTCCTGCATGGCACCCGACATGGTCACTGAGGTGCCTTGAAAATCACGTTCAACATGTCCGGTGGCACGGCCAATGCGTGCGCTGCCGTCAACACGGCGGAAGCGGAATTCCACTTCATATTCGCTGCCATGTGCGAGCGAAAACTGAACCTTCGATTGCACCAAGGCACGATCCTGCTCATGGATGTGCCCTACAAAAAGCTCGAAGCTTGGTACCACTTCGGCGGGCTTGTAGCCAAAGCAGGCAAAGGTTTCATCGCTCCAGCGCAATTCTCCAGTGGCCAGCACCCATTCCCAGTGGCCAACTTGCGCCAGTTGTGCGGCTTCCTTCATGCGTCGCCGACTGTCCTTGATTGCGGTGATGTCATGAAAAATTTCAAACTTGCTGACCGTGCCGTCTGGATTGTGAAATGGCATGTCAAACAGTTCAAATGTTTTGCCCTTGGCCGAGGTCCACTCCCAATGCACTGATTCACCGGCAAACACAACTTTGTTTTTGCACCAATCACACTCAGCGCTGCGACCATGAAAATACGCATAACACTTGCGTCCTTCCACGGGACCAAATTCACGCTCCAGCACTGGGTTCAAGTACTCGATGTCATGCGAGGGGCTGGTGATGTAAACCCCGTTGGGCAGTGTGTCCAAAATGCCCTTGAGCTTGGTGCGGTCCGCAGCCAGTTGCTCGGCCAAGGTTTGCATGCGCTTGACTTCGCTGATGTCGGTCCAGGTCAGGACCACGCCGTTGCGTTCACCATTGCCTTCCACAAATGGCAGCATGCGCTCCAGCACCCAGCGCCCGTCGTCCAGCTTCACCTCGCGTTCCATGCGGGCACCACCCTGTGCACATCGCTTCAGGTCGGCCAGAAAATTCTGCTGGGAGCCCAAGCGATAGCTGATGTCGGAGACGGGGCGGCCAATGTCATGCTCGCGCAGCGCCAGAAATTCATCCACGGCGGGGCTGAAGCGACGCAGTTGAAGTTTAGCGTCAAGAAACACGGTTCCGATTTCTGTGCTGGCCAGCAAATGGTCGTAATCGCGGTTGAGTGCGGCCAAATCTTCGTTTTTTTCTTCAAGCTCGCGGTTCAGTGTGTACAAGTCTTCGTTGACGGATTTGAGCTCCTCGTTGGTGCTTTGCAATTCTTCGTTGGACGCAGTCAGCTCTTCGTTCGATAAATCGACCCGCTCATGGCTGGCTTGTAGTTCCAGCACCATCTCATGCAGTCTTTCTTGCGTGGAAAGCAGCTCGGCTTCCAGCAGTTCGGCGGGCTTGCCTGCCAAGTCGGGCATTTGCTTGGACGGCTCAGCCGGCACCGACAGCGCACCCAAGGTAGGCACCTCCAGCGCGCGTGGAAGTAGGGCCGGCTGTTTGCGAAAAAGTTTGTTCGATCGATCCACCGCAGAGAAAGCGAGCGACTCCAGATCGCCCACGGTTTCACTGGCACCGAGCAACAGGAGCCCGTGCGGTTTAAGGGCAAAATGAAGCTGCGTCAGTGCCTTGATTTGGGCCTGCGGCTTGAGGTAAATCAGAAAATTGCGGCAGACCACCAGGTCAATGCGGGTAAATGGCGGGTCTGACAGCAGGTTGTGGCGGGCAAACACGACATGCCTTCGCAGCGTGGCGTCCACCCTGGCACCGCTGGGTTCGCGCTGGAAATAGCGGCGCAAGAGTGCATCAGGCACTGAAGCGACCGCTTCGTTGCTATAACTTCCGCGAGACGCGTGTGTCAACGGACCCGCTGCCAAGTCCGTGCCAAATACTTTGACGTCACCGTGAAAACCCATGCGCCCCGCAGCATCGAGTGCCAGCATCGCCAGCGAGTAGGCTTCTTCGCCACTGGCGCAGCCAGCGGACCAGATGCGCAGATCGTCTGCCGGGTCACGCCCGCGCAACAAGTCTGGCAGCACTTCTTCTGCAAGTTGCGTGAAAACTCCTGCATCGCGGAAAAATTCTGTCACGTTGATCAGCAGGGCGGTGCATAGGGCAGCACGCTCTTCCTCGCTTTCGCCAATCTGCTGCAGGTAGGTCGCTGTCGTGGTCATTTCACGCAGCGTCATGCGCTGGCGGATGCGTCTGGACAGTGTGGACGTTTTGTAACCCGAAAAATCAATGCCGCAGTGACGGCGCAGTGCATCGATGATGGACGGCAACTCTGCCAACGGTTCCGGTTCGCTGCCGTCGCTCCATTGGCTTACTTCGTTAAGGGGTTCTAGGGGGGCAATCATGGGGCACATTATGGCGCGGTATGATTCAGAAACCATCCGCTAAAGCACTTGCGAGACCAGCCCTGCAGGCTGGACAACATGACATCATTTTTCCTGCATTGGACCATTACCGCAGTGTCGCTGTGGGCGGCCAGCCGGCTTTTTAGCGGTATCCGATTTGCGAGCACTTCATCGTTGATTTTTTCTGCGCTGTTGCTTGGTTTTGCGAATGCCCTCGTCAAGCCGCTGCTCATTGTGCTGACCTTGCCACTGACCTTTCTAACCTTTGGTTTGTTCCTTCTTGTCATCAATGCCCTGATGATTTTGCTGGTGTCGTCACTGGTCAAAGGGTTTAAGGTGTCGGGCTTTTGGACCGCATTCTTTGCCAGCATTTTTATCAGCGTGCTCAGCTTTGTGATCGGTTCGTTTGTGATCAGCTCAAGCCCTGCGGAGGAAGTTCAGATGCCGCACAGCGGCCGATGGCTCTGACAACGCAATCAGTGGGCTGCGTTTTTTCCTGAGGTAGTGATATGACCATATCTTTTTGGCGCTTGGGTTCGCGTTCCTTGTGGCGTGATTTGCGCTCGGGTGAACTGCGTTTGCTGATCGTGGCGGTGACGCTTGCCGTGGCGGCTTTGACTGCCGTGGGCTTTTTTGCCGATCGTCTCAAAGGTGGCCTGCAACGTGATGCCAGGCAGTTGCTGGGTGGCGACGCCGTCATCTCAAGTGACAACGCCACCCCTGCTGCGTTTGCCGCCAAGGCACGCGAACTGGGCTTGGAGGTGGTGGAGACAATAGGCTTTCCCACCATGGTGCGTGCCACGGACGCCAAGGGTGGGGCCTCAAAACTGGTGGCCCTCAAAGTGGTTGAACCCGGTTACCCGCTGCGTGGCAATTTGAAAATCAGCGCGGCACCTGGCCAGCCAGATAAGCTGACGCGTGCCATTCCCGCACCCGGAGAAGCATGGGTGGAAGCCCCCTTGCTGGAAGCCATTGGTTTGGGTATGGGCGATGAACTGCTCTTGGGCGATGCCAGCGTGCGCGTGGCCAAAATCATTGTGGTGGAGCCTGACCGGGGCGCTGGTTTCATGAATTTTGCGTCGCGCGTCATGATTCACCGCGCCGATGTGCAGGCCACCAAGCTCATTCAGCCCGCCAGCCGCCTGACTTACCGTATGGCCGTGGCGGGGGAGGATGCACAAGTTGCTGATTTTGTGGCCTGGGCTATGGTTGAGGTCAAAAACCCGCAAGTGCGCGGGGTGCGCGTGGAGTCGCTGCAGGGCGGGCGCCCGGAGTTGGGGCAAACGCTGGACCGGGCCGAAAAATTTCTCAATCTGGTGGCTTTGCTGGCGGCGCTTTTAAGCGCGGTGGCGGTGGCATTGGCGGCACGCGGGTTTGCGGCCAACCACCTGGACGACTGCGCCATGCTTCGCGTGTTGGGGTTGAACCAGCGCACCATTGCTATGGGCTATACCTTTGAATTCATCATCATCGGGCTGCTGGCCAGTGGCTTGGGTGTGGTGTGCGGTTACAGCGTGCACTATGTATTCGTATTGTTGCTGGCTGGTTTGGTTGACACCGCGCTGCCTGCGGCCAGTGTTTGGCCCGTGGTGTTTGGCATGGGCATGGGGCTGACGCTGCTGCTGGCTTTTGGCTTGCCACCCGTGCTGCAATTGGCCCAGGTGCCGCCGCTGCGCGTGCTGCGCCGCGATGTGGGCAACCTTAAACCCGCCTCCATCGGTGTGCTGGGGCTGGGTGTGGTCGGTTTTGCCACCTTGCTGTTGGCCGCCAGCAGCGACGTGAAGCTGGGCCTGATTGCGGTGGGCGGTTTTGCCGGGGCCACGGTGGTGTTCGCAGCCATGAGTTGGCTGGCTGTCAAGTTGCTGCGCTGGGCTGTGCGCGAAGGCTCTGCACCCAGGTGGCTGGTGCTGACCACCCGTCAAATTTCAGCCCGCCCTGCCTTTGCCGTGGTGCAGGTCAGTGCGCTGGCGGTGGGGTTGCTGGCATTGGTTCTATTGGTGTTGCTGCGCACCGACCTCATCAGCAGTTGGCGCCGTGCCACGCCGCCCGATGCCCCCAACCGCTTTGTGATCAACGTCATGCCTGAACAGGGTGATGCGTTTGTGAAAGCGCTGCGTGACGCTGGTGTTGCCAAGTTTGACTGGTACCCCATGATTCGCGGGCGCTTGGTGGCTGTCAATGGAAAAACCGTCACACCGCAAGATTACGTAGACGAGCGCGCCAAGCGCCTGCTGGACCGTGAGTTCAATGTTTCCCACAGCGCCACCAAACCGGCTCAAAACGAAGTGGTGGCGGGCCGCTGGACGCCGGAAGAGCCCGATGCCATCAGTGTGGAAGAAGGTATTGCCAAGACGCTCAACTTGCGCTTGGGTGACCGATTGCGCTTTGACATTGGAGGGGCGCAATTTGAATCCAAAATAAGCTCCGTGCGCAAGGTGGACTGGGGGTCAATGCGGGCCAACTTTTTTGTGATGTACCCGGTGAGCCGCATGGACAATGTACCGGCGACCTACATGAGCGCCTTCAAGGCTCCCGACATCCCCGGTTTTGACAATACCTTGGTGCGTCAATTTCCCAACATCACCAATGTGGACACCACCACGACCATTTTGCAAATTCAGCGCGTGCTTGACCAAGTGATCGGTGCGGTGGAGTTTTTGTTTGGTTTTACCTTGGCTGCCGGATTGGTGGTGCTGTTTGCGGCGGTGACAGCGACGCGTGAGGAGCGCGCCAAAGAGTTCGCCATCATGCGCGCCATCGGGGCCCAAAGCAGTTTGCTGCGCCAAGTTCAGCGCACCGAATTGATCGGTGTGGGCTTGCTTGCAGGGTTCTTGGCCTCTGTCGTGGCCACCGGCGTTGGGTGGGCGCTGGCCAAGTATGTGTTTGAATTTGAGTGGGTGGTTTCGCTGTGGGTGCCCTTGTTCGGCTCTCTCAGTGGTGCCGTGCTGGCGTTGGCCGCAGGCTGGTGGGGCTTGCGCGAGGTTTTGCAGCGTCCCGTGGTACAGACGCTGCGCCGGGCAGCTCAGTGAGAGGCTGCATAATCGTAGGCATTCCCCTAAATTGAGTAATGTCTTGGCTGTCCTGCGCTCGCACAGAGCGCACTGGTGCTAGTGCGGCTTGCTGCTGTACGAAGACGCATTGTGTGGATGGTTGTAAGGCATGGGCTCTGACAACTTTGGAAAATTAAGCATGATCAAACTCGCAAGCGGCTGGCGCTCAAATAGCTTGGGAACCAAGCTGGCCTTTAGTAATTTTGTTTTTGTGGCGCTTGTTTTGTCGGCATTGATTGCCGGTATTGGTTATTCCATTTCAGAAGTCATTGAGGCACGCGCCGTTGCCGATGTAACTGAAAAGACCAAGCTGCTGGTGGACTTGATAGATTCTTCTGACAAAGAGCTCAAAAGCCGGACGGCGGTGTTGGCCAAAGGCCTTCAAACCAGCTTGAGCGGTAAATTTGAGTTGAATGCCACCACAGTTCAAATTGGGGGCAAGTCCATACCCACCCTGAAGCTGGACGGCAAGCCACTTAACCAAAACTTTTCAGTGGTAGATCGCTTTACCGCAAGCACCGGTGCAGTGGCCACCGTGTTCGCAAAAACGGGGGACGATTTTGTGCGGATCACGACATCGGTGAAAAATGAAACAGGCGAACGAGTGGTGGGCACGCAGCTTGACCGGTCACATCCCGGCTACAAAATTGTCAGCGAAGGCGGCAGTTTTACAGGCTTGGCGACGCTGTTTGGCAAACAGTACATGACGCAGTACGACCCCATCAAGGATGCTCAGGGCAAACTTGTTGGTTTGAGTTTTGTGGGACTTGACTTCAGCGATTACCTGGCGAATTTGAAAAGCACGCTGCGCAGTTTGAAAATTGGCAAAACCGGCTACTTTTACGTGCTGGATGCGCGTCAGGGTGAACACTACGGCACCTTGGTGGCCCATCCCGCCATCGAAGGTAAAAATTTATTGACTGTGAAAGACCCCAATGGTCGCGAGTTCATCAAAGACATTCTGGAGCAAAAGAGCGGTGTCATTCGTTACCCCTGGATGAACAAGGAGCTTGGAGACACCAGCCCACGCGACAAGGTGGTGGCGTTTACCTACCTGCAAAACTGGCACTGGGTCATTGCCGGCGGCACTTATGTCGATGAATACACCAGTGAAGTGCGCAGTTTGCGCAATGTGTATGCCTTGATCGGACTCGTTCTGGTGCTGGTTTTGTCCGGTGGTGTTTATTGGATGCTGCGCCGCATGATTCTCGAACCCATGGGGCGCGCCGTTTCTGCTGCGCAATCCATTGCGAAAGGGGATTTGAGTGTAGAACTTCGTACTGACAGCCAGGATGAAGTTGGCCAGTTGATGCAAGCCATGAACAGCATTGGCCAAGGGCTCAGTGGTGTGGTGCAGTCGGTTCGCCAAGGCTCTGAAAGCGTGGCCACGGCCAGCGCCGAAATCGCCCAAGGCAACCACGACTTGTCCGCCCGCACCGAGCAGCAAGCCAGTGCGCTGGAGCAAACTGCCGCCTCGATGGAGGAACTTGGCTCCACCGTCAAACAAAACGCCAGCAGCGCTGCTGCGGCCAACCAGCTTGCCATGAGCGCGTCATCCGTGGCCGTCAAGGGCGGTGAGGTGGTGGCCCAGGTGGTGGACACCATGAAGGGCATCAACGACAGCTCGCGCAAGATTTCGGACATCATTCAAGTGATTGACGGCATTGCGTTCCAGACCAATATTTTGGCCTTGAATGCGGCTGTGGAGGCGGCCCGCGCCGGTGAGCAGGGGCGCGGCTTTGCGGTGGTGGCCAGCGAGGTGCGTTCCCTGGCCGGACGCTCGGCTGAAGCAGCCAAAGAAATCAAGGCCTTGATCAATGCCAGTGTTGAGCGTGTGGAGCAGGGGACCACCTTGGTGGACCAAGCTGGCACCACCATGGCCGAGGTTGTAGGTTCTATTCGTCGCGTCACCGACATCATGGGTGAAATCAGCTCCGCCAGCAGTGAGCAGGCCATGGGTGTGACCCAGGTTGGAGAAGCAGTGCGGCAAATGGACTCGGCTACCCAGCAAAATGCTGCGCTGGTGGAAGAGATGGCCGCTGCTGCGAGCAGCCTCAAGGCGCAGGCGCAGGAGCTGGTGCAAACGGTGGAGATTTTCACTTTGTCGCAAGGCCACTCCCGGGCACCTGTGCTGCACAACACACGCCCGATGAAGGCGCATGCACGTCCCCATTCGATAGCCCCGGCGGCCAAGCGTGCGGAGCTTGCCCCGACAAAAAGACCGGCCTTGGGTGGCCAGGCAAAAACTTTGGCACCGCCGCGCAAGACTGCCCCACCTGCCAGCAAACCGCAAGTCAATAATGAGCAAGACTGGGAAACTTTTTAACCTGGGTTTAACCTTGCAGGCCTGACGTTCAGGGTCCAGCTTCCAGCAAGTGCTCAATCTGGTTAAACCCCAGCCGTCTGGCATGCTGCAGCGCGTTCAAACCCTCACGGTCGGTTACCGTGGGGTTGGCACCCAAGGCCAGTAGTTTTGCAACCGCCGACGTTTGGCCGTTCATCGCCGCGAGGATAAGAGGGGTTCTGCCTTGCTCGTCGGTTGAATTGATCAGTGCGCCTTGTTGGAGTAAGCGCTCCATTTGAGCCACCTGCCCGGCGCGTGCGCTGTCAAGCAAGGCGGCGTTCAAAGCCCGGGCGCTGGGTGCTGCCTTGTCAGCGCGTTCCTCCGAGCGTTTCATTTGCGGTTCTGATTTCTCCAGTATTTGTCTTGAAGAGCTCGCAGCCTCTGGTACTGCAAGTGATTTGGCTGTGCGCTGTGCAGAGTTGGTACTTGCTGCACCTGAACCGCTGGCTAGTGCGGAGTCTTGGGTTGCTGGAGGTGCGGGAACCGGCGCGACGTCGAACTGTGGCAAAGCTTGAACAGCAGGCGCGACCGCTGCGGCTTGTTCTACCCTTGGTTCTGCTGCCGGGCTTGGCGCGGCCATCATGCCTGATGGTTTGGGTAAAACAATTTCATCCTCACGCGCGCCCTGCTGGCTCTTGAAAAGTTCGGCCTTGGACTCCATGGCGGGTCGTTTGGCTGGTGGCTGTGTGTCAGCAGGAGATTTTTTGGCCAGCGCAGGGTGAGGCGCTGCGTCACTCAACTTTTCGGCGGAATTGGCGCTAGATTGCGGCGCGCTCACTGGCGCAGGCGAGCGTGGGGTGTTTTCTGCACTGCTTTTAGGTCGGCCCAGGGCGAGTTCCTGCTCCTCGGGTGTACCTCGGTCAAACTGCAGCACCAGCAAACTGGTCAGGCCTACCAGCGCAATACTGGCGAGCAAGGAGAGCTTCCAGCGTGTCTGATTGGCGGCAGCTTGCAGGTGGGGTGTCGACCGGCTTGCAGGGTGTTGACGGTCACGAATCACCATTTGGGCATGGGCACGCACCGCCTCACGCACCGCGCTGGCTGGCCGGCGCTCGTCCTGGGCGCTGGCTTCCTGGTAACGAAGCAAAAGCTCATCGGGAAGTTTGGGCGCGCTCATGCAAACTCCTGTAATTGTTCGCGCAGACTGTTGCGGGCGTAGCGCAAGCGGCTTTTTGCGGTTTCAAAGCTCACCCCCGTGGCACTGGCGATTTCTTCCACTGTCATGTCGGCTTCGGCCTGCAAGAGAAATGCCTCGCGTTGCACGGGGGGCAAGTTCTCGATGGCGTTGATCAGGGCAGTTGCCTGCTGCCTGGACTGGAGTTGGCGCAAGGGGCCAAACCCGGAGTTGGCGATCAGGGTGTCGAGCACGCGTTCGCCCGCATCATCTGCAGTGTCTTGCGCGTCCAGACTCATATGGTTTTTCGCAGTGCGAAAGTAGTCCACCAGTCGGTTATGGGCCAGGGTGAAGAGCCAGGTTTTGAAACGCGCCGTCGGCTGGTAGTTAAGTGCCTGGCGCGCCACCGCAAACCACACGTCCTGCAGCAGGTCATCGGCCACCGCCTGCACCCGAACGCTGCGAAAAACAAAGCGCCAAACACCGAGCTCGTGACGCCCGTACAGCGTGTCGAACGCCGTAATGTCGCCTGCTCCATAGCGCAGCATCAGCGACTCATCGGTTTCAAGGGCAGGGGACTCAGCACTTTGCATCCCCCGCATTATCCGGGTCGGGCGTTGGCCCTTCAATAGCGCCGAACGGGTGGGTCGGGCACATAGGATGTGCTGTCCGAGTCGGGGAACGGGTTGGGAATGGGCGGGCGGCGCACCGGCTCTCGAATCACGCCGCTGGCGATCAGGTTCTCCCGGCTGTCATAACGAATGCGAATGACCTCGTTGGGGTTGGACTGCAGGCGCGCAAAACTGGTGTGTGCCACCCTGGATTCTTCGCGCTGGCCATGGCCTGTGCCCAGCTTGGGGCCGGGCAAGGGGGCTGGCATGGCTTTGGCAAGGCTGTGCCGGGGTGCGTCAGCGCTGTTGGCTTGGGCATCAGCCACAGACTCGGCACTGCGGCGCTCGGCCATGCCAGACAAAGCCCCCGCGCCTTTGTCAGAAACCACGGGGGCTTGCGAAGCGGGTGCGGGCCGTTCCTCACGCTTGTCGCGTGCCGGGGATGATTCGCTGGCCAGGTCGCTGCGCCGGTAGAAATCGGGCTGAATGGCCACCGGTTGCGGTGGTACTTCGCGAAACAGCGCCACGCCAATCACGCCCACATGGGTGGGTCGCCCGGTGCGTTCGGCGTAGGAGTCGGGCGCAGCGGCGAATTCAAAGGCTGCGATCTCGCTGCTGGTTTTGCGCCAACCGGTGATCTGGTAATACAGGTAGGGTGAAAACACATAGCCGGTCTGGCTCCAGGCGGCGGTTTCACCGCTGAGCACATTGACGCCATCCACCGAGGTGACGGCCATCAGCCGCTCGCCCACCTTGCTGCGCACGGCAATGGCGTAGCGGGCACCGGGCCGACCCGCCACCCAGTATTCGCCGTGGTGGTGGTAAAGGGGCAGGGTGGCACCAGAGTCCCGGTCCACCACGGTCACGTCGGCCAAGCGCCCAATAGCTTGGGCCTGTGGTGCGGCGCACGCCAGCAAGACGGACAGGCTTAGCAGTTCAAGTTTGAGTTTCATAGCAGCTCCAAAATAGATGAGGGTGCTGACTGAAACGAACGAGGCAAGGCAAAGGGGTTAAAGTTTTTTGAAATTTTTCAATTCAATCTTCTACTTGGCTTATTTTGCTATAAAAGTTATAGCTGCTTGCGCATATAAACAGTGCGCAAACGCCATATTTTGTTACTATTTTCTTGCCCTTGAAACCGCTTTTGAGGCCACGGATAGCTCTTCTGAGATCGGAAGAGCGTCGTGTAGG
>OBLX010000109.1_pt1 | contig 13363 bp, 10 predicted proteins | sample 1519811 | NCBI WGS metagenome assembly OBLX01 (sample SAMEA3991476, study PRJEB22521) | metagenome | biome: anthropogenic terrestrial biome; feature: sewage plant; material: surface water | place: Sweden | collected 2012-09-26
ACCACCGAGATCTACACTCTTTCCCTACACGACGCTCTTCCGATCTATGATCAAATGTTAAAAATTTCAAACTAAATATTTGAAATTGAATTCAAGATTTAAACTTCAAAATTCAAATTAATATGAGACTAGGAATTGACGCTCGACTACTTACGCAAACTGGTGTAGGTGTGTACACTTATAATCTTCTTTATTACCTGCCACAGTATCTTCCCAAGGACTGGAAGGTGTTTGTGTTTGTGCGTTCTGAGGATAGATCACAGGTGCCTCATTCTGATCGGTACAATATCGTAAAAGCAGATTATCGATGGCATACGATCGCCGAGCAAACAGGTTTTTTGGTACAACTAATCAGCTACAAACTCGATCTTATGCACTTTACTTACTTTAGCTATCCGTTACTGTATAAAGATCCGTTCGTCTCAACGATTCATGATTTAACTCCCGTGTTGTTTAAGACAGGTAAAGCATCTACAAAGTCCGGTCTAGAGTACTATCCAAAGTACTTTGCTATGACTCGGGTAATCGAGCAGTCAATAAAAAATAGCCGAGCGATTATCACGCCAACAGAGTTTGTAAAAAGACAGGTTTTGAAACTGTACAGCGCAGCGGAAGAAAAAATATTCGTGACTCCAGAAGGACTTAATCTTAAGTTGATAACTGCAACTGAAAATAGATTGTTAGGTAAGCAATTTACAAAACCTTTCTTGTTGTACGTAGGCAACTTTTATCCCCATAAAAATGTGGATAAGTTGATCGAGGCGTACGCAAGTATTAAGTCCGACTGCCAGTTGGTATTAGTTGGTCCGGAAGACCATTTTTCCGGGAAGATGCGAGACTTAATTAAGTCTTTAGATAGGGGCAACAGAATTGTTATGTATCATAATGCTTCGTTGTCGGACCTTGTGTTTTTCTATAAACATGCAAATGCATTAGTTCACCCATCATTATCTGAAGGTTACGGACTAACGCCAATGGAGGCGTTGTACTTTAATACTCCTGTTATTGCCTCAAACATCGAGGTCTTTAAGGAAACCTTAGGAGACAGTTACACCGCATTCAATCCGAACTCAGTTTCTGATATCCAGGAAACAATTGAGCAAGTTCTTAGAGATACTCCAAAAGTAGACGCGTCTATATTGTTAGGCAATAAGTCATTTAAAACCATGGCAAAGGAGACGGTCGCGGTATATAAGAGGGCGTTAGGAATGTAGCCTATCTGCCGGCAGGCAGCTATAGTACATTAATAATGTACAATGATATATATGCTTAATAAAATAATCAGAAGATTAACGGCAGTCATAAAAGAAACCGAAATTTTCTTGCTGCATATCACCGGAGCAATACCTTCTCACAATCTCAGAAAGACCTTTCAGCGAGCATCGGGAATAAAGATAGGGAAAGGCTCAACCATCCATATGGGAGCGGTATTCTATGATCCAAGCCATATTGCAATTGGGGAGGATACCGTCATTGGAGAGAGGGCGGTGCTTGATGGAAGAGATAAGCTATCCATAGGCAATCATGTAGCTCTCGCCTCTGAGGTGATGGTCTACAACTCTCAGCACGATATTCATGACAGTTCATTCAAGGCGATCACGAAACCGGTTGCTATAGAGGACTATGTTTTTGTTGGTCCCCGTGCCATCATATTGCCCGGTGTCACGGTAGGTAGAGGAGCAATTGTTGCTGCGGGAGCAATTGTTACAAAGGATGTTGAGCCACTCACTATTGTCGCTGGAGTTCCTGCTAAGAAGATTGGGGAACGAAAGGTCAAAGACCCTTCATACAAACTCGGTCGCCCAAGTCTCTTCAGATAAATCAACTATCTTTAGTGCCGACCATGAAGATAGCTTTCCATGGTCGATAAACTGAGTAGAATATTTCATCCTTAACCTCATTTGTTGGATAGGTAACCTTGTAGCTAAATCGTGCTTTTGCACCCCATGCACCAAAATCAATCTGCTTTGTTATTCCTCGTTGAAGCGTGGGATCATCCTCATATGAAGGTTCGGGAGGCGGAGACACATCCCATACCTCAGCCTTTGAAACCTCTACTTTCCTCCCATCCTTTTTACCATAGAGTTTGAAGTAGACAAGTCTGTTCACTTCATCCACGCTGGTCTGGATAAGAATTGCTGCTGGAGTATCGTTCTGAATCTTGAGATCTACCGATGGTGAAAAAACCGTTGCATCAAATCCAGGACCGGTATCATTTTCGTAGTAGTGAACTCGATATGCATGTGCTGTACGACTAATTATTGGTAGACCCGTATTCAAAGCGGCTCGAAAGAGAGTAGAGGAAACCTGACAGATTCCACCCCCATCTCCAAGGACCGTCTTTCCATTCTGGATGATGTATGCTGGTTGGTATCCTGTTAAAGCAGAAATATCACCAACAGTCTGATTAAAGGAAAAAGTTTCTCCTTTTGGAATTAGAACACCGTTAAACTTTGAGGTTCCAAGAACTACGTTATGTTCTCGTCCAGGAATGGAGCCATTGTAATCAGATTGACCCTCTCCTATTAGTTCCTCTATGCCAAAGTTATTCGATTGAGCGAGTGTGATTTCAGGCTTAAGAAGAGTTTCCTCAATGGACACGCTAATATTTCTTGGATTAGTCTTAATGGTCTGAATTTTTTGTCGGACATCGCTTAAAAATTTCGCTGACTCAATTTTTACTCCGTTTGCCTCAGGTTGAAACTTAAGTACGCGCCCATCCTTGAAGGTGAAGAGGGCATTTTTTGCAGGCTTGTTGTACGAATCTTCCGCGGTGGTTATAACCTCAGTAAAATGTTGTTCGTCGTATTGAAGAGATGTACTAAAGTTGTGCTTACTTAGTCCAAAAAATGAGCCAAGTTTTTGCCCGATTTTTATAGGAAACTGATCTGAGCGTCCGATCATGTACGCTTCTTCTAGAATAAAGTCTGTATCAAGCTTGAGACCAAGGATCTTGGCTGAGAGAGTAGCAACTGGATCAGACTTATAAAGTACCGTCACAGAGGTGCTAAGGTATCGAGAATCAGAGCGTGAAAGTAGTTTTTTAGCCTCTTCTTTGGTGAGATTGCCCACGTTATATGAGTTAATGTAGACGTTTGGGTAGATACGCGATCCGACTCTTTGGGTCATTAAAACAGTAAACGCAGCAATAAGTCCCATTGTTCCGACAACGACCAGTGCAAATGCCATTGCTGAATGATAATAGAGAGAGCGTTCGGCCTCTTGATTTGGTATCATAAATCGTATGGTTGATGATAAAATAAATCCACAGCCTTTGCAAGCTGAGGAGGTACCTGCCGAGCTTGTCCCACCAATTCAAAAACCGACTGCGTCTCCTTTAACAGCTCCCATGCCTGAACCGCACTCTGATCATGGTATTAAATATGTAATTGTGGGAGGATCTGTTCTATTTTTTGTGGTCATTTTTGGACTGCTTCTTAGCTTCTTTCTGAAAGGGTCTGGATCAGAAAAGGCTATTGCACTGAGTTACTGGGGACTGTGGGAGGATAGGAATGTTATGCAGCCTCTTATCGATGACTATAAGAAAAAAAACCCAAACGTAACCATTACATATACGAAAATGGTTCCGACAGACTATCGAGAAAAGGTTGTAGCAAGAAGTAAAAATGGGAGTGGTCCAGACATATTTCGTTTTCACAACACCTGGGTGCCAGAGATGCGTGACATTCTCAGTCCATTGCCAAATACCATCATGTCTGTAAGTGAGTTTAAGAAGTTGTTTTATCCCATACATAGTAGCGATCTTATAATAAGTGACAGTGCATATGGAATGCCATTAAGCGTAGATGGACTTGTCTTAATGTACAACCAGGAGTTGTTCAGAAAAGCAGGCATTGCTTCCGGACCAGTAAGTTGGGAAGATATTTTAGATGACGTCTCTAAGCTAACCGTTAAGAATCAAACAGGAAGAATTGTAACCTCAGGTATTGCATTAGGAACTGCATCGAATGTAGAACATTACTCAGACATCTTTGGACTTTTTCTTGCTCAAAACGGCGGAGATGTAGCTCAGTTGAGCAGGCCAGAGGCTGCGGGAGCACTGGAAAGCTATAGACGATTTGCAGAGTCAGATACTGCAACGTGGGATGAGCAGATGCCAAACTCAGTTCAGGCATTCTCTCAGGAGAAAGTAGCCATGATTATAGCCCCGTCTTGGGAAGCCCTAACGATTAAATCAATGAATCCCGATCTTTCTATGAAGGTAGTTCCTGTACCGGTAATACCAGGAAGTAAGCCACTTTCGATAGCTTCTTACTGGGTTGAGGGAGTATCGAGGTATAGTAAAAACCAAATTGAAGCTTGGAAGTTTTTAAAGTATCTATCTGAAAAGGAATCGGAAACGAAGATATTTGAGCTCCAGTCTAAGGTGCGATTTTTCGGAACAGCATACTCTCGACAGGATCTTGGTGATCTTCTTGTAAAACATGAATATTTAGGTGCTGTAATTAAACAAGCGCAGGGGGAAGGGGTGTTCCGTTCAGTTCCAATGATTACTCGGACCTACGATTCAGGGTTAAACGACTCGATATCTGGATATGTGCAGAATGCAATTAATGAAACAATTAAAGGAGTCTCATACGAGCAGGCGCTAAATACTGCTGAGACTGGAGTAAATCAGGTGTTAACGAATTTTAAGATTTTACCTTCCTCAGCAAAGTAGACTATACCTATGAACCTTAATCCGTTTTCGTTTTTAAAAAAAACTAGTAAAGGATTTATAGGTCTTCTCCTTCGTGAAAACGATGGCGTAATTATGTACCTAGAGTCAGACTCGGATTCTTCAAATCTAGTGAAGATTGACAGCGAAAAGTTTACGCTAACAAATAGATGGGATCATCTTGCAGATGATGTTGACGATGCTTTGTATAAACTTGAGGTAAGAACTAAAAAAACCTTTGATGATATCATCTTCTTTGTTTACTCGCATCTGGTAGAACCAGAAACTCATGAGTTGAAGAAGCAACATTTATCTAGCATTAAAAATCTTGTAAAAAGTATGGAGCTCAAACCTATGGGATTCATAGAGGTACATGAAGCATATTTAAAGTATCTATTTGATAAAGATCATCAAGGGTTAACAGCACTCCTAATAGAATCAGATCGGACTAACCTTACTGTTTTTATATATCAATCAGGAAAACTCATAGCTCAGGTTTCTACAATGAGAAAGAAAAGCTTTCTCCACGACCTTAACGAGACCTTAGCATCGATTAAGGAAAGTCACGTACTTCCATCGCGAATAGTTATGCTTCCATCAACAGATCATCAGGAGGGAGCAGATCTTGTCGAGCATACCTGGGACGACAGGCTCTTCAATCATCAACCTTCCATTACACTCGCCACTGAGGACAATATGATAAACGGTCTTATTTATGCCTTCGCTACACAGATGCAAACTGTCCCAATGGATCGCCCTACACAGAGACAGGAAAATAAGAGTGAGCTTGAAGGATCTGAAGATGGAGATTTAGACGAAGAACTTGCGCTCGACCAGTCTACAAATATACCTGAAGCGAGAAGCGCTCCAACCTCGACCATTTCTGAACGTATGGGATTTGAGATAGGTGGAGTAGATCGAGAAGACTCAGAAGAAGTAAGCCGATCAGAGTTACTAAAACCGGCATTCAGAAACCCAGTAGAGAGTTTAGTACGATCTGCTCTTCTGAAGTTTTCTGAGATTTCTACCCACTTAAGTAAGCTGAAGGTTTTCCGGTCCAGAAGACTTTTTATACATTCTTCAATAATTATCGGTATATTACTTATTCTAATAGGCGCATTTTTAATGGAATTAAATCTGCATACTGCCGTTATCACGATGACTTTGCCGTCCCAAAAACTTGAGATTTCAAAATCGTTTGATGCGACCGCAGTAGGCATTTTGGTAGCGACAGAAACGGCTAAATTTGACACTCGGGTAGCAGCCACAGGAATAAAGAATATAGGGCAACCTGCAAAAGGTACCGTAACTATCTACAACAGTAGTCTAAGTCAGGGTAAAAACTTTTCCAAGGGCACCGTAATTAATGGACCAGGAAACCTTTCTTTTACACTTGATGCCGATGTCAAAATAGCCTCTGCATCAGGAGATGCGGCAGATATTGTGTCTAGTACCGTTAAGTCTGCAGTGACAGCATCTGTAATTGGACCAGAATCAAACCTTGCTTCAGGTACTAAATTTTCGGTTGCCGATGAATCCGGTTCATCTGTAATAGCAAAGAATGATGGCAGTTTTACTGGAGGTACCAAAACTCAGATCCAGGTAGTTTCGGACAAAGATATAGCTAAATCTGAGGAGCAGATTAAAGAGAAAGCACGTCAGTTTGCAAAAGATAAGGTGGCAAAGTCTCTCACTTCAGACGCATTACTTCTCAGTTCCTTAACTGGTATTGAAATTCAGTCCAAAAATGCTGACAAGGCGGTTGGGACGGAGGCGGAGTCGGTAACCGTGAAGGCAGAAGTTGTAGTTACTTATTCATATGTAAGCAAAGAAAAACTGAAGCTCTCCTTAATCAAGGTACTACTGCCAAAGGTTCAAAAAGGATTGGTAGTTGAGTCTAAAAATTTGAGTTACAAGATACTCAGTGTTACTAATAAAAATGGAGTCACTCAGCTTTTAATCAAAGCGACAGTGCGCGCAGTGCCACCCGATGGTGAAAAGGAAATGATAAGCTCGATGGTAGGGAAGACTACTAGCGCTTTACAGGAGCTTGCAAAAGATAGGTATCATGCCCAAAGTGTGGAGTTTGTGGTTGAACATCCAATTGCTTTATTTAAGAATATTCTACCTCCGTTCTCGAACAACATTAAGTTAAGACTGCTTTATCCATAACTTACATGGCTCTATATAAATATGTAAAAGAAAAGAAAACGAAAACCCGTCGTGCTATGCAGATGATTTCTTATATCACCCTTACTACTGGAACGCTCATTCTTTTCTGGGCTTTTTATCCAGTTATCTCTTTTGAGATTTATTCTAGATTTTTTCTTCCCAACATTTCAGCTTCGCCAGTTCCGTTATCGATGGGAATAACAGCACAAGGATTTGATAATGAGGTTCTCGGGAGTTCCACGAAGTATTCCAATAATCTTAGAGACTTCACACAAGCCAGTCTTTGGTTTCCTTCAGTAGCAAAGGTTGTAAGTTCTGCAACGACTCCTTCAAAAGCTTACAGTATTTCAATACCTAAAATAAATATTTACGATGCGAAGGTGAGTGTAGGGGGAGAGGATCTTTCAAAGAGCCTAGTTCATTACCAACCAGTTTCGATGCCTGGTTCTGTGGGGAATACCGTCATCTTCGGTCACTCGAGTCTCCCGCAATTATTTAATGTTAACAACTACAAAACAATCTTCACCTTCCTGCCATCTCTTAATGAGGGAGATGTAATTAAGGTAAATCTTCAAAACACAACCTACGACTATGTGGTGAGCGAGATGTTTGTGGTGAAGCCAGATCAGGTCTCGGTTCTCAATCAGACTACTGATTCGTCTATTTTGACCCTCGTTACCTGCGTTCCACCAGGCACATGGTGGAATCGTCTAGTGGTGAGGGCGAAGCTAAAATCGACGCCTGATCAGCTTCGAGATTAATTACTACATACTCAATACTATATACTCTTTATTAAGCTTGATAATTGAATTTCGAGGCTAATTATGTTATAATCTGCGGATGAAGCTAACTTACTATATACTATTCGGCCTGATCAATTTCTTCATCTTAATCGGCGATGTAACGCGATATATTTTAGTTGCGCCCTTCAAGTTTCTAAACTTTCTTGGTCGATACTGTGTGAGAGCTTGGCAAGCTATCCTACGAACCATTCACAGCCCCAAACTTCCAAACTTTAGCATAAAGGTGCCTCACTTTAGATTTGCCAGCTTTCTAATATTCACTAAAAAGAAAAAAACCTTTACCAAGCTAAAAAAAAAGATTGTGAGACGGTCTATTGCTGGGGAGCAGATTCCGTTTCTCAAACTACGATTCTTCTTGATTGGTTTTTTAACCGCTGGAATTCTTACCATGTTCTATCAGTCGTATCTACTGGTAAAATCCCTCCCATCACCGAGAAGTATTGGTAAGGTAAACTACCCACTATCAACACATATCTACGATCGAAACGGAAAGATTTTATATGAATTTTATAGAGATCAAAACAGAACGCCCGTGAAGCTTAAAGAACTTAAACCGTACGTATATCAAGCATCAATTGCCATTGAGGATAAAGACTTCTTTACTCATAATGGCGTGTCTCCAATTGGAGGAATTGCTCGTGCCTTTAAAGAGTTTGTCCTCACTAAGCAGGTGCAAGGTGGATCAACCATAACTCAGCAACTCGTAAAAACGGCACTGCTCAGCCCGGACCGCACAATAGAACGAAAGATCAAGGAAATGATATTGGCGCTATGGACCGAGAGGTTGTACGGGAAAGATAAAATTCTAGAGATGTATCTAAATCAAGTTGCGTATGGCGGATCAGCCTACGGAATAGAGGAGGCTTCAAAAGCATATTTTGGTAAGTCTGCAAAGGATCTTAAATTAAGTGAAGCTGCGCTTTTAGCTGGATTACCACAAGCTCCTTCTATATACTCACCTTTTTCAAACCCGAAGTTTGCTTTTGAGAGAAGGAATGAGGTGCTCAAAAAGATGCTTGAGCAGTCTTATATTACCAAAGAGCAGTATAACGCAGCCGAACAAGAATCGCTGCCTAATTTTTCTTCCACCACATCTATACATGCCCCCCATTTCGTATTTTACGTAAAGGGAGAACTTGAAAAGAAATTTGGAATTAGAACAGTAGAGGAAGGAGGTCTGAGGGTCAACACATCTCTAGATCTGTCTATTCAGGATGAGGTACAGAATATTTTGCAAGAGGAAATTGCTAAGGTTGCGGGACTGAATGTTACGAATGGAGCTGTAATTGTCACGAGACCTTCAACTGGCGAGATCATAGCGATGGTAGGCTCGATCGACTATTTCAATTCTCCAAACGGTGCCTTTAATGTCACCACAGCACTAAGACAGCCGGGTAGTTCGATTAAGCCGTTAATGTACTCCCTAGCACTTGAAAAAGGCATGACGGCCGCAACTACCATAGATGATTCACCTGTAGTTTTTAGAATCTCTGATACGGAATCATACAGTCCGGTAAACTATGACGGCAGATTTCACGGTAGAGTGACTCTGAGATCGGCGCTTGCAAATTCTTATAATATTCCAGCTGTTAAAACCTTAAATCAGTTAGGAGTAAATTCCTTTATAGAACATGCGAGACAACTGGGAATTTCCACATGGATTGATTCGTCGCAGTACGGTCTGTCCTTAACTCTTGGTGGTGGTGAGGTTACTATGTTGGATATGGCTAGATCGTATGGAACCTTTGCAAACCTTGGCTATCGTGTTGATCTAGACCCGATTAACTCCGTATTAAGTTTAGATAGTGACAAACTTTACGAACATGAACCAAAAAAAAGACCTGTACTTAGTTCAGCATCCGCATATGTGATTACCGATATACTTTCTGATAATGTAGCACGACAGTCAGCATTCGGTCCAAATTCTCAACTTGAGATACCCGGATACAAAGTGGCAGTTAAGACTGGAACAACAGATAGTAAAAAAGACAACTGGACGATAGGATACACTCCTGAATTCCTGGTTTCGGTATGGGTAGGAAACAACAATAATTCGCCAATGAATCCTGCATTAGCGTCCGGAGTTACAGGAGCAGCGCCTATCTGGAACCGAGTTATGTCTATGCTTCTTAAGAACTACAGTACTCAAAATACTTGGTTTAATAAGCCAGAATCTGTAGTTAGTAAGCCTTGTATTGGCGGTAAGGTAGAATACTTTATGGCCGGAACAGAAAACTCTGTAAACTGTAGAATACCAGCATCCCCAACTCCAACACCATAAGTTCTTAGTTTCCCGATATACGATCGGGATCCGCGATTCTGAAGAATCGGGACTTATTTCTTATTTCTTTAAAACCTGCAAAGGGCTGGAGAGCTTTTGGAATCTTGACTGATCCATCTTCCTGTTGATGATTTTCGAGAAGAGCTATGAGTATGCGTGGGGAAGCTATGCAGGTATTGTTTAGTGTGTAACAGTATTGCGTTTTACCATCCTTGGTTCGATACTTTAGGTTGAGACGACGTGCTTGGAAATCGCCCATGAGTGAGTTTGACATAGTCTCCGAGTATGCGTTTCGAGATGGCATCCAGGTATTAATATCGTGTTTATACTGTTGAGGTTCGCCCATATCTCCGGTACACATCAACATTACTTCGTAAGGCAGCTCCAAACCTTGAAGAATTTCCTCAGCATTTTTCATAAGTTCCTCATGAATAGCGAGTCCTTCAGCGGGATCATTTTTGGCTAAAACTACCTGTTCTATTTTCCAAAATTCGTGAACACGATACAGGCCCTTTGTATCTTTACCATAAGAGCCAGCTTCTTTTCTAAAACATGGGGAAAGCGCAACATACTTTTTTGGCAGATCTGACTCCGCAAGAATATCGCCTGAGTGAAGTGCTGTAACCGGAACCTCAGCGGTACCAGAAAGATATGTATCGGTGTCATTTGTCTCATAGACCTCTTCCTTACCCCATGGAAACTGACCCGTTCCTTCGAGAGCAAAAGCCTTTACTAATGATGGAGCAATTAGAGGAGTAAAACCATTTTTTATCAATGTTTGGTAGGCAAACATAAGGACTCCGATATGAAGTTGGGCAAGTTCGTTTTTAAGGAAGTATCCTCTATATCCCGAAACTTTAGATCCTCTGACAAAATCAACCAAATCAAGGTCCTCTGCGAGCTCGATATGAGATTTCGACTTGAAAGAAAACTCTGGTACCTTTCCCCAAAGTCGTTCACGAACATTATCCTTCTCATCCTTTCCAACCGGAACTCGGTCCAATGGAACATTTGGTATCTGAAGTAGAAGTGCTTGAAGTTTGGTCTCTATCTCAAGTAACCGAGATTCTAATGTCTTCAGCTCTTCCTTAATTTTTTTTCCTTGTGCGATGACCGAATCATCGGGTTTAGCTTCTGACTGAGTATTTCGCTGTTCACGAAGTTTCTGTATCTTGTGAATGAGTTGCTTACGTTCTTCATCATATGACAAAATTGTATCTAGCTCTACGACGCGGTTTTTATGTTTCGCCGCATCTGCAACTTTTTGTTTGTTCTCCCGAATGAAGTCTATAGATAACATACCCTAATTGTACCAAGTCTTTAGCTTCTGAGCTATTTGATTCAGTGCTTTGAGTCGATGGTTGATTTTTTCATGTTCTTCTTCAGAAAGATCGGTATAAAACTTATTAAATCCATCGACTATAAATACCGATCTGTAAGGGTATCCGAGAACAAAATTCTTTGTAGAACGTTCTGAGATAATACCTTCAACAGCACCTGAAGCGAAAGTACTACGTTTATTTAAATGATCATAGAAATAAAGACAGGTCTCGAACCGTGCAGTTCGATTTTGCTTTTCTATTTTCTTCATTCTGTCCATGCAATAAGTAATTAGTTCCTTGTCAGATCCTCGATGGCCTGGCCATCTGTTTGATTTCACACCAGGTTCCCCGCCAAGAGAATCTATGACCAGACCTCCATCGTCAGCTAGTGTTGGTAGGAGAGAGATCTTACCATAGTATTCTGCCTTGATTTTTGCGTTATCAAAAAAAGTTTTCCCAGTTTCGTCTGGTTCATAAGTTATGTTGAGATCTGATAATGAAATTATCTGCGCTTGTGGTAGAAGCAAGCCAAGAAAGTGTTTGATTTCTTCAAACTTCGCTTTATTATGTGTTGCGATGAGAAGTTTAGACATAATTTTCTCCCGGATTTGTTACGAGAATATTATGCGGATGACTTTCAGTAAGGGATGCGTGTGTGATCTGTATAAAAGAAGATTTTTTCTGTAGCTCTAAAATTGACCTAACTCCTACATAATACATACCGGATGTTATTCCTCCGATTGCCTGATCGATCACTTGCTTTACCGAGCCCTTTACCGGAACTAAACCTTCTACGCCTTCTGCAACGAGAACGCGGTCACTATAATTTTTTCCATGGTACTCGTCCTCCGATTTAATTTTTTCACCTTTTTTCATTGCTCCAACAGAACCCATTCCTCGGTATGATTTGAATAAATATGTGGCCTTGGGATTTTTTCCGATAATGCTTTTAAAGCGTGCAGGAATCTGTGCAGGGGAGAGTCTGTAAGTTTGGCCTGGCGCCTCTTCGCAGGACGCAAAAAAACTCCCCATCATACATGCACTCGCTCCAGCTGCTAGTGCCTTTGTAATGTCACCGGAAAACTTAATACCACCATCTGCGATTACAGGAACTCCAGATTTGGCGGCGGCACGTGATGTTTCCAGGATAGCGGTAATCTGGGGAATTCCCATACCTGAAACAATTCGAGTTGTACAGATTGCACCTGGTCCCATTCCAACACGCAAACTATCAGCTCCCGCAAGAATTAGAGCACGCGCACCATCAGATGTAGCGATGTTTCCAGCCATTACATCAACTTTAGGATACTGTTTTTTGATAAATTTAAGTGCCTTAATGAGAGATGAAGTAAATCCATGCGCACTATCTAAGGCAATGAGATCTGCTCCAGCATTTATTAATGCTTTAACCCTATCTTCAAATCCTTTGCTCGTTCCAATGGCAGCTCCAACCTTGAGTTTCAATTTTTTAACTTTTTCAACTTCCTTCGCTTGGTTTTCTACAGAAAGATTTCTATGAATAATTCCTAAACCACCAACTGAACCAAGCGCTATTGATAGTGTGCTTTCGGTGACCGTGTCCATGGGAGCTGAGGTGAATGGAATATCAATAGAAATTCTTTTTGAGATCCTTGTTTTCAACGAAATATCGGCTCTACTAAAGTCGCTATAACCGGGAACAAGAAGAACGTCGTCGAAGGTAATGCCAGTAGATTTTATTTTGTCTACCATGATCTATTATACGTAACAAAATAAAGTTTTCAAGTTCGCGTTTTTTGCATTGCATTTTAAAGTTACTCTGCTAGACTGTTAGGCATAATATGAGTAAGGGTCTATACGCGGGTAAAGATATACTTTCACTTGCACAATTTGATAGAAAGTCGATTGATAAAATTCTCCACTCAACTAAGAAAATAATAGCTCTTAGTAATAAAAATAAGTGCAGTAATGTACTTAAGGGGAGCATAATTGCTCTCCTTTTTTTTGAACCATCGACGAGAACATATAACTCATTTTCAAGTGCTGCACAGAGACTCGGCGCAGGAGTAATTGGACTACGCGATATCTCTGTAACTTCAATGGTAAAGGGAGAGACTTTCGAGGACAC
>OBLX010000110.1_pt1 | contig 13333 bp, 11 predicted proteins | sample 1519811 | NCBI WGS metagenome assembly OBLX01 (sample SAMEA3991476, study PRJEB22521) | metagenome | biome: anthropogenic terrestrial biome; feature: sewage plant; material: surface water | place: Sweden | collected 2012-09-26
GACCACCGAGATCTACACTCTTTCCCTACACGACGCTCTTCCGATCTCCCACATACTCAGCATCAAGCCGTTCTGGCATTGAAAAATCGACCTGAATGGTGCCACATTGCCAATGACGACCAATCGCATCTTTCAGCGTGTATTCGATCTTGGGGCCATAAAACGCCCCCTCTCCTGGTGAAATTTCAAATTCACAACCAGCGGCACGCAAGCTCTCTACAAGAGCTGCTTCTGCCTTGTCCCAAACCTCGTCGGAACCGATCCGCTGTTCAGGACGGGTCGCAATCTTGTAGATAATATTCTTGAAACCGAAGTCGGCATAAACCTTTTGCAGTAGGGCCGTGTAATCGACGCACTCCTGCAAAATCTGATCTTCGGTGCAAAAAATGTGACCATCATCCTGGGTAAAGCCACGCACCCGCATGATGCCGTGCAAGCCACCCGAGGGCTCATTGCGGTGACACTGGCCGAACTCGCCAAAACGCAGTGGCAGATCACGGTAACTTTTGATGCCTTGTTTGAAAATCAGGATGTGCCCAGGGCAATTCATCGGCTTCAAGGCGTATTCACGTTTTTCCGACTCGGTGATAAACATGTTCTCGCGGTACTTGTCCCAATGACCGGTCTTTTCCCACAAACCTTTGTCAATGATCTGCGGCCCCTTGACTTCTTGGTAACCGTTGTCGCGGTAGACCTGACGCATGTACTGCTCGACACCCTGCCACAAGGTCCATCCTTTGGGGTGCCAGAACACCAATCCGGGCGCATGGTCGTCAATATGAAATAGATCCAACTCACGACCGAGCTTACGGTGGTCGCGCTTTTCAGCCTCTTCCAGCATGGTCAGGTGCTGCTGCAATTCGTCTTTGGTGGCCCATGCGGTTCCATAAACCCTCTGTAGCATTTCATTACGGTGGTCGCCGCGCCAGTAGGCACCAGCGAGTTTCATCAGTTTGAAATGTTTGAGTTTGCCGGTACTTGGCACATGGGGTCCGCGGCACAAATCCTCGAACTTGCCTTCGCGATACAGAGATACATCCTGGTCTGCAGGAATGCTGGCAATAATTTCGGCCTTGTAATGCTCGCCCAGACTCTTGAAATAAGTAACAGCCTCATCACGAGGCAGCACACGGCGAGTCACCGGCTCATCGAGCGCGGCCAGCGCCTGCATTTTCTTTTCAATGGCGACCAGATCTTCGGGGGTGAAGGGGCGTTTGTAGGAGAAGTCGTAAAAGAAACCGTGCTCAATCACCGGACCAATAGTGACCTGCGCATCGGGAAACAACTCCTTGACTGCATAGGCCAGCAAGTGGGCAGTGGAATGGCGAATGACTTCCAGACCATCGGCATCCTTGGCGGTCACGATGGACAAAGGGCTGTCTGTCTCGATCAGATAGCTTGTATCGACAAGCTTGCCGTCAATCTTGCCAGCCAACGCCGCCTTGGCCAATCCGGCACCTATGGAAGCAGCCACCTCAGCCACGGTAACGAGGCCGGGATAGTCGCGCAAAGAGCCGTCGGGTAGCGTAATTTGAACCATGGTGATGCCATTGAATGAAGAAGTAGAAAACAAAAAAGCGCGGATCAGTCCGCGCTTTTACTATGATTTATATAGCTGGTTGCGCACAATACACGCGCGCTACGGCCTTATTTACATCTAAATTTTGCCGTTGAAGTTCGCGGTGTCATAACCAAAATTCTTGTCTCTCGCTCATATCAAATAAGGTTGAGAGCTTCGATTTTACCTGCAATAAAAGCGCTCGAAATCAGCTCAACTGCCAAAGTCGTTAAGCCTTTCAAAGTCAGGAGGAGCCAACTTTCACAAGCATGAATTGTCAGTCGTTGGATCTACGCCACTCGCAAATTTTGTTGGTGCGCTCTATGATGCCATCATGAGTCATCACCAGACGAACGAGATCGAAGCACCGACAGTGGTGGATGTGGAGGCATCCGGCTTTGGTCGCGCCAGTTACCCGATTGAAGTTGGTTTTGTCTTGCCCAATGGCCACTCCTTTTGCAGCCTCATCTACCCTGAGCCTGAGTGGACGCATTGGGACCCCCAAGCCGAGACGATTCACCACATTTCTCGTGAGCTGTTGTTGAAAAAAGGTCATCCCGCCTGCGAAGTGGCGCATCTGCTGAACTCTCAACTGAGGGGTCAAACGGTTTACACCGATGGCTGGGCCAACGACTACAGCTGGTTGGGCCGTTTGTTCGACGTTGCCGACCTGTCGCCTGCTTTCAAACTGGAAAACCTGCGCGTTCTTTTGAAAGAGGACGAGGCCGAGCGCTGGCATGCGGTCAAGAGCGAAGTCGCCCACGAACGCGGGCCGCAACGCCACCGCGCCAGCGCCGACGCCCGACTGCTGCAACTCACGCTGCTGCGCATCTGGGAGCGACCCAACGCACAATAGAAGGCGAACCACGCACAGTCGTTTAGGTTCCGTCGTTTCACCATAAAACTTGGCATAGCGGTACACCGGTCGAATGCCACGACCGACTTAACTGCTCGTTGCCCGTAAAATTTACCCATCAAATCAGCCTCTAGCGCATATATATCAAGCGTAATCAGCTCTTTTATTTATAGCAAAAAACCATGTCAGCTCAAAAAAAATTACCCGGCATCGTTGTCCAAAACCTACCTTCCACGCTCAAATTATCAGACTTCAAACTCATCGCCTTCGATATGGACTCCACCCTCATCAACATCGAGTGCGTGGACGAGATTGCCGATGCGGTGGGGCGCAAGGCCGAGGTGGCTGCCATCACCGAGGCCACCATGCGCGGTGAGATTGCCGATTTCAAGGAAAGCCTGCGCAGGCGAGTCGCTTTGTTAAAGGGCGTGAGCTTGACCAGCATGGAGCAGGTGTACCGGGAGCGGCTGCAACTCAACCCGGGCGCTGCCGAGTTGGTGACCGCGTGCAAGCAGGCGGGCATGAAGGTGCTGCTGGTGTCCGGCGGATTCACGTTTTTTGCGGACCGGGTCAGCGAGCAACTTGGCATTGACTTCAGACGCTCCAACCTGCTTGAAATCGCCCATGGCCCCAATGGTGGAGCGCTCACAGGTCGCTTGGTCAACCAGTCTTGGGGCGACATTTGTGACGGCGCAGAAAAACGCCGCACCCTGCTGGAGGTGGCCAGCCTGCTGGGCATTGCGCCCGGCCAGTGCATCGCCATGGGCGACGGCGCGAACGACCTGCCCATGATGGCCGCCTGCTCCGAGGCGGGCGGCTTGTCTGTGGCCTACCGTGCCAAACCGGCCGTGCGCGAGAAGGCCAACGTGGCCATCAACCAAGGTGGGCTGGACCGGCTGCTGGAGCTGTTCACAGAGTAGGGACACAGCCCTGCGGCTGTCTCACCCTACCCTGCACCGCCGCTCAGGCGGATTCAGCCACGCTGGGCAAACCGGCCAAGGCCATGGCCAGCTCTTTGTCGTCGTAGCTTTCGTCGCTGAGCTCACCAGCAAAGAATTTTTGGTACGACGCCATGTCAAAGTGACCGTGACCAGACAGGCAGAACAGGATGTTCTCCGCCTTGCCTTCACGCTTGCAGCGCAGGGCTTCCACAATAGCGGCTCGTACCGCGTGGTTGGACTCGGGCGCGGGCACGATGCCTTCGTTGCGGGCGAATAACACGCCAGCCTCAAAGCATTCGACCTGGTTGAAGGCCACGGCCTCTAACAGCCCCAGTTCTTTGCAATGCGACACCAGCGGTGCCATGCCGTGATAGCGCAAACCACCGGCGTGAAAACCCGGCGGCGTAAAGCTGCTGCCCAGCGTGTGCATTTTGGACAATGGTGTCATGTGGCCGGTGTCGCCAAAATCGTAAGCATATTTGCCGCGTGTAAGCGACGGACACGCTGCGGGCTCCGCGGCCACGATGCGCGACTTTTCGCCGCCGCGAAGCGCGTGGCCGATAAACGGGAATGAAATGCCTGCAAAGTTGGAGCCGCCACCGGCACAGCCAATCACCACATCGGGCCAGGCATCGGCCATCTTCATCTGCTCCATCGCCTCCTGGCCGACGATGGTCTGGTGCAGCAACACATGGTTCAACACCGAGCCCAGCGCGTACTTGGTGTCGTCGCGCTGCACGGCCAGCTCCACCGCCTCACTGATGGCAATGCCCAGACTGCCGGGGTGGTTGGGGTTCTTGGACAGCACCGAGCGGCCATACACAGTCTCGTTGGAAGGCGAAGCCACGCAGCGCGCGCCATAGGTTTCCATCACGGCGCGGCGATAGGGCTTTTGGTCGTATGAAACCCGCACCTGGTACACCTCCACCTGCAGCCCGTAGAGCGAACCGGCAAAGGCCAGCGAAGTGCCCCACTGCCCGGCACCGGTCTCAGTCACCAGTCGCTTGACGCCCGCCTCTTTGTTGTAGAAGGCTTGCGGCACGGCGGTGTTGGGCTTGTGGCTGCCTGCGGGGCTGACGCCTTCGTATTTGTAATAAATCTTGGCCGGGGTGCCCAACGCTTTTTCCAGCCGATGCGCGCGCATCAAGGGTGACGGGCGCCACAGGCGAAACACGTCGCGCACGGGCTCGGGGATTTCAATTTCTCGCTCCAGGCTGACCTCTTGCTGGATCAAGGTCATCGGGAACAGCGGTGCCAGGTCATCGGGCCCCACCGGCTGAAGAGTACCGGGGTGCAATACCGCTGGGGCAGGCTTGGGCAGGTCGGCCTGGATGTTGTACCAAAAGCGGGGCATCTGGCTTTCATCTAAAAGAAACTTGGTCTGCATGCTCATAAATGGTCCTGAATGAAATTTGAAATGCAAGGGAAAAAGCCAAGGTGGCTGAAGTGGCATCAAGTATGCATCTGAATATTTTGAGATTTGGGGCCGACGCACTCAGGTTTACCCTTAGTCAGCATCCAGTAGCGAACGGTCTAAGATGACGCTCCCATCACTTTTCAACACCGGACAAAAAAACCCATGAAAATCGAAACCATTGCCGTACACGGTGGCTACACGCCCGACCCCACCACCAAAGCGGTGGCTGTGCCGATTTACCAGACCGTGGCTTACGCGTTTGACAACACCCAGCACGGCGCTGACCTGTTTGACCTGAAAGTGGCAGGCAACATCTACAGCCGCATCATGAACCCCACCAACGCCGTGCTGGAAGCGCGCGTGGCGGCCATGGAAGGCGGCATTGGCGCATTGGCGCTGGCCTCGGGCATGGCCGCCATCACTTACGCCATTCAAACCATCACCGAAGCAGGTGACAACATTGTGTCGGCCTCGACGCTGTACGGCGGCACCTACAACCTGTTTGCCCACACTTTCCCGCAAATGGGCATTGAGGTGCGCTTTGCCGACATTCACGACCCTGCCTCGTTTGGCAAGCTGATTGATGCACGCACCAAGGCGGTGTACTGCGAAACCGTAGGCAACCCGCTGGGCAATGTGACCGACCTGGCCGCGCTGGCGGCGGTGGCCCATGCCCATGGCGTGCCCTTGATAGTGGACAACACGGTGGCCAGTCCCTATTTGTGCCGCCCGTTTGAGCATGGTGCCGACATCGTGGTGCACTCACTGACCAAGTACTTGGGTGGCCATGGCACCACCATTGGCGGCATCATTGTGGACTCCGGCAAGTTCCCCTGGGCCGAGCACAAAGCACGTTTCAAGCGCCTGAACGAACCTGATGTGAGCTACCACGGCGTGGTTTACACCGAGGCGCTGGGCGCTGCCGCCTACATTGGCCGCGCCCGTGTGGTTCCGCTGCGCAACATGGGCGCGGCGCTGAGCCCGCTGGCCGCGTTCCAGATATTGCAAGGCATTGAAACCCTGCCGCTGCGCATGGACCGCATCTGCGACAACGCCCTGCGGGTAGCCAAGCACCTGCAAACCCACGCCAAAGTGAGCTGGGTGAATTACGCGGGTTTGAGCGACCATGCCGACCACGGACTGGTCAAAAAATTCTTGGGTGGCCGCGCCTCCGGCATCATCAGTTTTGGCCTCAAGGCCAGCGACAGCCTGGAAGCCGGAGCGCGTTTTCAGGACGCACTCAAGCTGTTCACCCGGCTGGTCAATATTGGCGACGCCAAGTCGCTGGCCTGCCACCCGGCCAGCACCACGCACCGCCAGCTCAACGCTGCAGAGTTGGCCAAGGCCGGCGTCAAGCCCGACATGGTGCGCCTGTCCCTGGGCATTGAACACATTGACGACCTGCTGGAAGACCTGGAGCAGGCACTCGCTGCTGTGTAAACATTTGAAACAACTTGGGCGACCATCATGGATGGCACCAGGTAAGCCTCTGACAAGCCCCTTGATTGGGGCTTTTTCATGCGTTAAATTTTCATGCATTTTTTTTGCACCGGGACTATGATGGCCGCTATCGTTTGAGATCCATGCGTTGGCCAACCGGTCAAACGCTGCCGTCACAGGAGATTCACCATGAATGTCTTTGCGCGTTACCAGGGTCGTTTTGCGGCTGCCCAGGAAGAAGAAATGTCGATCCAGGATTACCTGGAGCTCTGCAAGCGTGACCCTTCTGCTTACGCCTCGGTGGCTGAGCGAATGCTGATGGCCATTGGTGAGCCCGAACTCATCGACACCCGCACCGACGCCCGGTTGTCGCGTATTTTTTCCAACAAGATGCTGCGGCGCTACCCCGCGTTCAAAGACCTTTATGGCATGGACGAGGTGATCGAACAAATCGTCTCCTACTTCCGCCACGCCGCGCAGGGGCTGGAGGAAAAAAAGCAAATCCTTTACCTGCTAGGCCCAGTAGGCGGCGGCAAATCGTCTTTGGCCGAAAAGCTCAAATCGCTGATCGAGATCGTTCCTATTTACGCCATCAAGGGTTCGCCGGTGCATGAGTCGCCTCTGGGTCTGTTCAACCCACAGGAAGACGCCAAGCTGCTGGAGGATGATTTTGGCATTCCCCGGCGTTATTTGGGCACCATCATGAGCCCGTGGGCAGTCAAGCGTCTGCACGAGTACGGGGGTGACATCACACGTTTTCGGGTGGTCAAGCTGCGCCCCTCGGTGCTGTCGCAAATTGCCGTCTCCAAAACCGAGCCGGGCGACGAGAACAATCAGGACATTTCTTCCCTGGTTGGCAAAATTGATATTCGCAAGCTCGAGACTTTTTCCCAAAGCGACCCCGATGCCTACTCCTACTCGGGCGGCCTGTGTCTGGCCAACCGGGGCGTGCTGGAGTTTGTGGAAATGTTCAAAGCCCCCATCAAGGTTTTGCACCCGCTGCTCACCGCCACACAGGAAGGCAACTACAAAGGCACCGAAGGTTTTGGTGCCATTCCGTTTGACGGGCTGGTGCTGGCGCACTCTAACGAAGCGGAGTGGTTGACCTTTAAAAATAACCGCAACAACGAAGCGTTTCTGGACCGCATTTACATCGTCAAAGTGCCGTATTCACTGCGTGTTTCCGACGAGATTCACATCTACGAAAAACTGGTGGCCAATTCGTCGCTGGTCAAGGCACCGTGCGCGCCAGATACTCTCAAAATGCTGGCGCAGTTCACCGTGCTATCGCGCCTGAAGGAGCCTGAAAACTCCAGCATCTTCTCCAAAATGCGGGTCTATGACGGTGAAAACCTGAAAGACACCGACCCCAAGGCCAAGAGCCACCAGGAGTACCGCGATTTCGCCGGCGTCGACGAAGGCATGACGGGTCTGTCCACCCGCTTTGCCTTCAAAATTCTCTCGCGCGTGTTCAACTTTGACCACCGCGAGGTGGCGGCCAACCCGGTGCACCTGATGTATGTGCTGGAGCAGCAAATCGAGCAGGAGCAATTTGCCACCGAAGTAGCCGACCGCTACATGCGCTACCTCAAGGAATACCTGTCACCGCGTTACGCGGAGTTCATTGGAAAGGAGATTCAGACTTCTTATTTAGAAAGCTATTCGGAATACGGTCAGAATATTTTTGACCGCTATGTGACCTATGCCGATTTCTGGATTCAGGACCAGGAGTACCGCGACACCAACACCGGCGAGATTCTGGACCGGGGTGCGCTTAACGGTGAGCTCGAAAAAATCGAAAAACCGGCCGGCATCTCCAACCCGAAAGACTTTCGCAACGAGGTGGTCAACTTTGTGCTGCGCGCCCGCGCCAAACACGAAGGCCAGAACCCACCCTGGACTTCGTATGAGAAGCTGCGCGCCGTCATTGAAAAGAAAATGTTCTCCAACACCGAAGAGTTGCTGCCGGTCATCTCTTTCAACGCCAAGGCCAGCGGCGAGGAGCAGAAGAAACACAAGGATTTTGTGGACCGGATGATCAGCAAGGGTTACACCGAGAAGCAGGTGCGCCTGCTGTGCGAATGGTATTTGCGGGTGCGTAAATCATCGTAAACCACGGTGCGCCAAGGCCGGCTGAACTGAACGGGAGCATCCCATGACGGTGCGAATCATCGACCGCAGGTTCGATAGCAAGCATAAAAGCTCGGTCAACCGCGGGCGCTTTATTGATCGGTTCAAAGGGCAGATCCGCAAGGCCGTGGCAGACGCCATCAACAAACGCGGTATTCGCGACATTGACAACGGCGAAAAAATCGGTATTCCCGGCAAAGACATCGGTGAACCCCAGTTTGAGCATGGCAAGGGCGGTGTCTGGGAAACCGTGCGCCCCGGCAACGACCGCTTCAGCAGCAAAGACCAGGTGGACCGGCCCAAAGGCGGTGCCAGCGGCTCTGGCAAAGGTCAGGCCAGCCAGGACGGCGAAGGGCTGGACGAATTCATGTTCACACTGACCAAAGAAGAGTTTCTGGACATCTTCTTCGACGAGCTGGCCCTGCCCAACCTGGTCAAACAGCACTTGGCCCATGTCGAGCAGTACCGCCGGGTGCGCGCTGGCTACACCCAAAGTGGCGTGCCCACCAACATCAACCTGGCGCGCACCATGCGGGGCGCGGCCGGGCGGCGCATTGCCGTCGGTGGGCCGTATGCCGCCCAATTGCGGGCTTTGCTGGCCGAGCTGGATGAACTGAAAAACAAACTTGCTGACGACGACCCCGAATTGGAGCGCCTGCGCCGGGAGATTGCCCGGCTGCGCGCCAAGATGGACAAAGTTCCGTTTGTGGACACTTTCGATTTGCGCTACAACAACCGCATCCGGGTGCCGCAGCCCAGCACCCAGGCGGTGATGTTTTGTCTGCTTGATGTTTCGGGCTCGATGGACGAAGGCCGCAAAAACATCGCCAAGCGTTTTTTTATGCTGCTCTACCTTTTCCTGACCCGCAATTACGAGCGCATCGAGGTGGTTTTCATTCGCCACCACACGGTCGCCAGCGAGGTCGATGAAGATGAGTTTTTTACCTCGCGCGAGTCCGGCGGCACCGTGGTGTCCAGCGCGCTGGAACTGATGCGCAAAATCATTGTGGATCGATACCCCAGCAGCCAGTGGAATATTTACGGCGCGCAAGCCTCGGACGGCGACAACTGGGACAACGACTCGGCCCGCTGCCGCGAACTGCTGGAGCAACTGCTGCTGCCCATCACGCAGTACTTTGCCTACATCGAAATCACCGACGGGCCGGCCCAGAACCTGTGGGACGAATACGCCAAACTGGAGGCTGCCCACACCGACCATTTCGCGATGAGGCGCATTGCCACGGCCGCCGATATTTACCCGGTGTTTCGTGACCTGTTCAAACGCAAGGTCTAGGAACCAACACATGGAGCCAAAATTCAGTCCTTTGCCCACCGGTTCTGAGTGGACTTTTACAGCGCTGGAGCAATACGACCAGGCCATTGGCCGTGTGGCTGCGCATTACAAGCTCGATTGCTACCCGCATGTGCTGGAGGTCATCAGCACCGAGCAAATGATGGACGCCTATGCCTCCATTGGCATGCCGGTGTATTACCACCACTGGTCTTTCGGCAAGCATTTTCTGGCCACCGAAAACCGCTACAAGCGCGGCCAGATGGGCCTGGCCTATGAAATCGTCATCAACTCGGACCCCTGCATTGCCTACCTGATGGAAGAAAACACGCTGACCATGCAGGGTTTGGTGATTGCCCACGCCGCCTATGGCCACAACTCGTTTTTCAAAGGCAATCACCTGTTCAAACAATGGACCAGCGCCGACGCCATCGTCGACTACCTCGTGTTTGCCAAACAGTTTATTGCGCAGTGTGAGGAACGACACGGTGTGACCAAGGTCGAACGCATGCTCGACGCCTGCCACGCACTGCTGAATCTGGGCGTTGATCGCTATCGCCGCTCGCCGCCCTTGTCACTGGCCAAAGAGTCCCTCAGGCAAAAAGAGCGCACCGATTATTTGCAGGCCCAGGTGAATGATTTGTGGCGCACCCTGCCGCCGCACAAAGAAGTCAGTGCTGCCGAGCAGGAAACACGTTTTCCTAGCGAGCCGGAAGAAAACCTGCTCTATTTCATCGAAAAAAACGCACCCTTGCTGGAACCCTGGCAGCGTGAAGTGGTTCGCATCGTGCGCAAGATCGGGCAGTACTTTTACCCTCAGCGGCAAACCCAGGTCATGAACGAGGGCTGGGCAACGTTTTGGCATTACACCCTGCTCAACACGCTGTACGACGAAGGTGCCTTGTCAGACGGCTTCATGCTGGAATTTTTGCAGTCCCACACCAATGTGGTGTACCAGCCGCCCTACAACAGCCCACACTACTCCGGCATCAACCCCTATGCCCTGGGTTTTGCCATGTGGCGTGACATCAAACGCATTTGCGAAAACCCGACGCAGGAAGACCGCGAATGGTTTCCAGACATTGCAGGCTCCAACTGGCGTGACACCTTTGAATTTGCCATGCAGAACTTCAAGGACGAGAGTTTTATCGCCCAATACCTCTCGCCCCAGCTCATGCGGGATTTCCGCTTTTTCTCGGTGCTCGATGACGATGCGCGCGACAAATTGCAGGTTGAGGCAATTCATGACGAGCGCGGTTACCGCGCCCTGCGCAAGCAACTCTCCGAGCAGTACAACCTGGGCAGCCGCGAACCAAACATTCAAGTCTGGAATGTAGATCTGCGGGGCGACCGCTCTTTGACATTGCGCCACTTTTCCCAGCAGCGCAGGCCGCTGGACGAGTCCAGCGCGGCCGTGCTGGAGCACGTGGCTTACTTGTGGGGTTTTTCAGTTCGCCTGGAAGCGCAGGACAGCGACGAAAAAGTCACCTTGATTGCGGAGCGCATGCGGGAAAAGCGCAACGGATCACCATCCACCAGCCCTTGAAACTGCGCCAACCAACACGGACATTCCTGACTTCAGGCACTCACGTTGGGTACAGACAAACGCCGTGCTGCCCGGTCCCCGACAAACCGAAACGCATAGGCCAGCGCTTCGGCAATCGACTGTTCAATGGCGTGGCGCTCATGCTCGGTCAGATAGAACATCATGTCCACATCGTGCCGGACATAGCGAGCGGGCAAACGGTTTAATGCAACACAGGCCACATCTGCCAGCATATCGGCGCTAAAGTCAAGATAACCATGCGACAGCCGGACGACTTCCTCAAACACCAGCCGCTCGAAATAGTTGTGAACCTGCTCGAAATCAAAAACCATAAATCCCTCCAACAAACGCCATCTGCACAACCTTAGCAGTTCCCGCAAGTGCTGACAAGAAAAAACACATAAAAAATAATAGCATCGATTAGCTATGAAACTTGTAGCAGTCTACAATCTGCGCTATAGTTTCTACCAGAGCCGGACAAATTGCGATCCTTAAGAAGGATGCCGTATACAAGTTCAAACACCCGGCCAACAACCAACGCTTTGAGGAGAGCCGTTTAATGAGTTCCAAAGAAAATGCCGCAGTCGGCCAGTTGCTGAGTTTGCTGGAGTCCCGCTATGCCATACGGGTACTGTGGGCGCTGCGCGATGGTCATGCCCAGACTTTCCGACTGTTGCAAGATAGCGTAGGCGGCATTACCCCCAACACGCTCAACACGCGCATCAAGGAGTTGCGTGAAGCGGGGCTGGTCAATCACGGCACTGCCGGCTATGTTGTGACCACCATGGGGGCTGATTTGCTCAAACGGCTGGCCGATTTGCCAGCCTTTGCCAGCAAGTGGGCGAGCAGCCAGGCCAAAAAAGCCAAGTAAGCCCGCCGGCATCCGAAAGACAGGCATGGCCTGTCTTTTTTTCGCCCAAAAATTCGTCAGCACCGCAGCACGCCCGGCTTAAAGGGGCAACCTTAAGAGCGCCGGTTCAAAAATGCGCCCTGTAAAATGCATACATAGCGCCCGATCAGCGCCATCCTCGTGTTTTTTCCAGCCCCTTCACTACAGGACTCTCACATGTCTCTCTTTTCAAACGTCGAAATGGCCCCCCGCGACCCGATTCTGGGTTTGAACGAACAATTCAATGCGGACAGCAACCCCGCCAAGGTCAATCTGGGCGTAGGCGTTTATTACGATGACAACGGCAAGCTGCCGCTGCTGGCCTGCGTGCAAGCGGCTGAAAAGGCCATGATGGAAACCCCCAAACCACGTGGTTATTTGCCCATTGATGGCATCGCCGCTTACGATGCAGGCGTCAAGGCGCTGGTGTTTGGCGCGGACAGCGAGCCTGTCAAATCCGGCCGTGTGGCCACCGTGCAGGCCATTGGCGGCACCGGCGGCCTCAAAATCGGCGCTGACTTTCTTAAAAAGCTCAACCCCAATACCAAGGTACTGATCTCTGACCCCAGCTGGGAAAACCACCGTGCCCTGTTCGCCAACGCAGGCTTCACGGTTGAAAACTACCGTTATTACGACGCTGCTACACGCGGTGTTGATTTCGCTGGCATGCTGGCCGACCTGAACGCCGCCGCGCCCGGCACCATCGTGGTGCTGCACGCCTGTTGCCATAACCCAACGGGTTACGACATCACGTCCGATCAATGGGCTCAAGTGGTCACAGCCGTCAAAGCCAAGGGCTTGGTGGCATTTCTGGACATGGCCTACCAAGGCTTTGGCCACGGTTTGACAGAAGATGGCGCGGTGATTGCCCAGTTCGTCGCCGCCGGTCTGACCTTTTTTGTCTCCACTTCGTTCAGCAAGAGCTTCAGCCTTTACGGCGAGCGTGTGGGTGCACTGAGCGTGCTGTGCGAAAACAAAGCGGAATGCGATCGCGTGCTGAGCCAGCTCAAAATCGCCATCCGCACCAACTACTCCAACCCGCCCACCCACGGCGGTGCCATCGTGGCTGCCGTGCTGGGCACCCCCGAACTGCGCGCGCTATGGGAAAAAGAGCTGGGCGAGATGCGCGTGCGCATCAAGGCCATGCGCCAAAAGCTGGTGGATGGCCTCAAGGCCGCTGGCGTCCAGCAGGACATGAGTTTTATCACCACCCAGATCGGCATGTTCAGCTAGATCGGAAGAGCACACGTCTGAACTCCAGTCAC
>OBLX010000111.1_pt1 | contig 13322 bp, 14 predicted proteins | sample 1519811 | NCBI WGS metagenome assembly OBLX01 (sample SAMEA3991476, study PRJEB22521) | metagenome | biome: anthropogenic terrestrial biome; feature: sewage plant; material: surface water | place: Sweden | collected 2012-09-26
GGGTCGACGATCAGCCGGTGAAGGGGTCGAGGCCCATCTGGTCGCGGACGGTCACCACGGGCGGGTTGGTGAGGGTGCGTCGCTGCCAGTTGGCGCCGTCGACCACCAGCGTGTGGCCGCTGATGAAGCGGGCGTAGGGCGAGGCCAGGAAGGTGGCCGCCCAGCCGAGCTCCTGGCGCTGGCCGACCCGCAGCGCCGGCTGGCAGACGTCCTTGTCGTGGGTGCGGTCGAGGCTGCCGGTGATGTCGGCGGTCATGTCCTCGTGCGGGAACAGGCCCGGCACCAGTGCGTTCACCTGGATGCCGTACGGGCCCCACTCCACCGCCAGCGTCTCGGTGAGGTTGACCACGCCGGCCTTGGCCGCGGCCGAGTGGGCGAAGCCCGGGCCGCCCGTCCAGGCATACGAGGCGGCGATGTTGACGATCGAGCCGGGCGTGCCCGCGGCGAGATGGCGCCGGCCGAACTCCCGGGCGCACAGGAAGGTGCCATTGAGGGTGATGTCCACCACCGTGCGCCAAGCGTTGGGCGACATGTCCTCCGCCGGCACCGGGAAGTTGGCGGCGGCGTTGTTGACGAGCACCTGGGGCATCCCGAAGGCCTCGGCGGCGGCGTCGAAGGCCGCCGCGACCGCGTCGGCGTCGCGGATGTCGCACGCCGTGGTGATGACCGGCGCGCCGATGGCCTCGATGGCCTCGACCGCGGCCTCCAGGTGCTCGGGCTTGCGGCTGGCCACCACGAGCGAAGCGCCCAGGCGGGCGAACTCGCCGGCGATGGCCTTGCCCAGGCCCGTGCCCCCGCCGGTGACGAACACGCACACCCCGTCGAAGGTCCCCGGCACCAGCGCGGTGGCGCCCACCGCCGGCGGCGCCGGCAACCCGATCTGCTCAGCCACGACGATCGTCCGTCCGGCCCAGATCCACCGAACTGGCACCGGATCTCGGTGCCCTCCTGGCACCGAGATCCGGTGCCAGATGGGGCAGCCTGCGGCCATCCCGGGGGATCAGATTCGGCGAATCAGGTCCCAGAACGGACGAGTCGGTCATGGCGTGGTCCTCAGCTTCCCTGGTAGAGCGGGTCGCGGCCCTCGGCGTGTGCGGCGCGGAACTCGGCGAAGTCGTCGCTGCGGTTGATCATGGTCTGGTAGACGGCTTCGTCCGCCATCGACGACTTCACCTCGGGCACGGTCAGGTGGCGCAGCACGTCGCGCGCGAGCCGCACGGTGAGCAGCGGCGCGTTGGCCACCTGGTGGGCGGCTTCGAGGCACACCTCGTCGAGGCCCTCGGCGGGGACGACCCGGCTGACGACCCCGTGGGCGAGGGCCTCGTCGGCCTCCATCACCCGGCCGGTGAGGACGAGGTCACTCACCACGCCGGGCCCGCACATCTGGTGCAGCACGGCGACGCCGCCGGTGTCGGGGATGACCCCGTGGGTCAGCTCGGGGAGGCGGAAGCGGGTGCCCTCGGCAGCGATGCGCAGGTCGCAGAGCAGTGCCCGCTGGAACGAGCCGCCCATCACCCAGCCCTTGCAGGCCACGATCACGGGGGCGTCGAGCTCCCACAGCTGCTGGATGCCCCGGTGGCCCCGGCGCATGAGCTCGGTGTGGGGCATGTCGACCTTGAGGGTGCCGATCGAACCCACGTCGCGGCCCGACGAGAACGACTTGCCCTCGCCCCGCCAGACGACGGCCCGCACCTCGGGGCCCCGGCCCCGCAGCTCGGCCAGGATCTCGAACAGCGCGAGATCCATCTCGTCGTCGAAGGCGTTGTGCTTGTCCGGGTTGTCGTTGGTGATGACGGCGACCGGGCCGTCGATCTCCAGGTGCACTCGCTCGTTCGCCACGTCGGCGCCCCTCCCTGTGGTCCGGGGCGAACCTACCGCAGGGCCGCCGTCACGCCGGGCGGCTGCGGTCGAGGCGGAAGACGCGGATGTCGCGGCCGCTGCGCTCCTGGTAGCCCTCGTAGTTGGGCCACAGGGCGAGGAGCTTGGGCCAGACCTCGGCCTTCTCGTCGGCGTCGAGCAGGGTGGCGGTCACCGGGAAGGTCTCCTTCTCGTAGGTGACCGTCGCCTGGGGCGTCTTGATCAGGTTGCCCGTCCAGGCGGGGTGCTTCTCCCGACCGAAGTTGCTGCCCACGAGGTACAGCACGTCGCCGTCGGGGATGGTGGCCAGCGGCACCCGACGCTCCTCGCCCGTCTTCGCGCCCGTGGTGATGAGCATGAGGATGGGCAGCATCTTCTTGTTGCCCGTCAGGACCCAGCGACCGCCGCTGACCTTGTACGCCGCACGGTCGAGGTTGGTGACGATCGGGGGTGCCACCTTGGCGAAGGCCCGCGTCGACGACAGCTTCGACATCGAGCGGGCGAACCAGCCCTGGGGTCCTTGCGGCCCCCCAGGGCCGGTCGTGTCGCTCATGCTCCTGGGCTTCAGCCGCCCAGGACGATGGTCTGGATCTCCGTGAACTCCTCGATGCCCTCGGGGCCGAGCTCGCGGCCCACGCCGGACGCCTTGAAGCCGCCGAAGGGGCTGTGGAGGTCGATGACCACGCCGGTGTTCACGCCGTAGGTGCCGGTGCGCACGCCCTTGGCGACGTTGATGCCCCGCTCGCGGTCGGCGGTCCAGACCGAGCCGGACAGCCCGTACTCGGACTCGTTGGCGATGCGCACCGCGTCGGCCTCGTCCTCGTAGGCGATGACCGACACGACCGGTCCGAAGATCTCCTCGCGGGCGATGGTCATGGTGTTGGTGACGTCAGCGAAGACCGTCGGCTCGACGAACCAGCCGCCGTCGAGGCCCTCGGGGCGACCGCCGCCGACCACCACACGGGCCCCTTCCTTGCGGCCGGCGTCGAGGTAGCCCTCGACGCGCTCGCGCTGGCGCTCGGCCACGAGGGGCCCGATCTCCACCTCGGGGTCGGCGGGGTCGCCGACCTTCTGGGCGCCCACGGCGGCGGCCAGCGCATCGACCACCTCGTCGTAGCGGCTGCGGGGGGCGAGGACGCGGGTCTGGGCCACGCAAGCCTGGCCGTTGTTCATCATGGCGGCCGGCATCAGCTCGGGGATGGCGGCGTCGAGGTCGGCGTCGTCGAGGATCACCGCGGCGGACTTGCCGCCGAGCTCGAGGGTGCAACGCTTGAGCTGCTCGCCGCAGATGGCGCCGACCTTGCGGCCCGCGGCGGTGCTGCCGGTGAAGCTCACCTTGTCGATGCCGGGGTGGCGCACGAGGTGCTCGCCCGCCTCACGACCGGCGGCGACGATGTTCACGACGCCCGGCGGCAGGTCGATCGACTCGAGGACCTCGGCGAGCAGGTAGCTGTCGAAGGGGGTCTCGGGAGCGGGCTTGAGGACCATCGTGGAGCCTGAGGCCAGCGCCGCGCCGAGCTTCATGCTGGCGATGAACAGCGGCACGTTCCACGGGATGATCCCCGCGGCCACACCGACGGGCGCCTTGTTGACCAGGACCTGGCCCATCATCCCCTGGCGCTCCTCGACGAAGGGGAACGACTCGGTGGCGTTGGCGAAGCCGTCGAGCACCATGGTGGCGGCGAGGACCTGACCCATCAGCGAGAAGGTGGCGGGGGCGCCGTTCTCCTTGGTGATGGTCTCGGCGAACTCGCCCATGCGGCCCTGGATGCCCTGCGACAGCGCCCGCAGGACCTCAGCACGCTCCTTGGCCGACGTCTTCGGCCAGGGACCGTTGTCGAAGGCCTCGCGGGCGGCGGCCACGGCACGGTCCATGTCGGCCTCGGTGCCCTCGGGCACGGTGGCCACGACCTCCTGGGTCGCGGGGTTGACGACCGTGAAGGTCTTGGTGCTGGCGGGGGCGACCCACTCGCCACCGATGTAGAGAACGTCGCGGGTTTCCATGGGTGCTCCTCCGTAGAACAGGTTCCAGTGGACTCTACCGATGCGTCCACATGGGTGGGACACGGGGCTCCGTGGCAAAGTGACGCAGCCGACGAGACCTCCAGGAGCTGCACGGACCCATGGCCCGCCCCTTCACCTTCGCCGACACCATCGAGGTCGTGGCCGACACGGTCCCCGACCACCTGGCCCTCATCACCGAGGGCCGGCGCATCACCTACCGCGAGCTCGACGACCGGGCCACGCAACTGGCCCACGCCCTCCAGGCCCGAGGGGTCGGCACCGGCGACCACATCGGCCTCTACCTGCACAACGGCACCGAGTACGTCGAGGCCATGCTGGCGGCCTGGAAGATCCGGGCCGTCCCGGTGAACGTCAACTACCGCTACGTCGAGGACGAGCTCGTCTACCTGTTCGACGACGCCGACCTCGTGGCCGTGATCCACAACCGCGAGTTCGCCCCCACCATCGACGCCGTCACCCACCGCGTCCCCGGCGTGAAGAGCTTCCTCTACGTCGAGGACGGCACCGACGTGGACGTCAGCGGCCTCGACACGCCCGAGCACCCCGTGGCCGAGTACGAGGCGGCGCTGGCCGAGCAGAGCGCCGAGCGGGACTTCGCGGAGCGCTCGGGCGACGACCTCTACATCCTCTACACCGGTGGAACCACGGGCATGCCCAAAGGTGTGATGTGGCGCCAGGAGGACATCTTCTTCGCGGCCATGGACGGCTCGGCGATGGGCCTGGCCGAGCGGCCGACCTCCCCCGAAGACCTCGCCGAGCGAGTGACCCAGACCGGTGGCACCATGACCATGGCCACCGCCGCCCCCCTCATGCACGGCGCCGCCCAGTGGGTCACCTACATCTGCTTCCACAGCGGAGGCACCATGGTGCTGCCCGCCACCCACAAGTTCGACCCCGCCGCGATCTGGCGCTCGGTCTGCGACGAGAAGGTCATGACCATGACCGTCGTCGGCGACGCCATGGCCCGCCCCCTCGTCGAGGAACTGGTGGCCCACCGAGACGACTACGACCTGTCCAACTTCTTCGCCCTCGGCTCCGGAGGCGCCATCTTGTCCGCGGGCGTGAAGCAGCAACTGCTCGAGGTGCTCCCCAACCTCATCATCAGCGACGCCTTCGGGGCCTCGGAGACCGGCGCCCAGGGATCCGCGGTGGGCGCCTCTGCCGAGGGCCACCCCCAGTTCGCGGTCACCGAGAGCACCAACGTGCTCGACCAGCACCTCGATCCCATCGTCCCCGGCTCGGGCGTGAAGGGCCTGTTGGCCCGCACCGGCCACATCCCTCTCGGGTACTACAAGGCCGAGGCCAAGACCGCCGAGACCTTCAAGGTCGACCGCCACGGCGTGCGCTGGGTCCTGCCCGGCGACTGGGCCACCGTCGAGGAGAACGGCACCATCACGCTGTTCGGGCGGGGGTCGGTGTCGATCAACTCGGGAGGGGAGAAGATCTTCCCCGAGGAGGTTGAGGCCGCCCTCAAGAGCCACCCCGAGGTGTTCGACGCCGTCGTCGTGGGCATGCCCGACGAGCGCTTCGGCGAGCGGGTCACCGCGGTGGTCGCGCCACGACCGGGCACCACGCCGCAGCTGGCCGACCTGGCCGAGCACTGCCGCACGAAGGTGGCCGGCTACAAGGTCCCGCGCGAGCTGCACCTGGTGGAGGCCATCACCCGCTCCCCGAGCGGCAAGGCCGACTACCGCTGGGCCAAGCAGGCCGCCCAGGAGACCCCCGTCGCCGACTGATCTTCCGGGGTGACGCTCAGGCGCGCTCGCCCTCGGGGACGAGGACGCAGTGGGTGCCCCGGTAGATGGTGGGCATGCACTTGTTGCAGTGCACGCACAGCGACTCGGTCGAGTCGCCGGCCGCCATCTTGTTGACCAGGTCGGGTTCGCGCAGCAGGGCGCGGCCCATGGCCACGAACTCGAAGCCCTCGGCCATGGCCGTGTCGAGCGTGTCGCGGCGGCTGATGCCCCCGAGCAGGACGAGGGGCAGGTCGAGGGCGTCGCGGAACTGGCGGGCGTAGGGCAGGAAGTAGGCCTCCTCGTAGGGGTACGAGGGGAGGAACCGCCCGCCCAGCACCTTGAAGGCCGGTCGGATGAACTTCGGCATCGACCGCGCCATCTCCCGCACCGGCGCCTCGCCCCGGAACAGGTACATCGGGTTCTGCAACGAGCTGCCCCCGGTGAGCTCGATCGCATCGAGGTGGCCGTCGGCCTCGAGCAACCGGGCGAAGGGCACGCTCTCGTCCAGCCAGAACCCGCCGGGCACCCCGTCGGCCATGTTCATCTTCGCCAGGACGGCGACCTTGTCACCCACGGCCTCACGCACCGCCGCCACGATGGCGCGGGGGAAGCGGGCCCGGTTCTCCAGTGAACCTCCCCACTGGTCGGTGCGCTTGTTGAGCTTGGGGCTGAGGAACTCGCTCGGCAGGTAGCCGTGACCGAGGTGGATCTCCACCGCGTCGAAGCCGCCGTCGACCACGATGCGGGCGGCCGCGGCGAAGTCGTCGGTGATGCGCCCGATGTCCTCGGCCGTGACCGCCCGCGTACGCCGCATGGCCAGGGGGCTGAACATCGCCGACGGCGACAGGCCCTGGTAGCCGCCACCGGCGGCGACGGCGCCGGCGTGGCCCAGCTGCGCCGAGACGGCGGCACCCTCGTCGTGGACCGCGTCGGCGAGGCGCTGGAGGCCCGGGACCGCCTCGGGGGTGAGGATGATCTCGTTCGGGGTGCCACACCCCTCGGGGGAGACCGCGCAGTAGGCGACGGTCGTCATGGCCACCCCGCCGGCGGCCATGGCCCGGTGGAACTCGATCAGTCGGTCGGAGACCACGTGGTCGAAGGTCATGCCCTCGAAGGTGGCCGCTTTCACGATGCGGTTGCGCAGGCGCAACGGGCCGAGCGAGGCGGGGCCGAACGGGTCGAGGGGGGTGCTGGGGTCCACGGGTGCCTCGCTTGCGGAGGGTCGGATGCGGCGGACCCCCATTCTTCCCCGTCGGGCGGCCCCCACACGACGGCCGGTACGGTCGGCGCGTGCGCGTCCTGGTGCCCCTGCCTGATCACGACTTCGACGTGACCGAGGTGGCGGTGCCCTGGAAGCTGCTCACCGAGGCAGGCCACGACGTGGTGTTCGCCACCGAGCGGGCCGGCGTGGTCCCCGAGGCCGACCCCCTGTTGCTGGACGGGGTGCTCTTCGGCCAGCTCGGGGCCGAACCCGAGCCGAAGGCCTTCTACCGCGAGCTGAGCGCCAGCCCTTCGTTCCGTCAGACCGAGGCCTGGATCGACCTCGCCGTCGCCGACTACGACGCCCTCCTGCTCCCGGGCGGCCACGCCCCGAGGATGCGCCAGTACCTCGGCTCACCGGTGCTCCAGCTCCGGGTGGCCGAGTTCTGCGCGCTCGAACGACCGGTCGCGGCCATCTGCCACGGGGTCCTGCTCCTGGCCCGTGCCACGGACGACGAGGGTCGCTCCCTGCTGGCGGACCGACGTACGACCTGCCTGCCGAAGTACCTGGAGCGCATGGCGTTCTACGCCACCGCGTGGCGCCGCGGTCGGTACTACCGCACCTACCCGGCCTACGTGGAGGACGAGGTGCGCGGCGGCCTGGACGACCCCGACCGCCAATTCGAGCGGGGACCCCGGACGCTGGTCCGACGGGGGACGCGCGACGACCACGGACCGGCCTTCGTGGTGGAGGACGGCCGCTACCTGTCGGCCCGCTGGCCAGGGGACGCGTACCTCTTCGCCGAGCGCTTCGTCGCCCTCCTCGACTCGTAAGGTGACTGCATGGGACTGATCGTCGTCGGCGTGGACGCCTCCGAGAGCTCCCGCCGGGCCCTCGCCTGGGCGCTCCGGGAGGGGGCACTGCGCGGTGACCCGGTCGAGGTCTTGGCCGCCTGGAGCTTTCTCGACCAGACCCCGCTGACGGGTCGCGAGTTCACCCCCGACTTCGACCAGGCCGCGGCCGACGCTGCGCTGTCCGCCCTCGTCGAAGCGGTGCAGGGCGCCGACTCGACCCTCGTCGGCGTCGAGGTGCGCCTCACCGCCGCGTGCGACCTGCCCGCCCACGCGCTCCTCCTGGCGTGCGACCGCGCCGACCTCCTCGTCGTCGGTGCCCGGGGCGTGGGCGGCTTCGAAGGGCTCCTGCTCGGCTCGGTCAGCCAGCAGGTCGTGCAGCACAGCACCGTGCCCGTGGTGGTGGTGCGCGGCGATGGCTGAGCCCGCCGCCGACACCGTGGGCACGGTGGACACGGTGGAGGAGCCCACCCTCCCCACCGACGACGAGCTGACCGCGCTCGCGCTCGCCGGCGACCCGGACGCGCCGCTGCCCGCGGACGCGGTTCCCTATGTCGCCGACCCCGAGGGGTCCGCCAGCGCGACACTGCTGCCCGGTTGGTACATGCCCGCCCCGGTGTCGGTGACCCGCACCCCGGTCCGGACGGTCGCTGCCATCGCCGTGGTGGCCGGCCTGGTGCTGATCAACGTGCTCGGCCTCTGCATCACCTACGGCAGCCTCACCGCCGGCTGACCTGCGGCCCGGGTGCGGGCGCTCAGGTGGTGTCGACCGAGGCGAAGAAGGCCTCGGCGTAGTGGTGCGTGGGGCGCACCATGAGGTCGACGGCCTCGATGACCGCGTTCTGCGCCCCGTGGGCCCGCAGGAGGCGCAGCACCTCGTGCACGTCCGCCACCGCCAGGTGACCGTCGAGCTCGGTGCCGTGGTCAGCCACGATCCACGCGCTGTCGAGCAGGACCGCGTCGAGGGCGCCGCGCGCCGCCGACCCGTCGGGGGCATCGGCGAAGTGGGCGCGCACGACGCGCGTCTCGTCGGCGGCGAGCGCCGACTCGATCAGGTCGATCACCTGGGTGAAGGCTTGGCGCCGGCCGGCGGTCCAGATCGCCGGATCGCCGCTGGCGACGAGGCATGCCTGCGAGCGCAGGGCCCGACCACCGTCGATCTGCTTCAGGCCGTTGGCGGCGAGGGTGGTGCCGGTGGAGGTGAGGTCCACGATGATGTCGGCCGTGCCCGCTTTGGGAGCGCCCTCGGTGGCCCCGAGTGAGGGCACGATGCGGAAGTCGGTGAATCCGGCGGCGCTGAAGTAGGCACGGGTGAGGTTGGGGAACTTGGTGGCCACCCGAAGCACCCGGCCGTGGTCGTGGCGGATGTCGGCGGCGACCTCGATGAGATCGTCGAGGGTGGTGACGTCGAGCCACACGGCCGGAACGCCGAGGACGAGGTCGGCCCGCCCGAAGCGCAGGTCGTCGATGACGATGCTGACGCGGGGCTGGGCGCCGGGCTCGGCGTTGGCTTCGCTGACGAGGTCGAGACCGGTGATGCCGGCGTGGGCCTGGCCCGACGCGATGAGCTCGGGGATCTCGTCGGCGCGCGAGAGCAGCACCTCGACGTCGGGCAGCCCCGCCATGCGCGCCGCGTACGAGCGGCCGCCCCGCTTGATGGGCAGGAAGCAGCGATCGAGCAGGTCGAGGGTGCCGTCGTGCAGCGACCCCTTGGCCACCACCGTCAGGACGAGGGGATCGGTGGCCATCAGGGCGCCTCCTCGGCGAGGCGGAGCTGCACCCGCTCGAGGCCGAGCGAGAAGCCCACCGCGGGGACGGGCTCGGTGCCGCCGACGGACTCGACGAGGTCGTCGTAGCGCCCGCCGCCGCAGAGCTGGCTCTCGGCCGAGTCGGTGCCGTCGTGGATCTCGAAGACGAAGCCCGTGTAGTAGTGGATGCCGCGACCCATGCGGGGCCGGAGGCGCACGCCGGCGGGGTCGACCCCGCGCTCGGCGAGGAGCGCCACCCGACGGTCCCAGCCGTCGGCGAGGGCCGCCAGCGCCGCCGAACCAGCCGCATCGGCGATGCCGCGCACCTCGGCGAGGCCCTCGTCGAGGGGAAGGTCCACGGCCAGGAGGGACGTGAGGGCCGTGGCGATGGCCGGCTCGATGGGGCCCCGGGCCTCGGCCCGGTTGAGGAGGCGTCGGGCGATCTGCTCGGGGGTGCGCACCCCGAAGTGCTCGGGGCCGACCGTCGTGAGCACGTGGCCGAGCAGCGCGTCGCGCTGGGCCGCCGGCGTCTGGTCGAGGAGTGCGCCGATCTCGCTGTCGCCCTCCGGGCTCGCCGGGGTGGCGGCGCGGCGCTCGGCGTCCTGCGCCAGCTCGCGCTCGAGGGTGGCGAAGTCCGGGGCGGCCCGGGCCAGGCGCATCCGCCACGCGGGGGCCAGGCGTTCGTCGGCGAGGAGGGCGGCGAAGAAGGCGACGTCGCCCACCTGCACGTGCAGGTCCGACAGCCCGTAGGACTGGAGCAGCCCGTGGGCCAGGGCCAGCACCTCGACGTCGGCGTCGGCCGCGTCCGCCCCGCCGAAGAACTCGGCACCGGCCTGGGTGAACTGGCGGTAGCGGCCCTCGCGGGGCCAGTCGAAGCGGAAGACGCTGCCGACGTAGTAGCAGCGGAACGGCCCGCCCCGCTCGTGGATGCTGTCGGCGTAGAGGCGGGCGGTGGGGATGGTCATCTCGGGCCGCAGGCAGACCTCGTGGCCGCCCGGGTCGGTGAAGATGTACATGCGGCTGCGGATCTCCTCGCCGAGGCGGTCGAGGAAGGGCGCGGCGCGCTCGAGGATGGGGGGCTTCACGGGGCCGTAGCCCTTGCTGCGGAACCAGGCCCGGGAGGCCTCCGCCAGCGCCTCCGCGCGGGCGGCCTGCTCCTCGGCCAGGTCGAACGCGCCCGAGACGGGCTGGGTGTCGGCCACGGTCAGACCACCCTCACGCCGGCCCCGGCGCCGGACGCCCGAGGATCTCGGCCACGGCCGCCACGAGCTCGGCCCGCGGGACCGAGCGCTGCGCGGGCTGGCCCGTGCGCCACTCGTCACGGTCGGTGATGCCCTTGGCCAGCTGCTCGCCGAGGGCGAGGTCCTTGACCTGCACCTCCCCGGCGTCGAACTCCTGGCCGCCGGCGATGATGGCCGCAGGCGAGTGGCGGCGGTCGGCGTACTTGAGCTGGGCCTTGAAGGACCGGTCGTCGGGGTAGAGCTCGGCGGCGATGCCGGCGGCCCGCAGCTCGGTGACCATGGCCTGGTACTCGCCGAGTCGGTCGCGGTCCATCACCGTGACCACCACCGGGCCGCGGGGCGCGGCCTGCTCGCCCTGGAGGGCGCGGAGGGCGGCGAGGAGGCGGTCGATGCCGATGCTGGCGCCGCAGGCGGGCACCTTCTCGCCCGTGAAGCGCTCGACGAGGTCGTCGTAGCGCCCGCCGCCGGCCACGGAACCGAAGCTGCGGGTGCGGCCCTTCTCGTCGACGATCTCAGCGGTCAGCTCGGCCTCGAAGACCGGGCCGGTGTAGTAGGCGAGGCCGCGCACGACGGTGGGATCGAACACGACCTGGTCGTCACCGAGCCCGCTGACGTCGAGCAGCTCGGCCATGCGGGCCAGCTCGTCGACGCCGGTGCGGCCGACCTCGTCGTCGGCCACCAACTCGCTCAGGCGGCCGAGGACGTCGGCGCGCGTGCCGCCACCGGCGCGCACGAAGCCGAGCACGGCATCGACCTGGGGGGGCGCGAGGCCGGCGCCCTCGGTGCGGTCGCCGGAGGCGTCCGTGCGACCCTCGCCGAGCAGTTCGCCCACGGCGTCGAGCCCGAGGCGATCGAGCTTGTCCACCGCGCGCAGGACCGTGCTCTGGGCCCGCGGCTCGGTGATCCCGGTGCCGTGCAGGACCCCGGTCAGGATGCGGCGGTCGTTGACCCGTACGACGTAGTCGCCACGGTCGATGCCGATGGCCTCGAGGGCGGCGGCGAGCACGGTGCAGACCTCGGCGTCGACGCCCACCGACGCGCTGCCGACGGTGTCGAAGTCGCACTGGTGGAACTGTCGGAAGCGGCCGGGGCCGGGCTTCTCGCGGCGCCACACCGGTCCGACCTGGTAGCGCCGGAACGGGCGCACGAGGTTCTGGCCGGCCTGGGCCACGAAGCGGGCCAGGGGCGCGGTGAGGTCGTAGCGGAGCGCGATCCACTGCTCGTCGTCGTCACGCAGGGCGAAGACGCCCTCGTCGGGGGCGTCCTCGTCGGGCAGGTGCTTGCCCAGCGCGTCCAGGTACTCGATGGCCGGGGTCTCGAGGGCCTCGAAGCCGTGCAGGCGGTACACGCCGACGACCTGCTCGATGAGGGCCTGGCGGGCCGACAAGTCGTCGGCGCGCGCGTCGGTGAAACCGCTCGGGAGGCGGGCGCTGGGGCGGTCGGTGGACACGTGGGCGAGGCTCCGTCTGCCGGCGACGTACGTGTCGCGTGGGCCGTCAGTACTGCCGATGGGGCTTGAACCCATGACCTCCTGGTCCACAACCAGGCGCTCTGGCCAACTGAGCTACGGCAGCGTGCACGCCCGGAGGCGCACAAGAGTGTGTACCGGTCGACTCCCCTTCGCGCAACTGGATACGACCGGGTGCGAGGTCCGGCGGGGCCGCTCGCCGGCGGACGTCAGCGAGGGCGGTACAGGTACCCGACGACCTCGTCGGGGCCGATGCCGGCGTGCACCATCAGCACCTGGAGCCAGTAGACGAGCTGGCTCATCTCCTCGGCCAGGTCCTCGCGCTCACCCTGCTCGGCCGCCAGCCAGACCTCGCCGGCCTCCTCGAGCACCTTCTTGCCGATCCCGTGGACGCCGGCGTCGAGCGCGGCCACCGTGGACGAACCCTCCGGACGGGCCGTGGCGCGCTCGAGCAGGAGGCGGAAGTGGGCCTCGAAGGACTCGTCGGCCGGTTCCGGCCCGGCGGCGGGGGTCATCACCCTGCACCTTAGGCTGGGCCCCGTGGACCGCCCCGAGCCAGATCCCGTGCTGCCCCCGAACATCGACGCGGAGGAGGGCGACCCACCCACCCCCGAGCTCGACGTTCCCGACCAGCCCGACGACCACGGGGTGGCCCCGACCCTCGTGGGCATCTCCTTCGACGACGACTATCGGGCCCAGGAGTTCTTCACCGCCGCTCAGGGCCTCTCCGCCCACCATGGCTTCACCCTCAAGGACGCGGTCATCGTCACGAAGACCTCCGAGGGGCGCACCCACGTGACCGAGACGATGGACCTCTCCCCGGGCCGAACGGCCTTGTCCGGGGCGTTGTGGGCGGGGCTCTTCGGCCTCATCCTCGGCGGCCCGGTGGGCTGGGCCGCGGGCCTGGCCGTCGGTGCCGGAACGGGTGCGGTCACGGCCAAGCTCGTCGACCTCGGCATCCCCGACGACTGGGTGGGCTGGTTCAAGCAGGCGGTGGAGCCGGGCCGCACCATCGTCGCGCTGCTGGTCGAAGACCTGGACCCGGACGCACTGGTGGCCGAGGTCGAGCGCTTCGCCGGTGCCGAACTGGTCTACGCCAACCTCGACGAGGGCACCATCGGACGCATCAAGGACGCCCTCGGGGACTGATCCGGCAAACGCCGACCAGCACACCGGGGTAGACACCAGCGATGAC
>OBLX010000112.1_pt1 | contig 13313 bp, 13 predicted proteins | sample 1519811 | NCBI WGS metagenome assembly OBLX01 (sample SAMEA3991476, study PRJEB22521) | metagenome | biome: anthropogenic terrestrial biome; feature: sewage plant; material: surface water | place: Sweden | collected 2012-09-26
AGCTCTGGAAGCTCTGCCTCGGCATCCGGCGGGAATGCACCTTCAAGTTTTGACTTCGCTTCCGATACGAGATCTTCGAGGCGAGTTTCGAGTTTGGCAATGCTGATGTTATTTTCTCCAAGAGCGCTGCGGTACGATTCAAGATTTTGCTGTTTAGCGGAGCGTTTCTCCTCGGCCGTGTTCACGGCTTCGAGATCGCCCATACTCGCCTGCTGTTCAAGTGCAATCTGTGCTTCAATATCACGGAGCTTTGGGGCAAGTGCCTCTTTGGCGGTAACAGCCTTCTTGAGCGCAGACTCGCACTCGCGTCGTTTCGTTTGCTCCTGGACTATCTTTTGTTGCAGCTGTGCAACATGATTCTGGAGCGCTTTCTCTTCTTGCAGACGACGTTCGGCTGCTGACTCGTGGAGTCGACGTGCTTCGTCGCGCCTCGCGATTACAACCTTCAGCTCAGATCGCTCTAGCTGCAGCTCATCTCGTTGTTTCAGAAGCTGCTGTGCTTGCTCAAGGAGTGTCTCGTCGGTCTCGCCGCGCAGTGGTCGAGCTAGCTTCTTCAGCTCTGCAACTATCTTGGCTAATTCTGCACGCGTCGCCTTGCGAGCAATTGCCTCTTCTAAGCGCTCAATGGCATCGAAAATCGCCTCCACATTCGGACTCTGGGCTGCTCCAGCAAGCTGGGCTTGCAGACGACTGTGCTGCTCTTCGAGTTTGGTAAGCTGTGTTTCGACTTCGGCAAGCCTCTTCGCTGCCGACGTATCATGTGACGGCTTTTCTGCCCCCGTATCATGAACGTCAGCGAGACGGTGTTTTGCTTCAGTTATCTGCTCTTCGGCTCGCTCAAGGGTATGATTGGCGACTTCGATTGTCATCTTCATTTCAGCAGCAGTGCGGTCATGGGCCTCATGCTCATCACGCCATGTTGTTCGTTGTTCAAGTAGCGCATGGAGACGTAGCCCTTGTTGTCGCTCGCGGAGCGTCTTGACCTCGGCATCGATCGTTGCCAGTTCTTTCTCAATAAATTCGAATTCTTGTTTCAGCTCGTCGCGACGCGCAGATTCATCACGGAGTTCGCGTTGCCACGCCCGAAAACGATGGCCGTAAAAAGCTAGACGTGCGTCCTTCAGGTCGGACTCTATACTCTCACGCGCGGCGAGGCCGGCAGCTTGTTTGCGGAGCGTCTTCAGGCGGGGCTCAAGTTCGCGAAGAATATCCGCAATTCGACCAAGATTCGTTGTGGTCTCGGTGAGTTTGCGTCGGGATTCGTCGCGTTTCAACTGAAACTGCTTGATACCGGCCGCCTCTTCAAAGAGACTTCGTCTTTGACTCGGTGTTTGAGAAAGGACTTGGTCAACGAGACCCTGTCCGATCACCGTGTAGTTTTCTGCGCCGATACCGGCGACAGCAAAGGCGTGCTGTAAATCGCCTAGCCGGACTCGTGTTCCATTGACGAGGTATTCCGAGTCGCCACTGCGGTACAGGCGCCGTGTAACAACAACCTCTTCATAGTCGTAGGGCAAGCACTTCGATGAATTATCGAATGTCAGCGAGACCTCTGCCAGGCTCATCGGTGCCTTTTTTGAGGTTCCTGAGAAAATCATATCGACCGAGGCCTTACCGCGCACTGCTTTCTTGGACTGCTCGCCGAGCACCCAGCGAATGGCGTCTGCGATGTTGGACTTTCCTGATCCGTTCGGACCGACAACACCGGTAATTCCTGGTTCAAACGTCAGTGTCGTGTGCTTCGCGAACGATTTAAATCCGGAAAGCTCGAGTGAGCGCAGAAAACTCATGGTGACTCCAACTTGGCTGCTAATGCTGCCGCGGCGGCGGCTTGTTCGGCCTGTTGTTTTGAAGCACCGGTTCCCTGTCCTGCCTGGCGATCTCGAATGAAGACCCCGACGGTGAATTCCTTGGCATGGTCAGGACCGCTCGAGGTTATAATTTCATACCGCGGTGTCACCCCAAACTTATCTTGCGCCTCTTCCTGGAGCGCGCTTTTCGGATCGCGATCTTGTTTGCTCGCAATGATTTCCGGGAGCAAGACCACAACGTGACGGTGAATAAGTTCTTTTGCGGCATCATATCCCTGGTCCAAGTACAATGCGCCGAGCAGCGCCTCAAAGGCATTTGCCAAGAGGGCTTGTCGGCTACGGCCGCCGCTTTTTTCTTCTCCGCGAGACATGAATAATGCTTCGCCCACCCCGAGAGGACCGGCAATCTTGGCGAGCATTTCACCGCGTACTACCGCTGAGCGCCAACTCGTCAGCTCGCCTTCTGGATTCGGATAGGTGGCATAGAGATGTTCGGTAATAACGAGCTCCAGTACCGCATCTCCTAAGAACTCAAGTCGTTCATTATGAGGCAGATGATGGGTACGATGCTCATTAAGATAGGAGCGATGCGTCAGTGCCGTCGAAAGCAGGTCGTGGTTCTTAAACCGCACCCCGAGGGCATTCTCGAGCGCCTTGATTGCGTCAACCATAGAGCTCCTCTGCTCGAGCAACGGCAATCTGACTTAATTCGCGAAGGTTTTTATATCCAATTGCCGTGGTAGTCGTAGAAGCGTCGAACCAGCGAGCATCTTTCACAAGATGATCGACTGGATCAAATGCGCTTGGATCAAGTACGGCACTGCCGACAAGCTCAAGCAAATAAACATCGACTTGTTTAGGTATCATCCGACCACGATAGCGAACGCTGTATCTATTCTTGCCGATATGCTCGATTATCTTGCTTGAAACCCCGGCCTCTTCGGAAATCTCTCGGACCGCGGCTTGCTCGGCTGTCTCCCCTGGATCCAGGTGCCCTTTCGGGATTGTCCAACGATCGTCAAACGAATTCTTGATCAACAAAAACTCAAGTTGCTTCGCCGTAGGGTTAACTACAAATCCACCCGCCGAGTGTACCGAGGCTGAGCGGTTAAGGCCCTTAAGCATCGGTCCCCTCACGCGCCTCGTCTACGTACCGATCGCTGCCACGATAGATTGTTCCAAGGACGCCATTGACGAATGAACCGGAGTTTTCGCCCCCGTATGTCTTGGCTAGTTCAACCGCCTCATTAATCGCGACCTTGGGTGGTATTTCTTGTGAATAGAGCACCTCATAAACACCTACACGCAGCACGGCGCGATCAATAGATGCAATTTGATCGAGGGGCCATTCCGGCGCGTTTTTTGCAATAAGCCCATTGAGCTGATCAAACCGCTTCGCAATTCCACGGGCCGACTCTACGACATACGATGCATCGTCCACATCCTTGCCGGCAAGCCGAATATTACGCTCTACTATTTCGGAAAGTTCCACTTCAGGATGGAACTCCCACTCGTAGAGCGATTGCATCAGGATGGTTCGGAGAAGGTGCCGGTTTGCCATATCTGTTTTGGTCGTGAGTACCGGCGCGCCGCGCTACTTCGCGTCCGCGGTCCGCGGCCGATATTCTCCCGTGTCGGGATCGGCATGATGCGCTAGTCGGAAACCGGTAGCCGTCTTGATCGCGGCAACTGGTTTCAGGGCATCATGGGCGCGTCGCATGTTGCGCTTGGTGCGTGAAGTTCGTTTCTTCGGTACTGCCATATCCCTTAGTCTACCGTTTTTTCAGGGGTAGCACTAGCATGATCATGCGGTTCTTCGTTGAGGTCTTTCCCACAGACAACACAGAGGCCCAGGCAGTCTGGATCGTGCAGCGGGGCAAGTGGAATCGCCAGCAGAAGCGCTTCACGGAGAGGCGTAGCCAACTCTAGTGTCGCACCGTCGGTCTGGAATGCATCCTCATCAGTCCTTACGGCGAATGTTGCCTCAAACGGCGTCGCTACCTGCTCGCGATATGTTACCAAACACCGACTACACTCAAGCTCCATCTCTGCGTTGACAGTGCCTCTAATCACCCAAGAGTCTTCCAGCGCAACCACTTCGGCGGCAACGCTCAGATTGTGGGCGGCAAGATCGCCAAGTGTCGCTGTCTGCTGACTCTCCGTTATGTTGAGTGTCGTCCCGACTTCCTGGCCGCGCAAAAGTGTGATGTCGATCTGCACTAGACGACGAAGTTAAGCAACTTTCCTTGAATGTACACTGTCGATCGTGGTTCACGTTCGCCGATATGCGCCCGCACATTTGGATCACTAAGCGCAGCAGTCGAAACCGCTTCTTCGCTTACGTCGTCGTTCGACATCTCTATAGTGGCACGCACCTTGCCGTTGACCTGAACAACGATCTTTACCGTATCGTCTTCGAGGAGTTCCGCTGTGAACTCCGGCCACTGTCCGGTAAAGATGGATGACTCATTCCCAAGCACGCTCCAGAGCTCCTCTGAGATATGTGGTGCCAGCGGCGACAACAAGACAAGATACGTTTCAAAGGCAGCCCGCCATTCACTGGCCGGAACGGTTGAATCACTGCCGCGCAGGCGATACAGCTCGTTCAGGGCCTCCATCAAGGCGCTGACGGCGGTATTAAAGCGAAACTGCTCTATCGAACGCGTAACATCGCGAATTGCCGCCTGAGTGACACGGGCGAGTGACGTCGCCTCAATTCCCGCTGCGGTGGCGACAGAATCGCCAGAACTGCCGGTACTGCTCGTGTTAATGAGATCTTGCCCGAATGCCCACACCCGCTTCAGGAACCGATACACGCCTTCGATTCCCTGGGTGCTCCAATTAGCTGCCTGATCGTAAGGTCCGATGAACATTTCGTAGACGCGCAGCGTATCTGCTCCGTAGGCTTCGACAATTTCGTCCGGATTCACGACATTGCCTTTTGACTTGCTCATCTTCTGTCCATCGGCGGCTTGGATCATTCCATGGTGGCGAAGTGCCAAGAATGGTTCCCTAAAGCCAATATGCCCAAGATCGCAGAGCGCCATTGTCCAGAAGCGTGCATAAATCAGGTGGAGCACGGCATGATCTGCGCCGCCAACATAAACATCAACAGGTGCCCACTGCTCCACAGCCGCCGCGTCCCACGCTCGATCAGAAACATGTGGACTTGGGTATCGCAAGAAGTACCAGCTGGAGTCGGCAAACGTATCCATCGTGTCGGTCTCGCGCTGCGCCGGCTTGCCGCACTGCGGACAGGCTACATTCACCCAATCAGTCACCTTGGCCAATGGACTGCGTCCATCCCCCGTCGGGAGGTAGTCGTCGAGTGATGGCAGTGTGACAGGCAGATCTTTTTCCGGAACAGGCACTTCGCCGCATGAATCACAGTGGACTATGGGGATTGGTGCACCCCAGTAGCGCTGGCGCGAAATTAACCAGTCGCGCAACTTGAAGCGCGTTGCCGTCGTGGCACGGGCCTGCAGCTCGAGGTCGGCGGTCATTTTGTCACGCGCCTCGGTGCTTGTCATGCCGTCGTAGTCACCTGAATTAATCAACACGCCTTCTCCGCTGTAGGCCGCTCCGTCAATCAGCCAGGCAAACGCCAGGGTATGCATTGGATCACCTACTTTTTTCTTGGCCTCGCTCGGCGAGAGCCACTGATGCGTAAACATGCCCTGCTCGTGCTTTTCGAGCTTTGCCGAAGATTGTTCACTGCTGCGCAGTCGGAAATGGACAAAAACGGCCTCGGTGACGCGTGCGGTGTTGTGAGCGATCGTCTGATAGTGATTTTTGGCCACCCCACCTATCGCAAGGTGTTCCAGATCGGTATAGCCGGTTTCTTCGGCAACTTCTCGACGCGCCGCATCGACCGGATCCTCATCGCCCTCGCGGCCTCCGCCTACAAAGAGGTGCTGCCCATCCTTCCAGCGCAGCGACAAAACATTTCCCTGGCTATCTTCAACGATGGCGACGACGCTCCGGCGCTGCTCTTCACCATCAACCGGTGTGCCCGTCTCCGGCATGATGACTTGCTTGATCGGTAAGTCGAACTTCTTGGCAAACTGCATGTCGCGATCATCGTGTGCAGGCACCGCCATAATCGCCCCTGTTCCGTAGCTCGCAAGCACGTAGTCGGCGATCCAGATCGGGATACGATTGCCCGTCACTGGGTTTTCTGCATACGATCCGGTGAATACACCGGTCTTTTCACGATCGAGCGATGTTCGCTCAATCTCTGATTGGGTTTTCGTCGCGGCAATATACTCCGCCACGAAATCCTGTTGCTCAGGAGTCGTCAGCTGCGATACAAGAGAGTGTTCGGGCGCCAGTACGAGATACGTCGCTCCAAAGAGCGTATCTGGACGCGTGCTGTACACCACAATGTCGCCCGCGGGTGAATTAAACGTAAGATCGGCGCCGATGCTACGACCGATCCAGTTACGTTGCAGCGCCTTGATCGATTCTGGCCAGTCGAGCTCCTCGAGGTTATCAAGCAGCTCGTCAGCATAGCGAGTCACTTTGAAGTACCACTGCGTCAGCTCCTTCTTTGTCACTGCTGCTCCGCAGCGTTCACACGCTCCGTCAACAACCTGCTCGTTGGCAAGTACGGTCTTGTCGTTCGGGCACCACCACTGCCAGCCACCAGCTCGGTAGGCCAAACCGGCCTTGTGCAACTGCAGGAAGATCCACTGCGTCCAACGGTAGTAGTCAGGCGAAGAGGTATCGACTTCACGATTCCAGTCATATGAAAAGCCGAGCCGTTTCAGTTGCCGTCGGAAGTTTGCAATATTTGCGGCTGTATTCTCGGCTGGGTGAACCTGTTTTTTGATCGCCGCATTTTCCGCCGGCAAGCCAAAGGCATCCCAACCAGTTGCATGAAGAACGTCTTCGCCGCGGTACCGATGATAGTGCGCTGTGATATCAGCCGCCGTATACGGCCGTGGATGTCCAACATGCAAGCCGTCACCCGAGGGATACGGGAACATCGGGATAATATACTTCTTGTTGTGTGGCGAATCGGAGGCAGCAAACAGATGCGTCTGCTCCCACACGCTCTGCCACTTTGGCTCAATCTCTTGCGATTCGTATCGTTTCACGCTTTCTATTGTAGCGCGCTAGGGACGAACTCGACGTAAAGAAACTTCCTGGCCAGGCTTGAGTTCGACTCCATCGAGATCGAGCGCCTCGGGAAGCGGCTCTCGAATCGGTTGCTTTGTGGTAATCCGTAGCGTGTCCGGCCTACTCGCTTTGCCATTCCCGCTCACCTCAACTTCGAGCACCTCGCCCGGTGGTATCTCGAAGCCGCGCTCTTGCAGGGCTGCCACATCCTCCACGGATGGATCGACGAGTGGCACCTCCGCCCTGGGAACGCCGGTAATCTCTTCGATTTGCTCAACGCCTTCGGCTAGCCCATCGAAAACTCCTTCACGGTCGGCGAGTTTTCCAGGCTCCACGGGCGATACGAGCAAGGCAAATTCACCGTGACACACACGCTCGTGATATCCAGCCTCCACAACCTCTTTGCCGTCGGGCCCTTCGACTGTGATCACAAGTTCGCCAGTCTGGGAATCGGTCAGCACATCAACGCTGTGCTCGGCAGTTGGCCTGGGCGAATCAGGCGAACCGCCCTCGGCTTGCCCAATAGAACCCTCGATACGATGAACGCTGTTTTTTGTCATTCGTTGTTTGTTTACGTCTATCCCTATTTTAGGCAGGGATGAGACGTTGCTCAAGCACTTGGAGCAGTCTGTTCGGCCTGCTGGACGCGCAATTCTAACTCGCCAAGCTCCTCACCGTTAGACTCGATAGTGATTTTCAACGTCCCGGGTTGCTCGATCTGAAACCCGTCAAAGTTGAGATTCAGATTAACGCTAGCCGACTCTTCCTTCGGTACCGCCGTGCGGTCAATCTCGAAGGTTCCGCTGAAAGGAGCAACAATATCTTTGCCGGCTTCGGATCGGAACGTAATTTGGATCGGCAACTTCGTTTCGGTTGTTGCCAGCCCGAGTGCCAACGCCAGGCGGGGGTAAATTGCCGGAAACTGTTGCTGCGCCACGATGCCTGGTGCGCCAAGTCCGGCAAAGACGCCGATCATATTCATCTTCCCGCCATCCGATTGGAAGACGTTGTCACCGAGGTGGGCATAGGTTATGCGTGTCTTGGCCATACCTCTACGCTACCACATGCGTTTTCAGACGGAAAAAGAAAAGCCCCGCCGAAGCGGGGCTTCCCCGGAATGACCTTACTGTTTCGGTCGCGCTTCGCGAACGATCAGCGGACGACCGTCCAGCTCTTTCTCGTTGAGCTCGGCGGCGGCCTTGTCGGCAGCGGCGTCATCGTCAAACTTGACGAATCCGAAACCGCGGCTACGGCCGGAATCACGATCCTTGATCACGGTCGCTGAGACCGGATTGTAGCCAGCGAAATGCGCTGACAGACCGTCATCCTCTGTGCTGTAAGCAAGATTGCCTACGTAGAGTTCCTTAGCCAAAATGGCTCCTCTCATTAATCAGAGGAGCCTTGGAAGATTTCTGTACTACACTCTGAGACTTATACAACACGCTCAGCGTAGCCTGAAACAGCTTTATTTACAAGAAAGATTACCGCGTGGGTGTTTCTGTGGAGATAGGCGGACTCGAACCGCCGACCTCCTGCATGCCATGCAGGCGCTCTAGCCAACTGAGCTATATCCCCATTTGCTGTACCAGTATACCGGCGCGGAGCTTACGAAGAAACAATCAGGGAAACGAGTGGTGTAGGGGGGTGCCCGCGTGGACTGAACCGAGCGGGCACCCCAACTTCTTTTATCCGTAGAGCTTGCGCAGCTTTCGCCTAGCACGTTTGAGGTAGAAGCGACGACGGATCATCGCGTTCTTCTTCTGGCGAATGGCGGACTCGAGTGCACGGTGGGTGGCCTTGACCTCGTAGCCATAGCGCCGCAACACCCGCAGAATGGTCGTGGCGTCCTTCAGCTCGCGATTCATCGCCGAAACGTGAACCCAGTATGGCTCACCCGTGCTGTCGTCGATGGCACATTGCATATGCCACGCTGCGACCTCGAGACGCGCCGCGACGTCGCCCAGCATGCCTGCGCAGACGCGCGCCTTGAGGACGTCGAGTGCGCTGAGGTCTTCGTCGAGCTGAGCGAGGCAGTAGCGAATCTCGTCGAAGTCCCGATCGCGAACCAGCGCCTCGATCGTCCGGTTGAGCTCTTCGCGGTACCGCGGTTCACCCAGCATCTTCATGACGCGCAGGGCGTCTACTTCGAGAGTCCAGCCATCTATGCATACGCGGTGTGCCATAGGCGCCCTTCGGTCGTTTCCCTGATTGGTAAGGTGTCAGCTCAACGCTAACTAGCAGATGCTACGCGGAGCGCAGCAGGGAGTCAAACAAGATGATGAACCTTACTCTGTCACGATGGCACCTTTGGCGTGCCAATTCTTGCGAGCGTCGTTCTTGTATTCGTAAATATCGCCGGCAGCAATAGAACCTTCCGAAACAGCGGTGCCAATCTGACGGAAGTAGGCTGAAGCTGTGGTGTTGTCGCCGGCTGCCCAGACGTTTTCAACCGAGGTCCGCTGATGGTCGTTAACGCGGATAAAATTACCGTCGTCGACGGCCGCTCCGACGAGATCCGCGAGTGTACGATCAGGCGTCGATCCAATCTCGATAAACACGCCATTGACAGCAATCTCGGCGCTCCCCTCGTGGGGCTCTGCCAGCGTTACGCCGGTCACACTCTGTTCGCCGTTGATCGAGACCACCTGGTTTGGCTTAACCATCGTGACGTTCTTAAGCTGCTGCACCCGCTCCACCCAAATCGGCTCGGCGCGGAAGTCGCCGCGTCGATGCACAAGGTACACCTGGCTCGCGAACTCTGAGAGATGGAGTACGCCCTTCAGAGCGGAGTCGCCGCCGCCAACCAAGACGACCGGCTTATCCTTGAAGAACGCGGCGTCGCAGGTAACACAGTACGAAACGCCTTTTCCTTCAAACGTGTCTTCGCCGGGAACCCCAAGCTTGTTATGTTTCGTACCCGTTGCCAGGAGCAGGTGGCGCCCACGCACTTCCTGGCCATTCCAGGTGTGCAAAACGAAATCTTCACCGTCTTTCTTGATTTGATCCACTTTATCAAGCAGCGTTTCCGCACCAAATCCAGTCGCGTGGTCGACGAACTTCTTGGCAAGATCCATCCCGCTTATAGAAGCGTAGCCAAGATAGTCTTCAACTAAATGAGTCGTCGAGACGTAGCCGCCGAGTTCGGGGCCGACGACGACGTTTTCAAGCTTGTACCGGGAGGCGTACACCGACGCGGCCAGACCTGCCGGACCCGCTCCGATAATTACGAGGTCATGCGTTTTCGTATCCGCCATAGACTAGAGATGAGCGTTGATTTTCTCTTCGATCGCCGGCTTTGGCTGGACACCGATGAGAGTCTCTACCGGCTGTCCGCCTTTGAAAACCATTAGCGTCGGGATGCTCATAACACCAAACTGTTGCGAGAGAGACTGCTGTTCGTCGACGTTTACCTTGCCAACCTTTGCCTTACCAGCGTATTCGGTCGCCAGTTGCTCAACGATTGGCTCAACCATCTTGCACGGGCCGCACCAGACTGCCCAAAAATCGAGCAGTACTGGGACATCGCTGCCCAGAACTTCGGACTCAAAATTATCTGCGGTAATTTCCACGTAAGACATGCGACCTCTAAAACTTAATGACGTTTCCGAATCGAATAATCAGCGCAATGGCGATTCCGGCAATGGTATAGAACAAAAGCATTGCCAGGATAAATCCGATGCCGAAGCGGAATCCGTCTCGGACAGTCATATTCAGCTCTGGTGGCAACACGTATGGGTCGCGTTGCTCACGAAAGAATTCGTCATCCGCCACATTTTCCTTGATGTGGATCTCGTTCTGCTTCGCCTGTTTCTTTGTTGCGTCTTTGGCAGTAGTTTTCTTCACCTCTCCACTCTACCAGCGCACGCCAAGTGGCTTCAAGCCGTTTCCTTACCAAGCTCGCTAACTCGAGCGCTGAGATGCTCCGCTGTATTGCGCGCAGGGTCGTCGAGCACGTCTTCTAGCAACTGCTGCATGATCGCTCCGATACGCGGTCCAGGTGGAATGCCGAGTATCTTCATGACATCGCTTCCGTTAATAGCCAGCATGCGCGTATCAATCGGATCCTTTTGAACTTCGACTACTCTCTCCTGAAAATTCTGAAGCTTTTTTGTGTAGCCAATCTTGCAGCCTGATCCCAACCTGTCACCTACGCGCAAGTCTACGAGGTCTTGGATATTATCCGCCCCGACGCGGCGGATAATTCTTCTGATTGCCTTGTCGGTTGATTCAAACTGGAAGAGGAACATATGGTGCCGAACGAGGTTCACTACGCGCTCAGTATCGGCTTTGGAAAACGCGAGCCGCTTCATAATCTGGCGCGTCATCCGTGACCCGATCACCTCGTGACCATGAAACGTCCGCTCCGCCTCCGGTCCATGAGCAGAGCGGGGCTTGCCGACGTCGTGGAGAAGGGCCGCCAATCTGACGAGAGGGTCATTCGAAGGTGTCGTTTGCAACGATCTGATCGAGTGCTCTAGGACGTTGTATTTATGGTGCTTTGGTTGAGACATCTGCTCTCCCTCGAGCAGTTCTGGTATCACCTCATGCAGTAGATGGGTCTCGTAGAGCAGTCTCACGCCTCCCGCTGGATCTGCTGAAGCAAGAATTTTCATCAGCTCGTCTCGAATGCGCTCACTAGAAACAGCGCGCAGAGATTCGGCAGCGCCTTCTAACGCAAAACGTGTTGCGGTCTCGAGTGAAAAGCCAAGCTGCGAGCAGAATCTCACGGCGCGCATCAGACGAAGCGCGTCCTCTGAGAAACGCTTGCGAGGATCGCCAACGGTGCGGATGAGCCGCTGCTCTAAATCCACAAGGCCGCCGTGGGGATCTACGAGCGCTCCGTCGCGCCAGGCCATCGCGTTAATCGTGAAGTCACGACGAGCCAGATCATCTTCAAGTGTCCGCACAAAAGTTACGGTAGTCGGATGGCGCGCATCGGCGTACGGTCCATCGCTACGATATGTCGTGACTTCATACAGCGTGCCTCTGATAATGACACCGACGGTACCAAAGGTGTTTTCATAGACCGTTCGCGGAAAGACCTGCTGAACCTCTTGTGGGGTCGCGCTTGTGGCGATGTCCCAGTCCTTCGGTGGAGCCCCACGGACCATATCGCGCACACATCCGCCGACAAGCACCGCTTCAAAGCCGGCCGAGATGAGCTCTGCCAAAATGGCCTGCACCTGCTTTGGTACATCTGTCATGACATTCAGTATACCTACGAGTCGAGCAGAATCCGTGTATCGAGCGTTTTCGAACCACGTCGCGTCACTCTGAACGGATTAAGGTCTAGCTCGCGAATCTCTGGAATATCGTGCATTGTTCGGGAAATTCCGACGATGGCTGCAAGGAGCACTTTTGTGTCGTACGGTTCCTCGCCCCGTACACCCCCCAGCACCTGCGAAACCGCAGTCCGCTCTAGAAGCTGATTGGCGGCAGTCTGATCAAGCGGTGCCAGCGCAAGCGCCACGTCGTGCAAAACCTCAACATAAATACCGCCAGTACCGACAGCCACAACTGGTCCAAAGACCGGGTCTCGCTTAGCACCGACGAGCACATCGATTCCCTCGCCAATCTCTTCGGAAATCGCCACGCCGCGTAGGCGTGCTTTCGGCACCAGTCGCTTCACCGAACGATGAATACGTTCATATGCTTCGGACAATTCCTGCTCGTTAGTAATGCCAGTTATCACACCGCCGACATCGGATTTGTGCAGAATATCTGGTGAATCAATTTTCATGACAATCGGATACTTGCCACGTGCAGCCCGTTTGGCGCCCTCTAGGTCGCTGACAAGTTCCGATTTCGGACTGGAAATACCGTACGGCTCAAGCAGCGCAACTGCTTCAGCGCCCCAGAGCGCATGCTCACCAGATACCTTCACTGCTTCGATTTGTGCACGAACGTCCGTGGGTATGCGCGGATGTTTCACTTCTCGCACCGGCTTAGCTTTCTGGCGCTCCGCAACCGCCGTAGCAGCAGCCAGCGATGCAACGGCACGCTGCGGATCTGGGTAACAGGGTACGCCAGCCATCCCGAGTCGCTGCGCGCCAGGGCGTACAGCGTGGCCACCCATAAAACTGGCTACGATTGGTTTATCAGTCTTGGAATTGGCAATAATGACGTCCGCGGTAGCATCTATCTCTGTCATGGCCTGCGGCGTCAGTAGCACAACGACAGCGTCGACGCCCTTGTCGCGCAGCACTGTCGAAAGCGCCGTGCTATAACGAGAAGCGCGCGCGTCACCGATACAATCAACGGGGTTGTGCACATTCGCCTCGTCCGGCAAAGCTGCACTCAGCGTTTTTACTGTTTTACCTGAAAAGGACGCTATGCTCAGTCCCGCTGCCGCGATAGATCGGAAGAGCACACGTCTGAACT
>OBLX010000113.1_pt1 | contig 13217 bp, 16 predicted proteins | sample 1519811 | NCBI WGS metagenome assembly OBLX01 (sample SAMEA3991476, study PRJEB22521) | metagenome | biome: anthropogenic terrestrial biome; feature: sewage plant; material: surface water | place: Sweden | collected 2012-09-26
ACTCTTTCCCTACACGACGCTCTTCCGATCTCAAGGTGAAAAATCCTCAGCCAAGTCCCCGGGGCTGCAAGTTGGGTCTGAAAGTGCCGGGGGATGGGGCGGGCAGGCATTTCAAGTGAACAGTGGGGTAGATACCCCTTCGTTTGTGGTTGACCCGTCTGCCGTATCTTTTGAGTCGATGGTGGCTGACACGGTGAGCTACTGGACCACGCAAGGGATTCAAAATGCAGAGTTGAAGCTCGATGGCTTTGGCTCGCAACCGGTTGAAGTCAGTATCTCTCTCAATGGTGATGAGGCGCACATTGGATTTCGCACCGATCAACCCGAAATCCGAAACATTCTGGAGGGCGCGGTGGCCCATTTGAAAGAACTTCTTACGAGTGAAGGTTTGGTCTTGTCCGGCTTTTCTATCGGCACATCGGGTCAGGGTGGTGCAAACTCGCAGGACAGACGTGACCAAAGCGGCACAAGGCAGGCGATGATCGCGGTAAAGGAGGCGCAACAAACCAGCGAGCGGCCGCAACGAGTTAATCTGTCATCCGTGGGTCGTGCGCTTGATCTGTTTGTTTAAAGCGAAAAAATGAGGATTCGCGCGAATGCCTTGTTTTTTGATGGCTTATTGGGTTATTGAGGCTTTGGATGTGCTAAATAATGAGCTGAAGCAATACATGTTGAAGGAAATATAGTGTCTACCAAACCTGAAGCTGGTGAAGCTGGTGGCGAAGAGTCCGCTAAAAAATCGCCAGTCGGTAAGAAATTAATACTGATTGGGGGCGTGGGCGTGTTGGTTCTTGCCCTGATTGGCGGGGGGGCTGTGTTTTTTCTGAGCAAGAAAAAAACCGATGACAAAGAGGCTGAAGAGGTCGTTCATGTTGTACCCAAGGGTCCCCCAACCTTTCTCCCGCTCGAAAACATGGTCGTCAACTTGGCCGACCCCGGTGGCGAAAAAGTGGCGCAAGTCGGTGTCACGCTGGAGCTTTCAGATGCGAAAGCCATTGAAAAGGTCAAAATGTACCTGCCGTCCATTCGGAGTGGAATTTTGTTGCTGATTTCGCAGCGCACAGCAGAAGAGCTTTTGCTGATCGAAGGTAAAGAGAGTCTTGCTGCCGATATTTTGAAAGAGGCTGCACGACCGTTCGCTGCGTCTGACGATGGGCATGCAGCAAAGCCCAAAAAAGATGCACCCAAATCCAAAAAGAAAAGTGCGGAAAAGGCAGTGCCTGATGACAGCCCGGTGCGTGGCGTGCATTTTTCCAGTTTCATTGTCCAGTAGAGGCGAACGCGGTATTGACTTATGAGTGAATCATTCCTATCCCAGGAAGAAGTCGACGCCCTGCTTGAGGGCGTAACGGGTGAGAGTCAAAAGCTCGTTGAGGAAGTTCACGAGCAAGGGGATGTTCGCACCTATAACATATCGAGTCAGGAGCGCATTGTTCGTGGGCGAATGCCTACGATGGAAGTCGTCAATGAGCGATTCGCACGAAATTTAAGGGTTGGACTTTTCAATTTCATTCGCAGAAGTCCAGAAATTTCAGTAGGGCCGGTGTCAGTGCAGCGGTACAGTGCATTTTTGCGTGAGTTGGCAGTGCCCACCAATTTCAACATCGTCGCTATTCGACCTTTGCGCGGCAGTGGCTTGATCGTTTGTGAGCCTGCGCTTGTGTTTGGTGTGATTGACACCTTGTACGGTGGTATCGGAAAGTTTCAAACCCGTATTGAAGGACGTGATTTTTCAGCGACTGAACAGCGCGTCATCAACCGTTTGGTCGATGTGATTTCAGACGAGTTCAAGAAGGCGTGGAAAGGTATTTATCCGCTGGAGTTGGAATACCAACGCTCTGAAATGCAACCGCAATTTGCCAACATTGCAACGCCGAGCGAAATTGTCATTACAACGACTTTTCAGCTGGAGATTGGTGAGATTACCGGGGCGATTCATTTTTGCATGCCCTACGCTACGCTGGAGCCGATTCGCGATATTTTGTACTCCTCAACGCAGGGCGACTCCATCGAGGTGGATCGCCGCTGGGTAAACGTGCTGACGCAAGAAATTCAGGCGGCAGAAATGACGCTGGTGGCTGAACTGGCGCGTGCCGACACCACCATTGAGCAATTGATCGCAATGCGACCGGGGGATTTCATTGAGCTGGAGCGTCAGCAAAGAATTCAGGCATGCGTGGATGGGGTGCCGGTTTTTGAGTGTCAATACGGGACACATAATGCTAAATATGCAATTCGCATCGAAAAAAGTTTGAGGGGTAATGACCTCAACTGGAAGGGCTAACTCATGGCAATTGATGACAAACCGCTGGAAGATGACGGCATGGCTGATTGGGCCGAGGCCCTGCAGGAGCAGAAGGTCTCTGAAAGTGGTGGATCCAGCTCATCGTCCGGCGGGATTCTTTCGGGTGATTCGTCTCGTTCTTTTTCGACGGGCGGAGACGAAACAATCAGTGACATCAATCGGGTGCTTGATATTCCTGTGCAGCTTTCTGTCGAGTTGGGTCGCACCAAGGTGCCGATCAAGCATATTCTTCAGTTGGGCCAGGGGTCCGTTGTGGAGTTGGACGCATTGGCGGGTGAACCGATGGATGTGCTGGTGAACGGCTATTTGATTGCGCAAGGCGAGGTTGTTGTGGTGAATGATAAATTTGGCATTCGTCTGACCGATGTCGTAACGCCTTCTGAGCGACTTCGGCGTGTCAGCAAAGGTTGATGTTGACAATGACGTCGACATTGATTTCTGTTGGTCTCTTTGTTTTTATACTGGCCTTGGTTCCGGTTGGAGTCAAGTGGCTGCAAGCGCGCGCAGGAGGTGCTGCAGTTGCCAGTGCGTCAGCTGTCCGATTTGTCTCTGCCGTTGCCGTGGGGCCGCATCAGCGCGTGGTTACTGTTGAGGTGGGGCCGCAGGGGTCGCGCACCTGGTTAACTTTGGGTGTGACAGCTCAAACCATTACCTGTTTGCATAGCGTTGCGGTGGATTTCAAAGCAGAAACAGAGTTGGCGCATTTGTCACATAAAGATTCTGCACAGTCGAGCTAGAAATTTCTGTGATCCATCTAAACGAATTGTTCAAGCCATACCAAGGGCGGCTGCGCTGGGCTGCCGCTGCCTTGCTGGCATTGTTTGCCTCTTGCCCCGTGTTTGCCCAAACTCCTGGGCAATTGCCGCTCTTGGTGGGGTCGGGACAATCGGGAGTCAGTTTTTCGGTGCCAGTGCAGACATTGCTGTTTTTTACGGCTTTGTCTTTTTTGCCTGCTGTGTTGCTGATGATGACCGGCTTCACACGCATTGTGATTGTGCTTTCGCTGCTTCGTCAGGCATTGGGAACGCAGTCCGCACCGCCCAATCAGGTGATTGTCGGGCTCTCTCTTTTCTTGACATTTTTTGTCATGGGGCCAACCTTGGACAAGGTGTACCAAGATGCGTACCTTCCCTATTCGACGAGTGCAATTTCGTTTGAGCAGGCGCTGGCAAAAGGCGAGGATCCTCTTAGACAGTTTATGAGCAAACAAACGAGGCAATCAGATTTGGCGCTTTTTGCCAAGCTCGCCAAACTGGAGGCTGGTGTAACTGCACAAAACGTTCCGATGCGGGTGTTGGTGCCTGCTTTTGTGACCAGTGAACTCAAATCGGCTTTTCAGATCGGATTCATGATTTTCATTCCGTTTCTTGTGATTGACATTGTGGTCGCCAGTGTGCTCATGTCCCTAGGCATGATGATGTTGTCGCCTGTGTTGGTGGCTTTGCCATTCAAGCTGATGCTTTTTGTTTTGGCGGACGGCTGGAATCTTCTCATCGGATCTTTGGCTGCCAGTTTTGTGACATGAGGGTTGGACAATGAATGCACAAATGGTCTTGACCATGGGGCAAGAAGCCTTGCTGATCATGTTGATGGTGTCCTCTCCTGTGCTCGGTGTTGTGTTGGTGGTGGGCTTGGTGGTTAGTTTGTTTCAGGCAGTGACTCAGATCAACGAGGCGACGCTGGCTTTTGTTCCGAAACTTGTTGCTGCCATGGCTATGTTTGCGATAGCCGGCCCGTGGATGCTGAACATATTGGTTGAGTACATTCGCCGAACCATTGAGGCGATTCCCTCCGCCGTGATTTAAGCGCGGCAGTTATCTTGATTTCTCTGACCGAATCTCAGTTGGTGGCTTGGTTGTCGCCCATGATGTGGCCATTTTTGCGCATTCTTGCTGTGTTTACGGCAGCCCCCATTTTTTCGTCCAAGGCTTTTCCAGTGCGGGCCAGAATTGCGTTGGCAATGTTTATTGCCTATGCCGCACAGCCGAGTTTGCAGGGCCAACCCATCATCAGTATCACGGGGCCTCATGCAGTGGGTGCGATAGTTCAACAAGTCGGTATCGGCTTGGCCATTGGGTTTACTGTCAGGCTTGTTTTTTCTGCGGTGGAATTGGCTGGCGATGTGGTTGGATTTCAGATGGGTTTGAATTTTGCTTCATTTTTTGACCCCTCCCTCAACACCCAGTCCAGCGCTGTGGCAAGGTTTTTTGGTCAGATGACGGCATTCTTGTTTGTGGTCATGAATGGGCACTTGATGGTGTTGATGGCGGTGGTCAAGAGTTTTGAGGCATTCCCGGTTGATCAGAATTTTCTTGAAGCACTTGCCAAGATGAAGTTGTATTCACTTGGTGCAGACTTGTTTGCAAGTGGTTTGTGGATATCGTTGCCGATGGTAGGCATGCTGATGTTTGTTAACTTGGCGCTCGGAATTGTGTCGCGCGTGGCGCCGCAAATGAACGTTTTTTCGATAGGTTTTCCAATCACCTTGGCAGTCGGTCTCATTGGTATTACAGTGACGTTGCCAATGCTTGATCAACCTTTCATGGCGTTGATGGAACGCGCGATCGATATTTTTGCACGCAAGTGACAGGTCCTGCTAAACCAGTTCGTTCCGTATCGCGTATACCGTCAGTTCGGCGTTGTTCGAGAGTTTTAATTTTTCCAACACCCGGGATCGGTAAACACTTACTGTTTTGGGGCTCAGCATCAGTTCTTCTGCAATGTCAGAAAGGCGTTTGCCTGAGGCAATTTTGAGCAAAGTCTGAAGTTCTCGCTCAGATAAAGACGCGTGCAGGGTTTGATTTTCAGGTGTGCTCAAGCTGTCAACAAGCATGTGAGCAACGTCAGGCGTCACGTATTTTCGACCTTGCGCAACGGTTCTGACGGCGGTTATCAGATCGGCAGGATCTCCTGCTTTGTTGAGGTAGCCTTGAGCTCCGGCACGCAGGCACCGGATGGCGTACTGGTCTTCTGGAAACATCGACACAATCAGTACTTTGATGGGTGAGCCTGACTCCCGCAAGCTGGACAAAACTTCCAGTCCACCACGACCCGGAAGACTCAAATCGAGCACGAGGACGTCACAGGCTGAAGTTCGAATGGCATCGCGAACTTCGGCGTAACTTCCTGCTTCGGCCGTTACTTGAATGTCAACAGCCTCTGAAAGCGTGTCGCGAATACCTCGACGTACCATGGCATGATCGTCGCAAAGAATAACGCGAATCATCTCAAAAGACTTCCTGTTTTGTATCTGCCATGGCAGGCTGCAAGGGCACTGAAAGAATGATGGATGTCCCCTTGTTGAGGCTGGAGCTTACATCTAACCAGCCACCGACAGTCTTCGCGCGTTCACGCAGTCCTCGAATGCCAAAAGCCTTGGGTTTGCTGAGTTCTGTTGGAGAGATGCCTTTGCCATTGTCTTTAATCTCGAGCGTCAGTACCTTGTCCGCATCCGAAAAATCAATGACCACTTGCTTGCACTCAGCATATTTCGCAATATTGGTCAGCGCTTCTTGTGCGGTTCTGTAGGCAACCAGTTGAACTGCCTTGCTCAGTGTTTCATTGTTGTTGAATGCATGTACTGTTGTTTCTATGCCCGTTCGTTTTGCAAAACCTTCCGCCAGCCATTGAACTGCTGCCGCCAAGCCTTGGTCCAAAATGGCCGGGCGAAGGTTCATCATGATGCGCTGACTTGCTTCAAGCGCATGTTGCAGCATGTCACTTGCGGCGCTGACATGTTCGGTTGTTGCTGGGTCGCAAGTGTGTCTGCCTATCCATGAAAGGTCGAACTTGACGGCCGCCAAAGCGCCACCGATATCGTCATGAATTTCACGTGCGATGGCAGCGCGTTCCTGTTCAATTGTCATCTGTAAATGTTCAGCGAAGTCTGCAAGCCGCTTTTCGGACAAGGCGAGCTCGATATCGGCGGCGTCTTTTGCTCGTCGGATGCTGTGGAGTTCTATGGCACGACGAATAACTTGAGCAAGCTTTCCCATGTCGTCTTTGGACAAGTAGTCGCTTACGCCCATCTTGATCGCGGCCACTGCTGCTGGCTCGCCGATCGCACCTGACAACAATATGAATGGTGGGGCATTTGGCTGACTTTGAAGAATGGACCAAGCATCCAATGCGTTAAAGCCTGGTAAACGATAGTCCGCCAAAATGACATCAAAATTCAAAGTGCGAATCAGATGCTCGAACTCGTGCAAAGTTTCTACGCGCACAAGCTCATGACACTGTGCGGACTTTGTCAATGCCATCCGCACAAGCTCGTGATCAATCGCAGAATCTTCTAAATGCAGAATTTGCCATGGGTGGGTTTCAGGGGTGTCTTGTAGCATGATTAACGCTATCATTGTGCCCGAGACAAGCGAGTTGGGTAAGTAGTTTTATCGCGGAAGTAGTGTGGCGTGTTGTCGTTTTTTTGGTAGCGATTTTTCCACAATGCTGCTGAATCCTGCTAATCTAGCCCTTCGCAAAGTTCTATGGCCGAAAACAGACACATAGGTTACCCGATGCTCTGTGAAGAGATAGGATGCAAGAATGCAAACGAATCAGACAACGTCCTCAGTTCCTGCTGTGCAACTGCCAGTTATGCTGGTTGCCGAGGTGCAGGATTCTTTACTTGTCGTTGTTCATGATTTAAGCCGACTTGACGGCTTGCTGGCGCACACGATGGAAAATCTCATGGAACGATTTACCAGTGCCAGCGCAAATCTTGCAGATCCAATGTTGGCATCATCTAAAGAGCTTGACGCCGTTCGTAATTCCCTCAGAGCCGCAGTGACTGAGTTGCAGTTTCAAGATATGGCATCGCAGCTGATCATTCATACCTCCAAAATTCTTCAGGGCTGCGCTTACCGTTTGGCGTCTGAATCAATGGGGGCAGAGGATGGAGAGGCTGTACCTTTTGTTGAAGAGGTTCCGGAGCGCCCGAATCCTGTAACCCAAGACGAGATGGACGCAGGATCCGTCGAGCTTTTTTAAATCGTTTCTTATCAATCTATCACTGAAATAGTCGGAGCTTCACATGCCTTTAATACTCGCAGTTGACGACTCACCATCGATGCGCAAGATGGTGTCATTTACCTTAACCGGCGCTGGCTATCAGGTTGTCGAAGCGGTGGATGGTGTGGATGCCTATGAAAAAGCTCAGGCCCAATCGTTTGATCTGGTTTTGACAGATCAAAACATGCCCAGACTTGATGGTCTAGGGTTAACCCGAAAGTTGCGCGATCATCCTCAGTTCAAAACAATACCAATTTTGATGCTGACTACCGAATCGAGTGACCTGATGAAACAGGCTGGTCGCGCTGCTGGCGCTACAGGCTGGCTGGTTAAACCATTTGATCCCGCTCGACTCCTTGAAGTCATCAAGAAAGTGATCAAGTAACAGTGCTGCAGGTACTGGGGCGGCACGTGTAAAAAAGGAGATTGGTATGGCGGAAGCGCATCAAGAGGCAGGTGGATCAGGAGGCGATTTTGATCTGACGCAGTTCTATCAGATTTTTTTTGAAGAAGCAGCTGAAAATCTCGATTTAATGGAGCAGATGTTGCTCAACCTTAATCTTGAGACGGCGGATGACGAAGCATTGAATGGCGTTTTTCGGTGCGCACATTCTGTCAAAGGTGGGGCTGCCACATTCGGCTTTTCGGATGTCGCAGAGCTAACGCACCAGATGGAGTCTTTACTTGATCGGCTGCGGCGTCACGAATTGCAACCAAACGCGGCCATGGTTGATGTGTTGTTGGAATCAGCCGATGCCTCCAGAGGATTATTGGCCCGTCATCAAGCTGGCGGGGAAGGTGAGTCGCCGCCGACGGCAGACTTGGTTCAGCGCATCCGCATATTGGCATCGGGGCAAGATGCCATGCCAAAGGCAGTGATTGCACCTAGTCAGCCACAACCCGCACCCGTGGTTGTGGTATCGGCACCATCTGTTCCCGTGCCTGCGCCTGTGAAATCAGCAAAAACAAATCGTTCGCTGGAAATTAGCATTGGCCCTTTGGAGCGTCTCGATCAAGCTGATGCCATCAAGGAATTATTTCGTGATATTCCAGGCTTGGGGGACATCAAGGTCTTGCCTTGCGACCAAGCAGATCGACGGGTTTTTTCTGTCGAAACAACTTCTTCGGACGAAGATTTGCTGGATTTGTTTGCTTTTCATGTTTCTCGTGCGCAAGTGTCAATCAAAGAAAATTCTGCTGCTGCAGTAGCTGCACCAGAATCTGGCTACGGATTTTTTGATGGTGCGGCTGGCGCTCCGCAAGTAGCCCCCCAAAGTGTTGCTCCGATTGCCGCTGCACCATTGGCACCCTCGTCTGGTTTCGGATTCTTTGATGGCGCACCAGGTGCTCCAACATCTGTTGGTAGCGGGGTTGCCGCGGTGATTGAAGTTGCTCAACCCACTGAGACCAAAGTTCTGCCCCGGGCTGGGGCGAAGCCTGCGGCACCAATGGCACAGCCTGAGGCTGCAACCATACGGGTTGCCATCAGCAAGGTTGATCAGTTGATTAATTTGGTGGGGGAGTTGGTCATTACCCAAGCAATGCTGGCTCAAAACAGCAGAGCATTGGATCCTGCGCTGTACCAACAACTCTTGACAGGGCTAACAGATCTGGATCGCAACACGCGGGATTTGCAGGAATCCGTAATGTCGATTCGAATGATTCCGATGTCCATTGTGTTCAGCCGCTTTCCTAGGATGTTGCGTGATCTTGCCTCCAAACTTGGCAAAAAGGTTGATTTTGTAACCCAAGGTGAAGCAACAGAGCTTGACAAAGGACTGGTTGAAAAAATTACTGACCCGCTGACCCATTTGGTGCGAAACAGTTGCGATCATGGCGTAGAAATGCCGGCGGATCGAGTGCGCGCCGGGAAGTCAGAAACTGGAACCATCACATTGTCGGCTGCGCACCAAGGCGGGTCGATCGTTATTGAAGTTCGTGATGATGGCAGGGGGATGTCGCGTGAGAGGATTTTGGCAAAAGCAAAAGAGAGAGGCCTTGATGTTTCGGATCAGATGTCGGACGCGGATGTATGGCAATTAATTTTTGCACCGGGGTTTTCTACAGCTGAAGTGGTGACCGATGTGTCTGGTCGAGGCGTAGGAATGGATGTCGTGAAACGAAATATCAATGCCCTGAATGGCACTGTGGAGATTGACTCCGCCGAAGGCTATGGCATGAAGGTTTCGGTGCGACTTCCGTTGACGCTGGCCATCATGGATGGCATGTCAGTCGGGGTCGGTGATGAGGTTTATATTTTGCCGCTGTCCTCTGTCGTGGAGTCTTTTCAAGTTAAGGCTGACGCAGTCAGCACGGTGGGGCAGGGTTCGCAACTGGTCAAAGTTCGAGATGAGTACATGCCGGTGATTGAACTTGAGAAGGTATTTCAAATACCTCGCTTTGATTTTGAGCGTACCAGCGACATCATGGTGGTCATTGAAGCAGATGGCAGTCGGGTGGCGTTGTTGGTTGATGAATTGTTGGGGCAGCAGCAGGTGGTGGTTAAGAATTTGGAGTCTAACTATCGAAAAGTTCCCAACATATCGGGGGCCACAATTCTCGGCGACGGCAAGGTTGCGCTCATTCTTGACACGGGCGCGTTGGTTCGTCGTTCGCGGCACTGACCTTGCGATTTGAAGGAGTACTAGATGGGTGCGATGGAAAAAATTGGCGAGATGATTTCTGGTGGAGCAAGAGAGTATTTAACATTTCGGCTTGATCAGGAAGAGTATGGAATTGACATCCTGAAGGTACAGGAAATACGCGGCTATGAGCCACCTACTCGAATTGCGAATGCCCCTAGTTTCATCAAAGGCGTGGTTAATTTGCGGGGCACGATTGTTCCTATCGTTGACATGCGGCTGAAGTTCAATTGCTCGAAGGCTGAGTACGATTCGTTTACCGTTGTCATTATTCTCAATTTGCGCAGCCGGATTGTTGGGATTGTGGTTGATTCGGTGAGTGATGTGATGCAACTCCCTCCTGATAGTTTGAAAGCTGCGCCGGATGTGGACAGTGTGATTGACAGTGATTCAGTTTTGGGACTCGGTTCGCTTGGAGATCGAATGCTGATTCTTCTGGATATTGAAAAGCTCATGTCGTGTCCGGATATGGGTTTGACATCGGATGCTGAATAGCGTTTTTACCGTCGGTGTTGTGCAGTGGTGAGTCCAATGTGGTCAGCAAAGCCTCTCATGGCGGCGGTTCGCACATTGGCGGCAGGTGCATCCGATGTCGGTAGCATGGAGACGCAGTCGCGTGAATTTGCGTGGACCGATGAGGATTTTGATCGGGTTCAATCGTTGATTTATCAGCGCGCGGGAATCAGTTTGCACGATGGCAAGCATGCGATGGTGTACAGCCGTTTGTCACGGCGACTGCGTGACACGGGACATCAAAGTTTTAAGGATTATTTGAGTTGGTTGGAAGGAAATGACGGCCCGGAGTGGCAAGAGTTCGTGAATGCGCTGACCACAAACTTGACATCATTTTTTCGTGAGCAGCATCATTTCGAAATATTGTCGAACCACTTAAAGTCTAAGCCACCGAGTGGTAGTTGGCGGGTTTGGTGTAGCGCATCTTCAACCGGTGAGGAGCCGTACTCAATTGTGATGACCGCCTTGGAGGCGCTCGGGCCGAGAGCGAATTTCTTTTTAACGGCCAGCGACATTGATTCGAAAGTGCTGGCATCTGCTGAGCAGGGTGTTTACAGAATTGAAGGGCTAAAGGGCGTTTGCCCCGAACGCATGCAGCAATTTTTTCTGCGCGGCAAAGGAGCCAATGAGGGCGTGGCGAGGGTAAAGCCAGAGTTGCAGCGTCATGTTCAATTTGTCAGCGTAAACCTTATTCGGGACAATTGGCCATTTCGTGAGCTTTTTGATGTTGTCTTTTGCCGCAATGTCATGATCTATTTTGATGCGCCAACGCAGCGCAAAGTGCTTGAGCGCATTCATCGCGTGATGGTGCCTGGTGGCCTGCTTTTTGTAGGGCATGCAGAGAACTTCACAGAGTCAAAAGATTTGTTTGTTCTGCGGGGAAAGACGGTTTATGAACGTCGATAAATTTTATGAACAAAAGCGTGGTCGCAGCATGACGCCGCTCCATCTGACTGCAAGGCACACATGAACTTATCCCCATCAAGTTTGGGCAATGCCACTTCCCGTTCTGCAGGAGGGGCATTGGCTCCCAAAGTATTGGCCGGCGGCAGGGCGTCCCGTGTCGAGCAGCTCAAAGCGCAGCCCCGAAATCCAGGCGAAGCATCATTTTTTTACAATGATCCCCATTTTCAATACGATGCCGTGAAGGTGCTCCCGGGTGAGTACTTTGTATCCAATGAAGAGTTGGTCATCATGACTGTTTTGGGGTCATGCATATCGGCCTGCTTATGGGATGGAAGAGCCCGTGCGGGGGGGATGAATCATTTCATGTTGCCCGATGGCGATACCGGTGATGGTTTTGGACGCTATGGATCCTATGCCATGGAGTTGTTGATCAACGAGATGTTGAAAAAGGGTGCGCGCCGGGAGTCAATGCAGGCAAAAATTTTTGGTGGCGCGCAAGTAATGGCTGGATTCACCACCATGAATGTGGGGGAGCGCAACACAAATTTTGTGATCGAATACTTGGCAATGGAGCGAATTCCTATTGTTTCGTCTGACGTGCTGGATATTCACCCTCGAAAAGTTTGCTTTTTCCCGGTGTCTGGCAAAGCATTGGTCAAAAGGTTGGCGCATTCGCACCCAGAGACGCTGGCGGTGGAGGAGCGCAAAGGCAATGCTGCTACCGTGGCCAAGACAACTGCTGGTGGCTCGGTCGATCTCTTTTGAAGGACTTGAATTGAAGAAAATTCGAGTTGTAGTAGTTGACGATTCGGCGCTGGTGAGGAGCTTGCTGGCTCAAATAATCAACAGACAAAAAGACATGGAGTGCGTTGGAACCGCCAATGATCCATTGATTGCCCGCGAGATGATTCGCGAGCTGAACCCGGACGTGATTACGCTGGATATCGAAATGCCGCGCATGGACGGTATTGATTTCCTAGGGCGGCTTATGCGCCTGCGCCCCATGCCTGTTGTCATGATTTCGACGTTGACGGAGCGAGGCGCGGATGTCACGATGAAGGCTCTGGAGCTTGGTGCGGTTGACTTCGTGGCCAAGCCACGTATCGGTGTTGCTGATGGTTTGAGTGAGTTGTCAGCGCAAATTGTTGAGAAAGTCAGAATAGCTGCGGCCGCGCATATCAAACGCTCTACTGGAGTGCCTGCGTCTGGTGGCGTTGAGGCGGTATCAGCTCGAAGCGCATTGCCCAGTGTGGGTCGCTTGTCCACCGAAAAACTCATATGCATAGGTGCCTCCACTGGCGGCACTGAAGCGATCAAAGAAATACTGACACGCATGCCAGCGGACTCGCCTGGCATCGTCATCACGCAGCACATGCCGCCTGGCTTTACGACAAGCTTCGCTGCCCGTTTGAACACTCTGTGTCAAATCACAGTTCAAGAGGCTGTGAACGGTGAGCGAATTTTGCCGGGTTATGCTTACATAGCGCCCGGCGGAAAGCAGTTTCGGATTGAACGCAGTGGAGCCAACTATTTGGCGGTTGTTGAAGACGGAGAGTTGGTCAATCGGCACAAACCCTCCGTTGAAGTACTGTTCAAATCGGCAGCCAGTGTTGTCGGACGCAACGCGTTTGGCGTCATGTTGACGGGCATGGGCAATGACGGTGCCAAGGCCATGCGGGAAATGAAAGATGCAGGTAGCTACAACTTTGTGCAAGATGAGGCCAGTTGCATCGTTTTTGGCATGCCGAGGGAAGCCATTTTGCATGGCGCTGCAGACGAAGTGCTTCCGCTGACAGAGAGATCGGAAGAGCGTCGTGTAGGGAAAGAGTGTAGATCTCGGTGGT
>OBLX010000114.1_pt1 | contig 13205 bp, 11 predicted proteins | sample 1519811 | NCBI WGS metagenome assembly OBLX01 (sample SAMEA3991476, study PRJEB22521) | metagenome | biome: anthropogenic terrestrial biome; feature: sewage plant; material: surface water | place: Sweden | collected 2012-09-26
CATCAGATGTGCAGAAGCACCCAAGCGGTGCGACACCAGCCGGTACAAGAACCGCATGGTGGGGGGCGACTGGTTACCTGACGAGTCCACACTCACCGGGCTGCCCAGCGTAATGATGGATCGAACGCATTCCGGTGCGCTCAGGGCACCGTAAAATGCAAACACCCCGCCCAGACTCCAACCCACCAAACTGACCTTTTGACCTGTGGTGTGGTGCAGGTAGCGAATAATCTGAGGCAAGGCGTCCACATGCTTGCTGCGAAAGCCGATGTTGACCCCCAACCCCCAAGTATGAACGCTGTATCCCTTGTTCTTTAAAAACAGTTTCAGCACGCCCAAAGTGGCTTCGCCAGTCATAAAGCCGGGCAACAACAACACTGGATGTTCGTCACCATGCGGTGCCTCCATCAACAGTGGCAAGGCGGCGGGCAATAGTGCAGCCTCCAGCAGAAAACGCCCTTCCAGAAGTGAAGCGAGCGTGCTGGGCGGACCAACATGCTGATGGCGAGAAACCGTGTTGCGCATAACCGATTCGCCCCTAGGCTCGACACAGGCTGTGTCTTGTGGTGATTTAGAAGAGACAGTCATTTTTTCCTTGAAACATATTTCCGATCATGTATGTATGGATCGAAATTTGGAGAAATGTTTTTATCGGCTCAATCACTTTCGCGCAAAGTCACCTCAACGCGCAACTTGTCTTTCAGTACCACACGTTTGCAAGCCTTCTGGATGGCTTCGTAGAGCTTTTGTCCGTCAAATGGTTTGATCACATAGCCTTTAGCGCCGGCTTTGAGCGCGTCAATCACCATTTTTTCCTGCCCATGGGAGGTGACCATCACAATCTTGGCCTCGGGAAAATCTTCAATGATTCGCTTTGTGGCCTCTATGCCATCCATTTCCGGCATGGTGATGTCCATGGTCACCACATCCGGGTGGCATTGCCGGTAGGCCGAGACAGCTTGCGTGCCGTTGGCGGCTGTTTTGATCACTTTGTAACCCAGCAACTCCAGCATCATGGTCAGTTTGCGGGCAATGATCGGGGAATCGTCGACAACCAAAATATTCAGGGAATCCATTGCAACCTCACTTTGCGTATTCAAGATCTGTGTCAAACAGCTCACGGGGCCCGACCAGACTGATGTTCATGCGCCCCAGCGCCGTGCAGAGGCTCTGGGTGTAAAACATCGAGTTTTTCATGCGTTGAATCGTTTTAACCTGGTCCAAAATCACGGGTGGGGTCATGGAGATGCCTTGCTCGTCGAGTTTTTGCAGGTCAATCGTACAGTGACCCAGGACGGTATTGACGACATCGCCAGCAGCGGCTTCACGGAACATTTCTACTTTGTCGGGTTGGACATCGAGGTCGCTGGTCATGCGCTGGTACAGGGCGTCAATCAGGCTTGACTGAAAGCTGAAGGCTATCAGGAGGTTGATTTGTCCACCCATTCCAATAATGGCCGTCATGTCCAGCAGAGTCAGTGAATTGACGTCTCCTGCGCCTGTTTCCACGACGGTCTCGCTGATGCCAAATTCCGATTCAAAATAGCTGCGCGTTCGTGCCAAGGCGGATTGCATCACCTGATGGACTTCTGCATTGAGTTTTTTGCTGATCATGGTGCTAAGTCCGCTGGTTGGGATTGTCTTGCGGCAAGGGCAGGGTAAACACAAACTCGGTGCCTTGGCCTGCCCGGGTTTTGACGAAGACTGCACCGCCCTGTTTTTTTGTCTCATTCAGCACTGCTGCCAAGCCGATGCCCCGTCCGGCCAAATCACTGACCTCGCTTTGCGTGCTGATGTTGTCCATGAAGATGAGTTGGGCCAGGGTGTCATCGGGAACCAGTTCGACCTCGCTGGCACGGTAAATTCCGGCGCTGACTGCGCGCAGGCGCAATGCGCTCAGATTGATGCCGGCACCGTCGTCGGCAATACACAGCTGCAAGGTGTTGCCTTGCACCGCGACGCTGCAGGTGATTTTGCCGGTTTCGTCCTTTTCTGCTTCCCACCTGGCCTCAGGAGTTTCCAGGCCGTGGGCAACCGCATTGCGAAAGACATGCACCAGTGCTTGTAAAAACGGGCGGTAAGTGTTGGGGTCAATCCAGACATCGTCCCCGCCTGTCACCTCGATGGGTGCCACTTCTTTTTCCATGCGTTTGGCGGCTTGTCTGATCAAACCGTCAAAGCCCATGAGCACATCGCGCAGCGACACCTTGCGCAGGGTACCTATCTCTTGCAAAAATTGGCGCAATTCGCAGGCCGAGGTGTCCACGGATTCACCGTGCAGCAAGCGCGCGGCCAGTGCTTCAAGTTGCCGGGCTTGTGCATCAGACAGGATGATGCTGTCGCCATGCTCCAAAAAGTCGTCGCCCAGCGCGTCCGACAGGATGGCAAGGTCGGTGTCGAAAGGCGTTTGCAGGGCTTGAGGTGAAACAAGCTGCTCGAGTTGTTGGCGGGTCAGTGCCTCACCCAGGCTGAGCAAACCTGACAGCCTGGTTTCAGTGTCATGCAGGGCCTTGGGTGCATCAGGAAAGCTGAACTGACTGAGCAGGCCTTTGTAGGTATGGATTTCGCGGTACAGCGCTTTGGCAATCGTTTGCGGCACGGCCTCGCTTTGGAGGCGGCGCACCAACCCAAGCGATAAGAACTCCCGAAACGCATCGATGGCTTCAAAAAAGTTGCGGCTGTCCGAGACCGCCATCACGATCAGTTCGAGGCGCTGGCGTTCACTGCGCAGCAAGGCCGCCATGCGCCGCTCTGCGGTGATGTCGGTCAGCACCACCATGAATTTACGGTTCTCCAGTGCCTTGTATTGGGCTTTAAGAGTTACGGTGTCGCGCTCGATCTCGGTGGGCAACAAGGACAGCATGACGTCCCACGTGTCGGGGTCGCTTTCGATCAGCACGCTGGCAATGATGGTGCGAAACAGGTCGGCTTTGGCGGCGTCATCCGGGAAAAACAGGTCGGCAGCATTGTGGCCGGCAGGTGACTGTCGCAGCATGGTTTCGCAAGCCAGGCTGTACTGGGAGTCGATCTGCAAATCAGCGCCGAAAGACAGAAAACCCTGGCCTGAGTTGTCCAGCAATCGGGCCACTTGCTCGCGGCTGGCTTCTGCGGCTTCTTTGGACTGCACCAGCTCAGCTTCAATGCGTTTGTACTCCGAGATGTCTGAGTTGGTGCCCACCAGGCGCAAAGCTTTGCCCTCGCTATCGCGGTTGACCACCATGCCGCGACTGACCGTCCATTTCCAGCTGCCGTCTTTGCAGCGAAAACGGTACTCCACTGAAAACGCGGGTGCCCTGTCGAAAATGTGCTCCTCGATAGTCTTGATCACGCGATCAAGCTCATCAGGGTGAACGCGCCCCAGCCATTCGTGCCGACTGGTTCCAATCTCGCTGTCCTCATACCCAAACATTTCTTTCCAGCGTTTGGAATACAGCACGACTTTGGTTTCAAAGTTCCAGTCCCAAACGCCGTCATTGGCACCCTCCAGGGCGAATTTCCAGCGTTCTTCACTGCTTTTCAAGGCTTCTTCGGCTTTTTTTCGCTCGCTGATGTCGGAGTTGGTGCCGACAATGCGAAGGGGCTTGCCTTTGCTGTCGCGGCTGACGACCATGCCACGGCCCAGCGTCCATTTCCAGCTGCCGTCCTTGCACAAAAAACGATGCTCGACTGAGGGGGCCTGCGCCATGCTGTATAGGTGTTTCTCAATGATGGAGACCAGGTTTTCACCATCCTCCGGGTGAACGCGGTTCAGCCAAGCTTCCGGGGTGTTGTCAATTTCAGACTCGGCATAGCCAAACATTTCTTTCCAGCGTTTGGAGTACAGCACTTCGCCGGTCTGAAAATTCCAATCCCACACGCCATCGTTGGCACCCTCCAGGGCGAATTTCCAGCGTTCTTCGTTGTTTCGCAATGCTTCTTCGGCCTTCTTGCGCTGCGTGATATCAAAGTAGCTGGTGACAAATCCACCGCTGGCCAGAGGAATGCCATGAATTTCAAGCCAGCGCCCATTCGGGCGCGCACGCTCAATGCAGTGGGCCTGGAAATTTCTGGCACGCTCAAGAATGGCTTCCACCTGTTCCTGCGGGTCGCCCGGGCCGTATTCACCGCGGGCAACATTGAAGCGGATCAGGTCTTCAAAATTGACATTGCTTTTGTTGAAGAGGGTTTGCGGCAACTCCAGTAACTCCAGCAACTGCTCGTTGTGAACAATCAGGTTCAGGTCGGTGTCGAACAGGGAGATGGCACCAGGAAAATTGTCGATGATGGTTTTCATCACATCGCGCTGGCGTGTAAGCTGTTCCTGCGCACGCTTTTGTTCGGTGATGTCGGTGTAAGTGGTGACAAAGCCTGAAACTTCACCGCCGGACTTGAAGGGAAAACCCTCCACTTGAAGGGTTCTGCCATCCTTGAGTTGCCGCTCAAAGCGGTGGGGCAAAAATTGCCTGGCGCGGTCAACAATGGTTTTGACCTGCACCTCAGGGTCACCGGTGCCGTAATCGCCGCGCGCCGCGTTGTAGCGGATGATGTCTTCGAATCGAGCGTGTCGAAATATGAGGCTTTGGGGGACATTGAGAATGTCATGAACCCGCTTGTTCCACACAATGAGCCGCAAATCCTTGTCGACCACGCTGACCGCTTGCGGCAGGGCGTCCAGAAGGGCTTGCAACTGGGTGATGACTTCCTCGTGATCGGCTTCACGGCATCGCTGCGTTGTGATGTCCTGGAAAGTGCCTGCATACAGCCCAGACTCCTGCGCTGCGTCAACTGGCGCACCTTGTACCGCAATGTAGGCTGGTTGGCCGTCGCAACGCGCCAGTTTGAGATCAATATGAAGCGTCTTCTGGTTTGCCACAGCGTCATCCAGCGCTGTTTGCCAACGGGCTTGCTCTGCGCCTGACATGGCTGCCAACAAAGGCCGGGTTGCATGGGGCGTGCCACCCAAAATGGATGCGAGCAGGTCCATGGCGGCGTTGGCAAGGGACAGGGACCGATGCTTTGCGTCGTATTCCCAGTAACCGATGCGCCCGACGCGCTGAATGAAATCCAGTTGTCGATGTTCGATGCTGTTTGGCACGCTGACCATTTTCAAGGTTTTCCTCCCCAATAAGGTGCAGTCTATTCGGTCACCGACCCATATGGGGGCAAAGTGAAAAAAATGCGTTGGTTTGCGCGTGCATCCGTGGCGTGGATTTCACGGGCAAAATGCCCCAATAGAATTTTTGCGGGTAAGGGGCTTTTGTACATGGGCATTAAAAATCAAAAGGACTTTTTTTCGGGCGTCATGTTCATGGGGACAGGAGTCGCGTTCGCCTGGGGTGCCGGCAATTACCGGGTGGGAGATGCCTCGCAGATGGGGCCGGGGTACTTTCCGCTGTTGCTGGGTGTGTTGTTGACGCTCTTGGGCACCATCATCACCTTCAAGTCGCTGGTGGTTGAGACGGAAGATCGCGGCCGAATGGGGGGCTGGGCCTGGCGACCCTTGTTTTTCATCATCACTGCCAATCTTGTTTTTGGTCTGATGCTGCAGGGCTGGTCGAGCCTGCACCTGCCTGTCCTTGGATTGATGCCAGCAATTTTTGCCATGACCTTTATCGCCAGCCTGGCTGGACATGAGTTCAGGCTGAAGGAGGTCGCCCTGTTGGCAAGCGTGCTGGCGGCCACGAGCTACCTCACCTTCATCGTGCTGCTCAAGTTGCCGTTGGCAGTCTGGCCGGTGTTCGCTGCCGGTCAAGGGGCTTGTCAATGGACTTGATCTCCAACTTGCTGGCCAATTTGTCCTTGGGTTTTGGTGTGGCGCTGACGCCTGTGAACCTAGCCTACGCGTTTATCGGTTGTGTGCTGGGCACCCTGATTGGTGTGTTGCCCGGCATCGGGCCTTTGGCCACCATAGCAATGCTGCTGCCGGCGACCTTCTCGTTGCCACCGCTGAGCGCGCTCATCATGCTCTCGGGTATTTATTACGGTGCCCAATATGGCGGCTCCACCACGGCCATCCTGGTGAACCTTCCGGGTGAATCGTCTTCGGTGGTGACGGCGATCGACGGCTACCAGATGGCCCGCCAGGGGAGGGCAGGGCCGGCGCTGGCGGCGGCCGGGCTAGGTTCGTTTTTTGCCGGGTGTGTGGGTACGCTGGTGCTGGCCGCCTTTGCTGCGCCGCTGACCGAGGTGGCCCTCATGTTCGGTGCGGCTGAATATTTTTCACTGATGGTGCTGGGGCTGATGGGGGCCGTGGTGCTGGCGTCCGGCTCCATGCTGAAGGCGGTTGCGATGGTGGTCATGGGCATTTTGCTCGGGCTGGTCGGAACCGACCCGAATTCCGGCGTGGTGCGCTTTGGTTTTGACCAATTGGCGCTGAGCGATGGCATCGGTTTTATCGTGATCGCCATGGGGGTTTTTGGTTATGCCGAAATTATCAGCAACCTGGGTCGCCAGCCAAGTCAGCGCACAGCTTTTACTGACAACGTGAAGGGTTTGCTCCCAAGCTTTCAAGACTTCAAGCACATGCTGCCCGCCGTGTTGCGGGGCACGGGTTTGGGTGCCATTTTGGGCGTTTTGCCTGGTGGTGGCGCTGTGATGGCATCTTTTGCCGCCTATTCAATCGAAAAGAAATCCAAATTGGCACCCGGGGAAATTCCGTTTGGCAAGGGCAATATTCGTGGGGTGGCGGCCCCCGAGGCGGCCAACAACGCGGCCGCGCAAACATCCTTCATTCCCCTGCTGACGCTGGGCATTCCGCCCAATGCGGTGATGGCGCTGATGGTGGGGGCCATGACCATTCACAACATAGTGCCGGGCCCACGGGTGATGACGGACAATCCAGCCCTGTTTTGGGGCTTGATCGCCTCCATGTGGATCGGCAATGCGATGCTGCTGGTGCTGAACCTGCCTTTGATTGGTATTTGGATCAAATTGCTGCGCGTCCCTTACCGCTGGCTGTTTCCGGCCATCGTGCTGTTTTGTGCGGTGGGGGTTTACTCAACCCAAAACAGCTCGGTCAGCATCTGGCTGGTTGGCCTATTTGGGCTGATTGGGTACCTTTTCATCAAGCTGGGCCTTGAACCTGCGCCTTTGCTGGTGGGGTTCATTCTGGGGCCGCTGATGGAAGAAAACCTGATCCGGGCCTTGAAGCTCTCGCACGGCGACTGGAGCATTTTCGTGACACGCGGCGTGTCTGCAAGTTTGCTGGCCGTGGCCGCGCTGATGCTGGTGCTGGTGCTGCTGCCAACCGTCAAGCGCCGGCGCGAAGTGGCATTGCTGGACGATTGACGGGAGCTTTGCCTTGAAAAACTTATATACAAAAAAGGCCTCTGGTGCCCGTTAATCATGCGCAAGCAGCTCCTAAAAATGTAGCATCTGGTTTGATGCTGGCAACGCTGGGTGCCATTGCGTTCAGCGCCAAGGCCATTATTGTCAAACTCGCTTACCGCCATGGGGTTGATGCGGTGACGCTCATCATGTACCGCATGTTGTTTGCCTTGCCCATTTTTGCACTGATGGCCTGGTGGGCCAGTCGTGGCAAGCCGCCCTTGACGCGAAAGGACTGGTTTGGCATTGTGGGACTGGGCGTGACAGGCTACTACTTGGCCAGTTTTCTTGATTTTGCCGGTTTGTCGTACATCAGTGCCTCGCTGGAGCGTCTCATTTTGTACCTCAACCCGACACTGGTGCTCCTGTTGGGCTTGCTGATTTACCGGCGCCGGATCAGGCGACGGCATGCACTGGGCATGCTGATCAGCTATGCCGGGGTACTGCTTGTTTTTGGTCACGAGGTGACTCTAGACGGTGGTGACACGGTGTTGGGGGCCTTGCTGGTGTTCGGTAGCGCCGTCAGCTATGCGGTGTACCTCACATTCAGCGGCGAACTCGTTCGGCGCTTGGGTTCCTTGCGGCTGGTGGGGCTGGCCACCACAGTGGCGTGTTTCCTGTGCATCGCGCAGTTTGTGCTGCTGCGCCCACTTAGTGCGGCGTTGGTGGCACCTGAAGTCATCTGGCTTTCGGTGCTCAATGCGACGGTGTGCACAGCCATGCCGGTTCTCATGGTGATGATGGCGATTGAACGCATTGGTGCCAGCATGGCGGCCCAAAGCGGCATGATCGGGCCGATGTCAACGATTCTGATGGGAGTGTTGATTTTGGACGAACCCTTCACCGCTTGGGTGGCTGCGGGCACGGTGTTGGTGATTGCAGGAATATTCGTCTTTACCCACAGTGTTCAGGCTGGCCGCTCAGCACGACCCTACCGTTAGGGACGCAGAAATCACAAATATCCCATTTCTGGCGGCACTGGCGGGCACATTGCATCGTTGCAAATGCTTGCAATAGCTAGACTATTGCTGCGTTGTGCGCCTAATCCTGCAAGCCACAGTCGCATCTCTTGGTAACGCGGACTTCTGCAATTAAGCACTAGCACTGCATCCCGTCAGCGCCTGACATGGCCCTGATAGAAATGGATCTACTCCAGGTAACGACGGTTGTACTCGGCAAAGACCCATACACATGCGCCTTCATGGCGTATTTGTCGGCAAAGTCTTGCGGGTTGACAGGGTCCAGAATGTAGAAGTTGACGCGGTTGTTGATGCTGAAAAACATGTGCCGGATTTTGTTCGGCAAGGTGTAGGGGGGCTGCCACTCAAAATCGTCCTGCGCTTCATAGTGCAGGAATACCGGCAGAATTGGCAACCCCGTCTGCTTGGCCACTTCAAAGGCCCCGGATTTAAACTCCGGGAACAAGCGCCGGCCTTTGCAACCCCCTTCCGGGTACAGACCAATGTTGTGCCCTTGGTTCACCGCATCCACCATCATGCCAATGGCCTGGCGGCGCGATTCTGGGTCTTCGCGGTCCACATACAGGGTTCCGCAGGCTTTGCTGATGCGCCCGACAATAAACCAGTCCTGCACCTCGCGTTTGGCCAGTGACACCACATCAAAAACAGCGGGGATGCCGATGTCTTCAAAAGCCGAAGGGTGGTTGGCCACCAGTATGTAACGCTGCGGCAGATGCGCTTTGTTTTTCTGGTGCACATACAAATCGACGTTGAGTGCCCGCACAAACGCGCGGCACCAAGCCCTGAAAATATAGGCCACGGGGTGTTTGCCTCGCCAGGGCACGAAGGTCAGCAAATAAAGAAAAACCGTGAACACGACAAAATCAAAGATGCCCACGGCTTTACGCAGCCAGCGCAGAATGATCAGCATGATGTCGTGACTCCAAAGACCAACTTTGGCTATCTTAGCCACTGCCGGGCATTTTGGGTGACAAAATTCAATTGAATCTGGTCGTTTGACAGATTTTGTTTGCTATAAAAAATGTAGCTGTCTGCGCACTGTTTATATGCGCAGGCGGCCTAATTAATGCCAAGAAGTGCATCCTTGAGCCGACCGTCGGCCGGTGTATGGCCCAGCCAGATGGCCATCAAGGCCTTGAAAAATTCTGGCTCTCGCAGCGGCTCACCTTGCACCTGCCCGTTAACCGTCACGATGGTACCGATACCGGGCACCCAGTCGAGCAAGACATTGTCTTCGGTGGCGATGGTTTTGTGCAGGGCAAAGATTTCGCCCATCTGACGCAAACCCGCTACCAGTTTGGACATGGCCGCTTTGTCAACATTGTCGGCAAGGCTGCGGGTAAAAAGCTTGCCGAACTCCTTGGAATCAAGATCGCGCACCATGGTCAGGCTCACCCGTTTGGGGCCGGACTGGCTGATGGCCTCCTCGGGCAGACGGGTCTTTTTCTCCAGATAGAGTGCCGCCACATAAACCTTGGGCGCGCCCTTGTGCCGGGTGCCCGCACCGTTCAATGTCAAAGGAACGCCAGCCACTGTGGTTTTGTCCTCGACTTTGATGCCATCAATATCAATGGAAGCCGCCATCGAATTGAAGGCCAGCGCAAGGGCGGCGGCCACTAAAGTCTGTTTTACTTTCATAGAGGCCACCCTATTTGCTGCGAATCATTTTGAAATACAACCATATCAGGCATAGCCTTTCACCATGATCTGCGTGTTATTGCGCGCATCGGATGGATTGCCCCCTGCCAGTTGACGGTAGGTGCGCGAGAACTGCGCATAGTCGGTAAACCCGGCAGCCAACGCAGCCTCTGTGAGTTCTGCACCCTTTGCCAGACTCGATGCCGCGACAAAAACGCGGTGCCACAGACGAAACCGCCGAATCGGCGTTCCCACCACGTCCTTGAACAACTGGGAAAGTCGGGGCACCGAGAGGCCTACCTGTTGACCGATCCACTCGACAGAAACGTTCTGGTTGTGGTGATTTTTGATCAATTCAACGGCCCGGACAATGCGCGGATCGGGGTCTGCCAGTTGACGCGAGGGGTGGTCCAGCCACTCATTGACAATTTGCTCGGCAGTTGCCAGCGAGGGTCTTTGGTCGCGCAAAATGTTGGCAAACTCAATGACCTCAGACTCGCCCTTGATTCCCGCAAAACAGTGTTGATTTTCCATCGGGAGAGCCGCGTGCATCAGCGATGTCAGGCGGGCGAGGTCTTTGCCTGTCCCATCGAGAAAAAACAGCGCTACATTGGCCCCATGCGTATCCACCTCCAGGTTCATGCCGGCCGGAATCAGAAAACTCTTTGATTTCACTCGGTCACGCCGGATGGGGTCCACCATTTCAAGCTCGTCTTCCAGCGACACCAGCAAAGTAGAAGGAACGTTAGTGCGCTTGAAACAGCGCTCCAAGCGCCCGACATACACCCCTCGCTCACCGGTGGCATAGACAACGGCCTTCTTTTTCAGATTCATATGCATCTCCTGCTCACTTTTCAACTTGTCGGCACGCAAACAAAGCGCACAGCATTGAAATAGATGCGAGATGGTAGAAGTACCTAGGTGGATCAGCTAAGGAACAAATTCACACATACTGCGACGGTTGTTACAGATTGTTGCCAGTCGGAAAACTGTGCATTAATTCGCAGTATTGGCGTTGTGAAATGACGGCCCGTGGCAACAGCACTGAGCTTGCTTTCGAGACCATCAGCGCGCTGGCGGATTGGCCAGGGGGCTTGCGGGCAAGCCAATGCTTGCCAATTCCATGTCCCACTTGCTGTTGTCACCAACATCCTTGATCATCATCTTTGCTTCGGGCGCATACCAGCGGGTTGTATGGATGGTTCCACTGAAAAAGAACATTGCACTCCAGTTGTCGAGACACTCAATCCGGAATGCATCGAACTCACCCGCAACCACCTTGACCTTTTCAAACGCCTTGACTTCGCAGCTCACGCTGCCGTCCCATTTGGCATCCTCTGACGTGGCGAATCCGGTGTACTTTCCAGACCATTTTTTGCCCACTTCCAGCGGAAAAGCGAGCAATGGGTAATAGGGTTTGTAATCGACGATCAATTTGCCCTCGGCCGTGACGACCTTGACCGGATTGAAATCGTTGTCCACCGAAAAATGCATGAACATATTCTTGCACTGGGTGATCATCATTCCATCTGTGTTGGGCTCGGTCACTTCCCAGCGTTTGCAGGGCACTGACATCACGCGGTCAACCACCTCAATAAAACCACCAACCGGCGCGACCTCGGGTTTTTCAAAGCGAGGGCCATCGTCAGCCCAGCAAGACATAGACAGCAAAGCAAGGCACAGCGTGCCAAGGTGGACAGAGTGTTTCATGGATAAAACTTTATGGATATCTTGGAAAGTAGCGGCAATTCACGCAAGAAGCCTCGCGCGACACGCATAGTACTCTGCGGGCCAGTAGCCATCCAAAAGGAAACGCTGCCACACCCCGGCGCAGCGTTTGTCCTGACCTTTTCAATGGCTGAGCGTTTGGAGCGCTACTTCAGCCGGGTCAAAAAACAGGCAAGCGCGCTCATATATCTGTACTTCGTCCACCGGGTACCTGATTTCGCCATCCACCTTGATATAGCGTGGACCAACCCCAACAGAGCTGGCCAATCCAATTGCGGACTCGCTTCGACCCCAGCGCTTGGCCAACTCGCGTTGCGAAAGAAAGAGGTTGATGCTCGCGTCCATTTGAATCACTCCTTATTCCATTTCCATATCAATCCGACATGTTGTTGCTTCGCCTTGCCCTCCCAGAGCATCGGCAGATGCTCTGGGACACGCTACAGCACTGTCTACGGCTTCGAGCCTAATGTCGCATCGATCTGAAAACGGAATTAGGCGGGTAGTCAGCCCGAAGGGCTTGGAATGTTTATCGGCATGCGCACTGAAAAATGGAGAGCATTGCCCTGCAAACTGCAAACTGCAAAGGTAGCCTTTCCGTGCGTCTTCAAACTGACATGGTTTCACGCCTGGTTTTGCGCGATACTGCGCCGATGAACAAAGCAGGCAAAGCAATCATCACGGCGGCGCTGCTGGCGGCCTTTGGCACAGCAGCTTTCTATTCCATCTACCAGACCGGGCGCCAGGCCGCGCCAGAGACGGGTGGTGCTTTGACAGGCTTGGCGGGCAAGCTCACCGGCGCAGTGCCGGTGCAGGAGCTGAGCGGCTTGATTGCGGTGGATGTGGAACCCTACTTTCAGGACCCGCGCGTGCAAAAGCTGTTGTTGGAGAACGGCTTCAAACTCAAGGTGCAACGCATGGGATCACGTGACATGGCGGCGCGTGTGGTGCCCGGCCAGACGCCTGACTTCTTTTTCTCATCGGGCGTGGTCGCAGCCAACCAGATTGGCGATGCCGCCAAAAAGGCCAACATTCCTACCGCGGTTTACTCCCCCATCTACACGCCGCTGGTGATCGCGTCCTGGGCACCGATTGCCCAGATCTTGGCCGCCAACGGCATGGCCAAGGAGGTCAGTAGCGGCGTGTGGAATGTGGACCTGGCTAAATTGACGCAAACCATGCTGGATAAAAAACGCTGGAAAGACCTTAAAGATGCCCAGTCCTACGACGTGAACAAAAGCGTGCTGGTCTCCACCACTGACGTGCGCAAGAGCAACTCTGCCGCCATGTACCTGGCACTCACCACCTACGTCGTCAACGGTGGCGAAATCGTGACGGACCGTGACACCGCACGCAAGGCTGCCCAAAGCGTGGTGGGCCTGTTCAAGCGCCAGGGCTACCAGGAAAATTATGTCAACGGCAACTTTGACGACTATGTTTCCATTGGCATTGGCAAAACGCCTATGGCCTTTATCTATGAAAATCAGATCGTGAGCCACGCCTTTTCCAAAAAGGGCCTGGGCGCAGGCATGGTGAGATCGGAAGAGCACACGTCTG
>OBLX010000115.1_pt1 | contig 13187 bp, 8 predicted proteins | sample 1519811 | NCBI WGS metagenome assembly OBLX01 (sample SAMEA3991476, study PRJEB22521) | metagenome | biome: anthropogenic terrestrial biome; feature: sewage plant; material: surface water | place: Sweden | collected 2012-09-26
CTCTTTCCGCGAACTTATCACCACGTTCGTCTTCTACGCTCACCACAAGTCCTGTGTCTGTACCACAGTTCAACTCTCTCACAATTACGTCATGTGAAACATCAACGAGTCTTCTGGTAAGGTATCCTGCGTCTGCCGTCTTAAGAGCTGAGTCGGTAAGACCTTTTCGTGCTCCTCTTGCTGAGATCACATATTCAAAGATGGAAAGTCCTTCACGATAATTAGATTTAGTCGGAACCTCAATGATTTTACCTAGAGGATCAACGACTAGTCCCTTCATAGCAGAAAGCTGCTTAAGCTGCTCTCGTGAGGCACGTGCTCCTCCTGACTTAATTATAATCTTAACAGGATTCTCCTCGTCTAGAATTGCCCATGTTTTATCTGCTAAATTCTCAGTTGTCTCTATCCAGAGCTTGTTTGAGAATCTTCGCTTTTCTTCGATGGTAAGAAGTCCCTGCTCATAGCTCTTCTCGAGCTTAACGATCTCTTTCTCGGATTCCTTAATAATTGCTCCTTTGTCGGCGAGAATCTTACAGTCATAAACCGAGACTGAAAGTCCTGCAGAGATGGTAGCTCCCCAAAATCCAATTTCCTTCAGTCGATCTATTAGTTCTCCAACCTTCTGGTTATCTTTGTAAATTCTGGTCGCCAAAACGATCAGATCTTTGACGTCTGAGGCTTTTATATCCTTGTTGATAAACTGGAGCTCAACAGGAAGTAATTGATTGACCAAAATTCTTCCGACAGATGTTCTAATGACGCTACCCTTAATCTCAACTAACACTGGCTGTCTAACATTAATCTGATCAAGATGGAACGCGGTTACCGCCTCATCGAGACTGCCGTACGCTTTTAGGGTTTCGTCTTTGATATCAAGATATCCATTATCCATGGTCGATAGGTAGTAGATACCTAGAGCCATTTCCTTGTTTGGAATTACGATTGGAGATCCGTCTGACGGCTTCAATAGATTTTGATATGGCAACATTCTTGTCTTAACCTCCTCAATAGCGGTTGCTGAAAGAGGTACGAACAATCCCATCGCATCTCCATCAAAGTCCGCATTGTATCCAGCACAGACAGTAGGATGAAGTTTGATTGCATAGGAATCGGTCAAGACTGGATAGAATGCAAGAATCGAGAGTTTGTGTAGTGTTGGTGCTCGGTTCAGTAACACTGGGTGATTTTTCGTCACCTCTTCGAGAATGTCGTACACAACAGGATCTTTGTGCTCCAAGAATGTCTTCGCGCTCTTGATGTTTGGTGCCAAACCTCTGACGATGATCTCTCGTAGCATGTGTGGCTTGAAAAGCTCTAAGGCCATCTCTTTTGGAACACCACACTGATCAATTCTCAGTTCAGGTCCGACGATAATTGTTGAACGTCCAGAGTAATCTACACGCTTTCCAAGAAGATTCTGTCGGAATCGTCCTTGCTTACCTCGCAGAACGTCCGATAACGATTTCTGAATCTTTGAGGCAGATCCTTGAGCTCGTGAACGTCCTCGAGATTTCTGAAGATCAAGAAGAGAGTCAACAGCTTCCTGCAACATTCTCTTTTCGTTTCTCAGAATGATCTCAGGTGCTCCAAGGTCGATGAGCTGCTTTAAGCGATTGTTTCTATTGATGACTCGTCGATAAAAATCATTTAAGTCTGAGGTGGCGAACTTTCCTCCTGGAAGCTGTACGACAGGTCGAAGATCTGGTGGGATAACTGGAAGAACGGTGAGCACCATCCATACCGGCATCGTCTTACTCTTAATGAAGGATTCGATGACACGAACCTTCTTCAATAACTTGTTTCGTCTTTCACCCTTTGCTTTTGGTAGTTCGTTTAGTGCCTTTGTGTAAAGACCCTGAAGATCAAGATTTGATAAAGTATCATAGACGACCTCAGATCCCATTCCGACCTTTATAAATTTCTCAAGGTTGTACTCTCTAAGGTAGAGATAATCATCTTCTTCAAGAAGATCGTTCTGTCTTAATGACTTTACGATCTTAATTACACGATCAAAAAAAGCTGTCTTTTGAGCCTTTTTCTCAATGAATTTGTTTGAGACCTGCTTGTACTGTTCCTTCTCCTTAAGGGATAGCTCCTGAAGCGCGATGGCCGCCTGCTCTTTATTGCTAAGCTTTTTCTCAAGAGCCGCTTTCTGTTTATCGAAACTTAATCGAACCTCGTCCTTGTCTTTTTCGTGCTGCTCTTCCTCTTTTTTAATCTCTTTTTGCTTGTACTCGTCGAGCGCAACCGCTGTCTTTTTCTGTTTATCTTCATTGACCTCGGTCACCAAGTATAACGCGTAATAAATTACTCGTTCAAGTGCCTGTGGAGGCACATCGAGTAGCGTGCTTAATGGCGCTGCAGCTCCCTTGAAGTACCAAATATGAACAATTGGTGATGCAAGTTTAATGAATCCCATTCTCTCACGTCGAACTGCAGATGTGGTGACCTCTACTCCGCAGCGATCGCAGACAATGCCCTTATATCTAACTCTTTTGTACTTTCCGCAGTAACATTCGTAGTCTTTGGTTGGGCCAAAAATACGCTCATCAAACAGTCCATCCTTTTCTGGTCGCAATGTTCTGTAGTTAATTGTCTCCGGTTTCGTAACCTCTCCCTTTGCCCACTTTAAGATATCCTCCGGTGACGCAAGGCGAATTTTTAGACCGCTAAAATCAACTACTGGTAGGTCGTCCATTATTTTATGTAATCAACTGCTAATCCTAACGCGTTCAGCTCTTTCAAAAGAACATGGAATGATTCTGGAACATTTGACTCTGGAATATCTAGACCCTTAATTATCGACTCGAAGGCCTTTACACGACCTCGTAGATCATCTGATTTAATCGTCAACATCTCCTGAAGAACGGCAGGAACTCGATGTGATTCAAGTGCCCAGACCTCCATCTCTCCGAATCTCTGACCTCCCATTTGCGACTTTCCTCCGAGAGGCTGCTGAGTAACAAGCGAGTAAGGTCCAACTGATCGCGCATGGAACTTATCCTCAATCATGTGAATCAGTTTCAAGATGTATCCGACTCCAACAAGCGCCTTTCGATCAAATGCTTTACCTGTTTGGCCATCATACAAGGTTCTCTTGCCGTCAACTGGAAGATCTAATTTCTTCAACTCATTCATTATGAAGTCTTCCTGTATCTTCTCAAAGACCGGGAAGTTCATTCTTATTCCTTCTTTTTGTGCGACGAATCCTAACATTGTCTCATACAACTGACCAAGATTCATACGTGCAAGAATTGAGAGTGGTGAGATAACAACGTCAACTGGGGTTCCATCCTCAAGATAAGGCATGTCCCACTCAGGAAGAATGCGTGAGATGACTCCTTTGTTTCCGTGTCTTCCTGCAAGCTTATCTCCAACAGTAATCTTTCTCAGCTGAGCAATCGTTACAAGAATTCTCTTGATGACGGTTGGCTCTAGTTCATTTGGGTCCTTCTTTGTATCGATGATCTGAATACCTACAACCACTCCTCGTTTACCATATGGCACTCGAAGTGATGTGTCCTTAACGTCCTTTGCCTTCTCTCCAAAGATAGCGCGAAGTAATCTTTCTTCAGCAGATAGTTCTTTCTCTCCCTTCGGAGCAACTTTACCAACTAAAATATCTCCGCCTTTTACCTCGGTACCGATCACGATAAGTCCATCCTTATCAAGATTGGCCAAGACCTCTTCTCGTACATTTGGAATATCTCGTGTTAATTCTTCCGGTCCTAGCTTAGTGTCAACGACATCTGCGATGAACTCTTCACTTGAGATTGAGGTGAGAAGATCTTTCTTTCTCAGTCTTTCTGAGATTACAAATCCATCCTCATATCCTAGACCGTTCAGTGAGGTGTATGCGACAACGAGATTCTGTCCAAGAGCCATACTTCCATCATGAGTTGCTGGTCCATCGACGAGTAAATCTCCTTTTTTAACCTTTTGATTCAGCTCAACCCGTGGTCTTTGATCAAACACAACATCCTTGTTTGTCTTGATGAAACGATCAAGGTTATACTCATATTTTTTCTTGTTCTTTGTGGTCAAAACGACCTTCTGACCATCCACATACTCAATAACTCCATCTTCCGGTGCGTAGATCGTTCTTCCCAAAGCCTGTGAGATGGTTCGCTCCATACCGGTTCCAACAAAAGGAGCCTCTGGCTGAACCAACGGTACGGCCTGACATTGCATGTGCGTACCCATCAGGGCTCGACTGGCATCGTCATTTTGTAAAAACGGAATTACTGCTGCGGCTGCTCCAATTACTTGTCGAGGTGAGATATCGATATAGTCTACCTTCTCGGCTGGGATCTCCACGATATCGCCTTTGTGTCTTGCGACCACAAATTCATCGGTGATAATTCCATCTTTGCTTAGATTTACCGTATCGGAAGTGATGTAAAATTGCTCTTCATCGTCTGCTTGGAAGTACTCTAAGGCATCGGTGACCTTTGCCATAATCTTACTTCCAACCTTAATCTTTTCGACTTTTTTGTATGGAGTCTCTAAAAAGTTGTATTTGTTTACACGACTGTATAAAGCCATATAGGTGACCACTCCGATGTTTGGACCTTCAGGAGATCTAATTGGACAGATGCGTCCATACTGTGAGGCCGAAATATCTCGAATTGAGAATGAAGCACGTTCCTTCTCAATTCCACCTGGTCCTCCTACTGTAATTCTTCGCAAGTTATCTAGCTCTGATAATGGATTTGTTTGATCTACGATTGTCGAAAGCTGACTTGTTCTGAAGAAGGAGTTTAAGGCTACAGTCAAAGGTTTTGAGTTAACTACCTGTGAAGGAATTACATTAACCTCTCCTGCAACTAAGCTCATTCTTTCTTTTATCTCGCGCTCGGCACGCACCATTCCTACTCGAATACCATACATTCCTACCAACTCTCCAACTGTGCGAAGTCTTCGATTTCCTAGGTGATCAATATCATCAAATGACTTCTCTCCATTTGTCATAGAGACAAGATATTTAATGGTCTCGATCACGTCCTGCTTAGTGAGGAGGTAGTTTTCTCGGGTAATTTCTAGGTCTACTCCTAATTTCTTGTTAACTTTATATCGTCCAACGTCAGACAATGAGTATCGTCTATGGTTGAAGAAAAGATTGTTAATGGTCTCAACTGCGTTATCAAGAATGAGAGGCTCTCCGGGCTTAACTTTACGATAAATCTCAAGAATTGCTTCATTTCTATTCTGAGTTGCGTCCTTTTTAATTGTTGGGAGAATGTATTTATCAACGAGTGATTGATCAAGATCCTTAAAGGACTGAAGAATTTGTGCGGTTGAGTCCCCTTCAAAGATACGAACTAGCGCAGATCCTAAGAACTTTCTCTTTTTGTTTACCTTGACCTCGATTAAGTTATTTTTATTGATAGTGATATCTAGCCATGCACCAATATATGGTCGGATCTCAGCGTTGTATAGGGTTAATCCCGTTGTTTTGTCAATCTCTGCGGTGAAATATACTCCCGGCGCTCTTACTAACTGGTTTATCACAACGCGCTCGATACCATTGATAATAAAGGTGCCTCGATCTGTCATTTTTGGAAGATTGAAAAAGTACACATCCTGCTTTTTCTCTTGATTCATCTTTTTATTGATGAGTTTAAGCTTTAGATAAACGGGAGTATCGTAAGTGAGTTTTTTTGCTTTACAAAGTGCTAGAGGATATCTTGGCTCTCCAAAATAAAAATCTTCAAACTCTAATGTAAACTTTTTTCCTGTGTAATCTTCCACAGGGAAAAATTCTTGAAGTATTTCACGAAGATTTTTTGTAAGAAATTGGTTCCAAGAATTCTTTTGAATTTCGATCAAATCTAATTTCTCTAGATTTGGTTCAGATTTTCCTATGAGGAGCTCTTTTCTTGGTTGATCGTTTGTATTAGTCAGTTTAGGCATCTCGTATTGTGGCGCGAACAACTATTGAGGGATCGTTTCTATAAACAAAACGCCCCGCCCATGCGGGGTTTGTTATTAAAACTCCTATACTATACAGCAAGTATTTTTATTTTGCAAGTGTAATTGAACTAGTGTACTACCTTGCCGTTTCTTACCTCAAAGTTGTGCGTTTTGGTCTGAGATCGCGCTGCAAAGTCTATAACTGTTTTAAGAAGAGTTTGAAGCAAAGATTCTTTTTCCTCTACGACTGAACCTGCCTCGGCACCTTTATCCCTGCCAACTGTCTCTGAACCTGCGAGTCCATCAATATACTCTTCTCCAACGCCTCCCATCGCCTTCTCAACGGTCTCCTCCAAATTCTCGGTAAGTTCCAGCGCCTTATGAAGATTCTTCCGGCCTTGTTCGGTACCAAATAGATACACGCCAGCAACTCCCATGATAGTACCAAGTGAGAAACCAAACCAAAAATTAGAAGGATTATGGTGTTGTTGACTCATTTTGATCGTCTGATCGAGAACCCTGTCTCTGTCTGAAAATTTCTAAGATCTTAAAGACGCTTTTTAGTCCACCAACAAAACCCATCATGTCATTAAAGCCGTTTTCGACTCCCGAACCTACTCGCTCAAAGCTCTCTACAATAGTCTCCGCCTTCTTCAACATCACCCTAATCTCCTGCAAAATCTTAATAACCTGATATCCGATCAGGATCATAAAGAGAGATGTGACAGAAAGAGTAACCGCAACAAGAATTTGTGTTAGATCCATACAATTAGAATACAGAAATTAGCAGGAAGTATCAAGGAGCATAACGTAACTTAAATACTAGCCACCAGCTTCTAGCTTTTTGGCTTTCTCTGCCCAGTAGTTGTTTATACGAAGTAAACTATCAAAGGTTCCTGCATCCTCCCAAATTCCTTCTATGATATCCACCTGTAGCTCTCCTTTTTGAAGATATGCATTGTTCACATCCGTGATCTCGACCTCTCCCCGCTCCGATGGTTTCAAAGACTTTGCAATTTCGATTACCTTATTATCATATATATACATACCTACTACCGCATACTTACTTTTGGGGTTTTGTGGTTTCTCCTCGATAGAAAGCGCCTTATGGTTAGTGTCAAACTCAACCACTCCAAATCGTTCAGGATCTTCAACTTCCTTTGCAAAGACCTTTGCTCCTGTTGAAAAGTTCTTTATACTCTCAGAGAAGTCGAAATCGAAGATGTTATCTCCAAGAATCATGGTAACTGGTCCCTTTCCGATGAACTGTTCTCCAACTATAAATGCGTCTGCAAGACCACGTGGCTCTTCCTGAATTTCATAGGTAAAACGTACTCCCATTTCCTTCCCCGATCCTAGCAGATGGAGAAAATGACCAGCATATTCGGGGGCGACTATTATTAAGATGTCCTTTATTCCTCCTCTGATGAGGGTCTCTATCGGATAGTAGATCATCGGTTTGTTATAAACCGGAAGAAGTTGTTTCGAAGTGATTTTTGTCAGCGGTCGGAGGCGAGTCGCTCTACCACCAGCAAGTACTATTCCTTTCATAGTTATTAGCGAAAAAATAGGACGCTTAATAAAAGCAGGACGCCCAAACTAATCAAGATGTATTCTAGCACATTCTTTAGATTGACAGAGTCGTCTCTCATGTGATGACCGATACCCCAGACTACATAGAAAGAACTGAAGGTAAGCACTGTCATGTAACTTGCAAATTTATCTCCTTGGAAAAATCTGAGAAACATCAAAAAAAATACTGTCCCAGTAGCTAAAACAAGGTAATCAACATAGTGCTCTCCTAACTCCACCTGCAGTGCTTTTTTCATTTTATTTATACCGAACTATAAAATAGTTCCGTTAACTAACAACATTATAGTAGCAATAGCAATAGCAAATAGGAAGATGAAGTGAGCAAGACTTTTACCATGCATTCTAACTAGCTTAAGTTTTGATGCCATATAAAAATCCAGGGCAAATATGCCTAGTAAAAATATGAGAAACCCTGAAGCTAGTTGGGTAGAGGTGAATGGTAGTTGAATCATGGGCTTTGGAGCGGACGCCATCTGAGCTGTTGTGAACTCTGAGAGAACCGAGTTCTTAGTAGTAATTTTTTTAGTAGTCGTAGTTTTATTCTGCACCTGAATTGCCTCAGATGGCCTACCAAACATCTGTACAACGAGAGTTGTCTGCTCACCAACTAAGCCTCCGTCGACTACCGCAAATCCCACCTCAGTGAAATCTTTACGCAGCATATTCTCACGATGAGTCGGAGAGTTCATCCATGCACTTACCACGTTTTTTGAGTACAAGAAGTTTTTTGCAAGGTTCTCACCTGCAGATTCGTATCTATATCCAGAAGCGGTTATAAACTGCCATGGGGTCTCACCATTTGGCCCAAAGTGTGCCCAGTAGTTGTTGGCAAACATGTTCTGTGCCTTATTTGCTGCTGCAGTTGCAAGTTTCTGATTGTAGATAAGGGGTTTTAATCCATTATTCACCCTCTGCTCATTTGTATATTCCACCAATTTTGTGACAGTGATGTCTTTTGCCAGTCCGAGAACATTATCAAAAGGTAGAACTACAAACTTGTTAAGACTCACTAACAAAAATCCGACAACTAAATATGCCGTTAATACATCGTGATGAATTACCTTTGCTCGATAGTTGTTGTGCTGAGCGGGTAGAAAAAGGTAAGAAAAGAATTTTTTTATTGCGTTCATTTCAGAAATCGTTTTACAAATGTATATTTATATTTACTATAAGAATACATCAAAAACATACCGATAGTATCAATTGCGATATCGCGAGGTTTTCCCTCTCTTGTTGGAACGAAAGTCTGGTGAAGTTCGTCACTCGCTGCATATAGAAATGCAACAATAAAAGCCTTAGCCCAAGCGCTTTTCCGCATCGAAACATTCGAATTATTTTTTAGGAAGGCGCGGAATAAGAGAAAATAAAGAGCCGCATATTCAATAACATGAAGCGTTTTGAAGAACACAAAATTCCATTCGTACACCTCAGAAACTTGGGTTCTTTCTCGGGCAGAAAGTAGGAAGATAGTGATCATCCACAGAACTGGAGGACCCCAATACCACAACCATTTCTTCATAGAATGATTCTAATGAAGAGAAACCCCGCTGTCAAAAAAGAGATGATAGAAGAAATTATCGTTGCGGTCTTTACCGTCCTGATCCTTGGATCTGTCCTCACCTTTTCCTTTTGAGTATCCTTATGGCCTTCAATCGATCGCGAATGACTCAATGTTGGTCTTGTATAGTATCGGGAGGGCCTAACTAAATCATCGTTGTTTTCATAACTCGCGATTTCTTCACTAAGTATTGCGCTTTTAGTTCTCGTCGGACCAACGGTTATTCTCGGAGTCGAAGTTGTACTTGGAGTTGGCGATGGGGTTATCGAAGACTCGATTAAACAGGAGTTATTGAAATACTCTTTAGAAGGATTTTGAATACAGTAATTTGAGGAATCGAACGATGTGCGACCTGCGCTTTTTCCCTTTTCCGATGAGTCATATGCAAATGTGTCTATGAGCGAATCATCTGAGTTAAGAAGACGTACAGTGTCGCCTTCGTTGTTAAACATTGATATCGAAAGATCTATCGCTTTAAAAGAATATCCCGGAATAGTGAGGTTGATTTTTTTTGGAGAAGATCCTCCATCTGCTACGTCGTCTATTTTCCAGTTTTGTAACTGCACTGAAAAAGAATTATCGTTATAGAGTTCTAACCACTCTTGTTCATTTTCATTTGGATATGCATACACCTCAGATAGATATACATACCTTATCTCTGGAATACCGGTCGGGCTTGGGAGAGGTGTTGGCGTTTGTAGTGGAGTAGTGGTTGGCGTAGGGGTTACGGTAGGTGTCGGACTTTCAATCACCATACATTCATTATTGCTGATATTTTTCGATGCAATCTGTAAACAGTAACCGGAGGATAGAAAAGAAATCCTACCAATACTCAATCCCTTCTGTGAGCTGGTATATGTAAATGAGTCAACTAATAGATCTCGGTTGTTTATCAGACGCACTTCATCACCGTCGTTATTGAAAACTGAACTTGTAAAATCAACAACCTGAAATGAATAGGCCGGAATGGTAACGGAGAATGACTTCGGGTTTGCCCCTGTATTTTCCACATCGTCAATGCTCCAGTTAGATAGGGTGACTGGAAAACTGTTGTCGTTATATATCTCGCCCCATTCATTCTCTCCATCGTTTGGATTAGGATAAACCTCAGATAAATAAACATTGTTTATTACGATCTCCGGTATAGAAGTTGGAATTGTTGTAGCCGTAGGGACAGGTGTGTTTGTAGGTACTATGGTTACGGTGGGTATCTGCGTGGGTGTTGAACTAGGAGCGTGAGTTGATGTTGGGATTTGAGTTGGTGTGGGACTTGAGGTACTCGTTGGCGACGTGGCATTGGTAGGGATTAATGTTGGAATCAGAGTAGGTAAAGGCGTACTTGTGGGGGTTGGTGTTTCGGTGGGAGTTGGAGACGAAGTCGAGGTTGGTGTTGGAGAAGGTATGTATGCACACGATAATCCAGTTAAGTTATATTTATCAAAATTTGCAGCACCTGTAGCCCATACCAACTGCCCATCTGGTATTCGCTGAAAAGTAACTCCTGATCCGGAACTCGCTTTATAGTCGAAAGCATCTATGAGATGGGCCGATAGTGAGGTTGGAGGAGCTGATGAGTCAAACAACCTGACGGTATCGGAAGTAGTTCTATTGAAATTATAATTACCAGAAAAACTTACACAAGCATTTGGGTATAACTGAGTTCCAGATGGAATCGTAAAATAGGTTGTTCCCCCATTATCATCAATATGCCAATTGGAAAGATCGACAATCTCGGTACCGGTATTTATCAGTTCTACGATTTGGGGAGATGGATCAATAAGAAACTCGTTTATCTTTATTGTTGAAGCCTGTCCAAAAACCAATGGAGCAAAAAGAATATAAATAAAACACAGTAGCAAGTATCGTAATTTCACAGTCAATTTATCATTAACGAATTAACGTATTAACGCATTAATTTTTAGTTATAAATTCTTTATTAATACGCTTATTTGTTAAATAATTGATAAAGCCACCAATTTGTCTAGATAAATTGTCAAGTAGATTGGATATTTTTACGAACTCTTCTTCAGTTACATAATCTATTTCTCTCGAAATATACATTTGACTACGTACTTCTCCAGAAGAGCCCTTTGCTATTTTTAAATACCTAATGAATTCGTTGTTATTATTTTTTTCAAATCCTTCTACAATATTTGAGTTTATAGAAACAGATGCTCTTCTCAATTGATCCCTTAAGCCAAAATCTTTACTAAAGTATTTATTGGAAGTAAGCTTATAAACTTCCTTAACCACCTTAATAGACTCTTTCCAAATGGGGAAATCTTCAAATCTAGTAATTTTCATCTTAATTGGATTCGTTAATTCTTTAATCCGTTAATAGAGTAATAATGTAGATTTGAGTTGTCAGTCGCATATATGCTACAAAATAAGGAGTCTAGATCGATGGAGAGGGATATTTTTAATGAAGTACAAGCCCTCCTTCTAGACTTACTTGCATGGTGTATCTAAAGGCGGACTTCGTCCGCTGAAACCCGAGCGAAGCCCTCCTCCGCCCTTTGGGCTTCGGCGGGTGAAAGCGGAAGGTACAGGATTCGAACCTGTGAGGGATTGCTCCCACTAGTTTTCGAAACTAGCGCCTTTAGCCACTCAGCCAACCTTCCACACCTATTATATCATCTAAGCTCAGGCTCAAAATATGCGGAGGAATTTTATGGTAAAATTAGACCTTGGAAACGATCGTACGGTTCTCGCAAGTCTCCTTTGACTTTGGGCACAACAAGACCATCATAGACGAAGTGAGTTTTTCTGTCCGTAAAGGGATGAAGGTTGCTTTAATGGGTCAAAATGGAGCCGGTAAAAGTACTTTATTCAAACTGATCACAAGAAAACTTTATCCGACATCTGGTTCAATTAATGTCGATAAACGTATTATCATTGCAACCGCGCTTCAGGTAATTCCACCTGAGGAGATGGGCCTTACTGTAGAACAGTACTTCCAGAAGCATCTTGGCGAGGTACTCCCCCATGAGTTAAAAAAGAAACTAAGCGCGGTACTAGACGTTGTTAACTTGAAGGCACCGTTGGACAAAATAATTAAGTCGTTCTCCGGTGGACAACAAGCCAGACTTCTTCTTGCATCTGCACTGATCCAGGAGCCAGATCTACTTCTTCTTGATGAGCCTACCAACAATCTAGACTACACTGGTATCGCACACCTTACAGACTTTCTCATTAACTACACCAAAAGCGTCATCGTAATCTCCCATGATGCGGAGTTTTTGAATGCCTTCACCGAAGGCGTCCTCTATCTCGATAGTCACACGAAAAAAATTGAGCAGTATGCCGGTAACTACAATGATGTGCTCGAGCAGATTGAGCTAAGAATTGAGCGGGAGAGAAGACAAAATGCGCAGATGGAACGAGGTATCCAGGAAAACAAAGATAAGTCTAATTTTTTTGCCCACAAGGGAGGACGTATGCGATTGGTTGCAAAGAAAATGCGTGAAAAAGCTGATGAAATGGAAAGCTCTAAGGTTGCGGTACGACGAGAGGACAAGACCATACGTCAATTTACCATTCCGGCTCAAGAAGATCTGGTAAATGAGTTTCTCAAAATTACATCGGTTACGGTCATGCAGGATCATAAAGAAGTCACAAAAGATATTCGCGTCTTTATCGAAAAAAACAAACATCTGCTCATCGTCGGACCAAATGGGATTGGTAAAAGCACATTCATCGAGTCGCTAATAAACGGTACGGCCAAAGGTGTAACGATGTCCCCGGGAATTCGGGTAGGTACTTATCGACAGGATTTCTCGTCTTTGAATCCGGACGAAACAGTCTACGAGTCTCTTTCACGAACTATGAAAGAAGCAACGGGCAAAATCTACGAACAGGAAATTCGAATCGTTGCCTCAGGGTTTCTCATAACAAATGAATATATCTACTCGAAAATTGGTACGCTTTCAGAAGGTCAAAAAGGACTCGTAGCATTTGCACAGCTTGTGTTACAAAAACCCGGACTTCTTATACTTGATGAGCCAACCAATCACATCAACTTCCGACATCTTCCAAGAATTGCACAGGCGCTTGATGAGTATAAAGGGATGATGATCTTTGTTTCGCACGTTCCTGAGTTTGTTGCTCAGATCAGAATCGATGA
>OBLX010000116.1_pt1 | contig 13146 bp, 13 predicted proteins | sample 1519811 | NCBI WGS metagenome assembly OBLX01 (sample SAMEA3991476, study PRJEB22521) | metagenome | biome: anthropogenic terrestrial biome; feature: sewage plant; material: surface water | place: Sweden | collected 2012-09-26
TTCCGATCTTTATTAAATTAGTAATTAAAAATTTGAACTTAAAAATTGAATAAAAATTAAAAATTAAAAAATTCAAATTACTATGACTTCTAAGTCTGAATATAATAAAATTCTTCTTCTTCGCACTATCGGCAATGTTCTTATTATTTCATCTCTCGTTTTGATGATTAAGACCTTCTACTTGCCATTAAAACAAGAGCTTCAGTACACTTTGAATACGACACTAAATAAATCATATGTCGTAAGCACAACTTCGCCTTTCCCTTCTCAGAAACCAGAAGACCGCAGAGGCCTTCTCGCCAAAGCGCTCACCGGATCACAGCGTGAAGTTCTTGTCCCACAGGATACTAATTTCAGTATTGTGATCCCAAAGATAGGCGCCAACTCTAACATTATAGGCAATGTGGACTCTGCAAACGAAGAGGAGTACTCTAGCGCTCTAAAGTACGGAGTTGCACATGCTTTAGGAACTGCTTTTCCAGGCGAGGGTGGTCATATTTTCTTATTTGCACATTCTACCGATTACTTTTGGAATGTCGGAGCATATAACGCCATATTTTATCTTCTTTATAAATTGGAGAAAAACGACGAGGTAAACTTGTTCTACAAAGGACAAAGATATAGATATCAAGTGGTATCAAAACAAATCGTAGACCCATCTCAGGTAGAGTATATTACACGTAAAACGAACAAAGAGTTTCTCACTCTTCAGACATGCTGGCCTCCAGGCACTACACTAAAAAGACAGCTGATCTTTGCAACGCGAATTATTAACTAAAGAGTGTCAACTCCGATAAATATTTGCACTACATTATCCATATTTCTCAAAACGCCTGCGTTTAATTTTATTTGCTGTTTCGCTCCGTCCAGATGAGTTAGAGTAATCTGATCTTTAATAAGAGATATAAAATTCTCATGAAAAGACAGTATGTCGAATGGCCCCTTTTCATTGATAGAACTAATTGCAGACACGTCACCCTCAAACACCGTCCTTGCGAGGTCCTGAATAACTACATGAATTACATAGGAAGTCATGGTTTTAAGCCTTCATTAGATCTTTTAATGAACCGATATTCATAAATGACTGGGGAGGAACATCATCATATCGACCTGAGATAATCTGCCCAACATCTGTCACAAGCTCTGATAGTGGCACATAGACTCCTTTTTTACCGGTCTGTAGTTCTGTAGTGAAAAAATTCTGCGTAAAGTAGTTTCTCAGAATTTTAGCTCTCCTATAGATTGACTGATCTGCTGTTGATAGCTCGGACTCTCCAATGAGCGAAACGATACGTTCAAGTTCGATAGCTCGCTTTAATAGTGACTGAGAGGCTAGATAATAACTGTAGTGACTGTCTCCCACAGTTTCCTTGCTCAATGCAGAAGACGTCGAGTGAAGTATGTCAACGGCAGGAAATCTTCCGTCCTGATAGATGCTACGAGACAGAACAACAGATGAGGATAAAAATGGAAATATAGACTGAACTGCATAGTCTGTAAGATCATCAGATGGCACGTAAATAGCCTCAATACTCGTCATTGTTCCGGATGTGGTGGAAACTAAGCGCTCTTGTACTGAGGCAAGTTCCGAAGCTAAAGTTGGCTGGTACCCATCCTGTGAAGGAATCTGATTCATTAAAGTACCTAATTCGTATCCTGCCTGTGCAAAACGGAACATATTATCGATAAAGAAAAGAACATTTGTTTTTTTTACATCTCTAAAATGCTCTGCGATTGTTGCTGCAGCCATGGCAGTTCTGAATCTTACTGCCGCATTCTCACCCATCTGGCCAAATATAAGCGCTACCTTTTGCAATACGTTACTCGCCTTAAGCGTTTCATAAAGTTCATGACCCTCTCTTGCACGCTCTCCTACTCCGGCAAACACCGACACATTCTCCTCTTTGTGCAAGATTACGACATTATGAATTATCTCTGTTAGAAGAATTGTTTTTCCGACACCGGCGCCTCCGAATAATCCAACTCTACTACCTTTTAATATGGGGGAGAAAAAATCTATAACCTTGATGCCTGTTTCCAAGAATACAGATGGCACCGAAATGTGATCATATGGAATATCTGTGGGTGAAATAGGAGCGTAGGTAAGATTCTCAAGCGGAGCTTCTCCATCTAAAGGCTCCCCAAAAACATTTATTACTCTACCAAGCAAACCTTTACCTACAGGCACTACTAATGGTTTTTTTGTGTTTAGAACCTTCATGCCTCGTTGAAGTTGCTGAGAACTCCTTAGCAAAAAGCAATAAAATGATTCGTCGGACGCTGAAGAATACACCTCAAAAATAGCTGTAGGATCGTTTTCAAGAGTTAGAATATCGTTGATGGCGGGTTTATCCTCGCGGAACTCAACCTCGATTATCTGACCTTTAATAGCTGTAATTGTTCCTTCTTTCATACCTTTGTGCTTGTTACCTCCAGAGACGCATTCCTGAAAGTCTCTCTAATTGCTTTTTTTGTTGACTCGCTCGGGTAAATCTTTTTTTCGCATCTTGAAGTTCTTTTTGTCTTCTTTTTATAAACTGCAGTGACTCTTCCATTGCATTTACTCGAGATGCATAGCGCGCAAGTTCAGACTCATGTACGGTTTGCCTAAAAAGTGTGGCGAATATTTGAGTTTCAAAAAACTGGATCAACTTCTCAAGATTTGGTTCAAATAAAAATTGCTTTACCGCATGATTCTCTTGAGGCATACCCTCCTCGACCATCACATCCCCCGTAATATTCGCCCTTATCGCTCTCTGTGTCATTAGATTGTAAAACTTTCCATGAAACACAATGACCTTTTCGTATTTAACTATATGAAAAATAATTGGTTCAAGGTCATTGGTCTGTAGATTTGCATCAGGGATCTCAAAGAATAGATGCTTTCGCTCTAATCCCGTTTCCTTAAATAACCGTTCACCCAGCCTTCCTACAATAAGAATATCAGCATCTGGTTCTTTTTTTATTGCCTCAACAAAAAGTTGGTAAACATCCTGGACTATGGCACCATAAAGCTTCGTATTTGCAGACAGCAAAATAATTAATGTTTTTTGCAGTTTGCCTGTATTGGTCACTGTCTTATTGTGTTGTCTTGTCTTATTTAGTCGAGCAATCTCCCCTGAACGTGCAGATTTAAGATCGGAATAGATCTGAGAAAGTCCCGAAAGATAATCTCGTGTTTTCACAACTCCAGTACGAACATCTTGAATTTTGATAATTGATGTTTCCTGATAAACCTGTGCTATTGTGCGCAAACTTTGTAGAACCGGTATCTCTTTGTTAATGAATTTTAAACTTTGCATATAGTAAGAAACTCCTGCTCATTCTGAGAAACACGCGTTAATAACTCGTACATCGTCTTAGCATTTAATGATAAATCGAAAAGTTGTCGACTCTGTTCAGCTACAAATGCAGAACTTAATTGCTGTTTACACCTAGCAATATTAACGTTAGGAATTTTATCCGTTATGTTAAGCCATATTAGCGCGAAAAGAACAAACTGAACTGCCTCTGGAAAGAGCTCTGCATAATTCTGATCAAAAAATTTATATAACAAATCACCCTTTTTAATAATGTCCTTAATCTTTTGTGAGAGTTCGGCACCAAAATGTGAGTAGTTAAGTGAACGTTCGTACTCAGATAAAAACACCGAAACCTCATGATTAATCTCACGCTTAAGTGATGACTGAGCCTGCTTACCTACTCTAGTTACTGAAAGTAATGGCTCAATCGCTGGCCTTCTCCCGTTAAAGTATGCATTGCTATCATAAAAAACATGACCATCGGTCATACTCATAATATTTGTGCATATGTAGCCAGTCAGATCGCCTTCAATTGTCTCTACCACAGGAAAACAGGTTATCGATACCTCTTTATTGTCTTTTGATCTGTAGTTTCCTGATGCTTCCAGTAGTCTAGCATGTACAAAAAAAGTATCGCCTGGATACGAATCTCGACCAGGAAACTCCCCTCCGGTCAACATAATTTCACGGTAGTATTTGGCGTGCGTTGTGAGATCGTCAAGGATAACCACCGAGTCTACACCTTCGCTTTTAAAGTACTGCGCTATAACCATAGCCGTTGTAGGAGTAAAAGCAATCAGGCTTGGTGAGTCCTCCGACGTACTAACGACAAAAATTACCTGTGAGCTGAGGTTTGCCGATCTATACTTCTCAATTAATTGCTTCACATCTGATTTACTCTTTCCGATAAGGGCGTAAATAATTACCTGCGAAGGATTTTCCTTAACCTGAGTTTTTACAGTCGTGAAAAAAAAACTACTTTTTCCTACCTTTCTGTCTCCTACTATTACCTGCTTTTGTCCTTTACCGAGTGGCACCATAAAATCAACCATGGTTACACCGGTAAAAAAGGGCTTACTAATTCGAACTCTCCGATCTAACAATGCTATCTGTTCAAGCACCGCCTCACGTACGACCTTTGGCTTTCTATAGGTTGGTGTCGGTAAAATGATTCTTCCAAGCGGATCGATAACACAACCTTTTAGTTCGGGTCCTACCGGAATGGAAATCGTCTTTCCGGTTCTCACCAGTTTTGTCCCTACTCGAATATGGGTCTGAGAAAATAATAGAATTCGAACTATTCCTCGCTCAATTCGGAATACATATCCCCACTCACCCGTCTCAAACAACACGAGCTCACCGATTCGTACACTTGGCAGACCGTCAACGTTCACCATATGATTATGCACGTTCGTTACTACTCCATATTCCTTCAATGTGTCTAAATAGCTCTGATAGGTATCCATAATTTTTCAAAAGGCAATACTAACTGCTAGGTTGGATCATGCCTTTAATTCTGGTCGACAAAGATAAATCGAGATAGACGCCGTTATATTCTAGCCTCAATCCCCCGAGGAGTGAAGGCTCTATGTGGACATCTAATAGAACGCGTTGATTAAGTTGTTCGGTCAGCTTCGTATGTAGCTCGGATATCTCCGATCTACTCATATCGATGGCAAGGCTCAGTCTTACTACATCCAGATCCATTGCCTTACCTCTTAGGGACTCCAGAATTTCCTCAATAATATGTCCATCATATATATTTTTTTTATACTTACTTAGATACAAAAAAAACTCCTTTGCCCTCGATTCTGATAGTTGTTTTTTAAGTGTTTGCTCCAATGTCTCAGAATTACTTACAGCAAAAATTTCACGTCTGACCATCTCTATCTGATCAATGAGTTTTTCACGATCACTCACCAAGATGAGACCTTCAAAAAAACTTAAGACATCGTTCATATCATTATTTTTTACCTGAAAAAAAATCTTTCTTTATAGATTCGAAGGAGCTCCATATGAGCCTTTTTTGATCTTCCTTAGTTAACGATTTCTTAACCACGTCATCTAGTACTTTTGTAAAAATTATCTGTAGTTCTTGCACACTTTTTTCCTCCTGCTGCTTTCTATACGCTTCAAGTTCCCTAGTTACGTTCTCAAACTGCGTCTTCTTAAAAACTTCCACAAGCTCATCGGTCTTGTCCATCTGTTCCTTAAACCTGCCGTCCAGTTTCTTTCTTAGATCCTTCATATTTTGATAAAACGCTTCCTCATATTGTTTTTCTACTGAGGCAAGCTCTGAATTAAGACTAGCCACATACCTATCTTTAAAATCTTCGAAGATCATTTTTGCTTGAGACTCGATAGTGCCTTTAAAATGATTCGTCTGTGATAATAGTCGATTCATTTTCTCGGTCGATTCGTTCAAAACTGCTTCTGAACTATTTATCACCCGTTTCATGTGTTCATCTATTTTTTTCTTAGCATGCTTTTCATACTTAGAAATTCCAAACTCATTTTTGATTATGAAATAGGCATACACCGCAATGAGTCCTAAAGTAAAGACCGCAAGAGACAGAATGATATAGGTCATAGGTTTGGTTAACTACGAATAATAAATAATGAGACCAGAATTCCAACACCAATAATCACACACGTGATTAATACGTTCATAATGATTCCGAACTGAATAGCCCGACTTGCGAGAGGATTTCTTCCCAACGCCTCTACTCCTTTACTCGCTATTCTTCCAAAATAAAAGAATCCAAAAATGAAGGAGAGCAGCGTGATTATTGCAGCAATCACATACTTGAAAACAATTAGGGGTTGTTCGTATGATGCTAAGGCAGATAAGCTGAATATATCGGTCAAGGAAGATCCTAGAGTTGACGGGGAAGGCGCGTAATGGATATTTAGCTCGACACTTAATAGCACATTTTGTGTACGATTTGTATTTGTGTAGTCTTGAAGTGAAGTCCCAACAACATATCCCGACTTATCGGCTCGAACCGCTACGCCTGCTGTTGTTGAGGTTCTTAGCAGGTCGCCTCTTTTTATCGGTCCATTGGATGTGTTTGCTAGAACCCTAGCCTCTGCCGAGCTTGTAAGTGCATACTTTTTGTTAGGATTGTCCGACTTTACATAGATTGAAGGATCGGCGACTATTACGCCCTTGGTTTGTGGGTCGTAGGCTTTTCTGCTAAGTGAATAGCTTCCATCAGGATTCTGTGAAACCAGTGAGCCGGAAGGTACCTTCTCATCTTTAACCTCAATATATCGAGCTATGCTATATGAGGAAATCTGAGCATAGGTGAAGGTAAATAAAGGCGTCATCAAACATAAGAATCCGAAAAAAATAGATATCTTAACTGTTTTCATAAAAAATAAATAGCTGCAATGTATATCTAAATATATATGCTTAAACTCATTAATTGCAAGGGTCAAATCGATCAAACTAATTTGCACTAAACTATACGTCTGTATAAAATCATGGATGGTATGATTCTTAATTAATTCGGATTTTCATAGAGCCTCAAACGCATACTAACTTTATTATAGGATTTTGAGCATTTTGGTCTAATATAGTAATGCTTTTTTAATGATATTGCTTCAAATTCTATGAGCAATTCCTATGCTTTCTTTTATTTAAGGCCAATTGAGGCCTTGACGTACTACCGATGAGCATGATATATTTAAGCTACCCTGCAGATATAACAGGCATCACACCTATGATTGAAAAAACATTAGTCGTCGTAAAACCAGACGGAGTAAAGCGAAGTTTAATTGGAGAGATAATTTCTCGTTTCGAAAAAGCTGGTCTAAAAGTGGTCGCTTCAAAGATGACGGTCGTAACCAAAGACCTCGCAGATCAACATTACCCAGCTGATAGGGATGAACTCTGGATCGCAATTGGAAACAAAACTCTTGATAACTATAAAGCGCTTGAGATGGATGCAGAAAAAGTCTTGGGAACCACCGATGCCAAAAAAATCGGAGACATGGTACGCGTTTGGCTACTCGACTACATAGTGTCTGGTCCTGTGTTCGCTATGGTCCTAGAAGGACCTCACGCCGTAGAATTGGTTCGCAAGATCTGTGGCCACACCCTACCGTTATTATCCCTTCCAGGAACAATCCGAGGAGACTACTCATACGACTCTTCCGCTCTAGCAAACACTGCTAAGAGAGCTATTAAAAACTTGATGCATGCTTCAGGAAACCTAGAGGAAGCCAAATATGAAATCCCTCTATGGTTTAAAAAATCAGAGATCTGCTCCTACACTCGAACCGACGAAGATATAATGAAATAAGCTGTAAGGGAAAACACAGTCAATGAAACGCCTACTATTTTTCCTATCATTTCTCACACTCGCAGTTACGGCATTCGCACAGGAAAACACCGCTCCTAAGATATCACTTGATAAAAAACTATTTAGAAAAGGCGAAACGGTAACGCTGAACTATTTGGGGACGCCACAACCGCTAACAATAACGCTTGAGAACACCATTGGTCAGTCTGTCGGATATAAAGCCACAGTATCGGCTCTACAGGAAAAAGATTCAAACAATGAAGTTCTTAGAATTCTACCCTACTCACCTTGGAAAACAGGCACCTACTCTATAGCTATAACACAAGGAACAACCCAACTACTACGAGACACATTCGTAATAGACGAACCATCGCCGTCAATTACCCGAATGAGCTCAAAGATAATTGAGCCAAACAAAACGACAACGGTCACTCTAAATATTCCTGACATTACAACAAAGACAGCTACAAGCTCTATGACCCTTGTCGAAAGCGCACCTATAGATGCAGTAATCAATGACCCGAACATTCAGCAGATACGAAAACCTGAACTCCTTAATCTCCGATTTCCGTTTAACGAGGACTATGAGTTGACCCTTGGTTTCGGACAGGTCGATCCTACCGAACATCTTGGAATGCCTAACCATGATGGAATTGATTTTGCCACAGCCTCCGGAACTCCAATCGTTGCTGTTGATGAAGGAGAGATCGTCCCCTATCGTGAGGAAAACAACTACGGAACGACGGTTGCGGTTCAGCATCTTTGGGGACAGTCGTTTTATGGTCACCTATCTACTTCCTCGGCACAGCTTGGAGAAAAAGTCAAAAAAGGACAGATTATTGGATTTTCAGGTAGTACGGGAAGATCGACCGGACCCCATCTCCATCTAGGAATCAAATGGAACGATAGCCGGATGATAGATCCTCTTCCACTTCTTTCTGCCTCAAATAATAATAAAGTGGCAGAAAAACAGCTCATTTTTACTATTCCACTATCGACTTCCCAGATTTCCTACGATATGGTCCTTGTGAGACCTGAACCGGTCATTCAGAGCATTGAGCTATCACCATCTTATATCTACGTAGCGACTCCAAAACCTCTTTTTACAGAACGAGATTCTCACATTATTCTACTCAATGGTGAGAAGGATGCCGGAGACAAGCTCATTCAAGATCCTCATCTTACCGTCAATACGCTCATCACATCTCAAGACGGGGTAATTATCTGGAAGAATGATGACCAAGATATGTTAAAGGTCTATGATACGGTGACTAAAACATTTTTTGAGCAGCCTCTTTTTACCGATCTTCCCAACTCATTCACCATAGACTCTAAAGAATATCACGTAATGACTTCCTTAGGATCTCTCGCGCTCAACCCTGTCATACAGTAATCATCCAAAAAAAACCTCCCGATACATCGGGAGGTTTTTGACTACTAACCTGAATTTACTTTTTAACTGTTGGTACAACTGGAGCCTTTGTTGGGGCTACAGTGGCGCTTCCAGTTGGTGCTGCCGCTTGCTTCTGAATATTTATCGGCGCGACCTCAATGATCTTATTGTTTGACTCTCGATAAAGAATAGCTTTCTTTGCCTTGATGAAAAGCAAGAGCTTATCTCCGTTTACAGCATTCTTAAAGAATGGCTGATCTTTCAACTTCGACTTATCTTGGACAGTTGCCAATGATGGTGTTTCGTCATTTGGTAAGGCAATAAGTTTACCAACCTTATCCACGACTGACTTCGTCTGCTCTAATGAAACCTGTTGAGGGTTTTTAAGCAGCTTTTGAGCTTGCTGATACTTCGTGTAGAAGTAATATGATGGGATAAGAGCTAAAACAGCTCCGATCAATAATCCGAGGACAATATTTCCTCGTTCTTGGTTTGTTAGAATTTTTGAACTTGTCATAGTAAGGTTCACTATATATGTTTTGATTATTTTTGTCAATGCCGAATTAGAGGCAATTTTAAAACATAATGGCGGTAAGATTCTTTAAGCTCATTCTGTCTTAACTTTACATAATTACGTGATGTAGAATAAAGACGTTTATGCAAAAGGTACTCGGCGTAATCTGTTTGTTATCACTCACTACGAACGTCTATTTTATTTTAGCAAATCAAGACTCAAAAAAGGTCGGTCTGCCGATAGCCACAGAAGGTTCTCAATATAGTTTTTTATCACCACGTATTTTTTCAGAAAATCAAAATAACCTTATTGTGAACTTTGTTTCCTTAAGAAAGCATATGCAACAACTTTCGTCACAACTTAGTTATAAAACCAGTGTGTACTTTGAGTATCTTCCAACAGGTGCCTCGATCGGAATTAATGAAAAGAACGCATTTGTACCGGCAAGCCTACTCAAAACTCCTTTGGCAATGGGGATTTATAAACACTATGAGAGTGGAGAGCTCAAACCATCGGATACGATCATTATGGATGATGTATCGCGTGATAGGGGTTTTGGAAAGCTTTGGAAGCTTAAATCGGGTACCATTATTACAGTAGAGCAAGCATTAAATCACCTTATAAGAGAGTCTGACAATACCGCACAAAAGCTACTTCTTAAAAAAATTTCTACTGAGGAGATCGATAAGGTTTTTGATGCTCTGGACATACCAAAAGTAAGAGATGGCGACGGCGAGGCAGTAGTCACAGCAAAAAACTACTCATCGATACTAAGATGCCTCTACCTTTCCTGTTATTTGTCTAAGAGCAACTCAAATCAACTTCTTCAGCAACTATCTCAGACAGAGTTCAATGACAAACTCCCCGCAACAATTCCTAGCTCTATTCCAGTGGCTCATAAGATTGGAGAGCACCCATCCATGCGCAACCCAGAGAAAAGCACCTTCACCGACTGTGGCATTATTTATGTACCCAAACGCCCCTATATTCTATGCGTAATGGTTGAGGCAGACGAGTCGACCTCGACCTCAACTATTGCCTCGTATTCAAAGATCGCGTTCGATTACGTTCAATCATATCAATAATCAACGGTTTTCTTGTTGTACGCGCAAACTCTCTCTGCTATAGTCTGGGCATGAATTCATTTTGGAATAAAAAAAGTGTTTTGGTTACCGGCGCAGGAGGATTTATAGGGTCATGGGTAACTCAGCTTTTGGTAAAAAATGGTGCACATGTAAGTGCGACGTGTAATCACAACGACAATAATCTTGCACATCTTGCCGGAAAGATTAAGCTGATTAGGTGTGATCTTACAAATTATCGAAGTTGCCTCAAGGCTACAAAAAATATCAATGTAGTGCTCCACCTCGCCTCAAAGGTGGCAGGAATTCAGTACACAATGAATCATCCAGTCGAGATGTTTGAGGACAATATTGAGATGACTAAAAACATTCTCCGAGCATCGCACGCAAACAAAGTTGAACGAGTTCTTCTTGTAAGTTCTGCCTGTGTCTACCCGCGTTTTGCCAACCCTCCAACCAACGAAAACATGGGCTTCGTAGACGACCCAGAACCAACCAATCTCGGCTATGGTTGGTCCAAACGAGTGATGGAGCTCATGGCCCGATTTTATCATGATGAATATGGTCTAAAAGTGGCCATTGCACGACCGTACAATGCCTACGGTCCTCGTGACACCTTTGATCCTGCGATCTCTCATGTAATTCCCGGTCTAATTAAACGAGTACTTGATGGTGAAAATCCATTGGTTGTATGGGGTTCCGGAAAACAAACTCGTTCCTTTATTTACGTTGAGGATCTTACGCGCGGACTCCTCGATCTGATCGAGAAATATCCCAAGCCCGATCCAGTAAATCTGGGGAGCTCAGAGGAAATATCTATTCAAAACCTTGCAAAGCTCATCATCAAGATCTCTAGTAAAAAAACAGGAACCGTACTTGATAGATCGAAACCAGACGGACAACCGCGTAGACTTCCAGATACAAAAAAGGCAAAAAAAATGATAGGATTTAAGGCGGAAACTCCTCTGGAAGTTGGTCTCAAAAAAACGATTGTATGGTACCAAAAACAACACTTATTATCCTCACCCGCAACGAAATCGAGGGTGTCAAAGAGATAGTCCCCCGAATTCCGCTTGATGCAGTAGATGAAGTTATTGCGGTAGACTATAAATCAACAGATGGCACAGTCGCATTTTTCGAGCAACACAAGATTAAGGTTATAAAGCAACAAAAAAAGGGGCGTGGCGAAGCATTTCGTTTAGCATCAGAACAAGCCAAAAACTCTAATCTTCTTTTTTTTAGCCCTGACGGAAATGAGGATCCTCAGGACATTCCTAAGATTGTGTCCAAACTCAACGAGGGTTACGATATGGTGATAGCCTCGAGGTTTATGAAGGGCGCTCATAATGAAGAGGATGATCAGATGATTAAGTTGAGAAAGTGGGCAAATCAGGGATTTACACTTCTTGCCAACTTATTTTGGCATGGTAGGCTGACTGACAGTATAAACGGCTATCGGATTATTACAAAAAAAGCATTTGAATCACTCAAACTCGATGGCGAAGGGTTTGTTATCGAGTATCAAATGAGCATAAGGGCTCTTAAGCTAGGGTTAAGAATCGGCGAAATTCCTACCTACGAAAGCTCTCGTATTGCGGGCGAAAGTGGTTCATGGGCAGTCCCAACCGGAATTCAGTTCGTAATACAATTATTTAAAGAACTTTTCAAGCAATGAAACGTATCGTTATCCCCGTGCTTGTTATGAGCATTATTTTAAATGTAGCTTTACTGTCATTTACGTTCACGAGTTCTCCGATCCCTGTACCATCGTTGCACCAAAACTACCCCTATCTCTCAAAAAGAATCTTTGTTGAAAATCAGAACGATGTTTTGATCAGCTTCACAAAGCTGAGATCATTACTAAAATCCTATGTCGCTGCTATCCCAATGAAGACGGGGGTGTACTTTGAGTATCTCCCCTCCGGCACTTCCATAGGAATAAATGAGAAGGAACAGTTTATTCCTGCGAGCCTTATCAAGATCCCAATTGTTATGGCTATCTATAAAAAGATTGAGTCTGGTAAGTTGAAAAAAAATGATTTTGTCGCTCTAGAGGAACGGTTTAAGGATAAAACTGCAGGAACCTTATGGGAAGAAAAGATTGGGGCACGAATTGCGGTTCAAGATGCAATCTATAAGACCGTAGATGAGAGCGATAACACCGCAAAAAATATTCTTTTAAGCCTTCTTACGCGAGAGGAAATATCGTTTGTGTTTGACACTCTCGATATTGATCTTGAATCGGAGAATGATGAGTCGGCAACCATTTCGCCAAAAAATTATTCATCAATTTTGAGAAGTCTATATCTCAGTTCCTACCTCACTCAGGAACACTCAAATGAGTTGCTCGAGCTCATGACGCAGTCAAGTGACGACCTACGTCTTCGATCGGGCATACCTGACGGAGTTCCGGTAGCAAGTAAGTATGGTGTATCGTACGGAGCTCGTACAAGCGAATCTGTATACTCCGACTGTGGCATTATATTTGTACCGAAACGACCATTTTTGGTATGCGTCATGATTCAATCCAATGAGGAGGAAGCTAGTA
>OBLX010000117.1_pt1 | contig 12983 bp, 8 predicted proteins | sample 1519811 | NCBI WGS metagenome assembly OBLX01 (sample SAMEA3991476, study PRJEB22521) | metagenome | biome: anthropogenic terrestrial biome; feature: sewage plant; material: surface water | place: Sweden | collected 2012-09-26
AGTTCAGACGTGTGCTCTTCCGATCTGCCTCACCGCCGTGCTGCAACGCTGGAGTTTGGCCAGCGACAAGCCCCTGATTATTTTCCTGGACGAAGTCGATGCGCTGGTGGGCGACACACTGATCTCGCTCTTACGCCAGATTCGCGCCGGTTACGCGCAGCGGCCCGAGGCTTTTCCCCAAAGCATGGTGCTGTGCGGCGTGCGCGATGTGCGCGACTATCGGCTTCACCGCAGCGACGGCGAAATCATCACCGGTGGCAGCGCCTTCAACATCAAAAGCGAGTCCATCCGCTTGGGCGACTTCACGCAGGCTGACGTGAAAGCGCTGCTGCAGCAACACACCGACGCTACCGGCCAGACCTTTGAGAGCGGCGTACTGGAAGAAATTTGGGAAGACACCCAGGGCCAGCCCTGGCTGGTCAACGCCCTGGCCTATGAAGCCTGCTTTCGCAAGCCCGAGCAGCGTGACCGCAGCCAGCCGGTGACGCTGGAGCAAATGCGCCAGGCCAAAGAGAGTTTGATATTGCGGCGCGACACGCATCTTGACCAGTTGGCCGACAAACTGCGCGAGCCGCGCGTCAAACGGGTGGTGGAGCCCATGCTGCAAGGCGCTGACCTGCCGGTGGATGTGCCTGATGACGACCGCCAATACTGCATTGACCTTGGGTTGATTGCCCGGCGCGACCGGCAACTGCAAATAGCCAACCGTATCTACCGAGAAGTATTGCCGCGCGAGCTGACCTCCATCGTGCAAGACAGCCTGCAGGGCAAGGCCGAGCAACCGTGGTTTGTCAACCCCGCCGATGGCCGCATGGACATGGACAAACTGCTGGACTCGTTCCAGCAATTCTTCCGCGAAAACTCGCAAAGCTGGCTGGAGCGCTACGCCTACAAAGAGGCCGGCCCGCAACTGCTGCTGCAGGCCTTTTTGCAGCGCGTGGTCAACGGCGGCGGCCGCATTGCCCGCGAATACGGCTTGGGGCTGGGGCGCACAGACTTGTTTTTGCAGTGGCCACTAAGCGAGCAAGGCTACCTTGGGCCGCTGCAGCAAGTGGTGTTGGAGCTCAAAATCCAGCACAAAGGCAAAGCCGCCACAATTGCGCAAGGCTTGGCGCAAACCGCCCGCTATTGCGACCAGTGCGGCGCCGACAGTGCCCATTTGCTGATCTTTGACCGCGATCCGGCGGTCGATTGGAACGAGAAGATTTACCGCGAGTTGCACAGCCAGGCTGGGCGCAGCATCGTGGTGTGGGGCATGTGATTGGAATGAGGGGGTGGCCCGGCAGCGGTTTGTTCAGCGCAGGCGGCTGGCTACCGCCAAAATCGGCTGCAACACGCTGGCACCCAGTTTTTTGGAGCGCTCGCCACTCCAGCCCGTTTGCGCATCGGGCAAGTTGGCGTTGTCTTTGAAGGGCATTTCGATGGTGAAGGCCAGGCAATCGAACTGCTGGCCGACCCAGTTGGTGGCCAGGGTCAGGTTGGCCTGTCCCGGCGGCGTGCGGCTGTAGCCTTGTTCAGTCTGGAAGTCGGGGCAACTTGCCTGCCAGGATGTTTTGAAGGCGTTTTCCAGCGTTTCGATGCGCTCGCTGTAGCCGGGGTTGCCCTCGGTGCCCACGCAAAAGTTGTAAGGCAGGCTTTCGTCGCCATGGGCGTCCAGGCACAGGTCAACCCCGGTTTCCATCATCTTCTGGCGCACCAGAAACACCTCGGGCGACCTTTCCAGGCTGGGCTCCATCCACTCGCGGTTCAGGTTGGCCCCAAGAGCGTTGGTGCGCAGGTTGCCGCGCACGGCACCATCCGGGTTCATGTTGGGCACCACGTAAAACACGCACTGCTGCAGCAACACACGGCTGACGGAGTCGTCAGAGTCCAGCAGCCGCTCCAAAAAGCCTTCCACAAACCACTCGGCCATGGTTTCGCCGGGGTGCTGGCGGGCCATCAGCCAGACCTTTCTTTTGGCTCCCAACGCAGTTGCGCTGGTTTCATCGGTGATGCGCAGCAGCGTCATGTCGCGCCCGTCCGGCGTGGAGCCCAGATGCTGCAACTGCACCATGCTTGACGCGGCAGCCGAGCCCAGCAGGTCCAGATGGCGCTCATGGGAATAGGGTTCGAAATAGGCGAAGTAAACACACTGCGTTTCGGGCGTGATGTGGGCCGACATAACCTGGCCGTCATAACGGGTGGGGATGCGAAACCAGTGCTGACGGTTGGTGCTGGCCACCACCTGGTAATCCTCCCAGCCCTTGGGGTAGGCGCACTGGCCTGCGTTGAGAAAACGCAGACTCAAAGCCACCCCGGCAGCACCGTGCAGCGCAAAGTAAAACCACTGGGCAAACTCGCTGGCATTGTCGCGGCGGATGTGGAGTCGGATGTGTTGCGGGTCGGTCAGGCTCACAACCTCAATGGCACCGGCGTCGAACTGGGTGGAGATGTGGAGTGTGTGCATGGCGTTTCAGTAATGCGGCGGCAGTTCGTCGCGCAGGTTGCGCGGCGCGCCGACGCCGCCCTCGGGTGCTTGCTGCCTCAGGTGGGTGACTTCCCGCACCAGCGCGTCGATTTGCTGCTGTTGGCGCACGACAACCTGGTCGAGCTGGTCCAGCAGGTCTTCGGTAAAGCTGGCTTTGATCTCCAGCTCGGTCAGGCGCTGTTCCATGTTGTGGGGCGGTGGCAAGGCGTTAGGGGGCATGGTGGAAGCTCAAGGTGTGTCCACAATTTTCACCAGCTGCCCCGGCTTGGGCTCGCCGCCGGTGTAATAGCCGTTGATCAGGCGCAACTGCTTCTCGGGGTTGGCAATGGGTGAGGTTCTGGCCAGCTCGGCAAACCCGCCTCTGGGGTAGGCCACAGTCTTGATGACCCATGGTTTGGCGGCGCTGCGATCCTGCGGCGTCATGGCCCTAAAGCTCCCTTCGGCCTCGCGCAACTGGCTGCGCGCACGTTGCAAGGCAGCAGCGTCTTTGGCGCTGACCAGCAATACATAGTTGCTCTCGTCGGGGCCGCTCACCACCGTTGCCTCCACTGCCTGGGCTTGGCCCTGGGCGTTTTGGCGTGCGCCGGTAAAGCGGGTGGCTTGCAGGCCATTGATCACCATGGTTTCGGTGCGACCCTGGCTGGGTTTGATGAGGTTGCGAATGATCGCGGGGTGTGTTTTGCCCGCCTGCGGCGGTACCGTGTATACCACCAGTGCTGCGTCTGCAGCGGCGTTGACCAGGGTCAGCTTGTCGGCACCGTTCTGAAAGCGCCAGCCGATGGGCGCTGTCAACGCGAAGCCCATGGGCGGGTGATAAAAATTGCGCCCCCTTGTGAGGCCCTGGTCGGCGCTCTCGCCAAAGTGCATGCCCTGAATCATCTTGAGGTAGCGGCCACGCCCCTCGTCGCTGTAGGTGCCCCGGTATTGCGCGGCCAATTGCGTGATCATTTGCAGGCGCTGGTCGTTGGACGGGTGCGAGGCCAGCCAGTTGCCCGGTGCCGGCGCAGGTCGCCCCTCGGCCCTGGCCTGGTCGGCGGCAAAAAGCTCCTGGTTCTTGAGCACGGTGATCACCTCAATCATGCTGCGCGGCTCATACTTGGTGCGCGCCAGATACTCGGCCCCCAGTCCGTCGGCCTGTAGCTCCTGCTCGCGTCCGTAAGAGGCAATGTAGCCCGCCGCCACGGTTTGCGAGACTTGATCGGTCAACCTGCCGGCCCCGCTGATGCCCCGGCTCTCCAGCACTGCCCCCAGCACGCTGGCGGCCAGCACGCCCAGCCCGGCATCCTGCTGGCGGGTAGCGCGCTGCGCGCCATGGCGCGCGGTCACGTGGCCAATCTCATGGCCGATGACCCCCGCCAGACTGGCCTCGCTGTCCATGTAGGCCATGATGCCGCGCGTGACATACACATAGCCGCCGGGCAGTGCAAAGGCGTTGATCTCGGGGCTGTCGAGCAGGGTGAAGTGCCACTGCAGGTTGTTGCGGTGCGACTGCCTGGCCAACCCCTGGCCAAGGTCGTTCACATAGGCCTGCAGCCTGGGGTTGTCCACCACACCGTACTCCTGGAGCACCTGGTGGTGGGCTTTTTGGCCCTCGGCAATTTCGCGCTCTTCGCTCATCACCGAGCGTTCGCTCTCGCCGGTCACGGGGTTGACGATCTGGCTGCCACACGCTGCCAGCAGGGCGGCGCACAGCACTGAAACTATATAGAGGGGGCGCATGCAAACTCCGAAGTCCAAGGGGTGCCGCGCCGGGTGGCGCTGGCAGGGGCGGTGGCGTATTTTCTACGAACCCGATTTCACCTGGCGGGCGACTTGCCGGGGATTTCTCGGTCTTCTTCCCGGCTTGGTTGGCCTGGGGTTGTTTTTTAGTGGTGTTTTATGCCTCTACCGCACGTCAATAGTGCGCAAGCAGCTCCTATTTTTGTAGCGTTTTCGGGCCCCAAAGCATCTCTAACCCGTGCCACAGCACTTCTTGTACTTCTTTCCCGACCCGCAGGGGCAGGCATCATTGCGGCCGATTTTGGGTGCGGCCATCACCGGCACCGCACGACAGCGCGCGCCCACTGTTTTCATGAGCTGGTTACACCGTGCCATGCGCTCCAGATAGCGCGGGTGGCGCTGCTTGTAGGCCGCCCAAAGCTGCTTGAGTCGCTGCCCATTTTTTTCGCTGGGATCAAATTCGACCGCGCCCGAAAGCCGCACCAAGACATTACCTGCCGTTTGCAAGGATGACACCGGTGCCACTTGAAAGCCTACGCGCACCTCGGCGCAGTTGCATCCTGGTTGAATGCAATAGAAGTCAAAAGCCTCGTAGGTCTGTCCCTCCATTTGGTACAAATCGCGCCTTACACCACCTACTTCAGTCCATGTCACCATTTCGCCCGGTTTCCAATGGTTGAAGCTGAATTTAGTGGCCTCGGCCATCAGCTGTTCGGGGTCGTGCTCACCCTTGCCGTGGAACCAAAGGCGTCCTATGGCATCGAGCACATCGCCGTCGATGCGGCGGGCGATGTTTACGATGTCTGGATGTGCGGCCAAGTCCTTCGCACCGTCGTCACGCAGTAAGGCGACATCTGTGCTGTCGATATCGATGTGAAAAGCGATCAGATCATCAAGTTCGGCCGCAGCCCCAGGGTAGTCAGAACCCGCACGCCAGACCTGATGGACGCCAGCCCCACGTTCGAGCAACTTTTCGCGGCCCTCGTAGGTGGCCAGCACCAGAGCAGCGCGGCACTCGCAGTTGGGCGTGGGGCAGGTATGGACCCAGATCCAGACCGGTGGCGTACCAGCCAATTCAAAAACCCCTTCGTGTGGGGAAGCTTGCACCGGCAAAGCGGGCAGCGACTCTTTTGTTTCGTTCGGCATGGTTATATTTTGTGGTGCTAGGTTTTTTCGGAAAAAAGGGGGGCGAAGAACCAGACAATCAAAAGTGAAGTGCCACATTGCGAAAAAACGGCTCTCCATGTATTGATCTTACTTCGGCACAACAGGGCTCTCGGAGCCAGCCATCGCTTATTTTTATTGGACTTACCGATGTCACTCACACTCAGAGAAGCGCTGCAAAACCTCACCGTTCCCGACTTGAAGGATTTGATGCTCCATGTGCCGCAAGCCCCAACGGGCACCCGCAAGGACGAATTGGTGGAGCACATAGCCCACGCGATGCTGGGTTCGCAATTGAAGGTTATCTGGTCGCAGCTTGACGCCATGCAATCTGCCGCCGTGGCCGAGGCGGTGCACCATCCGCTGGGCGAGTATTCGTCGCAGCGCTTCAGTGCCAAGTACCAAAACGTTCCGGCGTTTGAAGTGGCGGGCAGCAAGACGCACCGCTATTCCAGCGGGAAGAAATCGGCTTTGGCCTTGTTCATTCACTTCGCACTCAAGGAGCGCTGCTATTTTGTGCCTGCCGACCTGCGCGCGCGTTTGCTGGAGTTTGTGGCCCCGCCCCCGCCAGTGGGTTTGGAGAGTTCAGAGACGCCACAGGAAGGCGAAGGCCAGTTTGAGCGCAGTACCGAGCGCGAAGCCCTGCAGGAGGTGGTGGTCATGCTGCGCACCATTGAGCAAGAGCGCATTGTGGTCAGCGACAAAACGGCTTTGCCTGCCAGCAGCACGCTGCAGCTGCTTGGTGCCAAGCTCGTGGGGGGTGACTTTTACCCGGTGGTCGAGAAAAAAGACAAGTGGGACCAGACCATTGGCCCGATCAAGGCCTTTGCCTGGCCGATGTTGTTGCAGGCCGGTGCCCTGGCAGTGCGCAGCGGCACGCGCCTGACCCTCAGCCCGGCGGGCTTGAAGGCACTGAGCGCGCCGCCTGCCGATGTGCTGCGCGCGCTGTGGCGCAAGTGGCTCAAAACCACCTTGCTCGATGAATTCAGCCGCGTCGATGCCATCAAGGGGCAAGGTGGGGCCGGGCGGGTGATGAGTGCCGTGGCACCTCGGCGTGCCGCCATTGAGCAGGCGCTGCGAAGTTGCCCGGTCGGGCGCTGGGTCACGCTGGACGACTTTTCGCGCTTCATGAGGGCATCTGATCTCCAATTTGTGGTCGCCCACGACCCCTGGAAGCTGTACCTGTGCGAACGCCAATACGGCAGCCTGGGCTATGACGGCTCCCATGGCTGGAACATTCTGCAAGACCGCTATATTTGGGCCGTTTTGCTGGAATATGCAGCCACGCTGGGCATGATTGATGTGGCTTGCCTCGACCCCGCCGACGCCTGTGACGACTTTCGGAGCATGTGGGGCGCTGATGAAATGCGCTTTTTGAGCCGTTATGACGGGCTTTGCAGTTTCAGACTGAACGCCTTGGGTGCCTATGTGCTGGGATTGCGCGAGAGCTACAAGCCGGTTGCACAGCCCAGCAATGTGGGCATTTCGGTCATGCCAAGCCTGCGGGTTTTGGTGGTTCGCGGCACCCTCAGCGCGCAAGATGCACTGTTGCTCGACCAGTGGGCCGAACCGGTGCAAGAGGGCTGTTGGCTGCTGGACCGGCAAAAGTCCCTGGCGGCCATCGAGAAAGGGCATGACATAGCGGCGTTAAAGCAGTTTTTGCAAAGCCACGACGAGCTGCCTTTGCCCGAGTTGGTGGAGTCGTTTTTGCAGCGCTGCGAGCGAGACGGGGGCGCGCTCAAGACCGGTGCCAGCGCGGTGCTGATCGAATGCCGCGACATTGAGACCGCCGCCGCCGTAGCCACACACCAGGAAACCAGCCCCCTGTGTTTGCGCGCCGGGCCCAAAACCCTGGTGGTGCGCACCGAACTCCTGAGCAAATTTCGCGAAAGGCTTCACGTCATCGGGCTCGGGTTGCTGTCTTGAGGTGACTCGGGGCGACTTTTCGGATCGGCTTTCTTTTTGCGATTATTGACATGGTTTTAGGCCGTTTGCGCATATAAACAGTACGCAAGCAGCTATCAAAATAGTAGTTATTTGTCACTGCCACGTGGCCTGCCATGCCCGGTATTCGCTGGGGCGCAGGCGGTAGCGGGCAATGCTGCCCTCGTGCAGGCTCATGAGCTGGGTTTCTGTGACTTCCAAAAAGCGGGCCTGGTCAGCGGGTGGCACCTGGGATTGGGCGGTTTGGCGCAGCAGGGCCACGGCTTGCGTTTTGTTCAGTCCGGTGCGCACCACCTCGGCCACCGCTTGCACAATCTGCGCGCGGTACTGCATCCGAAAAACATCAGGCTCGCCCAGCGACTGGCGCACCGCCGAGTAGCGCGCGCACGAGCGTTTGTAGGCCCACACAAACACGTCGCGCAGCAGCTCGACCCGGTTGAGTTCGTAAATGCCCAGCATGGCGCTGATGTACGTGTGCTGCGCCACATCCACAAACGAGAGCGGGCACAAATTTTGCCGGATGAACCCAATGTTTCCCGCCAGCCGAGCCACCCGCTTGTTCACATCCTCAAACGGCTGCAGGTAGGGCAGATGCACCATGACGAAAAAAGCCTGCTCAAACGGGTCGTTTATGGCGGCTGCAGTGTCGAGCACCTGGTCAAAGCACTCTTCAATGCGCTGCGGCCCTTCCAGCGGGTGAAACACGGTTTGCCCGATGCCCACCGCAATGGTGCGCAGCCTGCCGCTGGCACCGGGGTCTTGCAGCAAGTTGTCCGACAAAAGCCCGTGCAGGTTCAGCACCGTGTAGCGGTCAAAGCCGATGTCCGGGGCCGATGTGATCAGGAACTCAATCGCCTCCTTGTGGTTCAGAATCATCTGCGCCTCCAGCGTGTCCTTGCCTTGGGCGGCCTGGCCGGCGGATAGCAGGCGCTCGGTTTCCAGCAGCGAATAGGTGTTGCCTTCCAGTCGGCTGGAGTTCCAGGACAGGTCGATCAGCAAGCGGTTGGCAATACTGCGGGCGTAGGTGCCGGCCGGTTCATGGGTCTGCGTTGCCTGACCTTGCGCCAGCAATTCGGCACAGGTGGCCTTGGGCAAATAGAAGCTGACGTTGGGCCGGTAGTTGTCCAGAAAGGCACGGTCATACCCCACTGGTGTGCGCATTTGTATGGGTTGGCGCACATGGGCTTCAATGGCCTGCGCCTGCGCACTCAGGGCAATGCGCGTTGGTGCTTGCGTTTCTCGGGCTAAAACGTGGTGCTGCGCCCCAGCATGAACGGCATACGCCACCGGGGCCGATGCTGGTGCCGGATTGGGCAGGGGCTCTGCGATCATTGGCCAGTAACGGGTTGCCCGCCCCAAGCCGGTTTTGTGCAGGCGCTGCTGGGCCATCAAGTCACCAAGCCAGCGCTGCAGCGTTCTGCGTGTGGGTGGGTCAGGCAACTGAGCTTCAATCTGCTCCAGACTGGCACCATCAACCGTGCGCGCCACGGCATCCACCACCTGTTGGTATTGTGTCGTCGGAATCGGTTTGGCCATGGTTTTATGTCGCGATATGGTTATTTGCGACATTTTATAGGTTTAAAGTCGCTTTTGCGATTATCGCGACACGAATTATGTCGCGCAAGTTTTGCCGACATTAAGTGGCATCTGGTTTTGAACGAGGCCAGAATGAACTGAGCCGATCCATACCCTCCCGGCGGCCGGATTGTGCCTATTTCTTATGATCAAATTGGCTGCTAGCGCACGTTAAACGTGCGCTAGCAGCTATCAAAATAATAGTAATTTGTTGCTTCCACAGAGCCTGCCACGCCCGATATTCGCTGGGGTTACCGGAAACTACTTGGCCACAAGTTCTGCCGACAGCGATCTTTGAGCTTCGGGTGTTGACACAGGCAGCATGCTGCTGACCACTGTCAGTCGCGTGAAATGCGCAAACTTGGGTCGGTCTCTTGCGCAGTCACGATCTCGTTGTACTTGTCGACCAGCGCCTCAATCGTCACACGTCGCTGATCTGATCGGAAGCCACCCAGTTCATGCAGATTGGCAACAAGAAACTGTTCTGCATCCAGCACATCCAGGCGATCCGCAATACCTTGGGCCGTCGCAAAAGCGTCTGCGGCGGCAAGCATGTCATACACGGTAACAATGATGGGGTGGCGACCCGCTGACAAATTCGCGGCGCACTTTCTCACAACGGCCTCGCCAGGCATCGTTGTTACGTGCAATGAGGCATTGCCGATTTCAAAATCGCCAGAGCGACCAGTCGGACCATCTGCAACGGAAAACCCGTTGTGTTCAAAGACAACGTCCGGCAACGCCAATGACAATTTGGCACCAATCAAGTGTTGGAGCATGGCCCCGACAAACATGGTTCCCGCTCCTTCGTCCTGCCGCTTTCTGGCTTGCGCCAATAAATCACGCAAAACAGATCGCAGGGACTTACCGGTTTCAAACCTCAGTGCGAAGGGCTTGGCATTGAAAAAGTACTTTGCCTGCTCAACCCACCACGCCTCGATGGCCGAAGTGTCGGCATTGCCAGCGATATGTAATTCATTGAGAAAGTTCAAGAAGTTACGGATATTGCCCAAGCTGCCTCGGCTTGTCCGTCCTCCCTCTTCAGCCAAAACGCGTGTAATGCCGTAGTCCGCCAAAATTGCCTGCACTGAGCCTTTACCGAGACCTTTAACTTGCCCTTCGCCTTCTGTCGTAATTCCCCCTTCAACGTCGAACGGCAGGCCAGTGCGTCTAGCCAGTCGGGATGCGTAAATCATGGTGGCAATTTGCCCTTTGCCAGTTATCCCGCTTTGGGTCTTGTAGGTCAAAAGCGCCGCGCCAAGAGAAGCCCCCGGCAATATTCCGGGCAGCAACTCGGACGCCGGTGGCGTACGTGGTGCGCGCGCCATTTACGCGGCTTTCGCCAAAGGCAACACGGCGCGATTGACTTCAACTACAACGCTGAAAATGTGCTTGGCAAGATGTGACACCACTGGCACCACGACACCATCACCCGCCAAGTGGTATGCATCGTTGTAACGCTCCGGCAACAAGTAGGAGTCTTTTAGGCCCATCAACCGTGCCGCCTCTCGTGCCGACAAGAGCCTTGAGCGGACAGTGTTTCCATTGACGATCATGATTGTTTGACGACTGGAGCCGCCGCCAGGCGTTCTAAGGCACCCAGAAACCCCATCGAAGCGAACTTCGGCTCTCTGCACCCCATTCCTTGTCCGCCGATACAACGCGCCTACTTTGAGTCGCCCCGACTTCTGCGCTTGGAGAATCTTTCGACGGTTCACAGGCGACATCATGTTCAAGAGTCGCTCAGTCTGCTCTTGTGAATGCCACTCGACCCCTTGCGGGACCACTTCAATGATGTCATCAAGAGTTTTGTGGGTTACCTTCGGCATCGGTGGATTCCACCATACCCACTGATTTTTCAGCTCTTTGGGAAGTTGGTTATAGGCCCTGATGATCGCCGCTGGGTGCCAGGCGGGATTGTGGGTTTCTTCAAAACACACATCGGGTATCTGCAATGCGGCATCGACTGCCACAATAAAAAGTCGCGGTCTCGACTGCGGTAAGAAATGAATGGCATCAATGACCATTGCACCAAGGCGGTAGCCTTGTGCCATAACCGTTTGGATCATCGCCTCGAAATCCTTGCCGTCATGGCTGGTGATGGCCCCGTACACATTCTCCAGCGCAATCATCCGGGGCTTGCGCCCATGCACATTCAAGTCACCCATGAGTTTCATGAAGGCCCAAAAAGTCCCGCTTCTTGCACCAATCAAACCTGCCCCATTTCCGGCCAATGACAAGTCTTGGCAGGGAAATGATGCCCAAGCCAGATCGGCTTGACTCGGCAACTGGCTCGACTCAAGCAATGCAACGTCGCCCACATGGAGGGAATCACTACCCCAGTTCGCGGCGTAAGACGCAGCCTTTTTCTCGGAAAAATCGTTAGCAAAAAGGCATTCCCAATCTTGGCCAAGACCTGCATGCGCCATTCCCCCGCCTGCGAAGAACTCATAAAAAGTCTTTTTCATCTTCAATCCCCGTCAGATTTTCTCAATTTTTCTCAACGTGGATGCTACTCCAGCAGTCCATGGTGCAATTCGGCTGCAGTAAACGGATTTGGCATTGAATTCAAACGTGATGTTCAGCTTGACCCAGCCGGGCAGAACTGACCCGTCAGGCAAAATCAAAACCTGTCACCACCCGCCCATCTCAACCCGCCATGTCAACCCCCAAAAATTCCGAACACCGCAAACCCTCACCGACAAAAACCAAGGTCAGCAAACCCACCAAGTCTGCCGCCAAGTCTCCAGCTGCAGCGCGCCTGTCGCGCACGCGCCGTCCGCCGGAGCTGGAGGTGGCCGACTGGCAGGCGGGGCTGCGCCGCCAGTTTGGCCGCGAGCAGAATTTTGGTCTGAAAAACTTGGGGGGAGAGCCGGTGTTTTCGGACTTTCGGGTGAGCAACCCGGCCAGCGGCACGCACTACCGGGTGGCGATTCGCGGGCAGGCACTGGGGCAAAACTTTTGCAGCTGCCCCGATTTCGCCACCAACGATCTGGGCACCTGCAAACACATCGAGTTCACGCTCGCAAAACTGCTGACCAAGCGCGGCGGCAAGGTGGCACTGAAAAACGGCTTTGCGCCCACCTACAGCGAAATCTGGCTGGACTACGCAGGCCAGCGTTGCTTGCGTTTTCGCGCTGGCACCGATTGCCCCAGCAGCCTGCTGCCCAAGGCCAAAGCGCTGTTTGATGCCAATGCCAACTGGGCGCTGCGCGCGGAGCAACTCAACCAGCTGGAGCAGCTTTTGCAGGCCGCGCAGGCTGCAGGCCATGAACTGCGCTGTTACGACGACGCGTGGCAGTTCGTCGCCCAAATCCGCGACGGTGAACGCCGCCACGCGGCGCTGGTCAAAGCCTACCCCAAAGGCATTGCCGACAAAGCCCTGAACAAGTTGCTCAAGGTCACGCTCTACCCCTACCAGCGCGAAGGTGCCCTGTTTGCCGCGCGCGCCGGGCGCTGCCTGATTGGCGACGAAATGGGGCTGGGCAAAACGGTGCAGGCGATTGCGGCGGCCGAGCTGTTTGCGCGCCACTTTGGCGTGCAGCGCGTGCTGGTGGTGTGTCCAACCTCGCTCAAGCACCAGTGGAAAAACGAGTTTGCCCGTTTTGCCGAGCGCGAGGTGCAGGTGATCCATGGCCTTCGCACGGCACGCCAGTTGCAATACGCCACGGAGTCGTTCTGCAAAATCACCAACTACGAAACGCTGGAGCGTGACGCCGACCTGATTGCCGCCTGGGCCCCCGAGCTGGTGATTGCCGACGAGGCGCAGCGCATCAAAAACTGGAACACCATTGCGGCGCGCGCCCTCAAGCGCATCAGCAGCCCCTACGCCATCGTGCTCACGGGCACGCCGCTGGAAAACCGGCTCGAAGAGCTGATCTCCATCATCCAGTTTGTGGACCAGCACCGGCTGGGCCCGACCTGGCGCATGCTGGACGAGCACCAGATGCGCGACGAGGTGGGCCGCGTGGTGGGCTACCGCGCGCTGGACCGCATTGGCCAGACGCTGGCACCGGTGATGCTGCGCAGGCGCAAGGCCGAGGTGCTGACGCAGTTGCCCGAGCGGGTGGACAAACGCATTTTTGTACCAGATCGGAAGAGCACACGTCTGAAC